>Ga0105163_1000495_pt1 | contig 23304 bp, 22 predicted proteins | sample JNZ110809AmetaG_FD_81531 | JGI IMG/M metagenome (GOLD analysis project Ga0105163, IMG submission 81531) | Hot spring microbial communities from Jinze hot spring, China to study Microbial Dark Matter (Phase II) - JNZ 110809A | ecosystem: Environmental > Aquatic > Thermal springs > Hot (42-90C) >... | reverse complement strand
TGGGGTGTGGCGGGCCCGCCGGGATTTGAACCCGGGACCACCGGCTTAGAAGGCCGGCACCCTATCCTGGCTGGGCCACGGGCCCATTACTCCTCTTAAGCTTTACTGTCGGGCTTTAAATCTCTTTATGTCCGGGCTCTAGGCATCATCTTTACTGTCGTAGGTGTGCTTAACTCGTTGCCGTGCTCTACGTTCACTCCAAGCATGTTCTTTACTAGCCACATGTTTGTGTACGCATGAAGTGTTAGCTTAGAGATCCCGATAGTGCTCGGTCCTTCGGCTAGAGCTAGGTAGGGTATGATAATATCGGCCATGTGTCTATCGTAGGCCATTCCGGTTGAGAGGTCCTCGAGGAGTTTAGATGCGGCCTCTCTACCGACTGCTTCAGCCGGCTTCCCTCTCTCACCTAGAGAGTCACCACCCAAGATGCTGTTCTCAGCTGTAGCCCACAGAACTACTCCAGAACCCGGACCTAAGTGAGGGTCTCTCTCTGGGTCGTACCACTCTACCTCTATGTTTACGCTAGATCTAATGCCGGACTTGGAGAGCTCTTCTTCAGCTGCTCTTGCTTGTCTCTCAGCAACGTGCTTAGGCAGCTTAACGCAGTGTGAAACTCCACCTATACTGAGGACCCTACCGGACTTTACCCTGTTTACGGGTTTGAAGGACTTCGGGGGCTTATCAACTCTGACTCTAACTAACCCACCTCCCCTAGGGTAGTGCCCCCTCCTCACTAACTCGACTACGAAGTCGTAGCCTACTCCCTTGAGGTGAGGTCTTACTACGTACCTAAAGTAGTCGATCGGTGGTGACCACGGTACATCAGTACCTCCTCTTACCTCTATGGAGGTCGGGGAGTCCGCAAAGGCGACTATAGGTAGTAGGGTCTGCAGTACTAGAGTAACAGAGCCGGCAGTTCCTACATCGAAAGTGTAGCTACCCCCACGTATGGTGCCCGGCTTAAACACTACCTCAGTAGACCCTACTGAAGCCCCCTCTACCGTAGCACTACATATCTTTGCTGCCGCCAGTATGCCGGTTAAGTGCTGCCTCTTAAGCCCGGGTTCGGGCCTCTTAGCTCTTATGTTTACGACTCTTATGTCTACACCAGTTATTGCCGATAGAGCTACGGCAGTTCTAAGTATCTGGCCACCACCTTCACCAAAAGAACCGTCTATAACGAGCAATAGCGACCCCTAGTCCGAACCTAGAACCTCCTTCATCCTCCTAACTCCGTCTATTTCGTCAATGAACCTAGCTACTGAAGACGGTACGTAAGACCTCCAGCTCTCGTCACCAGTAACCATGAGCCTCCTGATCTTAGTAGACGAGTACCTCCCCCTCTCGTAGGGAGGCGGTATGAGCACGTCATAGCCAGCCTCTCTAAAAAGCCTAACTACTAGCGGGTTTCTAGCTACTCCATACTTAAACTTAGGTACGTATAGCTGAACGTAAGAAGGCCACACAAAGTTCATCAGTATATCGGGAACTGGTATGATGTAGACCCTACTCAAGTCCAACCCGAACTCAGCTACCGCGAGTTTAAGCATCAAAACCCTCTCACCAGCAGTAAACGGATTAACAACGGTATGAGACTCTTGAGCCGTACCAACAGCAACGATGAGCTCGTCAACCCTATCTAGAGCCCACTTAATTACCTCAACATGACCTAGGTGGACGGGTTGAAACCTACCCGGATAGACTGCTCTAATTACGTCACTCCAGACCACTTACCCCTCCAAACCACATTACTCAAAAAGCATATAAACCAAGACAATACTACTCCAACCTTCTCCCTGGGGCAGGAATCCTCTATAAAGCGGGAGGTTTAAGGCTCAGCTAAGGCATCAAGCTGTTGGCTTATCGTTTTTGAAAGCTTATTTTCCCTCCCAATGGACATCTTTGTTGTGGTTACCGGGATGTCCAGACCTTCCTCTTACTTACTGAGTGAGTAGAGTAGGGATGATGTAATATACTGTTAGACTCTCACTACCGCTCAAGATTTGTGAGTTCGTAGTTAAAGCTTACGCTAAGAAGGTCTCTGGAGTCGGGCTACCTATAGTCTTTAGGCTTAAGTCCAAGACTTAAACTTAAGGGCTGCCTCAACTAGGAGTAGAATTAATAGAGAGATTCTTCTGCTAATAGACATCGAGACCTTTAGTGATGGAACTCTAATCAATGGAGTTCGAGCCTCGAGTAGGGGTCACACAGTTTAGGCTCTGTAGAGCCTCTTAATCGGCGGGATCTTTTACACTAGTATCCGCTACTATTCGAGTTCTCGGTTAGCGCTATGCCCGTATCGAAGGAGGAGATCACTGCACTAATACCTGCATTGAAAAAGAAGCAACCGGGTGGTTTTGAGTGAGCTCAAGAATGGAGGCTGCAATAACATACTAGTAGTCGACGGCACCTAACGGATAGGATGGTAGAGATGGCTGGGATCGCGAGTGGCGACATTGCCTACGAAGACTGTAGAGGAAAGGCTGGCGCTATCGATACGGGCCTTAAGTGCACTAAAGTACCCTAAGAGAGCTTGAGTCGAATGGAAAACATTTAATAAAGAGAAATCGTTCTAGCGACTGCACTCTTTCGCCGTAGTTCGTGGCTACCTCCGGGTTCTGAGAGTCAAAATACTGGGTGTGACAAAATCGTAGAGTATGTAACCCTCGATTAATTCAAGGTCTTTAAGAGATTGTTCTCCAATCGAGTTGAGGGCTTCATGCAATCTCAAGTTTAAGTCTATTTCCATTTTTACCTCTTTACTCTCTACTATTTGATAGCTGATCTAGGAGGTCTCGAGTAAGTTGTTTAAATGGATGCTAGTCAGCATAGTATAGCAGTTGGGGTGAGAGTGTGAGCTCCAGTATTGATAGATCTAGAGAGGCTTTTAGAGCTGTATACCTCACTAGGGGGAGGTTTAGGACGACTAGGAGAGACCTGCGTAGCTCACTAAAGTTAGCGAGCTTAGCGAGAGAGCTTAGTAGTACGTACTTAGAGGTGGTTGAGTGGTGTGGGTGGCGGAGAGTAGTAGCACTGAGAGCTTAGAGGACTTAGTGGAGGACCTTTATAGCACGTTTAAGAGTCGTATCTTACCTAGACTTCTCGAGATCCACGAGGAGACTAAGAGGTACCTCTACTTCGTATCTTGGTTAAACAGAGAGCTTGAAGAGAGGGGTTTAGGCAGAATCGTGGTAACTGGTGGATTCGCTATTGAGGTGTATACGGGGAGAGTCTACAGAACCATGGATGTAGACATAGTCGTTGAGGATTCGAGAGCAGCTAGAGTCATCGAAATGTTTCTCACAAAATTCTCGGAGAAAATTGGTCGGGGCTACCTACCTAGGTACGAAGTCCTGCAATTAAAGTCTATAGATGTAGTTTCCTCAGTATACGGAAAGGAAGCACTGCCGACAAAGCTACTTGTAGAAAACCTTTACGTTTACATAGAGCCTGTTGAGGAGCTCATAGTTACTTATCTAGCTGGCTGGAAGTACTGGAGTGCGACAGAAGATCGAGATAAAGCACTCTGGCTCTACATTACGTGGAAGGACAGAGTGGACTTAAACTACCTCAAGAAGAGGTCCAAAGAGGAAGGAGTATTAGACTACTTAGAACTACTGGAGACGATCGTGAAAGACCAATACGCATGAAAATATCGGCACCAAGCCGTTACACTCGTGGGGCTTGGCTCCAACGTGTGCTCATATATGTGCTCATATGAGTTGTTGCTACTACCTCATTTCCCCACTCTCCAACCATTCCCTGTTCTCGTCATGCTTTAGAAGGCCGGTTTGATGTTCTTAAAGCCGTGGGAGTCAGAACTTTCGAGAGAGTGCTCAACAGAGTTAGGCAGTATGACTTCGTGTTGAGCTCGACCCCTAGCTATCTCGTGTGTAGCAGTCTTGCCTTAAGTAGAGCTCCAGGTACGACTCTGTTATTAACTCGTTTGCCGAGATCCCCAATGAACTGAGTGTCTCCCTGACTTTAGCTAGAAAGCTCTCTGCCGATGGAGGGTTTACTTCCTCAAATTCCAAAAACCTCCCGAGGCACTCCACCTCGTCTAGTGAGACCTTGAGGTCGGCACTACTGAAGTAGGTCCTCTTCTTCCTTATGATTACGCCACTAAATCCGGCTAGCTTCAGGACCTCCAGGACTCTGTCGTCAGGTAAAGGCACCTCAAGCTCGTCCCGCGCTTTAACTTTCTCGAACGCTATTACTCCCTTGTACGTCAGTCTATGTTCGACAGTAGAGCCGGTGATTACCTTCCTAAACCTAAGAACGGTGCCATGCTTATATCCCGGACAACCCCTTAGGTCGAAGTAGTGATCTTCCTCTAGCACATCTCCCTCCTTCGTGAAGCCGAGCGAAGTTAGTTTACTGACTATACTCTCAAAGTCGACCTCATCGATCCTTACTTTAACCTCGTACTCAGCACTCCGCACGGTACTAACCCCTAGATAGCTAGGTGTTCCGAAGTTAAGAGCTGAGATGTTTACATGCGTAGTTTGTAGACACCAAACTTATTCTAGCTTGAGCTAATCTCTGTGGCTAACTTAACATCTAGTGATGCGGAATGCTGCGAAGCTATACTAAGCTACTAGAGGACGTAGAGAGGAAGGTAGCTGAGGCAGTAAACGGGGGAGTCAGAGCTATCGCCTCAAAGTTCGGCTATTTAGAATACATGATTGTGAGGTATCACGAGATACTCGGAGATTGGAGTGAGGTTGTTGAGTTACTGAGAGCATTCGAGAAACCCCTCGTTAAGGCGATTAGAGTCAATACACTAAGGTTTAAATCAGTTGCGGAAGTAGTGGAAAGACTTGAAAAACTCGGGTACGAGTTCTCTAAGATACCTTGGGATAGGCATTCCTATACCGTTGTTAGAGCTGGCAGGGTTTCTCTAGGAGCTACACACGAGTTCCTCCTGGGAGGCTATTACCCGTACAGAGGCCTTGCCTCCCTCATTCCACCACTTGCTCTAGAACCGCGGGAGCTGGATAGAGTCCTAGATAGTGCGGCAGCACCGGGAGGTAAGACAACGCACCTAGCCCAGCTAATGGGGAACAGCGGCCTCATACTGGCAACTGACGTCAGTAGAGAGAGGTTTAGAGCTCTCCGGACTAACCTAGAGAGAATGGGAGTAGAGAACGTAGTGGCTATAAGGATAGACAGCAGAAGGATTCCCGAGATCTTCGGGGAGTACTTCACTAAGTCCCTACTAGATGCTCCCTGTACTGGTGAAGGCATTATCCAGCTCGACCCATCTAGAAAGACTAAGACTTCCTTCGAAGACCTCGTTAGAGCCCACAAAAAACAGGTAGAGCTACTTACAGCAACTGTACACTCGACAGCCCCCGGTGGTAGGGTGGTGTACTCTACCTGCTCGATAGCTCCTGAGGAGAACGAGTTCACTATAGCAGAAGTCCTTGAGAGCTTGGGTGGCGTGAGAATAGTGAGTCCTTCAATCAGTTTAGACCTCGAGCCCGGGGTTACCGAGTACTTTGGGATTAGACTATCAGACCAACTCAAGTTGTGTGGTAGAACTTACCCACACAAGCAGGGTTTCGAGGGGTTCTTCGTATGCGTACTCGAAAAAGAGAGGAAATGAAGTGCTGGCTTGGGGGAGACGAAGTATTAAAGCACATCAGCAGGCTGTACGGATCAGAGGCTACTGGAGCTATAAGAGGCTACACGCCATTGTACTGCTTTGGGTCGTTTACCGAGGTCTACTTAGTTAAAGACCAGTTAGTGGAGGTAGTTGAAGCGGTACTTAGGAGTGGTAGGATACCCTACTTCGCGGGAATGTACGGAGGAAGGTTAAGACCTACTAAACCTGGGTTCATCCCCTCACACATGCTCGTAGAGAGAGTATACGAGTTCCTTGGGCACCCGGTTAGAGCAGTAAAGGCTCTAGAGCAGGGTATTAAAGTAGCTCTCTACGGTAGGGACCTCCTTGCCGAGTCAGTAGCACTGTGTTTCGAGCCTGTAGAGTTTGGTGAGGTAATCTCGGTTGTCGGACCAGATGGATACGTGTACGCTGTAGGTCTCTCAAAAGTCTCGAGTTGCGAGGAAGTAGCTATGCTTAGAAAAAAAGATGTTGTAGTACGTACGGTATTTGATTTAGGCTGGTACTTAAGGGGTGGAACGACCCCGAGGGAACCAAAGTACAAGCTGTAGCTGTCTCACTTCGTTTAAAGAATTTGAATCCGTACTAGTGCAGCAGGATAGCTACCTCTAGACTATGCCTCTAGTAGCTCTCTCATAACTCTTGCTAGTAAAGTTCTCGGTAGTATCACGGGTTTCCCGGTAGCCCTAGCTACAGCTTTCTTAACCTCAGTAGTGAACCCTATGCAGTCCAGTACTACCAGATCACATTCTCCTAGTCTTTCTGAAGTTCTCACTATGTCTTCTACGGTGCTGGTATAGGGTGACGCGCTCGCAACCATTACTTCCGGAGTTACCGAACTCCACTTTCTCCTAGTTAGCTCTACTTGTGCTGGACTCGGAATTACAACACCTAGCTTACTAACTTTAAGCGACTCCACCACCTTTAGCAGTAAGTCGGAGGGTTCTATAAGTACCTTCCTCGACTTAAGCTCTGGGAATTCACCAGTACATAGGAGCCCTATCACGTCTACCTGCTGCTCTAGTTTATCTATGCAGCTCTGCATTCGCTCGATTATTCTCTCTCTCGATACCTTAACCTCGGTGCCGTCCCGGAGCCTAGTGACTAGTAGGTATTCACCCTCCCTAGGGGCTAGTGCTGCTATTTCTTCCCTACTCAGTCCGTCTAGTGCTCCACACTCAACAATCTCTACACTTACATCACCTAGAACTCTAACGACTTCTGTTACTACGTCCACTCTAGGCGACTGACCTATAGTGACTAAACCAACTCTCCTCGTAGACTTCACCACAGCTTCTTACCTATTACACTCTCGACTTGCTTCAACAGCTCTGGGTCTTTAACGCCCGCACCTAGCGGCACGAAGCCCTTCGGTATCGCTATGACTAGAGTTTCGTCACCCTCCCTAATTTCTGCTGAAGTCAGGGGTAGAGAGGTCTTAATGCTCAACGTAACTATGAGATCAGGAAAAGTAGCTAGTCTCATGCCATTGGAGTCTTCTAGAGTCATATACTCGTTCCAAAAAGTTATCTCGTAACGCTTTGAAGCCCCCCTCACTACTACTCTCCCGATATCGTAACCACCGCGCGTCTCCAGGACTACTGTCTCTACAACACCCCTATCGACTACTTCCCCACTACCGAGGTACTTTATAACGTCTAAGGCTACTGCCTCCGCATCACCGTAGTGCTTCTGCATTATCTTCCCCACCTCGATAGCCTTACTTAGCCCTCCCACAGCTGCGTTCTCTTTAACGTACTCGGGGCTAACCGGGTTACGTGCTACAGCAACCATACCGCCCGCCTGAACAGAGGCTTCTCTAACTAACCTATCAACTCTAGCTAAAGACCCGCAAGCGACCAGCTCAACGTACGTTCCAGCCTCCTTGCTCCCACCGACAGCTGCTTGAATAGATACATAACCTCTAACTCTATGTAAACCCATGGACCCCATAACACCCGTTGGGTGAGCTCTGCCGTCAGCAGGTGCGTCCACTACGGGAACCTCGAGGGCTGCTGCGGGAACCCAGCCGTTAGCTGTTGAAGCACCCCCGTTCTCAGAGGATATAAAGCCCCCTATCTGTATTCGCGCATAGTCCCTCAAGAGCTCCGCGGACTTAACCATGTGAGTAGGTCTAACATACCTCTCTCTAGCCGCTGGAGCTCCAACTAGTGAGGCAGTAACTACGAAGCTATCCCTAGGTATATCACTTACATCAACTACGTAGAGGTCTCCAAGCTCTACGGCTAGCCTAGCAGCAGCTAACCCGGTCTTTAAGTCTCCCCCACCGCCTCCACCGAAAAATGAGCCCCCTAGTATTGCTGCTTCAGCTATCTTCTCATCTAACTTGATCCTCACCTAGCACCACCTATAGCTCCCTGCCTTAAAATACTCAGAGTTATAGCACCAGCAGCTACAACTGGGTCAACCACCCTAACTCCAGAAACGGTCTCCGCAATTTTAGCGAAGCCTATAGTAGAGTACCCAGTACAGGCTAGTACGACAACGTCAACACCCTTCCCAGCAAGCCTCTTCAGAGCAATTAGAGCTGCCTCCCTACCCCTGTCAGTCAATAAGTCTAGAGTAGTTCTCACACCCTCAGGTTTCTCCTCAGCTACAAGGTGAATCCCCAGGACCCTCCTCACTACCTCAGGTGTTTCTTCAGTAAGGTTCAGAACACCAACTCTCTCACCGCACGCTAATGCTACTGAAGCAGCCGCAGATCCCGCACCTACAACTGGGATCTTTAACTGCTTTCTAGCTTCACTAACTGCCGGGTCGGCTGCGCAGCTCACAACTACTGCCTCAGCTCCCTCCTTCTCTAGTTCTCTAGCTACCCTCAGTATCTTCGGCTTAGCCACCTCCTCGGACTCTCGGTCGTATATACCCATCGGCTGGTTCTCAATGCACTTACTGACTACTTTCAGCTCGGGGAATGCTGACTCTATGATCCTACCGTGCTGATTCAGTGCCTCGTCGTCTTTTAGCGTGATGACCCTAATTAGCCCGACGACATGTCTCATGGATTCCACTACTTGGGTATGCCTCTTCTGAGTAAGTCAGCTATAGGTCCGTGAATCCTCATTATAGTCTCCCACTCCTCAGGATCGTAGAATCTTGCTCTACCCATGGTGAAGTCCTTAGCTACCTCGACCACGAACCTAGTTGCCTGCTCTAGCGCCACGAAGTTCGTGGGTCCGGTCCCTGAACCAGGCAGAGCCATTCGCGCCGTTATGGCTACGCCTACCACTGGTGCCTTAGTGTATAGCCAGGGCTGCATCATGCTGTTTATGTGGTAAACGGGTGTCGAGTAGGGGAGTATGTCCTGCATAGTTATCGGGACCACCACCGGTGGCTCACCGGTGACTCTAACGTAGATGTCCGTTAGGTCCGGGCTCACTCTGAGTACCCAGCCTTCCTTGACTGTGGGAGTTATAGCGAAACCCGTGTGCTTGATTACCCAATTCGCCTTAGTGGCATCGACGGAGAGAACAGCGTCCATATCCTCTCTAACCTCCCTCTTGAGCAGTGTAAAGATGTCTACTGGAGAGTCCATCATCGGGACCGGCTTATGAGGTCTAGTCGGTGCGTTTGGGCATATATGAGTAGTTATTACTACATCCCCGGGAACTTCGTCACCGCGAGCCCTCATCTCGGCAAGCTTGTACGCAGTGGCGAGAGCGACTATGGCTCCATCGGCATCTGAGACCATACCTATGTAGGTCGGTCTAGCACCGATCCCCCCCAGCCTGCCGACAACACCTAAAGTAGGAGACGTACCCCCAGAGCTCTTACCCGCTCTGCCCGGGATAGTTATGGTTACGAAGTCCGTAGAACCTCTATCTCCGCGCACGGTCTCTACTTCGATCCCTATATCTGTAAAGCCTCTACCGACGAAGAACTTCTTAACTGACTCACCGCTAACCTTAGGATCGTCTAAAAGGTCTATTAATTCCAGTACGTGTTTTAATGTAGACATGTATATCCACAACTAGAACTACACCACACTCTTTTTAAGTCTTACCTGTTAAACCTGTGTTTAATGGAGTAGCTTTAAAATTTGGTGGGAAAACTCTCGTAGAGTACATGCCTACACATTATTTAGAAATGTGAAGCATCCTGCGTGCTTATATATGTGATTAAACACCTTGGTATGGTGGTATAGTATTGACAACATCATCTGAATACCACCCCAAGTTATATGAGCCCATAGTCTTGGTCATTGGGCTCATCTTGGCACTATTTGGTGCTATAATCGGTATGGAGCTAATCTGCAGGGTTGGGATCAATCCTAACACGTCCATAATTGGTGCCCTCATAGCTATAGCGTTTTCGGCCATTCCTGTCCAGATAGCTAGAACAATGCGCAATGTACACAGGGTTAACCTCATGCAGACGGTAATCTCTGGTGCTACCTTTCAAGCCGGGAACGTGTTCTTGCTGACGATAGCGGTACCGTACCTACTCGGGCTTACTGAAGGAACGTATTTCGCCGGTGTAGTTATAGGTGTCGTAATCGCTGGATTTATAGATATACTGCTTTCCTACTGGATCTTCGACTCCCCATTTTATCCAGCAAGAAATCCATGGCCTCCTGGAATAGCAACAGCTGAAGCCATTAAAGCTGCTCTAGGTAGGGGTAAGAGAGCTCTAATTCTGCTGTACGGCATGATCTTCGGGGGTGCCCTCACTTACCTGGGCTACCCAGGCGATGTAGTAGGTATAACGCTCATAACGCAGATAATAGCTATAACGTCCTTCGGTATAGGACTGATACTGAGAGCCTACGGTCCGACACTCGTTGGCATAGACTTCTATAAGATATACGCGCCTCAAGGCATTATGGTCGGTGCTGGAATCGCGGCACTAATACAGTTCGTTCTACTCTACACCAGGGTTAGGAGAAAGCATAGTTCTCAGTCGGCTCAGAGCTCTGAGTCAAGTCTCCCACCGACAGTAGTCGGTGCTAGTGAGGCTCTGAGGAAGTTAGGTTTAGCACTAGGTCTCTTCATAGCCGGTGCTCTAGTTGCTGGTTTAATAACGGGAATAAACGGGATGATAAGTCCGGGAATGTTCCTCCTGTGGGTAGTCTACTTCGGCTTCCAGGCTTGGTTTACTACTCTAATCTGCGCGCTCTCAGGGATGTACGCTGGCTGGTTCCCTGCTTTCGCTACCGCACTAGCCGCACTAGTCATAAGCCTCGTCTTCGGATTTCCACCACTTGCCGCGGGTATAGGTGTAGCCTACGTCGCTGCTACAGGACCTGGAATGGCCGACCTATCCTATGACCTAAAGACCGGGTGGATCCTCAGAGGCGAGGGAAGAGACCCTAACTTCGAGAGAATAGGGAGGAAGTGGCAGTTCTACGCCAAAGTGCTCTCTCTAGCAGTCTCCTTAATAATGATCGCAGTGTTCTATAGAGCCTACTTCGCGGGTCTCAACCTTTTCCCACCGGCAGCTAAGACCCTAGCTGCTACAGCTAAGGCAGCAGCAGACCCTGAATTAGCGAGGTGGTTACTCATGTGGGCACCAGCAGGCTTCGTACTACAGATACTCGGAGGGCCAGAGAGGCAGATAGGGATACTGCTGGCTACGGGACTCATGATATCTAACCCGCCCGCAGGCATAGCAGTATTAGTTACGGTAGCGGCTAGGCTCGCACTACTGAAGGCCCTAGGAGCAGAGAGGCTTAGAGACATATTCTATGTAGGCGGAGCTGGGGCGGTCGGAGGCTCCGCAATAGTGTCTTTCATAGTATACACACTAAGGGCCTACTTGAAGATTTAGATATAGCATTAGCCGTATCTCAACCTAAGCTCATTAAAGCTAAAATGTTTTTCAGTACTCTATTGTTTAGCTAAGTGTTAGTGAGTCGTCTTTCATTATGCTTGGCCCTGGTATTGCCCCACTCTATATAGGGAGTTGATGGAGTATCGATGCTTATCCCTCGAGATTCTAGACTCTAATACGTAGACATCGTGAGATTGCCTCAACTCCTAGGGGTGTACTATGGTTGGTACTAACACTATGGAAGAAGATCTCCGCGAGTATTGAGAGAGAATAAGTTGGAGATTGAAGAAACACTCAATGATTATCGATAAACTCACTGCTGCTGATTCTGCTATTAGAGTATGCTACAGTGTATCTGCTGGGAGGGGGTGAGTGCACACGACTTTTGATGTTGAGAAGTGCGTAGCTTAGTGAAGTGTTTTCCTGAGTACCACTCCCACTCTTTGCTTGCAGTCGATCGCGCCGTCTTCAACAACTACTCTTCCGTTGATAATTACGTGTTTTATGCCTTTCGGGTACCTATGGGGGTCTACGTATGTAGCAGTATCTTCAATAGCGTAGTAGTCAAATATTACTATGTCCGCCTTCAGTCCCGGCCTGATGAGGCCTCTATCCCAAACGCCTAGCTTCCTAGCGGGTAGTGATGTCATCTTTCTAACAGCTTCGGGGAGTGAAAGCGATCTCCTTTCTCTCACATACCTAGCGATGATCCTAGGGAAGGTCCCGTAGCTTCTCGGGTGCGGCTTACCGACACCTAACCTCGTTACACTGCCGTCGCTACCTATAGCCACTAGGGGGTGGGATATTACCTCATCTACTTCCTCGGGATTCATAGTGAACCCGACGATCCTAGTTGCTAGGTTGTCATTGATCAGTAGCCTAACTACGGCCTCTACAGGGTCTATCCCAAGTTCCTGAGCCACTCTCGATACTCGCATTCCCTCAAGCTTCTCGTTGCTGGGTGAGCGAGCTATCTGCACGTCTTCCCAGTTTATTTCAGTAGTGAATTCTTTTCTAAGCTTCTCGACTACGTCTGAGTTCCTAAGCTTCTTCAGAATCTCTTCCCTGCTTCCTGACCTGTACTCGGGTGGGAGCAGAGCGAGAAGCCCCATGGAGTATGCCTCGTAGGGATAGGCATCCGCGCTTACATCATACCCTCTACTAGCGTAGTCTGAGATAAGTGATAGAGCTCTGCTGGTTTTACCCCAGCTTGCTCTCCCACTCGCCTTCAAGTGGGATATCTGAACTCCGGCCCCGGACTCAAGCCCCACTTCGATGGACTCCAGTACTGAGTCAACAAGTCCTAAACCCTGGTTCCTCATATGCGTTGCGTAAAACCCACCGTACCTAGCTACGACTTTAGCAAGCTCCACTACCTCCTTATTATCGGCAAACATGCTTGGCACATACCTGAGACCACTGCTCATACCGAAAGCCCCAGCCTCCATAGCCTCCCTAACTAAGTCTTTCATAACCACGAGATCCCTATCCGACGGTCTAATGTCTTCGTAGCCTAACACGGCCGCTCTAACAGTTCCGTTTCCGACTAGAGTAGCTATGTTTATAGATGGCCTAAGATTTTCAAGAGAGCTTAGGTATTCACCGAAGCTGGACCACGTAACAGCTACATCAGGCCGAACGGACTTCATCATGCTTTCATACTCACGCCTGTTGATATCTGTCAGTGGTGCTGGTGAGCTACCACAGTTACCGACAACTACTGTGGTAACACCCTGGAGCACGTAGTTATCAGCTGTCGGCAACTCAAAGATCGATATGTCGCTGTGATTATGTATATCTATAAACCCAGGAGCCACAAACAAGCCACTAGCATCAATAACCTTCTCAGCACTCAAACCCGAAAGGTCTCCTATAGACCTAATCGAGTCTCCCACTACACCCACATCGGCCTTAAACAGAGGAGAGCCTGAACCATCGATAACGATCCCGTTCTTTATAATGAGGTCGAACCCTGACACGCTAAGCACCACTACGACAATGCGGGTCTGCTAAAAAGCCCAATGCATAAAGTAAGTCCTGGTTACTGAGGGGTTTAGTTCTTATATCAGTTCGTATGAGTCGGCACATCGCCTCACCCGTTTACCGCCTTTACGAAGATTTCTCACTCCACTAGCCACAGGGTTCGGAAAGAGGCTTGTTATATATGTTGTCTAGTGGGGATTGCTTGGGTTTGTGTGTTGTTGGAGGACTTAGCTGAGAGCGTCGCATACTACTCTATTGTAGTAGTAATTTCCTCTGCTCTTTACTCGTACTTCCTGGCTCGAGCGCGCAGAGTTCTGGAAGAAGATTTTCCCTCAGTTTTCCTCAGGTTTACTCTCGCGCTAGCCGTGTACATCACTATTCATTCTTCTCTCAGCCTGCTATTGATGTATAGTAACTTCCTCTATGGATGTATGCCCGACGTAGTGCTGTACACTGTAGCTATTCTAGCTCTAGCTCTAGTCGCTGGTGTGCTATTGGGGTCTAGAGCTGTATGTAGTGCGCTAAGCGTACTCGGTTCCGGCGTTATGAGGAAGGTACTTAGAGTCCTTAGTGAAGGTGAGGTAGAGGGCTACAAGTTCTGGCTATGCTCTCGATGCCCTATTGGTGTCTTCACATCCTTCACGGATAACAGGTTCTACGTACACACTAAACTAGTAGAGGTTCTTAATAGAGAAGAGCTAAAGAGCGCTTTGCTCCGTGAGACTTTTCACAGTGAAGATAGGTTTCTCAGCGTAATGGACGCTGTGAGTACTCTATCATGGTGCTTAGCAGTACTCCTGTTCGCCCTGCTATCTGCCTGCATTCCAGGACTCCACGCTAGTGCTTACTTAAATGCAGCCGCAACAACAATTATAGCCAGTACGGTTGGATGGATACGGGAGCACGCAGCAGACCTCCGATACGCCGAGTCGTCGAGTCCGGAGCACCTGCTCAGCGCTGCAGCAAAAGTATATAGAGTAACACTAGAAGAAGCTCGAAGAGTGGTGGAGAAAGGTATCGAGAGGGCCGAGGTGATTTACACCATTAACACGCTCTGCCTCAAAGTATCTATTCGCAGAACTCTTGGAGAGTACTTTGCGAACCTCGTAATACCCAGCCTAGTACTTCACATACGCAGAGACCCACCACCGACGATGAGGGCGGTAGCTATATGCGGAGTACGTAAATACCTATAAGATGAAACGAGTATTAGAAATAGCTGCTAATTAGGGGCTCGCGCTTGAGAAAATTGAAAGGCTGTGACGCCAGCTGGTACTTACCTCTGTACTTAAGCTCTCAGCTAATTCCAGAGCACTTACCTGCCGCAGACACTACTAGAGGTTTAGGTCTAGACTTCGGTGCCGTCATGTCGATATTTCTAGCTTCTTCATTATGTACCTAGATCTAGCTCTAGCAAAACTCTTTACTGACTCGGTGAGGTTATTCCCCAAAGTATCTATCGTTACTATTAACGGTCCCAGCTCCTTGACTCTGAGAACCCAGAGCGCTTCAGGTATGCCCAGGTCTAGCCACCCGACACCTACGACTTCCTCAACTGCCTCTGCTCCCAGAGCCCCGCAGCCCCCCGGAAAAATAGCGTAGACTGCTTTAAACTTCCTGCACGCCTCAGTTGTTCGGTTTCCCATGCCTCCCTTACCTATTACCAATCTAACACCCGTTCTCTCTATGAACTCGTACTCGTAGTACTCCATCCTCATGCTCGTAGTAGGCCCTATAGACCTGCAGACCCACTTACTCCCCGACTTCACCATGACCGGGCCTGCGTGGAATATAGCTAGACCCCTGAGGTCGAATGGTAGAGGTACTCCATCGACTAAGAACCTAGCGTGAACAGCGTCTCTAGCTGTCACTAATGTGCCAGTTACGTAGACTACCTCCCCTGCCTTAAGTGATGCAACTTCCTCTTCCGAGATAGGTAAGTAGATTACCCTACCCAAGAGTCACACCTCCGTGGCTCAGTACCCTATGGGTAAGGTCAGAAAATATCCTTAGATGTCCGCGCCTAAGGGCCCAGCACGAAGTGCTTACTCCAACAGCAAGTGTTGCTGGATGCCTGCCAGCGTACTCTACGTGAACTGCTAGCACGGTCTTCCTACCACCCAGTCCTTGGGGGCCTATGCCGAGCTCGTTGAGCAACCTTTCGAGTTCTTCCTCTAGCTCAGCCATTCTGGGGCTAGAGCTTCTAAAACCCACAGGCCTCAGTAGAGCTCTCTTAGATAGTGAGGCAGCCACTTCAGCTGTAGGGCCTATGCCTACACCAATTACTAGCGGAGGGCATGCGTGAATGCCGTACTCTACAACGGTATCTACTACGTACTCTATTAAGCCCTCAAGACCTTGCGCTGGGTCGAGTACCCTAGCAGAGCCTGGCCTACTCGAACCACCACCCGCCATATACAGGTACACGTCAGCATAATCTCCGGGAACTAGAGTAGTCTCAACCCAAGGAATTCTAGGCCCTAGATTGTTGCCAGTATTTCTCCCAGTAGCTGGATCCACCACGTTAGGTCTTAAGAACCCCTCTACAGTAGTTTCAGTAACAGCCTCCTCGATTACCTTAAGTAGCTCTAGAGGGAAGGGAAACGAATTACCAAGCTCGACAAAGAACTCTAGCACACCAGTATCTTGGCATAGAGGTATAGACCTAGATATAGCTAGCTCAAGGTTCCTGAAGACTGCTTGGTAGACGAGCTTCGCGTGTTCCCCGACCTCGACATCGGAAGCCCTCCTCAAGGCCTCTATGACGTCATCCGGGAGCCTCGTAGAGACGGTGAATATGAATTTTTTGAGCGCTTCTTTAAGCCTGCCTTGGACCTCTATACTGGCAGTAGCCAGCAAGACCACCTAGCATAGCCTTATACTTGAAGAAAAATGCGTTAATCTCTTAAGAAATGGATAGACAAGTTTTAGCGCAAGCTTCTTCAATAAACACTGAGCTTTGTTGGCGATCAAACAGACTAAGGCATTCACTATGAACTACTCACGCTGTCTTGCGAGCTCTTTGAACCTATCTACGGAATGCGTGGAGAGTGATAGAGCTGGAAACAATTGGACTAGTCTCTCGAAATTATCGCAGCCTACCTCCATATCGTAGCCCTAGTGAATACAGATATGCCCGTAAAGCCACGAGAGTGGCAATAACCATACTCGCTAAAAAGGGTTCCCTTCCGCAGCCTTGTTTAACTGTTTCGGTTTTCATATCTGCTCATGTCTGTCGATATTGATCGAAACGTTTATAAGCACCTCATGGTGATATGCGTGGATGTACATAGATGAGGGGTCGAGAGCCACTCGATGATCTAGATGACGGCTCTCCCCGAGATACTCAAGATGTGGGGTGCTAGGGGTCACCCCGAACGCCCCCGAGCCCGATGAGAACCCGAGCGGAATGCGGGGGAAGGAGGGTGAGGCAATGAAGTCAACCGATATAAACCTGTATAAGAGCTGAACCCCTAAGAGCATGTAAACCTATAAGGCTACCTCGAGTTATCTCTCGGATGGTCTGAGCTGAACACAGCACAGCTTAAGCCCAAGCAGGCTATGACTTCCGTCGATATAGCTATAGTCGTTAGAGAGCTGAAGAGCTTGGAGGGCTGTGTAGTTAGGTCTATACTCATGCCCACACGAGACTTGGTAGTTCTAGAGCTAGGGTGCGGTAATGACGTTAAGCACTTAGTTGCGGAGGGTGGTAGGAGGCTGCACTTGATTAAGAGCATATTTACCTCTGAGTCCGTTAGAACGGCTAAGCCATTTAGGAAGTTCCTCGAAGGCTCTAAAGTGACTGAAATCACTCAGATAGACTTTGAGAGAGTAGTCCTCATAAGGTTTAAGAGAGGGCAGAGGCTCTACGGTATGTACGTCGAGCTACTTCCCAGGGGCGTCATAGCATTAGTTGACGAAGACAGAAAGATAGTTGCTGTAAATAGAAAGCTCTCGACTAAGGATAGAGCGATATCTGTGGGTCGAGAGTACTCCCTACCCCCTCGCTTCCCCGGTATCGAGGGGCTCGATCCCCGGAAGCTACCTAGGCTGGCTGAGGGATTTAGTGGAACACTGGCGCAGCTTCTAGTGAGAGCCCTCGGCCTACCACCAGAGATAATCAACGAAGTCTTGAGTGAGGAAGAGAGATCTCTCGTGCTCCACCAGATCGAGACCGATAGGCTGGCTTTCGCAGTAGATAGAGTGCGCAGATTTGTAGAGGAAGTCGTGCAGAAGCCGAGACCTTGTACTTTATTAGTATCGGATACTCCAGTCGGGTTCTATCCCTTCGTACCCTCGAAGCCTCCCGAGAACGCCAGAGTAGTTGAGTACGGCTCTATGAATGAGCTTCTCGAGGAGTACTTTAAGAGGCTCGATGAGGTAGCTCTGAGGGAAGCCGAGCTCTCGCGTGTGAAGGGTCTTGAGGTAACAGTAGACAAGACTTTGAAGGAAGCCGAGGAAAACCTCGCTAGGATGATGGAGGAGCTGAGCAGGGTAGAAAAGGAGCTGGAGCTCTTGGAGAGGAACTACTACGAAGTCGAGACCCTATGGTCCTGCTGTAAGAGAGTAATAAAGGAGAGGGGTTGGACGTTTGTCGGTGAGTGCGGGCCGGTGTCTGGGGACCCTGAGAGGGGGGTTGTGCGGCTTCAGCTCTCGGGTGGAGTTCTGGAGGTTCTGCTCTACAGAGACCTGAGCCAGCAGTACGCAGAGCTCAAGAGGAAGTACGAACACTTGGAGGAGAAGGTAGTGAAAGCTAGGGAGACTATCGGAGAGCTCAAGAGAAAACTAGAAGAAGTTGTTGAACGTAGGCGAAGACTGGAGTTGCTGAGGGTTAAACCGAGAAGGACAGCCTGGTTCAGCAGGTTCTTGTGGGTCGAGACGTCCGGGGGCTTCCTGGCTGTCGGGGGTAGAGACGCCTCCCAGAACGAGCTACTAGTTAGGAAGTACCTTGGCCCTAAGGACGTGTTCGTGCACGCAGATATCCACGGGGCTTCAGTCTTCGTCATACTCGCTAAAGGTAGGGAGGTACCTGAGAAGGACCTTAGGGAGGTGGCCTCACTAGCGGCCTCCTATAGCAAGGCTTGGAAGGCCGGTTTAAGTTCTGCAGACGTCTTCTGGGTATGGGGTGAGCAGGTGGGGCTGTCGGCTCCCCCGGGTGAGTATCTCCCTAAAGGGTCGTTTATGGTGTATGGGCAGAAGAACTACATAAGGAGTGTAGAGCTAGTGCTGAGTATAGGAGTGGTATACTTAGACGACTCCTACGACCTAATAATTGGTTCCCCAGAGTTAGTTGAAGCGAGATCTGCGGCAAGCATTACTGTCGTCCCCGGGGAAACGGGAATCGATGAGGCAGCCAAGGAGATTAGGGAGTACTTCGTGCAGAAGTGCCCTGACGTTAGGGGTCTCACAGTTCGCGACATAGCCAAGCTACTCCCGGGTAAGGTCAGGATAGTTTATAGGAAGTGAGTCTGCGACTGAGGGAGTAGAGTCCGAGCTAGGGTTTGGAGGCATAGTCTCGTGCTATTCTAACGGGTAGAGAGGGATCGAGGTACTCTATCCCGCAGTTTTAAGCTCTAGTCAATGAGATCTTGGGTGGATATGTCCTATCCTACTCTACTGGACGTGGAGGGGCTGGCACTAAACGGGTTCGTGAAGGAAGTCGAACTAGTAGACTGTGAGCTCGGGGCATCGAGGAAGTCGAGACTCAAAGTGAAGCTCTTCGATGGCAGGCTCTTAGAAACCGAGTGCTCTCCATACGAGAGAGTAGTTAGGTCATACCTTGTTATAGTTAAGTACCTAGAGTTCGGCAAGATCATATCAAGCAAGCAGTTGGACGAGAAAGTTGCCGAGAGCTTGAGCTTCGATATATCCGATGAACACGGTTAGGCCTCTCGGTTACTTCAGCTAAAGGCACTGTGGAAGCGTACCGCGAGAACTATTAGAGAGATATCCATATGGCATGATAGCACGTCTTACCACAGATACTTTGGAATGCCACCACAGCTCCTCGCAACAGCGAGGAGAGTACGTTAAAGCACTTTTGTGATGTAGGATTTCGTAGACAGGTGAGAGTAGACCTCTTATTACGTAGTGTCTTTACTAAGATTGCTTATGGATTAAATAGAGCCGTCAAATGAAGAGAACGTGGATAGGATCGTGAAATAGAGATATTGTGAGAAAGCGTTAGAGAGCCGGAGACTCCTACACCCTTAGTAGCTCTACTGACACCTCCCGCACATTCTCTCCGAATTTAGCGATCCCGTAGTACCCGGTCATAGCTGGTCCCGGATTTACTGCTACTGTTTCCCCGATCCTCTCTACTCCCCTACTCTCGTGTATGTGGCCGCAAACGTGTAGTAGGGGTTTACGGGTTTCTATAAAGTTCCTGATCTTCTTGGATCCTACGTGTTCTCCACTATATACTCTATCTAAACTCGTCATGCTGGGTGGTGTGTGGGTTACCAGTACATGGAGGGCTCGAGGACCCTGCTCTACGGCTTTCTCGAGGTCCCGCATGAAGGACGCTATGTGGGGTTCTGCTAGATAGGGAATGCCCCAGAAAGGAAAGCCGATCCCACCTCCGATTCCAGCTATGTAGAGCTTCTCCACCTCTACTACCTGCTTGTGGATTACTAGTACGTTGTTTATGCCTAGTTCGGCTACCTCCGGGGGGTCTACGTTGCCCGGGACGGCGACAGTGAAGGGGACTACTTCTGCGAGAGCTTCTAGGACTTCTCTATATGCTCCACCCGAGTAGTTAGAGACGTCGCCGGCTACGAAGGCCATATCGCACTCAGCTTTCCTCACTATGTTCTTTAGCACGGACACCCTCCCGTGGATATCCGACAGCAGTAGTGCCGTAAGCACGTTGCCCCGCAATAGTATTTTACTTAGTCCAGATATTTCTGCTCTTGGGTGCTGAAGATTGCTCCGCTACCTCTTTGATAAAGTTGTCGAGTACTACTGGTCTAGCATAGACCTAGGGGAGTTTACTGTCTTCAATACACGCGGAGACCCCCTCTCAGTCTTGATAGCAGTGATCCTGTCTCAAAACACTAGCGACACTAACTCTACGCGGGCGTACGAGTCTCTCGTGAGGAGGGCGGGATACCCCATCAAGCCCACGGCACTACTGGAGCTCGGCGTCAACGGGATAGCAGACGCAATAAGAGTGTCTGGTATGCAGTACATTAAGGCTAAGACTATAGTCAACTTAGTCAACTCCGTAAGTGTGGACGAGCTCGAAAAGCTAGACCCTAAAGAACTGCGGGTAAAGCTATTGAGTGTGGAGGGGATAGGCTATAAGACCGCAGACGTGTTTCTACTGATGTACAGAAAGTTTCCGGTTTTCCCAATAGATACACACATAAGGAGAGTGCTGATTAGGTACGGAGCCGCCAACCCTAGAGATAGCTACGAGTCCATGCGGTCACTAGCTGAAGCAAGCATGCCCAGAGACCCGGAGTACTTATTGAAAGCCCACCTCAGCTTGATAAAGCATGGTAGAACTATGTGTAGAGCTAGGAAACCAGACTGCGTGAGGTGCCCCGTGTCTGAACACTGTGCTAAAGTTCTCTATATTAAGACCGGCTAGGCCTTCGCTTAAATGAGGAGGTACTCACTCCGCAGCTCTCTATTGAGCATTAAACTCCTCGTCCTTACCTACTGCTCCAAGAGCTTTCCATAACTAGTTCTTGAATTCGGCTGCTCGCAGATGAGTTGGTAGGTCCGGGGCTTGCTTGTTTTAGCGAAATCTTTAAAGCACTTAATGCGAAGATCGCTATACTATTAGGGTCTTTCGTGAAGCTCGTAGCTGTAGCTGCTCACAGTGAGGCACCTAATCCGGAACATAGGGAGAAGATCACTGAGTTTGTGAGGTCTTTAACGGCTTACTGCGGTAACTCCGTAGTCCTACTTGTCGGAGGGTACTGGGGGTTCATGAAGGCTCTCGTCGATGAAGCTCTCGCCGCTGGTCATAGAGTAGTGGTGTTCCCACCAGTCGAGCGGGAGAGCGTTGAGTTCCCTGAGGACGCCATAGTGCTTAAGACGGGTCTCAGTCTTAGGTTGAGGAGTGTTGCTATGGTCCGCAGCTCGGACGCTGTAGTAGTGCTTGGTGGAGCCTCTGGAACTATACAGGAGGTTGTCACAGCCTATACTGAGGGGAAGCCCGTTTTCATGCTCTTGAGTGGGTTGCCCTCAGATAGAGTTGCTGGTTTAGCTCCCTACTTAGACGATAGGAAGACGTCTGAGATCAGGGTCTACTCAGGTCCTGATACCTTAGCAAGAAACCTCTGCGAGTACCTAGATAAAGCAGAGAGGAGGCTCTCGAAAACTGGTTGAGTTAAAACAAAAAATTTTCAAGAGAGCACGTATTTTTATTCAAGTGCTCTAGTGTATTTCGGGGTGTTATTTGCCGTACGATAGGCCCATAATTAAGGTGGAGCCTCCGGGACCTAAAGCTAGGGAGTTCATCAAGAAGCACCACGAGCTAATAATGACCTCCACTCACGACCCGGAGAACTTACCGCTTGTCATAGAGAGAGCTGAGGGAGTCTGGCTCGTAGACGTCGATAGTAACGTATACTTAGACTTTACTTCATCAGTAGCGGTTAACAACCTCGGTTACCCGACGCATCCGGAGATAGCTCGAGCCATAAACGAGCAGCTGTCTATTTTAGCCCACGCTGCTGGAACAGACTTCTATAACCCGTACCAAGTTGCTTTAGCCGAGCTACTGACGTCTATAGTTCCGGGAGAGTTCGGTAAGAAGGTGTTCTTCTCGAATAGTGGTACTGAGGCTAACGAGGCAGCAATCAAGATATCTAGGTACTCTACTAACAGAAAGTACTTCATATCGTTCATAGGGTCTTTCCACGGTAGGACGATGGGTTCACTGAGTCTCACGGCCAGCAAGCCTGTACACAAGAAGAGGTTCTACATGACCATGCCGGGAGTAATCCACGTACCGTTCCCCAACCCCTACAGAAACCCCTGGGGTATAGACGGGTACGAACACCCGAGAGAACTCGTTAATAGGGTACTAGAGTACGTAGAGTACTGGGTCTTCGAGCACCAAATTCCTGCTGAGGAAGTAGCCGCAGTCTTCTTCGAGCCTATACAAGGAGAAGGGGGCTATGTCGTACCTCCTAAGAACTTCTTCGGGGAGCTCAAGAAGTTCGCTGATAAGTACGGCATCCTGCTAGTGGACGATGAAGTCCAGATGGGGCTCGGTAGAACCGGTAAGATGTTCGCTATCGAGAACTTCGGTGTAGCACCAGATATAATCACTCTAGCAAAGGCTCTTGGAGCTGGCGCCATACCTCTAGGCGCTACGATATTCAGGAGAGACCTAGACCTAGAGCCTGGAGTCCACAGCAACACGTTCGGAGGTCACGCACTAGCTGCTGTAGTAGCAATAAAGAACATAGAGATAACTAGAAGCCTCCTACAACGTGTCGCAGAGCTAGAGAAGCTGTTCTGCGAGAGGCTCGCACAACTCAAGGAAAGGTACCCATTAGTCGGAGACGTAAGGGGGCTTGGTTTAGCATGGGGAATAGAGTTCGTAAAAGATAGGAAAACCAAGGAGCACGACTCGAAAACTAGAAACAGAGTAGTCTACGAGGCCCTCAAGAGGGGGCTAGTGCTCTTGGGATGCGGAAAGAGCTCTATAAGGCTAATACCTCCTCTAACAATCACTGAGGAGCAGGCTAAGATAGGTCTAGACATATTTGAAGAAGCCGTAAAAGCTGCTCACTAAGCAACTCAACATCAAGCTTATTACGCTTTTATTGTAGGTTTCTGTGGGCGGGGGTGCCCGAGCCAGGTCGAAGGGGTCGGGCTGAGGCCCCGATGGCGTAGGCCTGCGTGGGTTCAAATCCCACCCCCCGCACCTCTCTGCTGAAACT
>Ga0105163_1000494_pt1 | contig 23315 bp, 27 predicted proteins | sample JNZ110809AmetaG_FD_81531 | JGI IMG/M metagenome (GOLD analysis project Ga0105163, IMG submission 81531) | Hot spring microbial communities from Jinze hot spring, China to study Microbial Dark Matter (Phase II) - JNZ 110809A | ecosystem: Environmental > Aquatic > Thermal springs > Hot (42-90C) >... | reverse complement strand
TTTAAAATCCATCTCAAGCTAAGAAAAGTTTTGAGAGCTTTAATTTCAAAAAATTCGAATTTTATAAAGCTCTCCACAGCCTTGAAAATTTTTGATAGAGTGTAGCATAATTTGGTGTTACTTCGTAACACGACTATACTTACTAGTAAGAAACTCGAATTAATTCGACAAAACAAGTGGGGTCGGTGGGATTTGAACCCACGACTTGCGGGTCTCTTCGGTCAGCGCTCCAATGGGTCATCACCCTTCAGCAGACCCACAATTCATCACACCACTGGAGCCCGCCGCGCTTCCTGACTACGCCACGACCCCTAAGCCTAGTACGTTCTGTAGATATAACGCTTTCGCTGATCCAAGATCTCCACTCCGAAGCTATTGGAGCTCAAGAATTTTCGAAACTCTCTCGAGAACCTTTTTTCTCACTTTTTCAGAGAGGTTATCAAAAATACACTCTTTCGCGCTGAAGATCTCCATGTGCTCGACTACTTTTCTAAATTCCCCATTCGCAATCGCGTTCGCAATAATTGCAGCGCCTTGTGCAGATTGTTTCGCATCGCAAAAGCCGTGAAGAATCCTTGTTTCATAAAATTCGCTTATCACCGGCTCAACTTCTCTCGCAAATCTTCCAGACAAAAAGCAAAGTTCAGCTTTCCCAGCACTGATTTCCAAGGCTTTTAAATCTTTTAAGACGAACTCCGAAAGTATTTCGATCTCATCTCCATTGTTCTCGAGAACGTAATCCCTTACTCCACCACTAAACACGATTTCCTTTGGAAATTCCCCAAGAAGATAAGCAAGCTCCGCATCCATGGATCCAAGCGAGGAGTAGCCTGAGAAGCCTGAGGTTCCACCAAGAGCATCGACTATCTTCCCCCCTTTGACAGCAAGAACAGATGTGAATCCGTAACCAACTTCTGCCAGCAAGAAGTTCTGTTCTTCAAGTCTCTTCTCAGCTAAGAACTCAAAAACTGCGAGAACCGCAGAACATAACTTGTCATAAGTTCCGAGATCGAGTTTGTTGAACTTTCTCCACTTTGGGATTGTTGGCAAATGAATGACTCCTGGGATCGTGTAAAGGTTCAGATCTTTATTTCTGAGCTCTCTTATCAGCGACCTAAGCCCCATGGCCTTCTCTGTATCGAGATTAAGGGTCATAAGGAAAATTTCGTAATCGCTTAGTTCAGAAAACTTTTTGATTGGCAAACCATAGCCAGACAGTCCTGCAATTGCATCGACTTCCAAAGACTGCAGGGTTTCTATGAATTCAGATGCGTTCTCTTTCACACTCTCGCTCCTAAACCTGTACACCTCGCAATCATTTCTCCTGACAACAACAATTTCATAATCCTTTGTTCCCGCATCTACGCCAGCCGAAGTCACCATGGATTTCCCTCAAGCAAACTCTTTATCCTGTCGCTTGTAGCCCTCATAACTCTCGCAATTACAACTTCAAGCCCTTTTTCGCTCCTTTTAACTTCAATTTCTCTGAAACTGATTCCCAAAAGCTTTAAGTGCATTTTAAAAGCTTCATAAACCTTCTCCGAAGAGAAAACAAGTCTACTTTCCTCGAGAACTTCTTCTCCACCCCTAACCCTCTTTATGCTCCCGATAACAGCCTCAAGAATAGACTTCCCGAGCCGTAACGCTCTTTCCTCGCTATAGCCGAATTCAAACGCTTGAAAAGCCTCCCTTATAATCCTTGCGAGCATGAAATCTCTGCTGTATTCTTCAAAGAACTTGAACGCATATGCTAAATCACTGCAATTTGCAAAACTCGTCGTGTATTTCAGCGGTTCCAATTTCATCTCCAAATCCTTCAAAACAACTCCCTCCCTTTTCCTCGCATGCAGATCTTCGATGACCTCCTTTATTTTTTCAGTTTCCGATGCACGGCATTTTTTTAGAATCTCCACTGATTTGATCTTGTGCTTTTTGAGAATTTTCTCCTTATCTTCAATCCTCAGCGCAACGTTGGTTTTGCACTCTCTGATGTCGAAAACAAAGAATTCTAGCCCATCAATCCCATAGTAATCCGCGACGTAAGGAGAAGCACTACCAACTGCCTCACAGCAGAGCATAAAGTTCTCGTTCTCATCGAAGAACTCTACGGGGATCTTTTCTCTCACTTTCTCAGTTGTGTAAGGGCATATAAGTCCCCTTCTCGTAATTGCATAGATATCGTCCCCCACTTTCACAACTCGAACATTGTAGCCATTCATTTTCTCCTCTACTGCGATCGTTCGATCCCCAAAGTGCTTTTTAAGTCCCGTTTCAAGTGCGAGAATCCTCTTTATCTTTGGAAATCCGCGAACGACTTTCAAGCCATCCTTACTCTTGATAACGACAGTCCCCTCTTCGTAAATCCCAAATTTCTTTTCAATGCGGTAAGCATCGACTACGTCCTTGAATATCTCCGCTTTTACAAAAGCCTTTTTTAAAATGCCTCTTTCAAAAAGCCTCTCTGCCGAGAATTTCGAAAGATTAAGGGCTTCTGCAACAAAATTCATGAACTCTCATAGAGGAACTTCACGAGATCTTTCTCCGTTATAATTCCCTCGAGTTTGCTCTCCTCGACTATTAAAGCAACTCCGTGCCCCTTTTCGAGCATTGATGAGACTATCTGTGAGATTAAAACATCCTTAGGAAACATGAGCACTTCGCGATGCATGTTGATCTCAGCATTTCCGAGAATCGTTGCTACTGGCTTCTTTATCGCTTCGTTCACATCTCCATATTCGAGCATCTTAAACGCTTCTCCCTTTCCAAAGTATGACAATATTTCTCGGGACGTTATCAAGCCCAACAAAATTCCGTCCTCGATTACGGGAAGTCTCCGAAATCTCTTTGAAATCATCGTCTTCATCGCAGTTTCAATCGAGTCTTTTGCACGAATTGTTACGACGTTCTTCGTCATGAACTCTGAAGCTATACCGTCGATTTTCCTAATCTTGGCCAATAGCCTTAAGATATCTCTTTCGGTAGCTATTCCAACCACCACTTCTCTGTCATCGATAACTGGGCATCCACCGACTTTTTTCTCAAACATGAGCTCCACGAGTTCCTCAACGCTTGCATCATCGCTCACAGCGACGACGTTTCTCTCCATTATCTCCTTGACTTCTGCATTAACCGCAATTGAAAGATTCCCGTTGTATCTGTTCCTTATTATCCCGTGTTTTTTTCCACCTCCAAAGAAGTTCACGAAATCGGTTGCTGTTATCACACCCCTAAGCCTCTTTGTTCCCGCATCGGTAATTGGAAATCTTCTGAAGTTCTTGTTTATCATGAATTTCATCGCATTCATGATTGTTGCCGTTTGTGGAAGTGTTTGCACGTCTCTGGTTGCAATCTCCATTACGTTTGAGTTCAAATCAACCATTCACCCCTCACCCTCTGTTGCGCAATCCTCGCAAACGTGGAGACCGTTTACTTCCTTCAATATGTCCGCGTATTTACCACACTTTTCACAGATTCCTCCCATTTCAGCGTAACCAACCGCATGTTCTTTTACGAGCGTGGCAAATTCGCCGAGATCGAGCGCAACATCGAGAATGTCGTTGTCTGTGATTATCCCGATGAGTTCACCGCTGTTGTTCACAATTGGCAACCTTCGGATTCCCTTCTTCATCATAATGTTCGCGGCTTCGCGGATGCTCGTTGTTGGCTTTATCGTTATCAAAGGGGAGCTCATTATTTCGGAAACTTTTACCGATGCTGGAGAGAGGTTTTTTGCAACTATTTTCACTATTAGATCCTTTTCAGTCACTATACCCACCGGTTTGTTGTTCTTAACTATCACCGCACTACCGACCCCAAAGCTTACCATTCTTTTCGCAACCTCTTGCACGTTCTCGTCTGCATTTGCCTTGCAGACTTTCGTAGTCATGATTTCCTTCACTGGCAGGTCTGTGTGCATATTTCTCACCACTTCTTCTTCAGCGAATAGTGATTTAAGTTTTTTGATATGCGTTGCTATCGTTTTCCCAATGCTTTATAAATCGCATCCCAACTACCCACATGAGACTCCCCGGTTTTTACAACTTAAGCGTCGAGGAAAGATTAAAGAAAGTTGCAGAAATTGCAAAGCTTAGCGATGAAGAAATGAAAGCCGTGATCTCGACAGCGAAGCTTCCCATCGACATTGCAAACAGAATGATCGAAAACGTTATCGGAACTTTCGAACTCCCATTGGCGATTGCAACCAACTTTCTCATAGACGGGAAAGATTATCTGATCCCAATGGTGATCGAAGAGCCAAGTGTTGTAGCAGCTGCGAGCAATGCTGCAAAAATGGCAAGAGAGGGTGGAGGATTCGTGACCGACTACACTTCCCCCCTCATGATCGGTCAAATCCAACTCGTCGACGTGAAGAATCCGTTCTCCGCAAAGTTCGAGATTTTGAAGAACAAAGAAGAAATAATTGCAAAAGCTAATGAGTGTGATCCTGTGCTCGTAAAGCTTGGCGGGGGATGCAAAGACATTGAAGTAAGACTAATCGACTCGATCGTAGGTAAAATGCTCGTGGTGCATCTAATCGTCGACGTTCGTGACGCTATGGGGGCGAATGCTGTGAACACGATGTGCGAAAAAGTCGCTCCTTTTGTTGCGAGGATTGCGAATGCAAAAGCGCATCTTCGAATAATCTCGAACCTTGCAATCTACAGGCTTGCAAGAGCAAAGGCAATCTTCAAGAAAGAAGCTATTGGTGGCAAAGAAGTTGTTGAGGGAATAATCAAAGCATACGCCTTCGCCGAAGCTGATCCTTTTAGATGTGCGACTCACAACAAAGGGATCATGAACGGAATATCTGCACTTATGGTTGCGACTGGGAACGATTTTCGTGCTGTCGAAGCGGGAGCCCATGGATATGCGGCTATGAAAGGATACAAGCCCCTAACGAAGTATGAAGTTCTTGAAAACGGAGACTTGGCTGGTTTCATAGAGGTTCCAATTCAAGCTGGGATTATTGGCGGAGCAACACAGACAAATCCAATTGCGAAGATTTGCCTTAAAATCCTCGGTGTTAAAAGCGGGGAAGAGCTTGCGAGGGTCGCTGCAGCGCTTGGACTCGCTCAAAACTTTGCTGCACTTCGTGCTTTGGCTACAGAGGGAATCCAACGGGGACACATGGAACTCCACGCAAGGAACATCGCAATAATGGCGGGAGCAAAAGGAGATGAAATCGACAAAGTCGCGGAAAAAATGATCCGAGACGGAAAGATAAGAATAGACTACGCAAAAGAGTTGCTACAGAAGTTGCGGTCATCCTAGGTTGCCAACGATTCCACGTAGCTTAACTCTCGACCTCATCGACTCTCTGACAACTTCCTCAAACTCTGATTTCTCGAGCTCGTATACTTTTCCAATCTTTTCGTCAAGTTTCGGCTTCTTGTTTTGGAGAATTTGCTCAACTGCAATCGCTTCCGCCATTGCTGAATGGCTGATTATCGCAAAATCTGCTTTTTCCAATGCATATCTGTTCCCGTTAAACGCTATTGCAACTCCACCAAGCTCTTTAGCTTTCTCGAACATCTTACAATCCGTTATACTGTCCCCGATTGCAATCGGAAATTTCGGCTCATAGCTTTCCAAGATCTCAGCCTTCTCCTTCGCTCCAATGACTTTAAAGTTTTCAATCAATCCCCAAATTTTTGAGAAAATCCTTTTGAGCTCTTTATGCAGTTCTTCTCCGCTTAGCGAAGCGATAAAGTCGACACTGTGAAGAAGTTCTTTTCTAAGCTCTTCGCCCAGCTCCATTTCGAAATCAACTTCGCTCGCATGGACTTCTTGAAATCCAAGAACTCTAGCTGTCTTTTCGACGAATTCACGGTAAGCAGTCGAAATCACAACTGCCCTGCAGTTTTTCAAAATTCTACTTGCTGCGATTTTTGCGTCGGGAACATAAACAACTTTGATCATCGAGTCCAAATCAATTCGTTGTCTTGTTGCAGAAATAAACGGCGCAATAAGCTTCAGCGTGTATCCCGCTTCGTAACCTTCCCTTTTTTCGATGTAGTAGAGATAATCGTCGAATTCGCTTATGTTTCTGAAAAAGCGGTCGTTGTTGAAGATAGCCATGCATAGCTCATATGCGAAGTCGTTCAGAACCCAAGGTCCCTCGTAGTCCGTGAAAACCATTTTTCTAAGATCTTTGCCACTCCTGTTGAGTATTGTATTGCCTTCTTTTCCCTCCATGCGATCTCCCTTGGTAGAAATTTTTCTGCGAACTTTCTTAAAAAGTATTTCCTCACCTTTTTTCCTTCGAGTTCTGCAACCTTGAGATCCACAGGTATGCTTACCGCAACCCTAAGAACGTCCCAGTTCAGATAGGGAAGGATCAACTTTATCTCGGAAGCGTAAGAGAGCTTTGCATCGCGAACAAGGTTCTTATCCCCAATCTTTTCCAAGTCCTGAATCAAAGCTTTCTCGAGATCTTCTCTGCCCAGACTTTCGTATCTTTTGTAACCACCAAAGAGCTCATCAGCGCCTTGTCCAAGAACGATTTCGCTAAATCCAAGCTCCTTTGCAAATTCAAAAACGAAATGCAAAGGAATCGCGATCGAAAGCTGTAATGGGCTCTGATCCTCGATTATCTCGGCTACTTTGCCCAAAACGTTTAAGAGTTTGCTCTCATCCACTTTCAGGATCTCGATCTCTCTTGAAACCTTTTTCGATGCCTCAATCAACCATCTCTCCTCTTCTCTGCTCGCAGTCACAGCGACAAGCGGTAGATCGTAGATCGAAGCTAAGAGAGCTGAATCGACCCCACCTGAAAAAGCGATGCAAGCGTTCTTGAACCTGTAGCCTTCGAGTGCCTTAAGTATTCTTTCTTCTGCCTCTTCGACTGCAACTTCTTCTTTGCAGAAAATCTCCTGGAATCGAAACCTTCTCTTTTCGAGGACACTGCCAGAGTAGTCGAGCTTAACAACTTCCCCTGGAAGAACCTCTATTGGATTTTTCAGCGATTTCTTAAAAGAAGATATGCCAATAGAGTCGTAATAAATTGGCTTTCCCCCCAGAATGTCGCGAGAGAGAAGAATGTGCGATGGGCGAAAAGCTACAACAGCGTGGAGACACTCGAGCTTCATCGGCATTTCGTTGTCAAAACTAACATTTGGTGTGATTTGGGAGTCAAAGAACACATTTCCCCTATGTTCACTCGGATATCTCGAGCTCGCAAAGATTCTACTTATTCTTTCCCCCTCTTTTTCGAACGCAACGATTATCACTCAGAGAAATGCGGAAAAAGGAAATATATTTGTTTCGTTAAGGATGGAGCAAACGAGCAATGAGGTTGCAAAGGATATACAGTTGCATGCGCCAATTACATCGCCGTTAACACCACCGAATTTCTTTTCTGCGTAGTTCTTGACTAGAATCGAGATCAACATCACGAAGAATAAAGAGATCAGAGTTGAAGGCTTTAAAAAAGCTATTAGCAAAGGCAAAGCACCAATCACGAGGTCTCTCTTTTTTGCAAACTCCATCATGAATTTCGCCATCCCCTGCCAAGCTGGTTTTGAAGTCACGAGCAAAAATACCATGGAAAACTTCGCAAAAAGTTGCGCAATCATTATATCGAGAACTTCGACCCTCTGAAAAGAGTAGAAAAGAAGAAGAAAGTAGACACAAAGAAAAACTACACCGCCAGCTCCGATGTTAAGATCTTTCAACGCAATCTTTTTTCTATCCTCTGGAGCAAAAAACGCGTCGCCAAAGTCCGCGAGTCCGTCAACGTGGTTCACACCCTCGATCGCAACGTAGAAAAGAAGACAAAGAAATGAAATTCCAAAAACCGCTGGAACAGATATAACAGCTCCGATGAAGATTCCTACGAATGGGAAAACCCAGAGGTTCCTTCTGAGAACTTCTATGTCACCTTTTACCGGTAAAGTCGTGAGAAATCCAAAGCTACTCTTCAAAATCTCTAAAGCCATACTTCCCATAGAGCGGAACGAATCTAACCGCTCCCCAGCTCCACTTTCTAACTCCGTTATCCTTTTCAACCACGTATAATAGTTGATACGTGTCCCCGACTGGAATCACTATTTTTCCGCCGACTTTAAGCTGTTCCAACAGTGGCTTCGGTATTTCGGGTGCGGATGCGGTGACGTAGATCTTATCGTAAGGCGCCATCGGTTCGTAGCCTAAGCTACCATCTCCAACCACTACAAGAACGTTTTCATAGCCAAGCATGGACAAATTCCTCTTCGCCATTTCTGCAAGTTCTGGAATCCTCTCTATAGAAACGACAAGACCATTTTTTCCAACAATCTCCGCAGTAACTGCAGCGTGATAACCGCATCCCGTTCCAATCTCTAGAACCTTTTCGCCTTCCCTTAAATCAAGGAGCTCGCACATTATTGCGACCATATGCGGAGCGCTTATAGTCTGTCCATAGCCTATTGGCAAAGGTGTATCGACGTAGGCTTCGCTTTTATAGCGTTCTGGGACAAAAAGATGCCTTGGAACTCTTTTTATGGCGTTGTATACTTTTTCACTCAAGTTTAGCTCGTCTTTCAGCTTATTCGCAAGGATTAGCCTTTTCTCATCGAAATCCATAGCTTTTCAGCCCTCTCTGCATCTTCAATGGTGTTGATGTTTACGATGTCTTCGACTATATAGCTTTCCTCCTCCTGCTCTTCATCGAAATTCGCTAAGATTATGTTTATCCCCGCAGGCTCGTTGTCTTTCACGACTTTCAGCGCCATTTTTCCGCATTTTTTGTAGAACTCAATGATCTCCTCAACTATTCCATCTCTCAGATAAACAATGTCGGTCGAAGCTATGATAACCGGCCCTTTCAAAGAGAGCGAATTTATGCATTCACGATAGTCTTCGATGAACCCTTTTCCGCTTGCTCTAAAAACTTCGATACCATTCTCGAGCAGATATCTCTCTGTTTTTGGTGTGAAAGGAGATGTGACCGCTACAATGGACTGGTTCTTGAACGCTCTCAACGCGTGATCGATCAGCCTCATACCACAAACTTCAAAGAGCGGTTTTTCCCCCTTTCCAAGCCTTCTACCTTTACCACCGCACATAAGTAGAGAGAGCATCAAAACCTTTATTAATAGCCCGAGCTTAAAGGGTTGCGATCGGCATGGCGAGAAAGAAGGTTGCAAGAGTTAAGGATAAATGGACTACAAAGAAGTGGTTCACTCTCCTCGCTCCAGAGTATTTTGGGATGGCAGAAGTAGGCGAGACTCCAGCAAGTGCACCAGAGCTCGTAGTCGGCAGAACTGTCGAAACAACGCTTGCAGACTTAACGGGCGACGCCTCGAACCAGAATCCATATAAGAAGCTGATTTTCAAGGTTCACCGAGTTGCAGGAGACAAAGCGTATACAAAGTTCCACAGGTTCGAGCTTATGCGAGAGTATCTGAACAGCCTTATCCGAAGAAGGACGAGCAAAATCGAAGATGTGATCGACATTCAAACAGCAGATGGATACAAACTCAGGGTTAAACCAGTTGTGTTCACGGTTAAGAGGTGCAAATCTTCGCAGAAGAGAGCAATAAGAGCAATAACGAGAGAGATCGTTCTCGCAAAGTCTTCGCTGAACTTCGTCCAGTTCTTGCAAGAGTGCATTTTGGGCAAAATTCCATCGGAAATCTACAAAGGCGCAAAGAGGATTTACCCGATACGAAGGGTCGAAATAAGGAAGATCGAACTTCTCGGCGAACCAAAGACTGAGGTGATCGCAGGATGAAGTCGATGTATGCGTTCATCGCAGAAACTTGGCAAAGCGGTGCAATCGATAAGATAATGTGGGAAAGATTGCAAAAATGGCGAAAGGAGCCGGCGATTGTAAGGGTCGAGAGACCGACGAGGTTGAACAGAGCTAGGGCGCTTGGTTACAAGGCAAAACGTGGCATAATAGTGGTCAGGGTTAGAGTGAGAAGGGGCGGAAGGATTGCAAAGAGACCTTCAAGAGGGAGAAAGACAAAGAACCAGATGGTAAACAAGCTTACACCCAAAAAAGGTCTACAGTGGATCGCTGAAGAGAGAGCGAACAGAAAGTATCCGAACATGGAAGTTCTCGGCTCTTACTGGGTTGGCGAAGATGGGAGATACAAGTGGTTCGAAGTCATCTTAGTCGACAGAAACTGCCCAGACATAGTTGCGGACAAAAATCTGAACTGGATAACGAGACAAAAGGGAAGAGTTTACCGCGGCTTAACTCCTGCGGGTAAAAGGGCAAGAGGGCTAAGAAGGAGAGGCTTTGGAGCCGAGAAGATAAGACCAAGCTACAGGGCGAACTTTAGAAAAGAAGAATGAAGGGTAAGATTGAATGGATAAGAGTTTCTGCAGTTGTCCACTCGACAGAGAGCAGGGAGAAAGTTTCGCAAGCAATTGCAAATCTTTTTCCTTTCGATTTTGAGATCCAAGTAAGCCCTGCAAAAGGGCATTTTGGGAATCCGATCGAATACCTCGAAGTTGAGATAACAAAGAGTTCCAAGATCAAGGCTTTCTGGAGAAACCTTACCCAGCTCTTAAGAGATGAGCTCGAAAGCCTTTTGAGCACGCTTGAGGAAAGAATCGATTCGCAGAACGTTCTCCACATAAGGATTGATAAACAAAAGGCGTTTCTTGGAGAATTCAGACTTTCAAACGTAGATCCAATTGCAATAAAGGCGAAACTCGTGGTATATCCGGCAAGAAAAGAAAAGGCTATAGAGTTTGCAAGAGAGCTATGTTCGATTTTGTAAGATTCGCTCCACCAAAGATCGAGCTCGGTTTCAAAGGCTTCGTCATTCTCAGCGAAAAACCGATTGAAGGTCTTCACGGAGTAATCGTAAGAGCTTCGAACGCAAAAGAGTTGAGGAAGAAGCTGAAAAACGTTGGCGATTCAATCGTTGCAGTCGAATGCGCTGACTGGAAGGAAGCCGTTATGAGAAAAAAGGTAGACATTCTGCTCGACAGCGAGAACAGAAACCTTGACTATGCAACGATAAAATTGGCGAAGGAAAAAGACGTTGCGATCGAATTTGGGCTCTCAAAGTTCATAAAGGCAAAGGGATTGAAGAGATCCGCACTTTTTTCCAAGCTCAAAGAAGAGATCAGAGTCGTGAACAAGTTCGACACACCTTTCATCATAACCTCGTCTGCAGAAAACGTTTATCAGCTTAGAACAAAGAAACAGATCGAGAATTTTTTCTCCTTTTTCGGTCTCTCGGCAAAGAAAGCTGATTTCTTCGCTGAAAGAATTGTAAGACGCTATTACGACGAAAGATACGTGATGGACGGATTTTTCATCGAAAAATAAAAAAATTAGAGAGTGTCAATGTAGACGCTCTTCTTAACTTTCTCAACCCTTCTCTCTCCAACTTCTTTAAGTCCCCTTACTCTTGGTTCCTCGCTCAGGTTTTCGTATTCCGTACAACCAACGATGTCCTTGTGCTTTATCCCTGTCATGATGGCAACGACTCTGACGAAACCTTCGAACTCCTTCGAGATCCTCGCTCCCCAAATAACGTTCGCATTGTCGTCGAGTTCGAAGGTTAGGTTTCTTATTATCTCTTCCGCTTCCTTCAAAGTCAAGTCGTTTCCACCTGAGATATGAACAAGAGCGCCAGTGGCGCCACGGTAGTCAACGTCGAGTAACGGATGAGATAGACAATCCTTAACCACTGTTGAAGCCTTGTCTTGCGCTTTAGCTTCGCCAACGAGCATCACAGCAACTCCGCCGTGCCCCATTATAGCTTTTAGATCTGCAAAATCAATGTTGACGAGGGAGGGTCTTGTGATGGTGTCTGTCAAACCTTTTATCGTCTCTGCAATGAGCTGATCCATCACGCTAAACGCAGCGTCGATTGGCAGGTTTGGATAGTATTCCACAAGCTTGTTGTTGTCGAGCACAACTACTGTGTCGCAGTGCTCTTTTAGTTCCCTCAACCCTTGAATCGCCTTTCCTATTCTAGCCCTCTCAACCTTGAACGGCATTTGAGCAAAGCCGATAACGATTGCTCCTTGTCTTTTCGCGATTTCAGCAACAACAGGCGCAGAACCTGTGCCTGTACCGCCGCCCATTCCAGCGCAGACGAAAACCATGTCCGCATCTGCGAGAATCTCTTCAATCACACCTCTCGCAAGTTCAGCTGCCTTTCTACCGACCTCAGGATATCCACCCGCACCAAGACCACGAGTGAGACTTCTGCCAATGAGAATCCTTTTGTCTGCCTTGGTCATCAGCAAATGTTGCTTATCTGTGTTAATCGCAATCGTCGTCGCATCTAAATCCATCTGCGACAACCTGTTTATGGTGTTGTTCCCACAACCACCACACCCAACTACAAAAATCCTCGGTTTTTCAAAAAAGTCCTTCACTTCCTTAACCTTCTCCTCCCTCCTAATCCTATCTTGCTCCAAATACTGCTGGGCTTTACTAACCAAACTCTTCATCTCCTACCACCTCAACTAAATTCTCCCATTTTGGAGGCTTTCTCTATCTGCTCCTTGTGCTCTTCGAGAAATCTCTTAATCGCTGCCCTTATCGCCTCGCTGACCGAAGTATATTCTCCAAGCTCGACAAGAAGCTCCAATTTCTGATATTGGGCTTCCGTGAGCCTTATACTTATTTTTCTCGTCGGTGGCATCTTTCCACCTGAAGCACTGGCACATTTTGACGCACAGAAGGCGTTTTTTGTCCACCTTTTGTGCGCCAATTGCCCCCTTATTGGTGTTTATTGTCCGACATTATAGAATATAAATTTTTCGATTTCGATTATGATTAAATCCAAAAATACGTTACCATTGATGATATACCTAAAACGCTAAACTATTCAACTTGGGCAGTAAACCCTCTTCCAACCCAACACCTAAATTGAGGAAATATCCGAGAGCTTTACGAAGCAAAAATAAAAATTCCCCGAGCTAAGTGAATTTATGATCTCTGCACACGCACCTGCGCTTGTGGATTACGTGTTCATCGTCGACAAATTTCCGGCTTTAGGAGGGCATGCGAAGATCGTTACAACAGCAAAATTTCCCGGTGGCGCTGGGGCGAACGTTGTGCATAACCTCGCAACGCTTGGCGTTGATGCTACGCTTTTCACAACACTTGGCAAAGATGAAGATGCAAAGTTCTTCATCGAGAACACAAGGGCAGAAGTGTCTGCAGAAATCACCGACGAACTCACAGGAAAAGTGCTCGTTTTCGTGGATCAAAAAGGAGAGAGAACGTTTTTTGTTCAACCGAACTCAGCAGAAAAACCGTTTGTTAAAGTTAAGTATGGCGAGTTCCTATACGTAGATCCATTTCCGAGCGAGCTAAGCTTTGAGATTCAGAAAGAGATTATGCAGAGCTTTGGGGGCTTTGTAATTCTTAACCCAGGGCATTTTTATGCAAGCATGGGATTCAAAAAGCTCAGCGAACTTCTCGAATTCACAGATATGATCATCATGTCCTCCGCGGAGTTCGAAATTCTGAAAACTCCTCCAAGGGATTACCTTGACTTCGTAGACTACCTAATCGTAACCCTTGGTGAAAAAGGGGCGGTTTGTTATACAAAAAAAGAGAAGATCTCAGACAAAGGCTTCAAAGCAAAAGTCGTCGATACAACCGGCGCTGGAGATGCGTTCTCTGCAGGCTTTATCTACGGCTTTATAAACGATTTCTCCCTCGAGAATTGCCTCAAGCTCGGGAACTTCTGCGGGGCATACAATGTCGAGAGGATTGGAGCAAGAGCTTTTCCAACAAAAGATGCCATAGCGGACTTCATTTCTACTCTGAGAAAACATTAGTCTCCAAAATTGTGAAACTTTCCCAAAACTTTTATATGGAGAAAGTACAAAAATACAGCATGTCGGGTGGCGATTCCGTTGGTAGTGCTTTATCGAGGCTTGTGCTATACATCGTGATCGCAGTTGTGATCCTCGGGGTTTTGAACTGGTTCTTCTACTACTTGATCCCAGAGCTCATTGCAAAGTACAGCAATCTGCAAAGCCTTGCAATGCTCGTGGATTTCGCTCCCTACGTTTTCGTGATCGTAGCCTTGATCATTGGTTGGCTGATCGTAACTTCGATCGCGTCTCTTCTCTACGCAACCTTCGAACCCAAATACGGAGCATCCACAGCTTCAGCGATAAGGAGCATGGTAAAGATCCTCGGACTCGGAGCTTTGCTTGCCGGAGTTGCTGGTGGTGTAGCTGGTGGAACTGCTGGAGTTGCTTTGGGTGGCTTTATAGGTCTTGTAGTTGGCTTTGCAACACAGCAAGTTCTTGGACAAGCGATTGCAGGCATGTTTTTGCTGCTTGCAAGACCATTCAAGATCGGCGACCTCGTCGACATGGCAGGGGAGTCAGAAGTTACAGTAAAAGACGTGGGCGCAATGTTTACGGTTGCTGAAAGAAAAGATTCCAACATAGTCCTAATTCCGAGCTCGATGATAATTGGGCAAAAGATCGTGATCCGAAAAACAAAATCGTGATTTTTGCAAAGGCTTAAATACCCAATTTTTTAGAGTTTTCATGAGCTACGAAATCCTAATGCAGAAGCTTGGTTTTCCAAACTCTGAGAGACTCAGAAAAATACTCCAGCATCTCATGGACGAAGAATCTGCAAAAGTCGCCGCAACGCTTCCAGGGAGTGTTGACGAAGTTGCAGAAAAGCTTGGAATGGATAAGGAAAAGGTAAGAAGAATTCTTGAAGAACTCTTCGCGAAAGGTGTAGTTTTCCCAAAGGATTTCAAGAATCGTGAGTTTTTCAGATTCGCAAGAGATATAATACAGCTCCACGATGCAACGCTTGCGAGCCAGCACATGAAAGATGCAGAGTATGCAAAGCTCTGGAAAGAGTTTGGAGAAAAAGAAGCACACGAAGTGATGGGTAAAGTTCTTTCTGGCACTGGCATAAAGGTTTGGCGGGTTATTCCGGCTTACAACGCAATAAAAGATTTGCCCGATGTCCTACCATACGAGAACATAAAGGAGATGCTGAAGGTGCAGAAAAAGATTGCAGTCGTTCCTTGCTCATGTAGAAATGTAACAGCTCTTGCCGGAGATGGTTGCAAATACACGGATGAGAGCACGTGGCATTGCATACAAGTTGGCAGAGGTGCGGAATACGTAATTGAGAGAGGTTCAGGGAGAGAGCTAACGGTCGAGGAAGCTCTAAAGTTGATCGATGAGATCGAAAAAGATGGCCTAGTCCATACCTGGGCAAACACAGCAAAGATCGTCGATCCCAGAGTAACGGTGAACTGCAATTGCTGCAGCGACTGTTGTGAATTCTTCCTCTCTGCGAAATTTGCAAACGTTCCAATGACCTCGTTGCTCGAGAAGAGCAGATACGAAGCTTACGTACTCGAAGAAAAATGTAAGGGTTGTCAAACTTGCATAGAGAGATGTCACTTCGATGCGATTGAGTTATACAAACCAAAGGGAAGCAAAAAGTTCAAGGCAAGGGTTATTGCAGAAAAATGCTTCGGTTGTGGAGTTTGCGTTGTCGGTTGCGAAGAGGGAGCGATAAAGATGAAAGTCGTTCGTCCTCCAGAGTTTATCCCCCAGTAACAAAAGCCTTTTATATTTTTCCGCTATCCAAGCTTCATGGCAACAGATGAGTTTGCTATGTTCAGCAAATTCTTGAGTGAAAATGACCAAAAAATCCTCAGAGTTGTTGCAAAAGATCGAATAGCCTTCGAAGTCTTGAAAAAGTTGTTTGAATCCCCAGAAAGCGCAGAAAAATATCTTGTTCTACTGAAAGACAACCCCAACGCCATTTTCATTGCAACAAAAATCGCAGAAAGCGTCGGTCGTTACTTGAACGCAGAAGACGAAGACAAGTGTCTCAACATCTTTTTGAGGGCGATCGAATACATGAAGGAGACAAAGGATAGGAAAAGTATTTACAACGTCTTCGACATCGTGAAAGAAGCAATAGAGGGTAGAATTTCGCTCGGTAAATACGAGTCTGCCTCAAAGCTCGTAAACATATTCTTAGACCTCGGAATGGGCAGTTATGTGAAGAGGTTAGTCTTTCATGCGATTGAGCTCGCAGAAGGCGGCGATTTCACACGGACGCTGAAGATTCTAAACAATTTACCTCCAAACGAGGAGGTTTTAACGACAAAAGCGTACGTCTTAGTTGAATGGGGCAAAAAAATTGCGATAAGCGACCCACAACTCGGGCTGAGAAAGGTTGAGGAAGCTCTGAAGCTCAAAGAATTACCATCGGCAAAAGTTGCGATGGCAGAGATATACGAGAGCCTTGGCAACTATGCGAAGGCATACGAAATCTACAACTCCATGCGAAATCAACCGGGAATTGATGCAAAGTTAGCCAGACTCCTAATGGAATGGGGAGAAGAGGAGAAAGAGCCAGAGAAACTTGAAGAAGCAAAGACAATGGTCAACGATCCCGTGATGCTTGAAGAGATAGATCGAAGGATAAGAAAAATAAGAGATCAAAGAGAATCTGGATCGTAACCGAGCACCGCAGTCCACCACCACCTTGCCATGTCAACGAGATCTTTGCTGAACGCTCCAGAGAGGGTATATTCCCCATCCCTTATTGCTATCATCCCCGCTCCGAGTAGTTTGTTCCTCATCGAGTAAAATGAGGAGCGAACCATCTTCAACTCCTCAAGAAGTTTTTCCCACTCTTCAACTCTCAATGGTTTTCCAGCCTTTTGCCTCTCTTCAACGATGCTCAAGAACTTTACAGCCTTTATCGCAACGTCTTCTTTTCTGAAGATTCTCCTCATCAGCTCAAGCATAGGATTCTTGGACTGCGAGATCCTTGCAGTTGCTGTTGACCTGACAATAACCGAAGTCGCTGTTTTTGGAGCGTCTTTGACCTTCACATCTTTGCATTGATGAGTTAGTTTAAAAAGTCTACGCTTTACCTTTAAACCGCTCAAATATTTTGGTATTCCGAAATATTTTGATTTAAGGTTACCACAAGATGTTTTCTGTTGAATCTCGGTTCATAATCTATAACTATAGTTTTCGCTTGTCACTCCTGACCTCAATTTTTTTCTCTTTAACCTAAAACAACATTAAAAAATCCTAGGCAAACAATATACAAAGATATCTGTTTCGCTTAAAAGTGAAATATAAAGATTTTAGTTTAAGAATAGAAAAATTTTTAAAATCAGGATTAAACGAGTTACGTGGTGGGTATGAAGAAATCTGGATTAATATTGTTACTACTGGCAGTGGCATTGTTCTTCGCTGGTTGCGCAACACAAGAACAGAAGCCAACAACCCCAACACCTACTCCAGCCCAAAAGACAAGCTGGAGAAGCGGACGGAACTTATATAGCAGACCTCGGCTTTAAGGAGCTTTACACATTCACAGGAGCTTTTAAGGACTTCCAACCTGAAGTAAAGCAGATGCCAGTCCAGAGTTTCTGGACATACACAATGGAAACTTTCATCCTAGTGCCAAAGAATAAAGCAAACGAGATAAAGAGCTGGAAAGACCTTGAAGGCAAGAAAGTCTACTTAACCCCGGCTGGTTACATGAACCACATAAACATCCGAAGAGCCCTTGATGCGATAGGAGTCAAAGTCGAACACGTCGAAGTTGATTCAAAATTCGTCTGCAAAGCCGTAGAAGAGGGGACAATCGTTGCTACGGCTTTATACACAACCGCCCGCGTTTCTTTGCCGACTTGGGGACAAGAGCTTGCCATAAGTTGTAAAGGAAAACTCGTTCCATTGAATCCAAGCCCAGATGAAATTGAAAAGTTGCAGAACGCCGGTCTACAGCTCGTAGAGATCGACGCAAAAGTTGTCGATAAAGAAATGACTGGAACCATCTACGGTGTCCCGTTCTACTTCGGATACCACGCTGGAATGAAGATTTCAGAGGACGACGTTTACAAATTCTTAAAGGCAGTCGAGAAAAACGCCGACAAGCTTCCACAAGTTGATGCTGGTCTAAAGCCATTGGCAGAGAACGTTTCAAAATTCCAGTATCTCGGTATTAAGTCCGCAGATCCGAAGCTTGTCCCAATCCATCCGGGACTTGCGAAGTATCTGCGGGAGAAGGGTCTGTGGGAGGCTGAGTGGGACAAATACATTGCGAAGTGATCGAGTGATTGCATGAAATCGAAATCATTATCAGCCTTACTCTTTATTTTTTGCTTTTTATACTTCTCCATTGCAATCTACTACTACACCACTGGCAGCATGGGAACAATGTTCTGGGCACTCGTCCTCGTTCCAATTGGATTTGCCATCTACACTCTAACTAAGCTCAAAAAAGTGAGCTATATCCAAGGCTTGGTAAACTCCAGTATCTCGTTGGCGCAATTTACATCTCGCTCTGCGTTTTCTCCGCAATATACTTACCAATGAACTATCTGGATCTCATCTACTACCGAGCAGGATCCTACAATCTCATGGACAAGTTCGTTGGAGTTTCTATGTTTCTCTTAATCGCGGAATACGCAAGAAGAGAGCACAAAGTTCTCTTTGGTCTTCTAATCTTTCTGATCATCTACTGCATGTTTGGAGAATACTTTCCCGGATTCCTCAGAGTTCCAAGCATAGATCTCGAAAGGCTTATACTTTCCTCGACTGTAGAGATAAAACTCGGAATGTTTGGAACCTATGCCCAGGCTGGAGTTGGAATTATTGGAGCTTTCCTCCTGCTGATGGGTGTTGCAAAGGGTTTTGGTATCGACAGAGCTCTGATAAAGACAATAATCTCCATTCTCGGCAAAAAACCGACCTTAATCCCACAGTCCGCAGTTTTAGGATCGATGAGCGTTGCAATGTGCACAGGTTCAGGAGCTGCAGATTCTGCGCTTGTTGGTCAATTCACGATTCCAGCGATGAAACGTGCAGGCTTCCCCGCGCTTTACGCTGCAGCAACCGAGGGTTCTGCAGCTCTCGGAGGGCTCATCATGCCACCTGTGATGGCAATTGCAGCGTTTATGATGGCAGAATTTCTCGCGGTGAGCTACTTCGAAGTTATGATCCGTGGATTTGTTCTCGCTTTCATATACTACATTTCCATAGTCCTCACAGTCTATCTTTTAACACTACAATACGTTCGACCAGGAAAAATAACAATCGAGGATGTATTCTCACAGCTTGGAAAAGTTACAACCACGGAAAAGTTTTGTGCTTTGATCTTCTTCTTAGCTCTTGGTCTGCTCATAATTCTCATGGGATACCTCTGGTGGCCAGAAGTCAGAGCTGCACTCGTAACCACTCTCATTTTCGCGCTTGTAGCATCGGTGATTATCTTCGCAACACATGGAAGTTCGCTGAAAGAGAAGTTCAAAAACTTGGGCAGATCACTAAAAGCGACAGTTGAAAGCTATCCAGAAATCATCGTGGATATACTTTTACTCTTAGCACTGCTCGGGATAATAATAAATCTGTTTACAGTCACGGGTGGCTTCTGAAGCTCGGTATGTCCTTAGTTGCGCTCGGGAGAGAGAATTTGTTGCTTCTCGTCGCACTTGGATTTCTGTTGGCGTTCTTCCTCGGCTTCGGTTTACCTCCTTCGGCAGTTTACATCATCGCCTCAGTTCTCGTGGTTCCATCTTTCATCTTCCTCGATTTCAGTCCATGGGTTGCGCACTTCTTCGTTTTCCTCGCCGCCGCGATTTCAGAGTTCACACCCCCCGTAGCTCTTATCGCAGCGGTAACTTCAAAGATCGCGGAGACTTCCTTCATAAAGACCGCATTCTACACTCAAAAGTGGATACTGCCAATCTACCTACTCATCTTCGCAGTCATAACTTGGCCCGAGCTTGTAGTCGCTCCGGGGACGAATATGCTTCTGGCTTTTGCAATAGTCCTAATTGGATGTCTCACCGTGACTGCGGGTAGTTTTGGAAAACTATCAAAGAATCGTTTTATCGACATCCCAGCGAGACTTGTGCTAATAGCTCTCGGCTCATTTGTGCTCTACACTCCTCAAAAGGATTTCGCAATAATTTTAGTACCCATTCTCGCATTTCTTGTTGCGCTGAGCATCAGAGTTACTCAGAGAATCTCAAGAGATACACAGTAAAGTTTTTTAAATTAAAGATGTTAGCGTTTGCAAATGCTAAACAAGATGCTTCTTCGCAACGTGAAGTTCGAAGAAAGGAGCATTGTTGTGAACGGTGATGCGTTGATAGGCTCAAACTCCAAAGTCGACTATGGAATAATAGCGAAGAAGATCTTTGCAGGAGAAAGAGTTGAGATTGGTGGTGATTTAATTGGTGAGGAGATCAGAATTGATTCTTTTTCCGCAATATCTGGCGATGTGGTTTCAAAGGCGGACGCCTTCATCGGGGAATTCGTTGCGATAGAGGGGAAACTCACCGTTTTTGGAGACCTCGAGATAGGCAGAAATGTCAGGATTAAGAACGGGTTCGAAGCTCGTGGACTTATAACAATCCAAAATCCCGCCTCAGTTGTTTTCTTCATCCTTCTCTACATACTACTCCTTTTAAGGCTGGGAAAGGTTGAAGAACTTCAAATTCCGGAAGAAGAACTGAATCCAAGCTTCATTTTGCCTGAAAAAACAATCATAACCGCAACGAAAATTTCGACTACAAAGAATGCAGACATTTACGACTGCAGGATTCTCGGAAATTTGAGAGCGAGAGACGTATATATCAGCAGAAGTGAAGTCTTTGGGAGCGTTAGGGGAAGAGAAGTGATCTTAGACTCGACCAGAGTCCATGGATACGTGCGAGGCGCAACGATTTACCTCCTGAACTCGAGCGTTGTTGGAACGCATGTGATGGGTAAAAGGGTTTATATGGAAAAAGGTTGTATTGTGGATGGAGGCATAATAGCAGAAGAAGGTGTGTGGATCCGTGATGCAATAGTGCTCAAAACAGACATCGGTGAGGGAAGTGGAGTGGGACAAGGAGAAGTTCAAGAGGATGTTTCCGAATCTATACTCCGAGATGGGGGAGAGACTGATTCCGACGGTTCTGGATCACTTAGAAGTGTGTAAAAATCTCAAGGAAGCGATCGAGGTAATAGATTACTTCGAAAAAAGAGGGGAGATAACAAAAGAATACGCATCCTTCTTGCGAGGGAACGAAGCCTTACTCAAGAGCCTTATTGGGAAAAGAAAAAGAGGTGAATACGAGTCGAGGGGTCTTTTATGATCGAAATTGGGATTGCCGGAAAGCCAAACGCAGGAAAGTCGACTTTTTTCAAGTCTGCAACGCTCGCAGATGCGGAGATAGCGAATTATCCTTTTACAACAATAAAACCGAACGTTGGCATAGCTTACGTTCGCACTAAATGCATCTGCGATGAACTTGGGGTCGAGTGTAAAAACTGCGTGGATGGTTGGAGATTCATTCCCGTGAAACTTATCGATGTTGCAGGGCTTGTCCCGGATGCACACAAAGGCAAAGGGCTCGGGAATGAGTTCCTCGATGACCTAAGACAGGCGGAAGGGATTATCCATGTCGTAGATGCATCTGGAGCGACTGATGAGAACGGAAACGAGATCGGCATTGGCGAAAGAGATCCGATCGAGGACGTGAAATTTTTGCATAGAGAGCTCGATATGTGGATCTTCGGAATTCTGAAAAGAAATTGGGAAAAGATCGTTCGAAAAGCAAAAGCTGAGAAGAAGGAAGTGAAGTTCATAACCGAAGCCCTTGCCGGACTTGGATTTGACGAAATGATGGTAAAAGAAGCTTTTAAAGGAGTAGAAGATATTCAGAAGCTGAAAGATGAGGATCTCGTGGAGATATCGAAGATTCTAAGAGAGAAGAGAATGAAAATGGTGATTTCAGCGAACAAAGCGGACAAAGCGCCAAAAGAGTTTATCGAAAGGCTGAAAAAGATCTCGGCAATTCCGACGTCTGCGAACTACGAACTCGTGTTGAGAACTGCCGCAAAGGCTGGCTACATAAAATATCTTCCCGGAGATTCAAACTTTGAGATAAAAAAGGAACTGAACGAGAAGCAGAAAAGAGCTCTTGAAAAAATTCGTGAGTTCCTCACAGAGTTTAAGTCAACAGGAGTCCAAGAAGTGATAAACAAGCTCGTTTTCGACGTTCTGGGCTACATCGTAGTTTATCCGGTCGAAGATGAAACGAAGTTCACGGATTCGAAGGGTAACGTTTTGCCAGATGCCTTCTTAGTCAAGAAAGGTACAACTCCGAGGCAATTGGCGTATAAAATTCACACGGAAATTGGCGACAAGTTCATCTATGCCTTAGATGCAAAGAAAAAGATCAGAATTGCGGAAGACTACGAGTTGAAAAACGGAGACGTCGTTAAGATCTACTCAAGCGCTTAAGATTTCGAGGATCGTTTTTAAATCCGCATCCGTCTTAACACAGTAACCGCAGTGGTGTGTCGGCGAAGCTTTAAAGCCAAGGTTTCTCAGTTTCTCAACGACTTCTCTTGTCGATGGGACTGACCTCGAAATTTTGCTGCAGATTTTTGGGAGATTGTAAGCTAAGGGATGATCAATTTCGCCGTGAATTTTGAGCAAAAATTCCCTTTGTTTTCCCTCCGTCCTCGAAACCATTTTACTCACGAATTCCGCATCCTTAATTTCCCCAATCCAAAGCGGTCCAATGATTTGCATTTTGCTTCCACAATCACAAAATTCAACGCCCTCGCCTAATTTCAGGATTTTTTTGGCAAAACAATTTTTGCAGAAAGCAATATACCCAAGTTTTTCGATCGTTTTCGTAGCCTCAGAGTTCGAGTGTCTTAAGCGAAAGTGGACTCGGTAGTAGTGTTCTCTTGCCCAACTGACCAGTGGGTAGATTGCTTTGTCGAATCGAAGCGCAGTTCTTGCAACAAAACCAATCAAGACTCTCAGACCGATCTCGTGGGGGACGTCGGTTTTTAAAACAAAAGCCGAGTATTTTCTAATTCCCGCAGAGCATTTGCAACAAAGCGCCTCGAGATCTGTTGCGGTAACGCTCAAAAGCTTGGCATGAACACATGCAGACTCGATGAAGTTCGCTGGGCTACCAAAAGGGTCTATGTCGACGTGTTCAAATTTCTTCGTTCTCGTCAACAATGATGCATCGCCACAAAAGACTTCCGCATCGATTTCGTTGATCTCGAGGTTCTTTTTTATTGTCTCTACTGCTTTTGGATTTGCATCGTTAAAGGTAACCTCGCAGTTTGCTTCAAGAACCGCTCTTATGCCACGAACACCCGTAGCAGACAACGCATCTAGAATTTCGTGTTTGCCGAGCGTTGAAAAGACTACCATGTCTAAATCCCGACAAAAACGCATCCTTGGGTTGTAGAAAGCATTATCTACGAATATCTTTGCCTTGCCTTCAATCACGAGCATACGTCTTTACGATCTCTTCTGCAACTGAATTTCTGTTTTTCTCATCGATGACGTAAACCGTAAAGCTCTT
>Ga0105163_1000493_pt1 | contig 23408 bp, 23 predicted proteins | sample JNZ110809AmetaG_FD_81531 | JGI IMG/M metagenome (GOLD analysis project Ga0105163, IMG submission 81531) | Hot spring microbial communities from Jinze hot spring, China to study Microbial Dark Matter (Phase II) - JNZ 110809A | ecosystem: Environmental > Aquatic > Thermal springs > Hot (42-90C) >... | reverse complement strand
GTTAAAAAGTATGCAAAGATGCTTGCTGAAGAAATTGGGTATAGTATTGCTTCAGAGAGTAGAGTTAGTAGAGTTGTACTACTTTCAAGGCTAGAGAAACCCATTATAAGATATGGCAATCCGCCCATCAATTGGTATGATATGGAAACAGTAGATGAAAAATTAGATGAGTACGGTTCGGTCCAAGAAATTATATGATCGCTATAACTTTGTGTAGCATTTTGATAAAACGAATTGATTTATTTAAGAATATAGAGTAGAACACATCTATCCATACTTCATGTTAATTTCTACTTTTAATCTGAAGTAGATAAAATTTTAACCGAAACTGCTCCAAATTAGGTGGATAGTGATTGGTACTAGGGCAGGTGAGGGTAAGCGATAATGGAGCCATCGAATTCCCGTATAACATCTGTATAGATGGCCATTCTAATGGATGTTTAACAAGAGTCGTTACACATATACATGCAGATCACACACTACACTTAGATAAAAGTATCATTGCAAGTAGATATGTTATTGGTACACCAATTACAGTTGAGCTATTAAACGTGTTAGGCTACAATGTACCATCCATAAAAACCGTTCTACTGAACTATGGTGAAGCTATAAACTTTGAAGATGTTAAGCTTAAGCTTGAAGTAGCACAGCATATACCTGGAACGGCTCAAGTCGTGGTTCAAGATGGGAATTCAATTGTAGCGTATACGAGTGATTTTAAAAATCCAGGCAATGGAACCAAAATCATTAAAGATGCGGATATACTGGTTATAGATGCTACATATGGAGATCCCAGATATTCTAGGGTAGATGAAAATCATATATGGAATGAATTCATAAAGATAGTTAGAAAACTTCTTACAGTAGCACCCATAGCTATATATGCATACTATGGAAAAGCACATGAGGTTATGAATAGATTGAGGGAAGAGGGTATTGATGCACCCTTTATTCTCTCACACCATCATTGGAAGGTGAACCAGGTATTGAGTAAATACGGCTATAATGTACGGGATACTGTTCTCTATGGTAGTAGAGAGTGTGATGAAATTAAAAGAGATGGATGGTTTATAGAATTTCACCATGCAACGCTATTCAAATCATTCAGATCGAGAATAGGTCTATTCCACATATTTCTTACAGGTAGATTTGCAAAAACAATTATTAAACTGGATGAAGGTAATAGCTGGATTATTGGAATAAGTGGTCATGCAGATTTTAATGAACTAATTTACTATATTGATGAAGCTAAACCGAGCCTTCTCATTGTAGATGGATTTAGAAGCAACTATGCTGAAAGGTTCGCAACCATTGTAAAAGAGAGACTTGGCCTGAGGGTTACTGTAAATCCGTAGCCAGCATTGTCTTCTTATAACTTGTTATTCTACCACGGTTTAAAATCTAGAATGACCTTTGCAAAGAGTTCTCTATTCATAAGCTAGGCATTTCGATCAGCCTTCGTGCAACGGATTTCATTTGTTACCGAATTTCTTTAAAAAATAGATCTCACTAGACATGATAGCTTGATAATAACGGATTATATTTCCTTAGTAGAAGGAGATGGAAAGTAGCTAAGTTTATAAGAGCGACTCGTATAGTTTGCTTTACGAGTACTGCGTTAGAAAGGTGTTTGGAAATATGGAGTATATATATGCAGTACTATTATTGCATTCAGCGAAAAAAGATATATCTGAAGGTAATATAAAGAAGATACTTGAGGCAGCAGGTATAGCTGTAGATGATATCAGGTTAAAAGCACTAGTTGCAGCTGTAAAAGAATTGAATATAGATGACGTACTCAAATCATCACTTGCAATGCCTGTAACACCCACAGTAACAGCAGCTACACCAGCTCAAACACAGCAACAGCAGCAGGTTTCCGAGACAAAAGAGGAGGAAGAGAAGAAGGAAGGAATTTCAGAAGAACAGTTAGCAGAGGGTTTAACAGCACTATTTGGTTAACGCATCAACATCCGTCCAATATAAGAAGAAAATCTTTATAGAATGAAAACATCAAAGGTATTATGATGAGTAGAACCATCAACGATTCAATATATAGAGTCAGACTATTTAAGGAAAAATATTTAAGGAATAAATGCAGAAAATGTGGAGCATATTTTTGGAGTATTAAAGCTAGAGAAGATTGTAATGATGCTCCCTGCAGCGATTACACATTTTTCAATATACCAGTTAAGAGAGTATTAAGCTATAGGGATACTAAAAATATCTTTTTAGGTTTTTTCAATAGATATGGACACGAGATTATAGAACCAAGACCTGTTGTAGCTAGATGGAGAGAGGATCTATATCTTACAATAGCGAGCATTGTTGTATTTCAACCCCATGTTACATCCGGACTGGTTCCCCCACCAGCCAATCCATTAGTAATAGCGCAACCATGTATAAGGCTAGAGGATATAGACTCTGTTGGACTGACCATTGGCAGACATTTGACGAATTTCATAATGGGTGGCCATCACGCATTCAACTATAAAGATAAACACATCTACTGGACTGATGAAACAGTTGAATATGCAAAGCAATTCTTCGTCGAAGAGATAGGGGTTCCTGAGGAAGAGATAGTATTCAAAGAATCGTGGTGGGAGGGTGGAGGTAATGCTGGACCATGCTTCGAAGTAGCCATAGGTGGTCTTGAAGTAGCTACTCTCGTATTTATGATGTATCGAGTTGATGGCTCTAACTATGTAGAGATGCCTCTTAAGATTGTCGATACTGGATATGGAATTGAGAGAATAGCATGGTTTACACAGAAAACTCCTACAGCATTTCATGCCGTATATGAAGATCTTGTAGGAGAATTCCATAGGCTTTTAAATATACCAGAGCCCGATAGGGAAATACTCTATGAGTTTTCTAGGAGAGCTGGTAAAATAAAACCTGACGATCCAACAACTATAGATATTATTTTTGTTGAAATTGGTGAAGCTATGGGAGTTAAAAGGAGTTTAATTGAGGATCAGATAAGACCCGTATTTGATCTATATGCCATCCTTGATCATACTAAGACCATATCGCTGATGCTTTCGGATGGCATAGTTCCTTCAAATAGTGGTGAAGGTTATCTAGCTAGACTTGTTATTAGAAGGGTACTAAGAAGATTAAGTAGGCTACGTAATGATGTACCGTTAATTGATCTTGTTAATAGACAATTGAATTTCTGGGGAGATATGTATCCAAGGATGATAAAAAATAGGGAAAGGATAAAGGAAATTATAGAACTTGAGGAGGAGAAGTATAGAGAAACGCTATCAAGAGTTTCGACGGTAGCGAGTAGGTATTCGAAGAGAAGTCCTACGATCGAAGATTTAGTTGAACTATACGATTCTTATGGAATACCACCGGACGTAATTAGTAGTGAACTTAAGAAGAGATATGGTGTGGTAGTAGAGGTTCCACAAAATTTCTATTCAATCGTCGCATCCAAACATAGTAGGCCAAAAATTGTTAGAGAAAAAGAATATGAAATAGGAAAGCTACCTGAATATGTAATTAACTGGGCTTCGAAATTCCCAGAAACTAGAAGGATATTTCACGAAGACTCTTATCAGAGAGTCTTCAAGGCTAAGGTGCTGGGAGTTCTAGACAAAAGATATGTAGTTCTAGATTCGACAGCATTCTATCCTGAAGGAGGAGGCCAGATAGGAGATAAGGGGGTATTGATAGCAGGTTCTAAGAGTTATAGGGTTGTAGAAACTAGGAAGATAGACGGTGTGGTAGTACATATTGTAGATGATGGTGATGGTATTTCTGAAAATATGGAGGTTATTGGTGAAATAGATTGGGGTACTAGATATAGGAGGATGAGGCACCATACAGCTACGCATATACTGTTAGGAGCTCTTAGAAGGGTTTTAGGAGAACACATCTGGCAGGCAGGTGCTGAAAAAACAGAATTCAAGGCTAGATTAGATGTAACACACTATAAACTTCCTTCCAATACCGAGATTAAGGAAATTGAAAGATTGGCCAACAACGTGGTTGATAGTGCTATTGATGTTAGAATAAGCTACCTACCTAAAAATACAGCTGAGAATCTATACGGGTTTACATTATACCAGGGAGGGGTGCCTCTGACGCCAGTGATAAGGGTTGTTGAGATACCCAATTGGGATGCGGAGGCCTGCTTTGGTACACATGTTAGAAATACTAGTGAAGTTGGTGGCATAAAGATAGTGAATGTTGAAAAAATTGCAGATGGTGTAGTAAGATTTGAATATGTGGTAGCAACAGCATTGGTAGAACATGTTAGAGGTCTTGAAGAGAGGTTGAAGGATATTGCTGATAAGATTGGTGCTAGCATGTATGATGTTAGTAAGAGGGTAGATACATTAACCAAAGAGCTGAGCAATCTAAAGAATATGCTGAGGATGTATAGAGAGAAGTATGTAAGTGAGCTTCTTCAGCAAATAGCTGACAAGGCTGTAGATATGGGATTAGCTAGATTCCATCTACTTAAGTTAAATATGGATGATAAGGAAATGTTGAGAGAGCTATTGGTTAAAGCAGTAGCTAAAGAACCTAGGCTGGCTATATTAGCAATCGTTCCTCAGAATGGTAAGACATATATAGAGGTATCCCTTGGATCAGAGGCGCAGAAAAACATTAATGCAAAAGACATAGTATCAGAGATATCAAAGTATACGAATATTAGAGCTGGTGGAAAGAAGGATCATGTAACAGGCATTATAGAATCGGATATAGATGCTGCAGAAAAGATTATACAGAAAGCAATCCAGAAATACAGAAAATAAAACACACAAACCTAAAAACTCCTGCAAATAGACAGCTAATTGGGCCCGTAGCTCAGCCAGGACAGAGCGCTGGCCTTCTAAGCCAGTGGTCCGGGGTTCAAATCCCCGCGGGCCCGCCACACTAAAAAGGCCCAAAAACCATTTAATCGACTGTTCTACCTCGGATCCTTGATTATAAGAGTTTATTAGAGGCCTGTCCTCTTCCCAATTCCATATAGCTGTTCATCTTCATTACAAATCCCTATGCTCTATAAACTTCAGTTCCTACTATACATATTGATAACCCCTCGGGTGACGCTCCTGACGATGGGAGCGGAAGGACTTCCTGTACTCGCTTGAGAAGACCGTCGAGAAGCAGATGGTGTGGAGACTTGATATCAGAGAACAACATGAAGGTCTTGAGTTATCATCTGATGAGAAACGTTAACTAGAATTGGCCTGCATTTATCGTAATAGCTTCTCGAACTCGCATTCTCCATGATAAATATTGTAGAGGCAGAAAAATTTTAGAGCAAGAGAGCTGGAAATTATTAGCCTGGTAATGACTATGCGTCTAGTTTTTATAGGACCTCCGGGTGTGGGAAAGGGTACCTATGCTAAAATGATTTCAGGAAAGTACAAAATTCCTCATATATCTACTGGAGATATTTTTAGAGAAGAAATGGCTAAAGCATCAGAGATCGGCCTAAAGGTAAAATACTATGTTGAGAGAGGCTTGCTAGTCCCAGATGACATCGTTATAGAGGTGGTAAGAAACGTTCTACAGAGACCTGAATGTAAGAGAGGATTTATATTGGACGGCTTTCCGAGGACAGTGAGACAAGCTGAGGAGCTAGATAAGATAACAGTATTGGATGCGGCGCTTCTCTTCGATGCACCTATTCAAATCATTATAGAGAGGGTATCGGGGAGGCTTGTATGTCCAAACTGTGGTGCAATATATAATATTTCTTGGAAGCCGCCCAAAAAACCTGGAATATGTGATGTATGTGGGTCGGCACTTATTAGAAGAAAGGATGACGAACCAGATGTGATTAGAGCAAGATATGAAATATATCGTCAAACATTTGCACCAGTGATAGAATACTATAGGGATAAGGGAATATTAATTGAAGTTTATGCAGGACGCGAAGCACCAGAAGTTGTAAGTGAGGTGGAGAAAATATTGAGAGAAAAGAAAATCATAATAGAGTAGAATATTTTACTTAGAAATGGTATTACGCAAGTCCTTTGGATGCAATGCTATCAGTAGAAGGAAATTAGGGAGTTGAACTGCAACTGAACAATTTATCTCTAAATAAAGAAAGGAGGAATGCATTTAAACCTGTTATAGATTATATAATATGCAATAATTGCACAACGTGTATCGATCTCTGCAAATATAAAGCTATATATATCGATAGCGTTGATGGATACGTAAAGATGGACTATGCCAAATGTAAGGAATGTGGAATATGTGTGAAGGTATGCCCATATGGGGCAATAAAGTATTATAGAAAGAAATGAAAATGCGATCAGTGGGTGCCGACAACATCATTTAGTGTCAGTGCGGACTAACTACTCATCACATCCTCTATTTAATGTCCAACAGGTATAGTTATTGTAGCACTGCTTTTATTCTCTATGGTTTTTTTAACCATGTCTTGCAATTTTGCTATAAGCCTTCTCTTATCATCCATTAAAACTACATCGCTATATCCGTATGCAATAATACCATGGGCAAATGGGCTTGGAGCATAGTGGCTATATATTATGTCTACAGATATTTCACCACGTTCAATTTTTTCAATAACATCTCTAGCGTGTGTGAGGTCCATGACATCCTCAAGTATTTCTCTATAGGTTTCTTCAATTATTGGAAAGTTAGGGAAGGATTCCACGATTTGAATAAGTTTCTCGGAATTTATCTGTCTTCTAGTTAAAGAGACGTCAACGCCCTTATACCTTCTAAGTAGCATGAAAGATCTTTCTGCACAGTGTCTAAATCTCTTCTTAAATAACTCCGTTCTTCTAATAGCCTTACGGGCAATTTCTTCAACATTATCTGGTTTGACATATCTCACAACCTCTTCAATTGTTTTTCTATCAATGTTTGTAGAGATTGTTAGCATAAAACCGTTGTCTGTTACGGTAATCTTAACGCTTTCGCCAATGATAGACGCAAGTGTGTATGCATATACACGAGAGAGCACATCGTTAACCCGTCTACCAAATAGTGAATGAAATATTATGTTAGTGGCCCCTTTTTCATTATCAGACCATAATTCGATTAGTATATTGGTATCTGATGGAATCTTTCCATCTGTAAATAGTATTTGCTGATAAATATAGTCATAGATGTACTCAGCAGCGTGTATTTCCACTCCGTATGTATCTACAATCCATTTAGTAACCATTTCCCTAGGTAAGTGGTTTATCATGTCAGCTATACTCTTTCTGAATCTGCCCACTTCTAGGGCAGAATCATAAGCGAGAGGTAGCATCTCTGAGAACCATGTAGGAACAGTAGGGCGTTCGCCTTCAGCAGGTTCAACAATTACCAGTGTTGGTTGTATTGCTAAAACTCTATATGTTTTACCACCAAGTACTATTATATCATTAGGTGATAGAATCTCTACAAAGCCTTCCTCAAGATCGCCGACATACTGTTTTTTACCGTTTAAGAGAGATACCACAGAAATCTTAGCCTCATCAGGTATTGTACCAACATTTAATTGGTATATCATCCTAGAACCCCTTCTTTTACCGATGACTCGTGTCGACTCATCGTATCTAATCTTTGCATATACATTATAGTCCTCTAGACCAGGATACCTTCCAGAAAGATAGTTAATTACATTCATGAATTCTTTCTCCGACAAATCATGGTATGGATAACTTCGCTTCACAATTTTAATAACTTCATCTACAGTTCTAGGTTTTTCAAGCGACATTCCAACTATGTGCTGCGTTAAAACATCAAGTGGTTTTTGAGGTATCTTAATCTTGTCAATTTTTCTCTCCCTAGCAAGCTTTGCTAGTACAGTACACTCGACAAGATCATCTCTATCGACAACTATTATCGCACCCTTACTTATAGCATATGCATTATGGCCAGCTCTACCAACTCGCTGTAGAAGTCTGGTAACGCTCTTTGGGCTACTTAATAATAAAACAAGATCTATATAGCCAACATCTATGCCAAGTTCAAGACTAGTCGATGATACAACAACTCTAAGTTGACCCTGTTTAAGTTTCTCTTCAACATCGAGTCGTACATCTCTGCTTAGACTACTATGATGAGCCTCAATTTCATCAGCATTTAAAATACCATTGCTACTGAGTAGTTTTTTTAACTTATATACTACTCTCTCAGTAGCACTCCTTGTATTTGTAAATAGCAAAGTTGTTCTGTGCTGTAGAATAAGCTTTGAGGAGATCTCATATATAGATTCATTTAATATAGAGGTTGGGGTGTATACCAGATCCATGACGGGGCACAGAACCTTCACATCAATAGGTTTAGAAAATCTCGCATCAGCTATTACAATGGGTCTAGGATTACCATCGTCTCTATATCCCGCTAGAAACCTGGCAACATCTTCTAAAGGAGATATTGTAGCACTTAGACCAATCCTTTGAAAGTCCCTTCCAGTTAAATCAACGAGTCTTTCGAGAGAGAGCATTAAATGTGAACCACGTTTGCTGCCAGCTAATTCGTGAACCTCATCTACTATAACACATCTAACGGTAGCTAGTTTTTCACGAAATCTAGTAGCATTTAATGCTAAGGCAAGGCTTTCGGGTGTTGTTATTAATATATGTGGTGGTGATCTCAACATTTTAGATTTTTCACTAGGCAATGTATCACTTGTTCTAACAGCTGTACGAATATCAATATTAATGCCGTAGTGTTCTGCTATTTTAGAGCGCAACTCGGTAAGAGGCACGATTAAGTTTTTATACATATCGTTATTAAGGGCTCGAAGAGGTGAAACGTAAATTATGTATATATTATTCTCTAATTTATTATCTATGCCAAGCCTAAATAGGTCATCGAGAAGTGGGAGGAAGACGGCTAGTGTCTTGCCTGTGCCAGTAGGGCTAGATACTAGTACATTAAAACCATGCTTAATATATGGGATAACCATTTTCTGAGGGAGGGTTAAGGTACCAAATCTATACTTAAACCATGAAGCCACGGGTTCTAGTAGAAGGCGAAGGATGTATTCTTCTGCAAATTCCTTTGCATATGCAATGCCATTTACGAATTCTATGGGAGCATTATTCAATTGATTATTCATTCAATGATGCACCGGTAGCATTAATGCATTTAGCTAAATAACCTATTGCTCAAACCTATTTACTACTTATATACTAAACGTTATTAAGTGTTAGGCATATGACAATATAATTTCATTTACGGCTTAAACCGATAAGGTGAATAGCTAAAATGGAAGATGGATGCAATTTACAGTCCAATGTTAGATAACGCTTCTCTTATGTTAGGTGGTAGTGATATGAAGTCTATTTCTTCAGCTTTTGCTACATTATACTCCCATTCCTTTTCATTTCCATCGGGCAGCACATATGTATGCTTCGTCGTGTATATGGGGACTACAAAGAGTTTTCCATCCTCAGATCTGCAGAGTTCAACAACTATTCTCTTATTTCCTTTTTTAACTAGGTATACTTTCTCTATGGTAACCTTAATCATTTTTACCCACTTCAATCTCTTTTTCAGCCGAGCTGGTTTTTAAGCTCTTTAGTATATTTTCCTGGAGAGTAAAGAAGTGTCTAGAAACCTCAACTATATAGTTTGTTGATGGTAAGGCTTTAGGTATGCCGATATCAAGAGCTATTACATTCTTAGCCATACTTAACTCCATATCAGTTCTTATCTTGCCTGAGGATATCCTAGATCCTACTTCGTATGCAATTACAAACTTTACAAATCTCCTTGTCGTTTCTTGAAACTCTGGGAATAGTATATAGAGCTTTTTAATTGATGCAATCATGGTTTTGTAGTCTATAAAACTGAAATAGTATAATGTGAATACGAATCTTAACACCCTAGCTATAAAGGCTTCATCAATACTTTTGCAAATCTCCTCGATATTTCTGCAGGCTTCGTCTCTGGTGCTAGCTTGCATAATATTATTGTAGAGTTTCTCAAATAACATCTCTTTATTGAATAGCGAGTTAATGATTTCTATAGGCACCTCTTTATCTAATCCCAAACCCCACTTTCCGATTACATAGATTGTTATCATCTCTTTATCGTAGATATCAGATGGACTACTAGCTCCTCTTATAGGCTCGACATTCATGTTCTTATACACATCCTTTATAATGTTGATTACATCTTCTCTGTTTAGAATATTAGATCTGAGAATCTCACCCCATACATTTACAGCGGCCATTATTCTAAGTCTCTTAATGTTCATCTGCTATCACCATATTTACCTATATGTTGGACAGTCCTTAGCCCTACACATTTCTTAATGAGGACTAGGTATATATATTCAAGATAACTACCTCACAACCGAATTAGGGCTGTTTTATATGGTGAAGGAAATCGATGTTGATATTATTATAACGTCTGATAGATCGATGATGACAAATCATCACGGCAGAGAATTTCTTGGATTTATGGCAACAGGTCCCGCCATCGGAATTCCTGAATGGATATGGATGGCAGTGTGCTGTCCAAAACCTCGTGTGGATGAGTTTGGGAGACCTGTGGAGGCGCCATATGGACTTAGGAAAATAGAAGCAGCACTACAAGATGCAGGATATAATGCCCATATAATAGATCCGGACCATCTCGATAGATATAAAGATCGTGTTAAAATTCTTATGATAGGTCATCACGATTTCTTTGCCTACGGACCTCCAAGTTCTGAATGGTGGTTGCTAACAGGTAGGGAGCCTGTTAATAGAAGAAGCTTCTATAGGCTCATGGAGAACGACCTCATTAATGCCATGAGGAAACGCGGTGTGAAAATAATCGTTGGTGGTCCAGCTGCATGGCAATGGCTATGGGAGCCTGGGCTTATTGAGAAATGGAAAATTGATACAGTTATTGAGGGTGAAGCGGATGAATTTATTGTAGATATAGTATCAAAGCTTTTCAATGGCGAACCCCTTCCAAGATACATATCAATAGGTGCTAGGGAGTCTCCTCCGATAGATAAGATACCCATTATAAAAGGAGCTAGCGTAAATGGACTTGTAGAAATAACTAGAGGATGCCCGAGGGGGTGTATGTTTTGCAGTGTTACATTGCGACCTTTAAGGCATATGCCTATTGATAGAATATTGAAGGAAATTGAGATAAATTTATTAAACTCTGTAAAAGGAGTCATTCTTCATAGCGAAGATGTACTGCTTTACGGATCCTATGGAATCGAACCTAATCCGGATCCCGTATTAAAGCTTCATCAGATGGTTATAGACAGGGTTAAGAGTATTGCATGGGCGCACGCATCATTGGCCTCAATAGTTATAGCCCAGAGGAAGTATAAGCTCATTTCATCTCTTACAGATATCATATATTCAAAGTTGGAGCAGAACTATCTTGGTGTTGAAGTAGGAATAGAAACCGGATCACCCAGATTAGCGAAGATCGTTATGCCCGCAAAGGCTCTTCCATTTAAATCTGAAGAGTGGCCTGATGTAGTCGAGGAAGCATTTGCTATAATGCATGAACACCGAATAATACCAGCTGCGACATTCATTCTAGGATTTCCAAACGAGGAACCAGATGATGTAGTAAAGACCATCGAACTGCTAGATAGGCTTAAGAAATATAGAAGCATTATAGTACCGATGTTATTTGTACCTATGGGTACTCTAAAGCATGAAGAAAGCGGAATTGTTGGAATGAAAATAACGCAAGAACACGCTGAAGCTATGAGAAGAGCTTTTTGGCACACAGTTACCTGGGCTGAAGATATAATGATCAAATTCTATATGAAAGGGATTAGATACGAGCCTGTAAAACTGATCCTTAAAGCATTTCTTTGGTATGCTAAGAGAAGAATGAGAGATATTGAAAAGAAATTCCTTACTAAGTTTACAGGTAAAGAACTATCTATAAAATTGGCACAGGGATAGTTATATCAATTAAGAGACGAATGCTATGGTTTCTGTAGCTAAGGTTGATTACATTACACGAATGTTAATAAGATCTGTAAGAGCCTTAGAATTAAAAATCGGAGATACGGAAAGAAAATTTATAGGGACATAGTATGTCTACTAAGGCTAAGCTACTACTTGGCCTGGCACTGCTGAGAGAATTTCATAATAAGGTTGAGTATTATAAGTCGGTTGTTGAGAGGAATATCTATGTATATAGAGAATATGAAAGGAGCTCTAACGACTATAATAGAATTAAAGCTGTAGAGAAGGAGATAAAAAATCTCGAAGGAGTCTATAAGCAACTTAGCAACACCAATATTTTTCTCGAGTATATAATGTTGCGCCTAGAAACATTAATTACCGCAAACAATATCGCTGTTAGTATAGCTATGCTAAGGGATGTTGTTAAAATTCTTAGAAGCAGTACGTCAAAAACGATTCCAATACTCACAACTCTTATAGATAAACTCGATGAATTGACAAGGATTTTAATTATTGAAACTCAAAATAGGGATCAGCTTAAGAATGCTATAAGTAGTGCCTCTCCCGAGGCTAGGAAAATTATCGATGAAGCCAAAAAAATAGCCGGTGTATAGTAGTGGTAGAGAGCTAGACGTCGCTATAACCCTTTACATATAGGTAAAGTCTTGCAGTCCTCATAGGTAAGGCAACTTCAATAATTTGAATTGGTTTCCATCCAGGAATCTCAAAATCTAGTGTAACTATACGAGTACCTTTCTTCAATTCTGTTTCAAGCTTGGGTTTCAAAGCTCTATTAACAGATGTAAGCAAATACATGTAAATGATAGTAGCATCGGAGATTGGAGCTTTGAAAAAGTCCTCGTTAATAAATTCAATTCGATTAAGTACAGCCTCAGTCTTGGCGTTTTCCTTCGCTTTTTCAATTAATGTTGGATTGATTTCTACACATACTCCCTTTTGTGCACCTTCCTTAACAGCTCTGATAACAACACGTCCGTCTCCGCAACCGAGATCGTAGAATATGTCATTATGCGATATGTTTGCTAGCTTCATAACAATATCAAGTAATTCTTCTCTTGTTGGAACCCATGGAACCCTTGCACCCTCATAGTAGCTTGAGACCAAGCCTAACACCTCTTCGTAATCCTGAAATACACTCATATTTCTGATAACACCTAAAAATTTTTCTGTTATGATTGTGTATACAGATGTGAAGCTCCTTATATGTTTGGTTGACAATATCTGTAATAATGGTGTAGTATTATAAAAATGTTATTATGATGGATTAGATTAGAGATCAATATTTGTAAGATCTATGGTGGGGTGAAGATGTATATGGTATTTCGCGGAACCTCTTTTGCATCAATTGATAATGTATTTGTATTAAGTGTTATCACGTTCCAGCTTGGAGGCTTTTGCTGTATAAAATCGTCCACAGGTCTTAAAGGTAGATTGAGTTTTTCAATCCAGTAATGCATTGGTATCACAGTTTTAGGTTCAAGATTTTCAATTGTTTTCCAAGCACCCTTTGCATCTAATGTAAATGTTCCTCCAACCGGAATCATAAGTATATCTATTAAGCCTAATCTTTTAGAGTATTCTTTATCAAGCTCGTGACCCAGATCACCTACATGGACAAATGAAACGTTGTCCACATACAATTTATATATTACATTTCTTCCTCTTCTTCTCCCTTTTTCTTTATCATGGTATGCTTCTATACCTGTGAATTTAATATCGTTCACGGATTCTTCACCTACGTGCATTGAATATACATTAGCACTAGGTTTAGCAACTACGGAGTATGCATTATGGTCAAAATGTTCGTGAGTTATAAGGACTATATCAGCTGAAACCTTGGGGGTCTTTATACCAAGGCTTCTTCCATCATGAGGGTCTATGACTATAACCGTTCCTTTCGATGATACTATTTCAAAACAGGCGTGACCATGCCATCTAACCACAACCACTGTTATCACCTGTCTACAGAATAAATACTTTATCAAGCATAAAAACTTGATAAAAGCATAATCTCTTTAACTCCTGTGAAATACGAGAGATAAGTGAGGTGGGAAATTTATGAGTGCAGATCAGCAGAGTGATGCTAATGATGCTGAGGGCAACATTATTAAGCGTAGATTTGAATCACGTTTACCGCAATATGATAATGAAGCTAAGATTAGACAGGCATTTATGATACTTTCACGTGTTATGAATGATCCATCAATACCTAGAAATATAAGGAGGGCGGCCATGTATGCTATAAGGGCATTGGGTGAAAAAAATCTATCACCTGGTGTTAGGGCAGCAAATGCTGTTGGTATACTTGATGAAGTTAGTCAAGATCCCAACATGCCATTACATGCTAGAACTCTCTTATGGAATGCTATATCAATACTTGAGACTATAAAAGATTAAAATCGAGGAATTAGCTATGGATACTAGAATGGGTGGCTGATGTAATCATGCTGTATAGAGTTAGAGGTCCATATGCTACGGCCTTGGCTAAAATAGTTTTAGATTCTGGACACGAACTTGTAGATTTATCTAAGAAACTAGCTGAAAGAATTTCAATGCCCCAAAGAAGTGAGGTGCTACCCCAGGCAACGGTAAAGGAAAGCGATGAAGATCCTGATGCTCTAATAATTGTAGGATATAGAGATGCTGTTGAGGCCATGCTTATTGAAATGCTAATGCGAATACCATTTATAAGTTTCAGATTCGAGGAGCTAGGACCATATACAACAATAGCAGCGAAGCTGAGGGGTTTCGAGAAGGGTCTGTGCATAGCAGAGGTTCATGGAAGTAAAATTATAGTTCAAGATGTAGGTATGTGTAATGAGAATGAGATTGCTATAGTACATGTTGTGAAACCCGCACTAAAGCAAGATGATAAGGCTGTAGCACTTCCAGGTGCTGCTATATTAAAGGATACACTGGTTCTTCTGGATGATGGTGGAGGTCGTGTCTACTTTAGCGAACATATAAGAGATTATGATAGGAAAGCAACATTGAGTACTATATCGAACCAGTACACAAGACAGGGATTTAGTATTAGGTGGAGAAGCACAGCGCGTTCTGCACCACTAGAGAAAATAGTTCACGAAATCGAGGAAGCAGTTAATGAAGCAAAGAAGCTGCGGGATACAAAACCTTCAGAACCAATGATACTCTATCAAGGTGAGGCCATAGCATACATAAAGTTGTCACGTCCATCAAAAGAGTATCTAGATGATGTTAGAAGGTCTATTATACCCACAACACCATATCATCATCAATTAAGGACGTGCGGAATATGTGAAGATGCTATAGACCTCTTAGATACTCTATCCAACTACACGAATGATAGGATTATGATCAAGGCAATAGAAAATTACATTACAAGATCGATACTTAACAAAAATGTAGTATTGGAACACAATAAACCAGGTGAAAAGACTATAGAGATAGGACCGATAACTATAATGAACTTAATGGAGACCGAATTGGGAACAGCAATTGTGGGAAAACGTAAAGCTCAAAAAAATGGTATCTATGATGGACTTGATGTAGAAAGAAAAAGTGGAGATATAATCTTTACATTTATACCATTTAACAACTGGTTCATCATCCATCGATACACCGATATAGAGGGTAGAGAGAAGGGTCTGTATATCAATATAAACACACCTCCAGAGATATGCTATAATAAAGGTGTTATTAAATATATAGATCTATTCGTTGATGTTATAGTTGTTGGAAATAGTGTAAAGGTTATTGATATAAACGAACTTGACAAAGCTTATCAGAGAGGACTAGTAGATGTAGATACCATGTATATGGTTGAGGAAACAACGAAAAATATAGTTAGTTCTATAAACACTATTCGGAGGGTTCTTGGAAGCCTTTCTCTGCAGTAGTCTCAGTATGAGCAACACCAACGGCTCTGATAGCTTTAGCTGTTGCTACTTCAGCTATTTCAGCAGCTTCATAGACAGCATTAATAGCTTCATGCGACATTGCAAGAACGCCATGGATGTTTATGCACTTTTGAATAGAGGTTAAAATTTCCTTTGAGATTTCCTCTCTTCCTAATAGAACCTTCATCGCTAGATTTACATTCAGCGTTGTAAATGCATTAACTGATTTAGAGACATAGGATGAAACTTTTGCAAAAATATCTTTGAACACATTTCTACATTCAATACTATTCTGAAATGCATCCAGACTAATATTGAGTAATGTATTAGAAACTCTATCGAGAGAATCACCTATGTGTTCAAGACTTTTTAGAACTATTGCGTAGTCTAGGGAGTATGGGGGATCTCTGAATGCCGTTCTTTTAATAGTTCTTATGCCAAGGAAATGGAGTCTGTCGAGGTCGTCATCGAGATGTATTACTTCACTTAATTTACTCTTATCACCTGTATTGAAGTAGTCTATTAGAAAATCAAACATAGTATTTAATGCCGATCTCATTGATGAGATGACTTCGTTTAGATCAGTATTAACCTCATCTACGGAGATTTTTATCTTGAATGTTGTGCCATCCATTGCTATGGCCCCGGGTAGACGCATGGCTATGGGGTAGAACGCTTTTCTTATAATATCACGGACCTCTTCAACTACTATTATGTCGTAGCCTTCTAAATATCCTGCTATTATAAGCCTTGCCAGGGCCTCAGGATCTTCGTGTTTTATCTTTATGCTATGTATTATCCTGTGTTGGGTAGCTGTAAGTGGTTTTATAAGTATGTATCCAGAGCCAAGCGATACTTCAACATTGGATCCTATTCCTAAACCTAAAACGTTTAGCCATTCCTTTGGTATAGTTATTCCGATACTTCTTTCACCAACTCTAATAATTTTCCTTATATTTGAAGCCGCTATTGTACTCATATTTATCACACATCACTTGTCTAATTTCGCAACACTTTTCTATAACTCAATATTGTTACACTGGTTTATAAACTTTGTAACTATATATACGGTACATAATGTCGTGAAAATGTTTTACCAAACATTTTTATTTTTAGCAACTGCAACATTTCCGGGGTGTAGGCTACTATGAAGATCTTAATCATTGTTATTGATGGTGCAGGAGATACTTTAAAATACAGACCAACATCGTTAGAACTAGCATCAAAGCCAGGTATGGATGCTCTATCTAGAAGATCAGTTGCAGGATGTTTCTATCCAATAGATAGTGAAACTCCACCAGAGAGTGATGCAGCGGTATTTTCAATACTTGGCTACGATCCTAGGAAAATTAGTATTGGTCGGGGACTTCTAGAAGCGTTAGGTGTTGGTGTGAGAATTAAAGAAGGTTATGAAGTTGCATTTAGAGCTAATTTTGCTACGGTAGATCCTATTACTAGAAGAATTATTGATAGAAGGGTGGGAAGGAGCTTAAGCTCGCATGAAGCACGGGAACTCGCTAAATCGATTGATGGTATTGAGTTAGGAATTCATGGTGGATATGCAAGGGTTATTGCCTCTATAGGTCATAGAGCCGTTGTTATCATAGGTAGTAGTAGGAGAATGTTAAGTGCAGAGGTATCTAATACTGATCCCGCTTATGCTAAAGAAGGCAAGCTCTCAATTGCATTAAAAAGCTTTAAACCATTTGTAGAACCATGTAGAGCCGTGAATGGTTCAGAAACAGCTAAAATTACATGTGATCTTGTCAATGAATTCACAAGCAAGGTTATAAACATTTTAGAGAATCATCCCATAAACATTGAACGTGCAGCAAAGGGTTTACCAAAAGCCAATATACTACTACTACGGGATGCCGAAAACAACTATCCATCTATAGAACCTATAAATAATCTCTATAATAAAAAATTTGGCATCGTTGCAGAGATGCCTGTTGAGAAAGGTATAGGTACAATTCTCGGTATGGATGTAGCACTAGTGCCGGAACCGAGTGGAGATCCCCATATAGATTACAGTGAGAGATTAAATGCAACACTAAAACTTTTAGAAAAGAATGATGTTGTTTACGTACATCTTAAAGGACCTGATGAACCAGGACATGATGGAGAAAAGAATAGAAAAGTCAGATCGATAGAAACTATAGATAGCTACTTTATTCAACCTCTTATAAATAGTATAGATTTAAATAGCACAGCGATAATTATCACATCGGATCACGCTACACCACCAGAATTAAGGGCCCATAGCAGCGATCCAGTACCAATAATAGTTGCTTACAACGGTTTGAAGAAGGTTGATGGACTTGAGAGGTTTACTGAATATGAATGTTGCACCAAGGGATCTCTAGGCATATTTGCTAATGGTTTTAGTGTTCTCAGAAAAATATTTACAGTTTTAGAACAGCTGTGATAATGATAGTGATCATCTGCATGATGACGGCACCTCCTACCTGAAATAATGATGAACGGTAAGAGTGCTGAATGATTTAAAGATTCAGCATGGTGTGTATATCTTGAAAGGTTATGTAATAGGCGTAGATATAGGTGCAACTTGGACGAGAATTGCATTAGCAAATATGGAAGGTACAATTCTAGACAAGCATGTCTTTAGAACTCCGAGAGAGGGTAACAAATACACAATTGCAGAAGTCTTAACTACAAATATTATCCAACATTATAGCGAGTATCTGGGCGATGTAAAAGCTATTGGAATAGGTACGGCAGGACCCCTTGAACTATCAACAGGCATGGTTATCAATTCACCAAACATTCCCATACGTACTTTTGAGTTAGCAAGACCTATCCAAGATATTCTAAGAAAACCTGTTATAATGGCAAATGATTGCGTAGCAGCAGTCTGGGGAGAAAAAATACTTGGTTTAGGAAGAGACTATAGCAATGTTGTATATATAACGATTAGCAGTGGTATAGGTGGTGGTATGGTTGTGAACGATACATTACTATTGGGTAAAATGGGAAATGCTCATGAAATTGGGCATACTATTGTAGATGTAAATGGTCGGATGAAGTGTGGCTGTGGAGGATATGGTCATTGGGAGGCATATGCCAGTGGTGTGAATATACCTAAATTTACAGGTATTCTTTTAAGTGAAATTAACGTGAATGCTGATGAAAGACTCTCACCTATATATAAAGCATTTATGGACGGCACCTTAACAACAGAGCTAATCTATAGTGAGGCTAGTAAGGGAGATAAACTCGCACTTAGGATAGTAAGTGAAGTTAATAAATACAATATAGCTGGCTTTGAAAATGTTATAAATCTTTACGATCCAGAATTGATAACAGTAGGTGGAGCAGTTGTACTAAGGAATAGAGAGCTAGTATTCAGAGAAATAGTTAATGGAGTTGCAAATTCAAGGGGTGTGATAACACCTTTACCAAAAATTGAGATTACACCATTTGGAGATGATATTGTACTTATAGGTGCGATAGCATTAGCAATAACACCTCCTCAGAACCTAATTAAAATGCTTAAATACATACAGCATATATGAAGATCCATGTTGCTAAAAATAGTTAATGTGGATAGAAAAATCGATCTGAATAAGTTGCTTTATCCATCCTTTATCCTTCCACTTGTTGAGATGAATACGATAACTAATGAGCTATTTAAGAGGTGGGGCTACTGTAAAAATCTTAAAATAAGAAAAGATAATGGTAATATTGTAATAGCACATGAAGAAAAGAGATGTATTGAATATGCAGATGAAATTCTTGGTCTGTGGTTTGACATTGATAGGTATAGAAAGGATGTTAGTAAGAATTATCAGGAACTGATTGAAGGAATGATAGAAACGCATGGTAAGATAGGAATAGCGACGTCATCTAATGATGATGTCGAAATCTTCTCATCGATATTCTTATCACGTGCAACAGATTTTCATAGAAACACTGTTCGATGGCTTAGGAACGCATTTTCTATGTTTGAAAATCTAAACAGAATTGCATATTTGGATAACCTTGATTCTATTCTTACAAGTGTAGGTAACAGTTTTCAGATTAAGCAATGGATTGCTGTGCTTAGAGACTACCTTAATTTAAGAAATGCAATTAGATGTGAAATTGATATTCAAAGCATTAAGAGCCGTCTACTTAGGATGAAATTTGTGGGTCCTAAGGTAACATATGCATACATTCTCTTTATCTTAAAAAACACTAGTTATGCACCAATAGATAGAAACTTTTTAGAATTCCTTAAAAGATTCTCCGTAACTAGACCACTTATTGGAGCCATCCCCCAGAAAAGGTTGTGTATGGTATATACTTGTGAACATTGTACATATAAAAAAGTATGTACATTATACAGGGTAAGAAGTGCTTTTGGTCATATGAGTGGCTGGCTTCAGACTATGGCATATCTACATGTTAAAACATTGTGCAATACAGGAGGGTGTAACATTTGTAGACTTAGAGATCAATGTCTAATAGTCAAATAGATTGAGAGCGTTTTCTACACCCTCTATAACCCTTGAAAGCACGATCCATGTCTCAAGAGTTTTCGGGTATATAGATACCTCCATCTTTGCAAGCCTTGCAGTAGATTCTTCGAAGTCGCCATGTTGAAAACCACCAATGATCACACATACCCTCTTTCCATTATTCATAAGATCGGCAATAAAGTTACCTAGGGCAATAGGAGATAATCTCCCACCCGTCTCACGTAATAGTATAGTTTCATCGAAACTATTTTCATATACAAATTGGTTTAACGATTTGTTTTCTATGACCATTAGAGGTTTGTCAGAATCGGGAGGCACCCTCCCAATTTTAAGAAGCTGCTCCATTAAACCTACAAATCTATTGTAATTTCGTGGAATTCTGGTCTTGGGATCTACATGTATCAATACATCATTTAACGTATGAATGTAGAATCTCAGTAGACCAACATCATTTAATGGTGAGGATAGTGCGAGTAGAAGGGATGTATGGACTATATCAGGACGGCCACGTTTATACCATTTCGGTAGAGATTTCATAGCTCTATAGTGCAAGGAAATATCTAAAAGAATTTCCCATGTGCTCTTCCCTCTCCTTCTAGCACTTTTTACAACAGAGATATGGCTTTGAATCTCCTTTGGAACGAGTTCTAACCCGGATTCCGCTAAAATGATCGTTAATGGATGCATTCTAATCCCTACCACTATTTTCAAATAATTCTAATAATGGTATCTTAAATTTTGCTTAACATTTAAATTTCAAATGCAAGTTTGATATGTAGAAGAATATTGGAAGGGTGAATATATTGTCTACTAAGAGGGATTTAGAAGTAAGAAGACATGCAATTTATGAAGACAAAGTTTTAGGAGCTTTCTATAGATTATTGGTGTCACACTCTCGTAGTCTAGCTCTATATGTAGACTTTTCACCATTACGCTATCCGTTGATAAAGATATTAATTACGCTAACAGCAGCTGATGACCAAGAGATTGAGACCGGCAAATTAATAGGTACAGCTCTAGTAGAGATGGTTCTAAATATAGAAAGTCTATATAGGGATAAAATTGATTTCGATAAGGATATAGTTTCAGTAAGGTTAGCATGTGAACATGGATGGATCACATACGAATACACTGTTTTAAGATCAGAACAAGGCATTCCGTATGCATCTAAATTATGGATGCATATGGTGGAGGGCAAACCACAGCGTGAAATTATTGAGGTTAACGAAGAATTCATTAAATATGTGGATGAGATTGTTAGGAAGATCGTTATAGAGGCTAAAAAAGTCCTTGAAGATGATGGTTACATTTAAACAGCGTGATTATAATAGTGTATCGCTTACAGTTTATTTAACCCAAAAATATCTGGCTCCTAAGATCTGTGGCTGTGTAGCTGCAGAGAGGTACTGCTATATGAAGTACACCAATAGTGGAATTGTAGGTTGGGGGGTATACGTACCAAGGTACAGAATCTCCGCAAGAGACATCGCAAGAGCATGGGGTTACGACTTAGATGCTCCCAATAACATCTGGATTGAAGAAAAGTCTGTAGGGAATATCGATGAGGATACTATAACCATAGGATACCAAGCATCATTGAATGCTATTAAAAGAGCTGGTATAAATCCGAGAGACATAGATGCTATATACTTAGGTACAGAAAGCAAGCCGTATGCCGTAAAGCCAGGTGCATCTATAATTGCTGAAGCCCTTGGAATTAAACCAGCACATCAAGTCGCTGATTTAGAGTTTGCATGTAGAGCTAGTAGTGAGGCAATTAGGATTGGCGCATCCTTAGTAGAGAGTGGGGCAGCTAGATATGTACTGGCAATAGGTGCGGATACTTCACAGAGTAGTCCAGGGGACGTGCTAGAATTTACAGCGAGTAGTGGTGGCGCGGCATACATCATAGGATCACGGTCGAGAGCTGTTGCATATTTTGAGGGGTGTACAACTTATTCCACAGATACACCCGATTTCTGGAGAAGAGATGGGGCACCTTATCCCAGACACGGTGAAGGGTTTACTGGTGAGCCGGCATACTTTAATCATATACTTTTAGCTACTAAGCTATTAATGGAGGAATTAGGATTGAAGGTTTCAGACTTTGACTATGCTGTGTTCCATCAACCAAATGGTAAATTCCCTCTTAGGGTTGGATCAATGCTCGGGCTGCCAAAGGAGAAAATATTACCAGGGTTGGTAACCCCGTATATTGGAAACACGTATAATGGAGCAGTGCTAATAGGACTTGCAAAGATTTTGGAAGAAGCAAAACCTGGTCAGAGGATACTTGTTGTTTCATTTGGTAGTGGTGCTGGTAGTGATGCATTTAGTATTGTGGTAACTGATAGGATAGAAGATGTGATTGATAAAGCACCTAGGGTTTCATATTATATTAATAGGAAAATCCCAATATCATATGACATGTATCTAAAGATGAAAGGGTTGATCAATAGATATAGGCTTTAACACTTATAGTTATCTAAGCATAGATTTAGTCGCTTTGCTAACGAACATAGAGTATCGACACCGACAATGGCCTTAGAACCCTTTTCACCCTTGAGTATAGCTGTTCTACCAATAATTTTAACAGAAGTTTTTTCACACATTTTACAAGCCTTAGGAACATCTTTGAGTTTGATCCTTATATTCAGTTTATCTAGCTATGCTATTAAATCAGACTATTCCATGTCTAGATAATCCTCGTATTCATTACCAATATCCATATTCTCTTCAGTAGGACCGCCTTTCATTTCCTTTAATATCTCTCCCAAGGGTTTCCCATATTTTCTTAGCCTTGCAGCTACATTACCCCATCTAGCTCTAAATTTCGATGGTACCAGAGGTCTGACTCTCTTTGTTGTCCTTCTGGGAACGTAATTCTGTTCCATACCAGGAATTGCCAGAGTACCGTCTGGAAGTTCTATAATTTCATCTCGTTCTATAAGTCTTATTAATACTTTCCTAAGTCTATCTTCACCTGCTATTCCAGCAAAACGTTCTCTAAGTTCTTTCCATGAGATGGGTTTACCATTGTTACTTATGGTTTCCTTTACAAGACGCTCTAGTTCATCTTCTGCAGGCGCCTTAAACACCTCAATATCTAGGTCTTCATAAAGTTTTTTAAGGCCTATCACTATGTCTCACCC
>Ga0105163_1000485_pt1 | contig 23575 bp, 29 predicted proteins | sample JNZ110809AmetaG_FD_81531 | JGI IMG/M metagenome (GOLD analysis project Ga0105163, IMG submission 81531) | Hot spring microbial communities from Jinze hot spring, China to study Microbial Dark Matter (Phase II) - JNZ 110809A | ecosystem: Environmental > Aquatic > Thermal springs > Hot (42-90C) >... | reverse complement strand
TTTCCTTTCCTTTAAGAAGACTATTGAGTTGTTTCAGGGACCCTTACAAGGGGTTGGCTCACAAGGATTTCAGCAGTTGATGGCTGGTACTTCCAGTCAGGGGGTAACTTACCGACGGATTTATAGTACTTTACGAGTCTATGGATCTTAGATTCAATCTCGATGAGCCCTCTCTGGCTGTGAGTATCCTTAGGATGTGCTTCGAGGTGCTTCCTTAGATTAACTGCTCTTTTAATAAGGTTGTATAGGTCTTCAGGGATTGATAGCGTTATGCCATACTTCCTCAGAACTTCGGTTAGCTTAACGTTTAAAACGGACTTTACTAGAGGTATGCCATACTGGTCTCTGAGGATGACGCCAATCATTGATGGGGGGTAACCCTTCTTAGCAAGTTCAACTATTAATAACTCTACCTCTTCTGGGGTGAACTGCAACCACTTAGGGGCTACTAACGCAGCAGGTCTGGTCCCATGTGATGAGCCTTTCTCCTTACCCCTATTCATCTATCCCGACCTAATGTAGTTAATTAGGTAAGCCGCTTAAAAATGTTTGTTAAACCATTCTGCAAACTTCCTAAACGCTAAACCCCTATGAGACAGCCTATTCTTCTCCTCCACACTCATCTCTGCAAAGGTCTTAACATGCCCCTTAGGTATGAATATTGGGTCGAAGCCGAAGCCGCCGGAACCTCTAGCACTGTCAGATATGTCCCCGTAAACCACCCCTGAAAACACTTTAACACCGTATACGGGGTCTGAGTACGCAATTACAGACTTAAAGTAAGCCTCCCTATACTTGACGCCCTCCATCAACTTAAGTATTCCGCTAACCCCTAACTTCTTATATACGTAGGAACTCATACTCCCTGGAAATCCGTTTAAAGCTTTGATGAATAGACCTGAGTCCTCCACCATTAAAGCCTTATTAACATATGCGGAAGCTGTTAAGGCTGCATATAATGCTATGAATTCTAAATCATCACACTGTACTTCAATCTTAGGTACTTCAACTGGGATTAACTCAAGGCCGTAGTTAGCTGCTAATAGCCTTAACTCGTTGAGCTTACCGACGTTAGTCGTGGCTACGTGTACTGCTCTCCTCAACACCCTTCAACCTCCTTTCCTCAACGTACCTCCCCCTAAGCCTTATCTCTCTAACCTTACTCATTACGGCCTCAACTACTCCAATGCCGACTACGGATGTGTAACCCCTTAAAAAATGCTTTACCAACTCCTTAGTTAGGTTGTAGTGAGTACTCTCGAAAGACCTAATCAGTAGGTGGATATCAACTGCCTTATCCTCCAACTCATATGAAATTCTAGAAAGCCCGAAATCTATTAGGTATAGAAGACCCTCATATGTCACCATGACGTTAGACGTTGTTAGATCTCCATGTGTGATGTTATTTAAGTGTAACCTACCGACATAACTGCCTAGAAGTTCTAAATACTTCCTTCTAAACCCCTCATCAGATGTTGGAAGGGTATCTCGTAGCAACCTACCGTTCACGTACTCCATAACTATTAAGGCGTTATCAACGTCTACGTAGAGGACTGCAGGTACTCTGACACCGCACTTCATAGCTGTGAACATCACCCTAGCCTCAGTTAAGGTCCTCTCCCTACGTACTGATCGGTCGAAATTAGGGTCTCTATAGGCTTTAGGCACTCTATACTTAACTACTACATCATATCCGAGGAACTTGCCCCTATATAGATTTGCCTCAGCACCAGACGCTATAAGTGTTAACTCATCCATGGAATATCAACACCGTCAGGCCTCCACCTCTGCTTCACGTACGCCTTCTCAGGCTCTACCGTCATTCCATGCTTAAGCATTAGTAGACCAGTCCAAGCAATCATAACACCGTTATCAACAGCGTAGTGGGGGTCTACAACACCTAATTTAACACCTCTTAAATTACTAATAACTTCGAACTTTGTGCGTAGTGCCTTACTAGCAGCTACACCGCCAACAACTAGTAATTCCTTCTTCTTCGTATGGGCTAGGCCGCGTTCGACTACTTCAGCTATAGAGCTGTAGGCAACCTCCCTAACGGAGTAGCATATATCTCCCAAGCTATACCTCCCCTCCTTAAAGGCTCTTAAAGCAGCTGTGAGTAAGCCTGAGAAGGAGACGTCTTGACCTTTAACAACGTATGGTAGGTCTATGAAGTTTGTTCCATCCTCAGCGCATGAGTCTAACTTATGAATACCTCCGACTACGTAAGGAGGGGCTAGGCCTACCTCCCTGACGAAGGTGTCCATGAAGTTACCTAGGGCTATGTCTAAAGTCTCCCCGAAAACCCTATACCTACCATCGGAGAACGCGAGAATCATGGTATTACCTCCTGAGAGGTAGACTATTAAGGGGTCTTTAAAGCCTGTTAGCAACCTACCTATCTCTATATGGGCTACTGCATGGTTGACCGGAATTAGAGGCTTCTTAAAGTATGAGGCTAGTGCACGGGCGACTGTGGCTCCTACCCTTAGGCAGGGACCTAATCCAGGACCTAGAGCTACTGCAATGCCGTCAACATCCTTAATCGTTAGTCCAAGCTCTGTAAGCGCATCTCTTAATACCTTACCGGCGTTACTCATGAAGAATAGTGAGGCCTCCCTTGGGTGTATCCCACCCTTAGATGGTGTGTAGTTAACCCTCTTATCAGCTCTTATGTAGGGAGGTCTATCCTCAACAATTCCTACTCCGAACGTATGCGCTGTAGACTCAATGCCTAATACGATCATGGGTTTATCATTACCTTATAATTAACGTTTCGGTGTAGTAAATTCTACGTAGTTGCACTTCCCGCAATGCCACCTACTCACTGGGCTCTTATGGAATGCCATCACCGACCCACATCTAGGGCATTTCTTATTCTTAAGAACTATCTTACCTGTAGAGTAATCAAATTCGTAGAGCTTATACCTCTCAGCCATAAAACCACCTTAACCACTATGCCTTTTAATGATGTGTTCTGGTTCAAAAGCTTTAGCCCTCTCAACGTCGTCATAGATATTAGCCTTAATTAAGGACCTGTTAACACCGTACTCAGTAATTATGCTCCTCACGTATATGTTCTCAACAGGTTTGTTAAACGTCTTAGAAAGTACTTCACGTACTTCAGCACGTGAAGGTGTTCCACGCCCTACATGGTGGATTATCCCAGTTAACTCATACCTCCTTACAACTCTATTAAGCCTCTCGCTAATAACTTCTAAGTATGTTTGGTCGTCTATTTTAATAGCCTTCCTCTTAGACATCATGACACACCTACAGACCTATCCTCCAGAAATAAGATTAGGTTAATTTAAATCTTATTAGTTACGTTAATCAGTATTGACTACCTGATACGTAGGGCGTATTTACCTGGTTTGGTTATACCTAAGAGTTTAGCTATCTCTGAGTGTGTTGGGTCTAAGATTATCGCAACACCTGACCACTCATCAGTGAAGGTGTCTGACCCGCAGTTAGGGCATTTCTGCTCTTCATGATTTACTAGGAATTTACACTTAGTACACGCTTTAAAGGGCTTCCTAGACCTTTCAGAGGACATTTACTCACTCACCCTCTACCTTACCTAGGTAGGGTTGTCTTAAAGTCATCGCAACCCTAATCGATGTGGGGGCGTTAATACTGACGCTGACTATCCTACCACGTACTACGTCACCTTTCCTGAAGGCCTTCTTAGTCTCCTCACCTATTAACAGGTCTTGAAGTTCATCATACATCACCTTATCATCTAGTATCTGGGATATGTGGATAAAAGCGTCTATAGGGCCTATATTAACGTACATACCTATCTTCTTAACGTCTACGACCTCACCTAACGTCACTTCATTTAGTAGGGGGTAGTAAGTGAGGATATCTGCAACGACTCTGTGGTAGGTAGCACCATCACCCTGGAGTATGAAGCCCTCAGCACTTACGTCTACATTAACAACAGCTATCACTAACCCCAAGGAACTATCTACCTTACCCTCATAGCGTTTCCTCAACTCATCCTTAGCAACACTCTCTAACGGCTCTCCAAACCTATCCGGAGGTATCCTAACAACATCCTTAATCCTACACAGTCTGAACATCTAACCACACCCTATACTTCCAGTCTAAGACTTAAATACATATCCATACGATAAGATTTAACTCTTACCATATCTTACCCCACTTAGGGGAACATATCTTTAAGCCCATAGAAATTCCCACACCTGAGGGTAGGAAGGGATTAGAGCGCTTCCTAACTCACACGTCATCAAGCTCCGAGGACTACGTACTTAAACTTACTTGACCACCAGGTAATTACCTTGACATGCAGTCGGAGTAGCTCCCTCTTAAGCATGTCGTCGTTAGTAGCTACTATGAACTCTTCCCTAAGTTTGGGATCCCTCTTAAAAAACAGTAGTATGGACTCATCACCTGATGTGTTAGGCGCTCCAGTATTAATTACTTTAACACCACGTCTTCTTACGTACTCTAAAGCCAGCCTAGCTGCTCCCCCCTTTAAACTCTTACTACTTAATGAGATCTTAGAGAGCTCGTTAATAATTGCGTCTAAGACGTAGTAGTCACACCAACCCAACTCATCGGATATTAAGTCAATTACGTCTATACCTTCATATACTTGGAGTAGGACACTACTATCTAGTAAGACCTTACAAACCACTACCTAAGGCCTCATCCCATTAAAACCTTATGAAGCCCCACCCGATTAACCTCCACCTGCCGAGGACCTGCCTGCTTATAGCTACGCGCATACCGTCCCAAGCAACTAGAGGTCTCCTACACTTAATCTCCATGGAGTCCTTAGAAAGTTTGACTATGTCAGCTAATGTGACGGCGGTTCCAGAAGTAATCATTATGACTTCATTGGGTTTGAGTTTCTCAACCTTTATTAACTCCTTAGTACCTAAAACCCTTTCAAGGAGGTTGTACTCTACGCGTAGGCTGTAGGTAGGCTCCGGTAACGTACCAGCTTTACCGCATACGTTCCCAACTAGCTTATCCGCCTTAGTGAGTGAGGGGTCTAACTTAGTGCCTATAGCTACTAAACCACCTGGACGTGCTTCGCTGAACTCATCCTCACCGAACTTAATACTCACTACTTCAGATATTAGTTCTTCGTAGAATACCTTACCACCTTTCTCAACCCTAATGCCGGGTCTGATCTCAATTTCATCACCAACTCTTAAAACACCTCTGATGAGTGAACCACCTATAACCCCTCCTACGAGTTCTTCAGGGGGTGTTCCAGGCCTATTGACCTCAAATGACCTAGCTATGAACATGAGGGGTGGGGACGTTAGGTCACGTTCTGGTACCGGTATATACTTATCAATAGCCATGAGTAGGGCGTCTATGTTAATTTTATTCAAAGCGCTTACAGGTATTATCGGGGATGACTCAGCCCACGTATCTTTAAGGAATTCCTTAATCTGCTTGTAGTTCTCTAAAGCCTTCTCCTTACTGACGACATCTACCTTATTCTGAACTACGACTATGTTCTTAACACCTATAATGCCTAATGCGGCGAAGTGCTCCCTAGTCTGCGGTTGCGGGCATTGTTCGTTAGCAGCAATTACTAGGATAGCGCCGTCCATTAAAGAAGCACCGGAAAGCATTGTAGCCATGAGTACCTCATGGCCTGGCGCATCAACATATGATATCCTACGCCTTAGGAGGCAGTCCTCATGCTTAGGCTCGGTTGAATATCTATCAGGTTCGGGTAGTTGGGGACATACGTATAAGTTACCTATAGCGTATCCTAGCTTAATTGTCATAGCCCTCTTAAGCTCTTCAGAATGTCTAGACGTCCAAATACCTGTTAAGGCCTGGGTTAAGGTGGTCTTACCGTGGTCTACGTGTCCGACAACACCGATGTTGATTTCCGGCTGCCTAATCTCACTCACTTACTACCCTCCTTCGAATACCTCTCTACGAATACAACCTCACTAACGTCTAAGTACCTAAGTATGTCGTCTGAGGCTAACTTCTTAGCTATTTGAATATTCTCACTTAGGTATGAAGTCTTAGGTAGTTCCACCACGACCCTATCTTGGTTGAGTTCCACCCTAATATCATCGACCTTAATACCTTTAACATACCTCTTAACTAGGTATTTAACCTTCTCAACACCATCTTCTAACTTCTTAACTACCTTAAAACTGTAGGTTAGGGTCTTACCTGCGAGTGGGTGGTTAAAATCAACCACCACCCTACCCCCACTCACACTCCTTATAGTACCTAACTGACCGCCAATCTCAACCACCTTACCTACCTCAGGCCTAATGTTCGCCCTAGCAAAATCACGTAGGGAGAACGTCCTAACCTTATTAGGGTCTCTAACACCGTAGGCTTTCTCAGGAGGTATGTCGACTTCTACATCAACATTGACCTCAGAGCCCTCCAAAGCCTCCTCAAAGCCTCTTATGACCCTACCCTCACCCACTATCACTAGCAACGGCTCGTAAGTCTTACTGGGGTCGTAGACCTTAAACTCCTTAGCCTTTTCCTCATTAGTTACCTCAATGACCTCTCCGGTCTCCTTAACTCTCACCACATAATCCACTAAAACCATATCATTCTTACTTAACGGCATGTCACATCCTTTTGATATATCCATAAACGTTTTTAAGCTTAAGTGGCCCTACATGAATACTACATAAACTCTACGTGAGTTAATATCAGATTGAACTACTTCTCAGTATTAGCACTCTGTATATCCATCTTAATTAATTGTGGTATGTGCGTAAGGGTAGCTCAGCTGTTCTATAGGGTAAGGTCTATTTTAAGGTTTCTTTAGAAGTCTTCAACTCTGTAGCGAGTCTGGTAGTTTCACTAACTCTGAGTGGTGATGCAGGTTACAATCAGTTCAGAAGGCCTGCAAAGACCTTGGGGTGGGAGTGGAATGATTGGCAGACATATTTAGAAGGTAGGTGGACATAGTTGGATAAACTACGAGCTCGTTTATGAGCATACTCTACGCTAGCAACCTACTAGTAAAGTATAAATGCTTTAATATCATAACGTTTTTAGACGATGTTCCTTTGACGTTGGCAAGTACTATTAATACGTTTAGCGGTTCGGAGAATCCGATACTTAAGTTAGTAAGTGATGCTAAGAAGGGGGGTAGGAAGGTTAGGATAATATCTACCTATGACATCGATGCTGTCGTAGCTTCTGGTGTGGTTATTAAGTACTTACTGCAGAGTGATGTTAGGTATGAATATCTAACAGTACTGGATGTGGGGCAGGACGTCCTAGCTGAGGACATCCCCACAATATCTTTCGGCATTCAATTCAAAGAGTTGAGGGAGGGTGTCGCTGTCGTTAGGGGTGAGCGGTACGAGGTACGTAGGTTGGGCAGTAATTACGTTATTAACACTCCGTACTACTCTCATACGGTGCTAAAGGCTCTTGAGGACGTTATGATAGTGACTAACGATGTTAGGTACTACGTACTTACGTCAATGCTGAGTAAGTATGTCCCGAGGCTTAGGACACCTCCTCCAGACGAAGTGTTTAGGAGTTATGTGAGGGAGTTATGTGATTTGAACTTGCTGAAGGTTGTGAGCGGTCTTAAGATATTTAATTACTCTTTAGTTGAGGTTGATAGAGCTCTTAGTAGGACTTTAGATCTCTTCATGCCCGGGTATAGCGGGGTTGACGTGGGTAGGGATGTTAGAAACTTAAGTGAGGCTGAGTTAAGTAAGGAGGTTCTCAGTAGATTAGCTACGTATTCGCAGGTGAGGGTCTCTACTAACGACTTAGTAGGGGATAACTACTATATCGTTCAGGAGTGGTTCTTTAAGGATCTGTACGAGTTCCTATACGCATTAATGTGTGTAGTGGACCTCTACGGCGTTGACTACCTAGTAGCTTCAATAGCTATCACTAATTACACCCCACTCATAAGGCTTAAGTATGAGGGGATGCTTAAAGACCTCTTCTCAAGTATATATAAGGTTAAGGATGTAGGCATTCAACCGATTAGGAAGAACGTATATAAGGTTAGGCTAAACTCGCTAGTACCTTTAACACCGATCTGTAAGGTACTTAAATCGTACTTCATACCTACTAACTCAGTCATAGTTTACGAAGTAGGTAATGAATTCTACACATCATTATCAGACACTCCCTTAGAAATAGCTATATCATTAGTTAAGGGGGGTTATGAGAGGGTGGGGAATTTAATAAGGTTTAAGGAGTTGAGAAGTCCTTGAAACTCACCATAACCCTCAACCTAGATGTTGGAAATGAACTACTAGCTGAGGCAGTACGTAAGGCATTAAAACCCGACGACGTTGAAGTACCTGAGGACATTGAATTGAGAGGTGACGTCGTAGGTCCTTCAATAACCTACGAGTTAAACGCCGAGTTTAAAGACACGTCAAGACTATACACAGTATGTAACATCGTTAACGATATAGTTGACCACGTCTCCCTAGCCCTAACAGCAATACGTTCTAGTATGCGAACGTAGTTTTCAAAGTATGAAGGCTACTATATCAGTAAATCGCTTTAGATTGGAGTTCTAAGGAAGTCATTGAGAATTAGGTTGTGGGTAGGTTACGTAGCGGTTTTTAATAATTCTTATAAACTCCTACTGTGTAGGATATAAGGTGTTTAGATTAAGTGTCTTCGAAGTCTGTAGTTAAGGATAAGTGGAAGATGAAGCAGTGGTATAGTGTCGTAGCTCCTGATGTTTTTGGAGGGATTACAATAGCGACTACACCGGCTGATAAGCCGTGGAAACTGCTTGGGAGGGTTTTCGAGACGACGTTATTCGACATTACTGGGGATTTCTCGCAGGTCCACATACATCTTAAGTTTCAGGCTTATGATGTTAGAGGTGACGTAGTATATACTAGATTTAAGGGACATGAGCTCGCTAGGGACTACATGAAGAGCATAATTAGGAGGAAGAGTAGTAAGATAGCAGCAATCGTTGATGTATTCACTAAGGATGGCTACGGCTTAAGGATAACTGGTGTTGCGTTAACAGCGTTTAGGTGTAAAACATCTCAGAAACGCCTTATTAGGAAGTTAATGAGGGAGATCATAACTAGCTACGTTAGTGAGAGGACTCTTAACGAAGTTATTCAGGGAATGGTCTTCGGCTCACTAGCCCTTGAGATATTCCAGAAGGCTAAGAAGATATACCCCCTACGTAAGGTTGAGATATATAAGTCGAAGCTACTCTCCATCATGACGCCTGAAGGCGTTAAGAAGGCAGTAATAGTGGCTGAGAAGCCCGCATCATAGTGTGAAGGCGATACCGTTTTAGTACTTGCATACTATTAGATCTTGGTGTGATGCTACGGAAGCTATATTATTGGCTGGTGGGAAGGGGGTAGGCCTAGAGCCAATTACTAATACTAGGCCTAAGCCGTTGGTCCCAATATTAGGCAGTAAGTTAATAGAACGTCATTTAATAAGTTTGAGTAGGGTCGGCATTAAGAAGGTCGTAGTAGTTGTTAGCTATATGGGTGACGTTATAAAAAAGTTTGCTGATGAGGTAGCTCAAAAGTTAGGTCTGGACTTAGTATACGTAGATCAGGGCTTACCTTTAGGTACCGCTGATGCTGTCATGAAGGCAGCCCCCTACGTAAGTGTTAATGACTTCGTAGTATTATATGCTGACATATACTTCAGGGATGCTGACTTCTTAAACAATTTAATCAGGTGTTGCGGAAACGTCGTAACAGTGGCTGAGGTCGGAGATCCAAGTAGGTATGGCGTGGTAGTAGTTAGTGATGGTAGGGTTGTTAAAATAGTTGAGAAGCCTAAGCAGTATTTAAGTAGCTACGTTAACGCTGGGATATACAGATTTGATGGGCGGTTAGTTAGATTTTTAGAGAGGACTGAACCGTCAGAGAGAGGTGAATACGAGTTAACTACGACTATGCAGTTAATGATTGATGCTGGAATCGAGTTTAATTACTTAGTAGTTGATGGATGGTTGGATATAGGTAGGCCTTGGTCTTTATTAGAGGCTAATAAGTTAGAGTTAAGCAGTCTTAATAAGCAGTTAATTAATGGTTACGTAGAGAGTGGTGCAGTCATCAAGGGACCGGTAATTATTGGGGAGGGCTCTCAAATACTTTCAGGTAGTTATATCGTCGGACCTTCATATATAGGACGCGGCGTTGTAGTAGGTCCTAACGCATATATAAGACCCTACACAGTAGTCTTAGATAACTCTAGGGTAGGGTTTAACGTAGAGGTTAAGGAGAGTATTATTATGGAGAATACGCACATCTCCCATCAATCATATGTGGGGGATTCCGTAGTATGTGAGGGTGTTAACTTAGGTGCTGGCACAATCCTAGCTAACTTAAGATTTGATGAAAAGACTGTTAAGGTTAGGGTTAAGGGTGTGCTTGAAGATAGTGGTAGGAAGAAGTTAGGTGCGTTTATAGGTGGTTACGTTAGGACTGGGGTGAACGTATCTGTTTTCCCAGGCGTTAAAATAGGTGCTTACTCGTGGATCTACCCAGGCGTGGTGGTTACTGATGATGTACCTCCGAAGAGCATACTTAAACACAACGGCGTATTAGTCAGCATGGAGTGACGTAGCTAGCCATGTGCTAGGGTTGAAACCACCTTAACTACGTCACCATCGCTTAACACGTAATCACTTCCAACCCTCCTCCTATCCCTAGCAAGTATGGCGTATAGGAATCCCTTACCTAGATCTGTGTGGATTAGGTTTGCTAGCTCTAATGCTGTCGAACCTCTAGGTATTAAGTATGCATCTGGCAGTATGTTCCCCTTACTATCCGTTAGCCTGCTAACATCTTCGACTGGGTAAACAGTAATCATGTCTAAGACCTTAAACACCGCAGTGTTTAATGCTTCCTGAACGCCTGTCCCTCCAAACTTCTTAATAAAGTCTTCAATATTTCTTAATGCTTCCTTCTGCTTAGGTGTTAAGGCCTCAGACCTTAGTATGGATATTTGAGAATCTCCTGGTAGGTAGTCTATTAAACCAGCCTTAGCAGCCTTCCTCAGAGCTAGTTCATATTCAGAGCTTGTTGGGATTATAACCCTACCGGGTAATTCCCTCATAAGGCGTTTTAAGTTATCCTCAGATTCTGGGATGTCCATCTTATTAGCTACTATGACTATGGGCTTAGATACGATCCTTAAATACCTGCTAAAAATCCTCAGTTCTTCGTCTCCCCAAGAACTGAACTTACCTCCATCAAGTTTTGCAGCCTTAAGGGATTTCACAATATGATCCCTCCTAATAGAAAGTCCTGAAACCTTCTGGTGAAGTAGGTCTAAAGCCTTATCATATGGTAGGGTTTCTAAAGACCTCTTAACTCTTACCCAGTCCTTAGATACTATACTGAAGAACCACTCATCTATCTCAGACTCTATTACTAGGACGTCCTGGAGGGGGTCATGCTTACCGATGCCTACGTAGTTACCACCCTCGTCAGTACTCCCAGAAACGTCTACTATGTGTAGTAGGACGTCAGCCTGTCTTAAATCGTCTAGGAATTGGTTGCCGAGGCCCCTACCTTTATGTGCGTCCTTAACTAAGCCGGCAACGTCCATGAGCTTTACCGGTATGTACCTAAAACCCCTCAAACATGTTGAGTTCTGCGGCATACATTTAGGTAGGTTAAACGTTGTGTGGGCGCATCTAGTCCTAACATACCCCACACCTACGTTAGGCTCTATGGTTACGAAGGGTCTGTTCTCAATCCTAACTTGAAGTAGTGTTGCCGCTGAGAAGAAGGTTGACTTCCCGACATTAGTCTTCCCTATAATACCTATCAGGGGGTATCTAGGGGGTATCCCACTCACCTAATATGATGAACACTCCAACGGTTTTATACTTCATCAAGTGGTAGGGTTGGGAAGCTGTTTCTTGTCTGTAGGCTTCTCTAAGGTTTTCAATGCTTTTAATGCGATTAAGTACGGGCAGGACTTATAAACCCCTAGGCTCTTAAAGAGCTTTTGATGACCCTGGGTTTCCGAGACCTACGGCAGACCGTGGGAAGGGGGGCTCAGGGAAACTGTGATGACCCGCCCTAGGAAAACCTACAGAGACCTAGGACGGGAGATGGTACTGCTTAGAGGTTAGGTTTTTAACCTTACTAAGTTTCTATATTGGTGTAGATGTGAAGGGAGGGAGTAATGGCTAAGTCTGCGTATCATTACATCGCTGAGACTTGGAAGGAGGGGAGTGATGTTATGGTTAGCTTACTTAGGGAGAGGTTCATTAAGTGGCGTAGGGAGCCAGTAGTAGTGAGGGTTGATAGTCCTACCAGGCTTGATAGGGCGAGGGCTTTAGGCTATGAGGCAAAGCAGGGCTTCGTAGTGGTTAGGGTTAAGGTTAGGAAGGGAGGTTTGAATAGGCCTAGGCCTAACAGTGGACGTAGGCCTAAGAGGATGGGTGTTTACGGGTACGCCCCAGCTAAGTCAACCCAGCTAATAGCTGAGGAGAGGGCTAATGATAAGTACCCCAACTTAGAAGTACTGGGTAGTTACTACGTAGGTGAGGACGGAATCTATAAGTACTATGAGGTAATCCTAGTAGACCCACACCACCCAGCTATTAAGTCAGACCCCGACATAAGTTGGATTAGTGAGAAGCAGCATAGGGGTAGGGTGTATAGGGGTAAGACAGCAGCTGGTAGGAGGATGCGTGGCCTGCTAGGGAATAGAGGTTTGAGAGGTACTCATAAATGGAAGTGGAAGAAGAAGATGAAGGAGAGAATGCTTAAGAAGAGGCATGAGGCTTCGAGAGGGGCTAGACTAATAGCTCCTAAAGATGTGTATGAAGATTTAGGCATTGAGAAGTAAAGTGCTATTGATGGACAGAGTAATTAGTGTTAAACTTTTAAGAGCTTCTACGTTTACACACGCGACTGAAGACCCCGGTAGGGTTAGGCAGGCATTGCTTAACATCCTCCCGCAGGGGTTGAGAAACTCTAAAAAACTTGCTGAGGAGGTTGTTAAGGGACATCACGGTAATGAGATAAGGATATATAAGTTAGAACTACATGGTGATGAGGCTTTAGAAGTCTTAAAATATGTGATATGCTCTTTAGATGAGAGTGATAGGAGGGTACTCCTACTATCAATAAGTGATAGAGTCGGCGATGTTAAATCCCACCTATATATAAGGTTGGGGAAGCAGGAAGCATATATGGGTAAGCTGACAGTACGTGATGGTAGTGACGTTGTTAAGGTCTCAGTAACTATAGATGGTTGTAGGTCCTTAGACGATGTTAGTACGTTTTTAAAGGAGTTGATTAGGGTTTGCTGATATGTACGTTGACTTAAGCATTAAGCCGTACGATACGTCAGCCTTAGGTAGGATTTTAAGTACTGCACGTAGGTTAGGTTATGAGGCAGTTGCTGTGGAGGGACTTGATAAGGAGGTTGAGGGTGGGTTGAGATGCGTTCCTAGGATTACCTATAAGTATGTGGGGAGGCCTATTAGTACTTATGAATTTTCGAAGGGGTATTTAATTGCTTACGAGTTAGGTGAGCCGACGGATATTAAGTCGCTAAGTAGTTTAAGAGGTAGGTGCCACGTATTAAGGATTTCAAATAAGGTCTTAGCTGGGTTAAGGAAGAAATACGTTAATTCTCTAAGGAATTGCGGCATACCAATTGAGGTCTCAGTGAAGGATTTAATCTTAGATAACGGGTTAAACTACAATGTTTTAAGAGGTTTTAATAAGTTATTACCGCTTGTTGAGAGAGGTGATGTTGAGTTAGTAATCAGTAGTTCAGCAGGGGATGAGTTTGAGTTAATTCACCCCCTCGAATTAGTAGCGATATTGAAGGAGTTGGGGTTAAGCGAGTTAATTTCTATTAAAGCTATTAGTAGCTTGCCACTGAGGGTTTTAAGGATGGTAAGTAATGCAGTTTGAATTACTAATATCTTTAATATCGTTAATGCTGGTTGTAACGTTATTCATATACGTATACAGAGTGAGTAGGAAGTTAGGACTACTCCTACAGGCAGTAAGGGGTAGGACAATCGCTAAGATGTTAGCTACTTTGAAGAGTGGAGGTAGGCGTAGGAAGAGGTACATGGTCTTCGAGTTAGTAAGTAGTAAGGAAGTAAGTGCTGGATTACTGGAGTATGAGGTTAGGAGCGCGTTTAAAAAACTCTTCGGTGAAGTACATCTAGCAAGAGCTGCACTATCAATTCAGTACTTTAACAATCAGTTAAATATCGGCGTCATTAAGTACTCACATACGTATAGGTATAAAGTACTGGCTGCTTTAGGTGTTACGAGGAGGGTAGGTGATGCTAAGGTAATGGTAATCCCATTAAGGACTACTGGGTCTTTAAGGAGGGCTTTAAGATATGTTAAGAAGATGGAGGTAGGTGTTGTGAGGTAGTATGTTTACCAGTAGTAATAAATTCATATAATCATTTAATTACTAAGTATTTAACCTCCAAGCCTCGTAACAATCTTAGGTGGTGGTTTGGCAGGACCTTCAACAGTATTTGCATCTGAAGGCATGTTCAATCACTACGTACTTACTGTGATTACTAACACTTTATTAAAATGCTTTTTAACTCTATTGATGGTATTGGAGGTAGTAGGTGTACTCGATGGTGAGGGTGAGGGCTAGATCCTACTGCAGTTCGGCTAATCTAGGATCGGGCTTTGACGTGGTTGCAGTAGCGCTTGATGCGTATTATGATGAGGTTGAAGTAGAGGTTGTTAGGGGTGGTAGTGGTAGCGTGGTACTTGAGAGTGTTGGCGGTGTTTTTGCAGAATTAGTTGATAGGGACATAAATACATCAGTAGCAGCGGCTAAGGAATTACTTAAATTCGTAGGGGTAGATAACGTAGATGTAAGTATAAGGTTGTGGAAGGGGATACCCCCATCGGCTGGGTTGGGCGGTAGTGGTGCTTCAGCAGTTGCAACTATTAAGGCTGTGATGACCGCACTCGACTTAGAGTTAAGCCATAATGAAATTATAGAGATTGCTGGCAGGGCAGAGGCGGTAGTTGCTGGAGAACCACACTATGATAACGTATCAGCAAGCCTACTCGGCGGGTTGGTATTCGTACTTTCCTCAAATCCTGTCAACGTAATTAGGTTTAACGTATATGCTAACTTCGTCGTAGCGACTCCAATGGTGCGTATGCCCCCCAACAAGACAGCCATAATGAGGAGCGTACTACCAAAACAGGTTGAGTTAAAGGAAGTAGTCAGAAATTACGGCAGGCTTGTCGCCTTAGTTGCCGGACTCTTATCGGGGAACTTCAAGATTGCTGGTTACGGTATGGAGGACTACATAGTTGAGCCTGCAAGGGCTGCCTACATACCGTGCTACGAATCTGTTAAGAAGTCTGCCTTAGATAGCGGTGCTTACGGATTAGCTATCAGTGGCGCAGGCCCCTCCCTCCTAGCATTATGTGAGGATGAAGACATTGCTAGGAGGGTTTTAAAAGCTATTGAGGATTCGTATAGGAGGCACGGCGTAGAAGCTCTGGTTAAAATAGCTCACACAGGCCCGGCTACTGAGGTCTTAACATTAGATTAGTGAGGAGTATCAGATCGTCGTGGGTCATTCACAACTCATTCTGGAGCGACGTCATCATCTATTACGCAATTATTCACCATAACTAATAAATCTTTATAATAGGTGGTACGTTAGATAGATATGATGATGTGACCGTCAGTGTATGAATTGATGATTTGTGGAACCCTCACTGAATACCCGTCTTAAGGGATTAGTAGATGATACGTAGGAAGGGCTTAATCGACCTACTGGCTAAGATCCTCTATGAAGTTAAGGTACATAGAGTCTCAGTAGACGTAGCGTTTAAGAGGGTCTGTAAGGGTGTCTGCGCTAAGGGTTTAGATGAGAGGGAGGAGTTATATAGGGTGGTTAGAGAATTCATCTCAGACTACCATAAGATCATGTGCTACGTTGGAGGTGATATTAGCTATAGGGAGGTAGCCCGCGTCTGGCTTGACCGTAAGTATGTAGTCCCGGAAACCCCTTACTGCATGTATTCGTACCCTAAGTGGTTTGTTGATGAGTTACTTAAGGTTTTAAGTTTGGATGAGTTAGTTGAGGTTCTTAAAGCAATGAATGAGAGGGTCTGGTGGTTGAGGATTAATACGTTACTATCGCCTGAGGAGAGAGTTTTAAGAGATCTTGAGTCGGAGGGTGTGGACTACGAGGTATTTAAGGAGGTACCATACATGGTTAGAGTGTTATCGTCGAGGAAGCCTGTAAGGCTGTTAAAAGTTGTCAGAGAATTTAAGGCAGTACCGCAGGACCTATCAAGTGCTGTAGTTGTTGAGTCGTTAAGGCCGGCCCCGAACGACTACGTAGTTGATTTAGCAGCAGCTCCCGGTATGAAGACATCACTCATAATGATGCTGGCTGAGAATAAGGCTAGAATCATAGCGTGTGATAAGAGTTTGAGGAGGCTTACAGTTATGAAGGGCTTGCTGAGGAGGTTGGGGGTTGATTTAAGTAGGGTTACGTTAGTCTACGCAGACTCCACACACCTAAGCTTTAGGGGTTTTGATAAAGCGTTAGTCGACGCACCATGTAGTAATTCAGGAGCTATAGGTAAGGACCCGGGGATTAAGATCTCCTTAACTAAGGGTAAGGTAGTACGTAATTGTGAGGTTCAGCTTAAGATGTTACGTAACGCTGTGAGGTTAGCTGATTACGTAGTCTTCTCCACCTGCTCAATACTCCCAGATGAGGGTGAGTTCATAATATCTAAACTTGGTGTAAATGACTTTAAACTCTTAAAGCCTATTGGATGGGTTGGTAGTGGATACCCGGTGGTAAGCTTCTACAACTCTGTTATGAGGTTAATGCCCCATAGACATTCATGCGAAGGTTTTTTCATAGCTGTCTTAACCCTTAAGTAATGTATTAATTAACATTAAACTTAACTTAAAGCATCATCGTTCTTTAAGATTGGACTGTTTTCTTTTGATGTTTACTTGTGTTGTTTACGTGCTTTGCGATTGTTCATGGTCTTTTCGTTCTGGAGGTGTTTGAGTGCTATTAGGTATGCTGGCGCTGTGTGCCTGTCTAAGCCGTGCTTCTCCATTACGAAGCGGTGCTCTTGCGAGCTGGAGGTCCCCCTGAGCTCATAAAGTTTTTAAACCTAAAAACTTATGTAGTTAGCGTGCCCTCAGGGTTTCAAGACCCGCGGAGCGGTGAACCCGTAGGTGACTACAGGGAGCCTCCGCGGTGAGGGGCTCCGAGGAGACCGTTGAGAGGTAGATGGCTGGAAGACTGGATATAAAAGAGCAATGAAAGCCTATGAACAGCCATCTACCGAGAAACGGCGGACTCGGAAATTTTTAAATTCTTACGAGTTAATTTTTATGGTGGATTTAATGGCTGTATCTATTACTGAGACTCAACAGCTGAGTGGTGGGAAGAGGCTGAGGGTTTTAATCGCTAAATTAGGTCTTGACGGACATGACAGGGGAGCTAAGGTAATCGCCCGTGCTTTAAGAGATGCTGGATTTGAGGTTGTATACCTCGGTGTTCATCAAACACCTGATGAGGTTGTTAGGGCTGCTATTGAGGAGGATGTAGGCGCTATAGGGATTAGCATATTATCCGGTTCTCACTTAGAGTTGATTCAAGACCTTATGAAGCTGTTGAGGGAGAGGGGGTTCAACGTACCAGTCATAGTTGGCGGTATAATTCCACCAGAAGATGTTGAGAGTTTGAAGTCCTTAGGTGTTTACGCTGTATGCGGTCCGGGGACGTTGTTGAAGGATATCGTGGAAATATTTAAGAAGGCTATTACTGCGTGAGGTGTTTGCTATGAGGTTACACCACATCGGTATAGCTGTTAAGGACTTAGAAGTAGCTATGAAGTTATACGGCGATGTGCTTAAGTTAAAACTGTTAGGTGTTGAGGAAGTCCCTGAGGAGGGTGTTAAGATAGCGATGTATGATGCTGGAGGTGTTCGAGTTGAATTACTCACAGGTACTAGGCCTGACTCAGCTATCTCTAAGTTCATTGAGAAGAGGGGTGAGGGCATCCACCACATAGCGTTTCACGTAGATGATGTTGATGCGATTTGTAACATGTTGAGTAGTGCTGGACTCCAGCTAACATACCCACAGCCAAAATTAGTTTCAGGTGGTTCTAGGAAGATAAACTTCATAAATCCTAAATCAACTGGCGGTGTATTAATAGAGGTTCTAACTGAGGTTAGGGGTAATGAGTGAGAAGTTAGTTCAACGTATGGTTGAGTGGGAGAGGGAGGTATTAGAGCAGTTTCTAAAGAAGTTTCCGGAGAGGAAGAAGGAATTCCTAACTGAGGAGGGAATATTAGTTAAGAGGTTGTACACACCTGCAGACCTTGAAGCAAGTGGTTGGGATTACGTAGAGAGGTTGGGATTTCCCGGCTCATACCCATTCACACGCGGTATTTACCCAACAATGTATAGGGGGCGTCCGTGGACTATAAGGCAGTACGCTGGGTACGGCTCCGCTGAGGACACTAACCAACGCTTTAAGTATTTATTAAGTATCGGTCAGACAGGGCTTAGCATGGCTTTCGACCTACCGACTCAGTTAGGACTTGACCCAGATGATAGGTTAGCTTGGTATGAGGTCGGTAAGGTCGGGGTTTCAATGCCATCGTTGCTTGAGATGGATATAGTGTTTAGGGAAATACCAATGGAGAAGATATCAACTTCAATGACTATAAATGCTACGGCTATTGAAGTCCTCTCAATGTACATACTAGTAGCTGAGTCGAGGGGGGTCTCCAGATCAGTCCTCGACGGCACCATACAGAACGATATCCTGAAGGAGTATATAGCTAGGAAGAACTACATATATCCCCCACAACCGTCTATGAGGTACTCAACCGATGCTATAATCTTCTGCGCTAAGGAAATGCCTAAGTGGAATTCTATAAGTATTAGCGGCTACCACTTCGAGGAGGCTGGAGCCACTCCAGCTATGGAGGTAGCATTCACTCTAGCAGACGCTATGGAGTACGTTAAATGGGTTATTGAGAGAGGTAAGATGTCTGTAGATGCTTTTGCGCCGAGGCTCTCCTTCTTCTTCGCGTCTAGGACCAACTTATTCGAACAAGTTGCTAAGTTTAGAGCTGCTAGGAGGATGTGGGCTGAGATCATGAGGGATAGATTCAACGCTAAGGATCCGAGGTCTATGATGCTTAGATTCCATACTCAGACCGCAGGCGTTACGTTAACAGCTCAGCAGCCTGAGGTAAACATAATTAGAACTACTATTCAAGCATTAGCAGCTGTCTTAGGCGGTACTCAATCACTCCACGTTAACTCCTTCGACGAAGCGTTATCACTACCTAGTGAGGAAGCAGTCAAACTGTCTATAAGAGTGCAGCAAGTCCTACTCTACGAGTCCGGAGTCATAGATACTGTAGATCCTTTAGGCGGGTCCTACTACGTGGAGTGGTTGACTGATGAGATTGAGAGGAGGGCGTGGAAGATCATAGACGATATTGAGAGGTTGGGCGGTATGTTAAGAGCTATTGAGTTAGGATACCCTCAAAGTGAGATTGCTAGGGCTGCTTACGAGTATCAAGTCAAAGTTGATAGGGGTGAGATACCGATAATAGGGGTTAACATACTTACAGAGCCTGAAACGCCGAAAGTTAAGATCCTCAGGGTGGACCCGGAAGTCAGGAAGAGAGTAGTAGATAGGTTGAATAAGTTTAAATCTGAGAGAGATGTAGCGAAGGTCTCAAGAGCTTTAGATGCTGTTAGGAAGGCGGCTGAAAACCCCGAAGTCAACATATTCCCCTACATACTTGAGGCAATACGTTGTAAGGCTACCTTAGGTGAGGTCAGTAAGGTCTTAAGAGAGGTTTGGGGTGAGTGGAGGGCTCCGGAAACAATTTAAATCAACTGCTAGCATTATGACCAGCGCTTCAGAACCATCCCTCCTTAAATAGTTTACAAGCTCTCTATTCAAATCCCTAGCTGCCTTATCAGCCCTCACAGCTGCAGTATTCCCAGAAACGTAGTCAGACCTACGTATGATGATCCTCACATCATCGCTGTAGGTCAACCCCTCCCTACCCCTGCCAACTACGACGTCGTAGTTACCATCCATACCGACTATTAAGGTAATTATTAGTGAGGAAGACCTCCCAGCTAACTCCTTAAATGATTGATTAAAATCTCTTAACGCCTTAGTTGATGATATACCTACTATGCAGTCACCACGTTCTGTTAGGAAGTCCTCCTTAGTGAATTCTAAACTCTTCTCATGAAGTGCCTTCACGTTCCTATGACCCCTAACCTTAAAAAACTCCCAAGATATGCAGACCCCACCGCCCTCTACGCCTATAGCTAAACACCTAAGAAGTGGGTAAGAAAAATTATTTAAAAACATTGCAAGAACAGCACCTTAGGGAGGTTTTAAAGATTTAAATTTTAATAATGTCTTTAATATTTAGGGTCGTTGAGGTATAAGCGACTTAACTAGTGATAGGGAGAGGTTGGTTAGAGACCTCATTAACATAGGTGTTTTGAAGTCTGAGAAGGTGATTAGAGCTATTTCTAAGGTTCCCAGGGAGTTATTCATACCGCCTGAGTTGAGGAGGTATGCATACTTAGATACGCCGTTACCTATAGGGTATGGGCAGACTATAAGTGCGCCTCACATGGTTGCATTGATGACTGAGTTATTAGATGTTCAAGTAGGTGATAAAATCCTTGAGGTGGGTACTGGTTCTGGGTATCAGGCCGCAATACTGGCTGAACTCGTTGGTGATGAGGGACATGTCTACACTATTGAAATAGTTAAGGAGTTAGTTGAGTTTTCTAGGCAGAATTTAATGAGGGCTGGGTACTTAAGCAGGGTTACTGTAATACATGGTGATGGGAGTGTTGGTTATGAGGCTGCAGCACCTTACGATAAGATAATAGTGACTGCTGCAGCGCCTGACATACCTAAACCACTTATAGATCAGTTAAGGCCTGGAGGGAGGTTAGTTATACCGGTCGGTGATACTTACATGCAGTACTTAACGGTCGTGTATAAGGGCTTAGATGGTAAGATTAATGTTGAGAGGGGAACCCCCTGCGTCTTCGTACCTTTAGTCGGACGTTACGGTTGGAGGAAGGTTTAAATTACTAGGGATATAGCGTCTAGGACTCTCGGAGCGTAGACCTCTAGGTCTTCGTGTAGTTCCTTCCTAACCTTCATCCTAGCTATCTCACCAACGAATTTCCTAATGTTCTCAGGCTCTCCGTGGTTGACTACCAACCTCTTAGGCTTTAGGCCTAGTGAGATTAGACTCTTCACATACTTTATAAGTTGTTTGTGGTCTGAATGTCCTGAGAAGCCGTCTATCGAGTATACCTCCATATTTACCTTAACGACCTGGAGTTTATCATCTACTACCATGTGGACTTCCCTCATACCGTCCTTAACCTTCCTACCCAACGTACCTTCAACCTGGTAGTTAACGAATATTAAGGAGTTCTTAGGATCAGATGCCATGAGCCTGAAGTACTCTACTGCCGGACCTCCTGTCAGCATGCCTGAAGTAGCCATGATTATACATGACTCCTCACACTCAACTATCTCATGCCTCGCACTCCTATCATACAGTACTTTAAATACTTCGTAGGTGAATGGGTTAACACCTGAGTATATCTTCTCCCTCAACTCCTTTGAGAGGAGTTCTGGATATGCGGTGTGGATCGCTGTGACCTCATTTATCATTCCCTCAATGTACACCGGTATCTTAGGGATGAGTCCTTGCTCCATAGCATTTGCTATGATGACCATTACCTCTTGAGCCCTACCAACCGATAGCGTAGGTATTAAGACCTTCCCCCTCCGCTCAATAGTCTTCTTAATTATTTCTAAGAACTTAGACTCAGCTTCCTCCCTAGACGGCTGCTCAGAACCGCCGTACGTAGCCTCCATTATTAGAGTGTCAACACGTGGGAATTCCTCGTTAGCCTTATTCAGCAGTCTCGTCCTCCCGTACTTAAAGTCGCTTGTATAGACTATGTTGTGGAGTCCGTTACCTATGTGTAGGTGGGCTATTGAGGAGCCTAATATGTGGCCTGCGTCGTAGAGGGTTAGCCTTATATCTGGGGCTATGTCTGTTACCTCGTTAAATCTTAAGGGTATTGTGTGGAGTAGTGCTTTATGTACGTGTTTCTGGTCGAATGGTAGTGGCCTCCCCTCACGCTTAGATATGTCTAGGAGGTCTAACTGGAGTAGGACCATTAAGTCCCTAGTAGCTTCAGTTGCATAGACAGGGCCTCTATACCCGTACTTAAATAGGAATGGGACTAGGCCGCAGTGGTCTAAGTGTGCGTGTGTGACTACTACAGCGTCTATTTCCTCCGGCTTAATACCCAGTACGTCTATCCTAGGCATTGAGGACTTCACATCTGGGGCGTTGGGATTGAAGCCGAAGTCTAATAACACCTTACTCTCTGAGGTTTCAATGAGTATTGCAGACCTGCCGACCTCCATAAACCCTCCTAAAGCGGTCATCCTAACGTATTGGTCCTTAAACAGTAGGTCCCTATGTATCCTCTCCCCAATATTCCTCAGGACTTCAAGCCTCTCATCACTCTCACTGATTAAGTATTTTAGGGCTGTGTCTAATATCCTGGACTTTAACGGTGGTTTCCTAACGATTTTAGGCCTCCAACCAGTTTCAGTGAATACCTTCTTGTAGAGCGCTCTATTATCCTGGTAGAAGAACTTAGGTTCTAACGTAGTTATTACAACTTCACCTAATACTTTATCGAAGCTTATATCGTCCTCTGTTAGCTTTGCCTCAGGAGGTACTGATGAGAGTAGGTACTTAACTACTTCCTTCTCAGGCTTTCTACTACTCTCATCAACCCTGACTACTATCCTCTTCCTTATAGTTTTAGCTATGTTTTTAACTATTCCTTCCTTCTCTATTATGAAGTTTACGTTCTTCACGTAGACAGCTATTTCAGGACCTTCAAACTCTATCTTAGTTACCTGCGCCTCCTTAGGTATCTGATTAAGTATTTCAGAGACTATTAGCTGTCTGACCTTATTCGAAGACGCCATACTGGTGATTATCACCTAAGCTTAAAGCTATACTCTCTGTAGGAGTCCTTAGTGATGGCTACGACGTCAACAGCCTCACCGGTGAAGACGTCTCTAGCTATGGATGCTGATACAGCCTTAACTGCTAGGTTGATGGCTTCATCTAAGCTCATATCCCTCCTATAGTTGCCTTCTATAATTCCTATAGCTACTGGTGAGCCTGAACCAGTTGCTGAGTAGTCCTCCTCAACAACCCCTCCGAATAGTTCTATAGAGTACAGTCTCGGCTCCGTATCATAACCACCTAGCAGTAGCTGAACTATGTATGGGTAGTACTTCGATGAGTTTAGGATTAATGATATCAGAGACGCTAAGGACTTCAGAGTCGGTGAGTAGCCTAACGTGACCTTACGGCTTAATATTTCAACCCTTAGGTAATCACCTAATATCTGAGCATCAGCTACTAGGCCGGATATAGTTAATGCAGCTCTATCATCCATCCTAATGATCTTCTTAGCGACTTTGTGGGCTACGTA
>Ga0105163_1000483_pt1 | contig 23631 bp, 17 predicted proteins | sample JNZ110809AmetaG_FD_81531 | JGI IMG/M metagenome (GOLD analysis project Ga0105163, IMG submission 81531) | Hot spring microbial communities from Jinze hot spring, China to study Microbial Dark Matter (Phase II) - JNZ 110809A | ecosystem: Environmental > Aquatic > Thermal springs > Hot (42-90C) >... | reverse complement strand
TCTGGAAGAAGCTCTCAGGAAAGCCGGTATATCGCGCTCGGAAATAGGTCCCATAGTGGCTACAGGATACGGCCGCATAAGTGTAGACTTTGCTTCCAGGCAAGTCACGGAGATTTCCTGTTATGCCAAAGGCATTAACTTTCTTTATCCTGAAGTCAGAATGGTTATAGACATTGGGGGTCAAGACAGCAAAGCAATCCTGGTGGGCAAGAACGGCCGTGTTCTGGATTTCGTGATGAACGATAAGTGTGCTGCGGGGACAGGAAGATTCCTTGAAGTAATGGCTAAAGTCATGGAAGTAAATGTGGAAGAGCTGGGGGAAATATCCTTACGTTCTTGTAATCCTGCCGAAATCTCCAGCACATGCACAGTTTTTGCTGAGTCTGAAGTCGTTTCTCTAATAGCCAGGGGACTTCCGGTGGAGGACATAGCGGCGGGCATTCACAAGGCCATCGCTCGCCGAGTTGGAGCTATGGCCAGAAGAATAGGGGTTACTCCTCCGGTAGCTTTCGCTGGTGGTGTGGCCAAAAATGCAGGGGTGGTTAAAGCCCTTGAAGAAGAACTCGGGGTAAAGCTTATTGTGCCGGAAGAACCCCAGATAATTGGAGCTCTTGGAGCTGCCCTCCTGGCAAGCGAAAGCGAAGGAGATTAAAAAAAGGCAAACCAAAGAGGCTATCCCTCACATTTTTATGCTTCTTGCTTCCCGTGGTATAATTTAGCGTAACATTTTGAGGGTGGAAAGTTTTTGAGCCAATATACTGTAGGCCTTAATGCCCACCTGCTCTCCCTGTCGCAAAGTTACAGGGGGGCAGGGATTAACCAGTATATATACAATTTGTTACGCTTCCTCCCCGCAGTGGATGGGGATGGAAGTTATATCGCTTTTTTAGGGGAAAAAAAGGCCCAGTTCCCGGGAATTAGGCTGCATTTTACCTCGCTTCCAACTGTAAACCCTGTGGTCAGAATCTTTTGGGAGCAAACCTTTCAACCCTGGGCTTTGTGGAAGGAAAAGGTTGAACTCCTTCACAGCCTTGCTTTTGTAGGGCCTCTAGTATCTCCCTGTCCTTTCCTGGTTACGGTTTATGACCTGAGTTTTCTCCTTTTTCCGGAAGGCTTCAGACTTTGGAACAGGCTTTACCTTCTAATTTTCACCCGCCTTTCCGTTAAAAGAGCAAGTCGGGTTATAGCTATTTCAGAAAATACAAAGAAGGACCTGGTAAAAATCTGGGGGGTGGAGGAAAATAAAATAAGGGTAACCTACTGCGGATGCGATGAAACCCTTAAACCACTTCCCCTTCAAGACGTGGAAAACTTCCGCCGAAGGAGAGGCCTGCCGGAGCGGTTTGTCTTCTTCCTTGGAACTATTGAGCCGCGAAAGAATTTGGTTCGCCTCCTGGAGGCCTTCCGGAAAATAAAGAAAGGTCAGGTAAAACTGGTGTTGGCTGGAGGGCTGGGGTGGAAGTATGAGCCTGTAATGGCTGCCATAGAAAACTTTGGGCTTCGGGAAGACGTGGTTTTAACGGGCTTTATCCCTCAGGAGGAGAAGGTTTACTGGTATAATGCAGCTGAAATCTTCGTTTACCCATCCCTGTATGAGGGATTTGGTTTGCCTCCTCTGGAGGCCATGGCCTGTGGCACTCCCGTAGTAGCTTCCAGAGCGGCCAGCCTCCCTGAGGTTGTCGGAGACGGAGGCATTCTGGTAGATCCCACTGATACCGAAGCTATAGCTGAAGCCCTTTCCAGGCTCCTGTCCGATCCCCGGGAGCGAGAAAGGCTTCGGGAAAAGGGGCTTCAGCGTGCTAAAAAGTTTTCCTGGGAACAAATGGCCCGCGAAACCGTCAAAATTTACAGAGAAGCCTTAGCTGAAAGGAGGCTTCTGTTATGAAAAAATTTCGCCAGAAAGTGGCTTTCTTCACAGCTTTGGCCGACGCAGTTTTCATAAACTTTGCCTTTGCTCTGGCTTATTGGGCCCGCTATGAGCTTGAATGGATAAAGCCTGTGGCGGAAGCTCACTATGTCCCGTTTCGTTTTTACCTACCTTTCTCCTTAATACTCACGGCCATCCTTATGTTTACGTACTTTGTCCAGAAGCTTTACGATTATGAGAGAAAAAAATCCTTCGCTGATGAGCTCACCTCTATATTTACCGGGACAGCAACTGGTGTCCTGATCCTGGTAGCCATATTCTTCTTTTACCGCCCTCTTTTTTACTCCCGCCTTTTGCTCATCTATGCTTTCGTTTTTACCATCGTTTTCCTGGGATTTATCCGGCTTGTCAGGGATATTGTGCTCAGATGGCTGCGGAAAAGAGGTATAGGGGTTACCCGCGTCCTCATAGTGGGGGCTGGGGACATAGGTCGTAAAGTGATGCGCAATATCCTGGCCCAACCTCACCTTGGCTATCATGTGGTAGGGTTCGTGGACGATAACCCTGAGAAAGGGCATGGATATATTGGTCGGTTCAAAGGGCTCGGAGAATTGGATAAAATCCCCCAAATCGTTAGAGAGGAAAATGTGGACGAGGTCATTATCACACTCCCCTGGATGTATCACCGGAAGATCTTGGGCATTATGGAGCAGTGCGAACGTTATAATGTTAAAGCCAAAATTGTGCCGGATATTTTCCAGATGAGCTTAAGCCAGATAGAGGTGGACGATTTAAGTGGCTTGCCCCTCATAAGCATAAGACCGCTGGCCTTCAGACGCTGGGAACGGATGATTAAAAGAGCCATGGATCTGACAATAGCTTCTTTAGCTCTGATTATTTTCTTGCCCCTTATGCTCATCATAGCTATAGCTATAAAACTGGACTCCCCTGGCCCCATCCTCTTTAGGCAGGTGAGAGTGGGTAAGGGTGGGAAAGAATTTGTGATGTATAAATTCCGCTCCATGAAAGGTGGAGCCGAGGAGGAGCAGGAGCGTCTCAAGGAGTTGAGCGAAGTTGATGGCCCCATCTTCAAGATCAAAAACGATCCCCGTTGCACAAGAGTTGGCAGGATAATAAGGCGGTTAAGTCTGGATGAGCTTCCCCAGCTTTATAACGTTCTAAGAGGTGAGATGAGCATTGTAGGCCCGAGGCCGCCTTTGCCATCAGAAGTGGCCCAATATAAAGAATGGCATAAGAAACGCCTCGCTGTCTCTCCGGGTATGACAGGGCTGTGGCAGGTAAGCGGAAGAAGCCTTCTTTCTTTTGACGAGATGGTCCTTCTGGACCTTTATTACATTGAAAATTGGTCTCCATTCTTGGATTTCAAAATCCTCTTGCGTACAATCCCAAAGGTTATTATGGGTGAAGGAGCCTACTGAAGGAGGGATAAAATGCCCTGGCTCTCGCCGGCAGATCAAAAAGATTTAATTAAGTTCCTGCAGACTCTGGTAATGATTCCGAGCCCTTCTGGGGAAGAAGGTGCTTTGGCCCAGAGACTTGCCGAGGAGATGGAACGTCTCGGGTTCTCTGAAGTCAGAATAGATAAAGTGGGAAATGTAATAGGCAAAATTGGCTCAGGAAAAGAGCCAATCCTCCTCATGGATGGGCATATGGATACTGTAGAGGTGGGGGATGTTTCCCGCTGGACCTATGACCCGTATGGTGGGGAAATAAGAGAAGGGTTCCTATATGGGCTGGGGGCCGTAGATATGAAGGGAGGATTGGCTTCCATGGTCTATGGGCTGGGGGCTTTGCTTAGGGCTGAGGTTAGGATCCCTGGTACTGTTTACTTTGTTGGTGTAGTTCAGGAAGAGCCTTCCGAAGGAGCAGCTATCAAAATCTTCCTGGAAGACGAAGGTATAAAACCTGATTATGCAATAATTGGCGAGCCTTCTTCACTGCGGATAATCCAGGGGCACAGGGGACGCATGGGGATAATTGTCACGGCCAGGGGGAAGGCCTGTCACGCTTCAACTCCTGAACTGGGTCAGAATGCTATTTATTCTGCGGCTAAGATTATCTTCGGGATAGAGCTTATATCCTCTCAGTTTTTGAACGATGCTTTACTCGGGAAGGGTTCAGCAACCGTAACGTGGATAAAGAGCGAATCCCCAAGCCGCAATGCAGTCCCTCCCATTTGTTCTTTCTATGTGGACCGAAGGCTTACTTTGGGAGAGACAGAGACCAAAGCTCTGGCTGAGATCCGGAGCGTTATCCTTAGAGAGGGGGTTGAAGCTGAAATTGCAGTGAACGAATACGAAGCCCGGAGTTATACCGGTTACACATGGAAAGTAAGGGAGTATTATCCTGCCTGGCTTATACCCCAGAATCACCCACTGGTGCAGGCAGGCATAAGGGCTGTGGAGAAAGTCCTCGGTATAAAACCTCCCGTCGGATGCTGGAGATTTTCCACTGATGGAACTTACACCATGGGAGAAGCCGGCATACCCACCATCGGCTTTGGCCCTGGGGAAGAGCAGTGGGCTCACTCACCTGATGAACGGATCCGGGTAGATGATGTCCTCGCTGCGGCTGAGGTTTACGCTGAGATGGTTCTGGAAGTGATGAAATTAACCATAGCCCCGCTTGTAGGTTCAAGTTCGTAAATATCGGGGGCAAAGCCAAAGCGATCCTGGTAGGCGTAAATTAATTTTTCTTTCAAGGCTGGCACCGAGTTTTTTTCTGCTATGGTGACGGTGCATCCACCAAAGCCTGCCCCCGTTAGCCTGGAACCATATACCCCTTCACAATTTATAGCCACCTCTACAAGAAAGTCCAGTTCGGGTGAGCTCACCTGGTAAAGCTCTTTCAAACTCTGATGAGAAAGTTTCATCAATTGCCCAAAGCTTACCAGGTCCTTTCTCTCCAGGGCTTCCACAGCTTTTATAACTCTGGCGTTTTCTTCCACCACATGCTTCGCTCGGTTTCGCAATGGTTCAGGGAGCAGTTCTTCCCAGCCTGGCATCTCCTCAGGTTTTACATCCCGGAGAAAGTGCACATGGGGCCATCGGGTCTGTAGTATAGACACTGCTTCCTCGCACTGTTTTCTCCTCAAGTTATATTCAGAGCTTGCCAGTTCCCTGCGTACCCGGCTGTCGGCTACTACTATTGATACATTTTCCGGCAAAGGGATGTGGCGGTAATCTAAGGTCAGGCAATCCAAGAAAATGGCATGCCCGTCCTGGGCCAGAAGGGATGTCCACTGGTCCATTATCCCACAGCGCATTCCCACAAATTCGTTTTCAGCCCGCTGACAGAGGAGCGCAAGTTTTTTTCTATCGGGCTCTATCCCTGCCAGAGCGAGGAAAGCCAGAGCTACAGACACTTCCACTGCTGCTGAAGAGCTCATTCCCGCTCCTATTGGCACGTTTCCCCCAATTACCGCCCTTATGCCCGTTATATCAAATCCTTCCTCCCGAAGGGCCCAGGCTACACCACGGACGTAATTGCTCCAGGGTTTGAGGGGATCAAAAGCGAGGTTGTCCAATGAAAAGGAGGCTTCCTCTCCAAAGTTGGCAGCATAGAAAATGGCCTCCCTTTGCCGGTTGTGGGATGCGGCCACCCAGATGTAGCGGTTAACTGCTACTGGAAGGACGAAACCGCCATTATAATCAGTATGTTCTCCAATAAGGTTTACCCTGCCAGGAGCTTGAGCCAATATTTCTGGTTTTTCCCCCCAGCGTTTTACAAACTCCTGGATTATCTCTTCGCCCTGCATGCTTCAGGACCTCCTAAAAGGGTTAGGCTCAATTCACATCAAACGTTGCTACTTTAACCCTTTCCTTCCCTCCTGCCTTCAGGTTGTGCCAAATACCAGGAGCTGGCGAGTGATATACTATAACTTCAAGTTCATATTTACCCCTAGGCCAATCCTTTTTAAGAGGCAGTTCGTGATAATCGCCTACCACTTCCCCCGGTGACCATAAGAATGTGGGGTAACAGCCCAAAACGGCAGCAGCTATATCTTGCTGGGCAATTTCCTTACCGTCAGGGCTGATGAGACGCAATGAAAAAGAGTAAGCCTCATCCAATTTAGTTAGGGCTTGCCAGTAAAGGGTTATTGCGAGTACCTCCCCTCGTACCATGTAATCTTTCCAGAAGTGATATCCTTTGAGAACAAGCTTCCCTTCAAAGCTCAGATCCAACGGTATGGCCTCTGGAGGGGTAAGGAGCAAAGGTTCTTCTCGCAATTGGATAACAGGCCCCAGGTTATACAGGTATCTTCGCCCATATAAAGCTGGAAAAGCGCGTGCAGCGTAGATTGGTTGTCCCTTTTGCTGAGCCTCTTTTACGACTTCTTCAAACTCTCCCTCATTATCAAGGCTTATTACTTGCACATCAGGACGCTTCCCTTCAATCAGCTGCAAATACCAGAAAACGGTAGCCTGTTCCCAATCGGCAATTATAAGGCTTCCGGGTGCTACAAGGCCAAAGGTAAGTTCGGCAAAACGGCGAGAATTCCACCCTCTCAATTGTTGCCGGTAAGCATCCAGAGGTCTGTTTCTTGCCTCCATTAGGGCCCAGTAATTTTCCAGGTTGGCTACTCCTACAGGGATAGCGATAAAAGCTATAAAGATTCCCCACAAAATGGCTCTTTTCCGGTTGAAGTTTAATCTGACCAGGAAATCCGTCCCAAATCCTATCCACAGAGCAAAAATCAGATGTGCAGGCAGGAGGAAGACAGTATTTAACCGTTTGCCCCACATTGGGGCATATACGAGGGTAAAACCTGCGATAGCAATATAACTTACGAGTAAGAGGCTCGTTTCGCGTGGCTTTTCCTTGGTTTTGTGAATTAATCCCAAAACCCCTAAGGCAAATCCTGGCCAGCGAAAGTATGAGATCATGTGGCTTAAAAGCAATTTGATTCGTTCACGTAAAAGAAAACCTGTTATAGAAGCAGAAGAGGTGGCTACTTTCCAGGAGATTACAGTGTTTACAAAGCGTACCAGAGAGGCGGGTTTATCCCTGTCAAAAGGTGGATGCATAAGGCTTCGGATGGGAAGGTACAAATAGAGCAATAGGGAAGCTGTCAATATTACCAGGCCAAGCAAAAGGGTGCTGGGCTTTTTCCTCATATCTATGAGGATATCCCATAGAAAAAGGATTAGTGCTGGAGCTATGAGCACAATGGTTTGGTGGTGCGCTAAGCTTAACCCATAAGCAGCGCACAAGATTAAAAAATGTTTCCTTACATCCTCATCCCTGGCATGCCTCTGCTTGCATAGAAGAGCCAGGTAGAGAACCAGGGCAAAGGAGAAGGTGGTCATACTGCGTACTCCTGCCATCGTGGCCCATTCCCAGAAAAGAGGGCTGAAGGCGAGGGAAATGGTGGCTAATATTGCTCCGGCTTTACTGCTGTTCAGGTTACGGGCCAATAAATAAACAAGAGCAACTGTTAAAGCTGCCCATATAGCTGAAAAGAGGTTCATCCGCAGGGCTACATTGCCCAGGGAGAAAATATGGCTCCAGGCCCAGCCTAATAAGGTATAAAGTGGATAACCAGGGGCATGCATTAACCCCAGGATATGAGGGACAAATTGCGCCTCACCTGGATCTCCACCAACTACATCGGGTGATAAGGTCAATACATAGATGACAAAAGAGGTTAGACCCAGCAGGGAAGCTATATAAGTGTCAAAGTTGAGCTTCAGCTGTTTCATGCTTAAGCTTTCCCCAGAGATTAAGCCATTCCTCAACGCTCAGTGTTTCAGCACGCCTTTCGGGATCTATGCCGGCGTCATTGAGAAGTTTTCCTATAACCTCTGCTGAAAGGCCAAGCCCCCTTTTCAAGGCATTGCGAAGGGTTTTGCGTTTACCCCCAAAGCCAGCTTTTACCAGCTGGAAAAAGCCTTCCCTTTCTTCCTCAGGGATTAAAGGCTCCGGCAAAGTTTTCAGCTTTATAACAGCCGATTCCACTTCAGGGGGCGGAAAGAAAGCCCCAGGGGGCAAGTAGGTTACAAATTCTGGCCTTGCGTAAACCCTTACACTAACCGAAAGCACGCTCATTTCCCCAGGCGAAGCCAAAATCCTCTGGGCTACCTCTTTCTGGACCGTCAGCACGGCCAGAGAAGGCCTTGGGGAGTTTTCCAGGAAGTGGCGCACTATTGCCGAAGTTATGTAATAGGGCAGGTTGCCTACAAGTTTGTAGGGCATTCCAGCACATTTCCCTTGCTCTAAAATCATAGCGGGCTGGAATTCCAGCACATCGCCTTCCACTATAACTACGTTCGGTAGATCGGCACAGAGTTCCCTCAGGACAGCGGTAAGGCGCCTATCAATCTCCACTGCTATAACTTTAGCCCCTCTGCGTGCTAAAGGGATAGTCAGGAAACCTGTGCCTGCTCCTATTTCCACCACCACATCCTGAGGTTGTAAGTCAAGGGCTTCAATGATGACTTTCAGGCCTTTAGGACTTACCATAAAATGCTGCCCTAACCTTTTGCGAGGCTTTATCCCCCTCTCTTTAAGTATCTTCCTGGGATCCGGAACTTCCATAGCTTAGCGCCTTCTAGGTTCCTTAGGCCAATCGGGAATTATCCAGTTAATTTTATCTGGTGGGGGAGGTGGTGCCAGGAGGTAAACGTCAACCCATTTATACCACAGCACCAGGTTATCTTCATCGTAGCAAAGATCAATGCGACGTCCCTTTATTTTCCCTCCTGTATCAGCTGCAAGACCTATGCCATAGCCCGGTACATAAACCCAGGACCCAAGGTTCACCACCTTCGGGTCCACCGCTACTATCCCCTTCCTGGCTCTCAACCCCATGCGGGTGATCCCAAATAGCGGATGGTCCCTCGATTTTCCGGCGGTAGCTGCAGTGTAGGAAGTGGCCAACATTCTTATGCGTCGCCAGTACTTTATCGGGCCCTCTGGGGTCTCCAGCTCACGGATTACTATTTTTGTCCCATAGGCAATGACTCTGGTTACAGGAGGCTTCGCTACCCATTGATCCTCAAGCTTCTGTTCTTTTTGCTCTCCATTTTCGTAAATTATACGGTAACGTTTGCGGAATATCCCATCTTTCCCTTCCTGAACAACCATTCTGGTGTCAAGCTCCATAGAATTATCGGGTTCCCAGCGGGTTTCGTAGGGGATGGGCTCTTCCTGTATATATATTTCCTCCCGCACCCGAATTACTTTCACTTTAATTCCATCAAAGATAGGGCTATTTAGCGGGGGGATAGTGTAATCGCGACCGGCTAACACCAGTTTTTCCTGGGCCAGAAGCTCGGCCACAGTGCGGGCAATGGTCCTGGTCCGAATTAAACGGCTATCAACAAATATTTCAGCAGCCTTAGAGCGGGTTATATAAACCTTAAGGCCTGAAGATACGGGGCTATCCAGTTCGGGGGAAACTATATCCTCGGCATAGAGGATGATCCCTGCTTTATAAAGGGCCTCACCTACGGTTTTAGCTGTAGTGTAAATGGTAACAGGTATTCCGTCATCCACAATGGTGACAGGGACAGCTCGCCGGATGAGCACTTTAATTGGTGTGATGATTCCAAGCCCGTCCAGGCTCGCCTTTAACTTAATTTTAAGAGGTACATCCGGGGAAGATTTTTCTCCATCCACCAGTAGCTCATCCTCTTCCTTGAGGGTTACTTTCGCCTGGCTTAAAATTTCCTTAACCGTCGTGCCCGAAGTTTCTACTTTTTTAATATACCCGTCAGCATAAATTTCCACGGGTATGGGCCTGGTTACTACCAGGGTAGCCGGCTCGCCCGGTGTATAGGAGTAGTTGAGGTTTGGAGCAAGGCCAAACTCTTGCAACAAAGCTTGAGGCTCAGCAGGCAAAATGCGGACCTTTCGGACCCTTCCGTCCACTATAAGGGTAATCTCACGGGTGCTCAAAAGGCCTAATGCTAAGAAAAGGAGGCATAAAGCAAACCCTATAAAGCTTCTGACCACAAGCCGCATTCTGCTACCGTCCATAGCGCTTCTGGTTCTCAAGGTGCTCTTCATATGTTTTGGAGAAAACGTGGGAGCCATCGCCCCGGGAGAAGAAAAAGAGGTAGTCGGTTTCAGCAGGGTAAAGCACCGCCTTTATGGAATCAAGTCCCGGGCTGCATATAGGGCCCGGAGGCAGGCCAGGGTTGAGGAAAGTATTGTAAGGAGATTGGACTGAGCTCATCTCCTCAATCGTTATTGAAGGCCACCAGCGACCTGTGGCCTTATCGTATCCTTTGGCGTACTGGACAGTTGGGTCGGCCTGGAGGTACATCCCTTTGCGCAGGCGATTGAGGTAAACTCCGGCAATAATTGGTTTTTCTTCGGGAATGACCGCTTCTCTTTCTACAATGGAAGCCAGAGTTATAACCTGATACATTGTGAAGCCCAGCTCCTGTGCTCTTGCTCTCATCTCCGGGGTCACTTTGACACTGAAATTGTCCAGCATTCTGGTTATAAGATCCCCAGGCGAGGCCGGCACCGGAAGCCTATAAGTATCGGGGAAAAGGTAGCCTTCCAGGGAGACTCCTTCAGGGGCTTCTTTTAAGAAATCGTAATCGGCAACCCAGAGGTCTCTCTGGGCTAAGGCCAGGAATTCTTTAGCGGACATCAGCCCCTTTTTTTCCAGATAATCTGCCAACTCTTCTACCCTCCACCCTTCAGGTATGGTCAAAACTATCTCTTTAATCCTTCCGTGTTGCAATGCCTGGACAATATCCGGTATCGTCATTCCGGGACTGAGGGTATAGTCGCCGGCTTCCAGCTTATGGCCCAGGTCGTGGTAACGTATATAAGCGTAGAAAAGCCTGGCATTGGAGATAATTCCCGCTTCTTCAAGCCTTTCACCTACGGAAAAGGGCGACTCTCCAGGGTAAACGGTAAAAGTGATGGAAGAGCCTTCGGGGGAAGCGGGCTTGTGGAGTTCATCCCGGTGAAGCCACAGGTAAAAGCCGTAGTAAAGCCTGGCCGGAGAATCAACTCTGACCTGAATTTTCTCCGGGGAATTTTGGGGAGAAATTATCCTCAAGAACGCCACAGCGGGCAATATAGCTACCACAAGCATAGCTAACAAAGCTGTAAGGAAAACCAGGAACTTCAAAATTTTCTTCAGCACTTCAGAACCTCCCACGTGAAGATGGCTGTGGCTAAAATTATAACTGCAGCCGAGGCAGTGTAAACCGAGCTATAGCCCCATTTCTGAGCCAGAAAGCCCAGGGCTACTGAGCCAAGGCCTATCCCTAAGTCAAAGCCAGCATAATTGAAACCTAAAGCTCTCCCTCGAGCGATGGGTGGAACCCTGTCGGCTATGGAGGCCTCAATGGTTGGGCGTAGAGCTCCGTATCCTAATCCGTAAATCAGAGCCGAAAGGGCCAAATAGAGGCGAGAACGGATCAGTGGAAGCAATGCCATAGCTAAAGTTATGAGCGTGGCTGCAGGAATAGCTACTTTATGGCGGCCTGCTTTATCGGAAAGCTTTCCCCCAAAAATAAAGGACGGAAGGAGCATCAAGGAGAAGAGGGAGAAAAATAGGCCAGCAGGCCCCAGACCCTTCTCGGCAGTGAATATCGGAAGGAACGAGATGACAGCTCCGTAGGAAACTCCTAAGGCCCCCGTCAAAAGGATTAAATTGCCAATGTTTGATAATGTACCCGATTCTCTGATTTGCTCTGAGCTTCTGAAGGTTTCCGGTAAGAACAAAGTTAAAGCAAGGGAAAGAGCCCCGAAACAGAAGCTGGCAAGGAAAAGCCTTTGGAAATTTCCTCCTGAAGCCAGCCAGTCCCCCAGAAGGGGGGCAAGAAGTAGGGAAACGGGGGCTGATATTCCTCCGATCCCCATTATTTCTCCCCGCTTTTCAGAGGGGGCAAGGTCAGAAATGAAAGCAATAAAGGAGGTGGTGAAAAAAGCTATGCCGGTTCCGTGGAAAGCCCGCAAAAGAAGCAGGGATTCAAGGTCTTCAACAAAGCAGTAAAGGAGCATACTTAGAGTGAAGATAACGCTGCCCAAAATTAACCCGGCTTTCCTTCCAGCCCGATCGGAGAGCCATCCAGCTAAGGGGCGGAAAAGGATAGCCGTTAAAGCGAAAGAGCCCTGTGCTGCCCCTATGAAAACTGCCCCACCTCCCAGGCCTTTGAGGAAGAGGGGAAAAGTTGAAAAGAGGCTCTGGAAACTGAAAAAGAAGAAGAAGCTTGCTACTAAAGCCAGCAGCAATGGCCAGGGATACAACAATTTCTAATCCTCCTCCACCTTGAGGAGTGCAAGGAAAGCTTCCTGAGGCACCTGGACCCGGCCTATCTGCTTGAGGCGCTTTTTCCCTTCTTTCTGGCGTTCCAGAAGTTTACGCTTGCGGGTTACATCACCACCGTAACATTTGGCCAGTACATTCTTCTTTAGGGCTGGGATATCGGCTCTGGCCACAACTCTTTTGCCAATAGCAGCTTGAATGGCAACAGGGAAGAGCTGGCGTGGTATTACTTCCTTTAGTTTCTCCACCAGAACTTTCCCTCGTCTGTAAGCATCATCTCTGTGCACTATGACCGATAAAGCATCCACGGGCTGCCCATGTACAAGAATGCTTAACTTGACCAAATTATCGGGCCGGTATTCCAGGAAGGAGTAGTCCAATGAGGCATAACCTCGGCTTACAGATTTAAGGCGATCGTAAAAATCCGTGATCATTTCCGCCAGGGGCATTTCATAAAGGAGCATGACTCGCCTGGGGTCCAGATAATCCATCCTCACGAATTTTCCTCTTCTCTTAGTTACTAATTCCATAACCGGGCCTATATACTCGGAAGGGGTGAAAATCTGGACCTTCATCCAGGGCTCACGGATTTCTTCAATCTCCGATTCTGGGGGGAAGCGGGCGGGGTTATCCACCCGGATAACTTCGCCATTGCGCTTTACCACTTCGTATTCAACGTTGGGAGCAGTAGCGACAAGATCAAGTCCGAATTCCCTTTCCAACCTTTCCTGCACTATTTCCATATGGAACAAGCCCAAAAACCCGCACCTGAAACCCGGTCCCAGGGCAGCCGATTCCTCGGGCTCAAAGAATAGGGCAGCATCATTAAGCTGAAGTTTTTCCAGAGCTTCCCTTAGGAGGCTGAAATTTTCCCCTTCAACAGGATAAAATCCAGCAAAGACCATGGGTTTGGGTTTTTGATAGCCCGGCAAGGGCTTCTCAGCAGGGTTGCGGGCCCATGTTATTGTATCTCCTACCGAGCATTCTTTAATGCTCTTAAGCCCTGTGGCTACGTATCCTACCTCCCCCGCCACAAGCCTTTCAGTTGGGGTCATCCAGGGCGAGAAATAACCTATTTCCATGGGCTCAAATTTTTCCCCAGAGGACATGAGCATTAAGGGGGAATTAAGGGTTATTTCTCCATCTACCACCCTCACATAAGCTATAACCCCTTTGTAGGAATCGTAGTGGGAATCAAAGATGAGAGCCCTCAGAGGCTGGCGAAGGTAACCCTTAGGTGGCGGTATCTTCTTGACCACTGCCTCTAACACCTCTCTAACGTTTATCCCTTCCTTGGCCGAAACCATTATCACTTCTTCAGCAGGTATTCCCAGAAGCTCCTCCAGTTCCTGAGCCACTTCTTCTGGCCTGGCATTAGGAAGGTCAATTTTATTGACAACCGGAATTATGGTCAAATCATGGTCCAGAGCCATGTAGAGGTTAGCTACGGTCTGAGCCTCTATCCCCTGGGATGCATCTACCACCAGTATAGCTCCCTCGCATGCGGCCAAAGCCCTGCTAACCTCGTAGGAAAAGTCTACATGGCCTGGTGTATCAATGAGATTAAGTTCATAAATCTCCCCATCAGAAGCCTTGTAAAGCATCCTGACAGCTGAAGCCTTAATGGTTACCCCTTTTTCACGCTCAATGTCCATCTGATCCAGAAACTGCTCCCGCATCTGGCGCGGGTCAACAGTTCCCGTTATTTCCAAGAAACGGTCTGCCAGCGTTGATTTTCCGTGGTCTATGTGGGCTATAATGCAAAAATTGCGTATCCTTCTGAGCTCCATACCCCTATTACCCCCAAAAAATTATACCAGGAAGCCTTTGCGGAGGCAAAGCTTTTGTGTTAAAATAAAACCAATAAAGGGGAAGGCAATGGTGGATGTGGGTGTGGTAATTGTCAATTACAACACCAGGGACTTTTTGAGAGATTGCTTACTTTCCCTCTTGCAAAACCGCGGAGTTTCTTTCAAAGTTTGCGTGGTTGACAACGGCTCAATAGATGGCAGTGCTGAGATGGTTGCTAAAGAATTCCCGGAGGTTCTTCTCATCCGCAGCCCCTTTAACGGCGGATATGCTTATGCCAACAACCTTGGCCTTAAAGCCCTGGGTTTTAACCCTGATGGCTTTCTTAAGGATGCTCCTCGCTATGCCCTTCTTTTGAACCCTGACACCCTTCTTCCTCCAAATGCTCTGGCAAGCATGGTCAGGTTTATGGATTCCCATCCTCAGGCTGGCATCGCCGGGCCGAAACTAATTCGCCAGGATGGAAGTCTGGACCTGGCCTGTCGTCGTTCTTTCCCCACACCTGAGGTAGCCTTTTACAGGATGATAGGCCTAAGCAAACTTTTTCCACGCCACCCGCGCTTTGCCCGTTACAATCTCACTTACCTGGATCCTGATGAGACTGCCGAAGTGGACTCAGTGGTGGGGGCTTTCATGATGGTCCGCCGGGAAGCTATTGCTAAGGTCGGGCTTCTTGATGAATCTTTCTTCCTCTATGGTGAAGACCTTGACTGGGCTCTAAGGATAAAGGAAGCTGGATGGAAAGTATACTATTATCCAGAAGTGACCGTTCTCCACTACAAGAAAGTTTCAAGTCAGAAGAACTCCAGGGCTCGCGATGAGTTCTTCAGGGCTATGCTAATTTTCTACTACAAACATTATGCTTCTCAGACCCCATGGTGGCTGGATAAACTGGTAAAAGCGGGAATCTACTTATGGTGGGGGCTAAGCAAATTGTTATGAAAAATCCGGGATTTTTGTTTCGCCTTAGCTTGGCTGCCCTGGATGCTGCTCTTATAGCTCTGGCATTTTATCTGGCCTACAGGCTTCGCCTCCTCACTGCTCACCAAAACTTACCTTACTCCTTCACCCCTTACCTCGGGATGGCTGCAGTTTACGTGGTCACTTTGATTATTACCTTCTTCTTTGCTCGCCTATACCACCGCCGCCGAACTTTCTCTCACATAGACGAATTCTCCAAGTTAACGGCTGCTTCCTCCATTGGCACCCTTATAGCCATAGCCTTCTTCTCCCTCCTCTTCAAAAATGAGCTTGATTACTCCAGGCTAATGATGGTTTATGCCTGGCTTCTTACCATAATCTTCACCTTTATAGGCAGAACATTCCATTACAGATGGCAGCGTTCCCTTTACGCAAAGGGCATAGGGGTTTCCAAAGTCCTTATCGTCGGAGCCGAGGAGGTAGGGCGTATAATATTGCAGAAGATAATGCGTTCTCCGGGCCTTGGATACAGAGTTGTGGGGTTTGTGGACGATAACGTGAGCGATCAGGTAATGGGTGTGCCGGTTCTGGGCAAGATAAATGATATACCTTCCATCCTTGCCCGAGAGGAAGTGGACGAAGTCATTATAGCTCTTCCTGAAGCCGAACATTCTCTGCTCCTTTCCATAATAGGGATGTGCGATAGAAGTTCCATCGCTATAAAAGTTTTCCCCGATGTGTTCCAGATTATAGCTTCTGAAGTTAGCATAGGGGACCTGGATGGCCTCCCGCTTATAACCGTCAGGGATAGAACTATGAAGGGCTGGGAGCTCGCCCTTAAAAGAGCAATGGACATAGTTGGTGCTTCTATAGCACTTATACTCCTTTCCCCCCTCATGCTCCTTATAGCAATCCTTATAAAACTTGACTCACCCGGACCCGTCTTCTACGTCCAGGAAAGGATGGGGCTTGATGCTAAACCTTTCCCCATGCTCAAATTCCGATCCATGCGTTATGACGCCGATGCTGGCGGTCCTGGTTGGACTACGCCCAATGACCCAAGGCGCACCAGATTAGGGGCTATCCTCAGGCGTTATTCCTTGGACGAACTCCCCCAGTTCATAAACGTTCTCCTTGGACACATGAGCCTGGTGGGGCCGAGGCCCGAGCAACCATACTATGTGGAACAATTCCGGCGCAGTATACCCAGATATATGGAACGCCATAGAGAGAAAGCAGGTATAACGGGATGGGCCCAGATTCACGGCCTTCGTGGAGATACCTCCATTGCTGAAAGGACTAAATATGACCTCTGGTACATTGAGAACTGGTCCCTTTGGCTTGACATAAAGATAATCCTCAGAACTCTTGTGCGCATCTTCAGCGATAGGAGTGCTTATTGATGGCTTCCAACCGCAGGAAAAGCGAGCATCTTAGGATTGCCCTGGAAAAGGATGTGGAATTCAAGACCATAACAACAGGTTTTGAGAAATACCGTCTCCCTCATTGTGCTCTTCCGGAACTCAGCCTATCAGATATTGATACGACAACATGGTTCCTGGGCAAAAAATTGAAGGCTCCCTTCCTGATTTCCCCCATGACCGGAGGCACAGAAGAGGCAGGCAGGATAAATCGTAATCTGGCGGCTGTAGCTCAGGAATTTGGCTGGGCCATGGGAGTTGGTTCGCAAAGAGCAGCGCTGGAGGACCCTCGCTGGGCCTACACTTACAAGGTTCGGGACATTGCCCCCGATATCCTCCTCCTGGCCAATTTGGGGGCGGTTCAGCTGAATTACGGCTATGGAATAGACGAATGTCGTAAAGCCGTAGAGATGATTGAGGCCGATGCACTCGTTTTGCACCTTAACCCCCTGCAGGAAGCCCTTCAGCCTGAGGGGAACACCAATTTTTCCGGGCTTCTGCGCAAAATTGAAAAGGTTTGTGCTGGCCTGGAAGTCCCTGTTATAGTTAAAGAAGTAGGGTGGGGTATAAGTCCTCAGGTAGCTTTAAAATTAGTAGAAGCCGGAGTAGCAGCCATTGACGTGGCAGGGGCCGGAGGGACTTGCTGGAGCCTTATAGAAATGTATCGGGTTAAGCCTGAAAACTTTAAAAACGTAGCCCTGGCCTTTTCTGATTGGGGCATTCCTACTGCGGAGGCTTTGAAAAGCATTCGGCAGGTTCTACCTGAGTTCCCACTTATAGCCAGCGGAGGGATAAGGACAGGCGTAGATGCAGCCAAAGCTATAGCCATGGGGGCTGACCTTATAGGTATTGCAGCCCCTTTCCTTAAGCCTGCACTTCTATCCGTAGAGGCAGTTCGGGAAAAAGCTGAGGAAATACTCCAAACTTTCCGTATTGCTATGTTCTGCGTCGGGGCTGGCAATATAAAATCCCTCAAGGAGGTTAAAGTTGCTTAAAGACCATTACTGCGGACTTCTCCGTAAAGAGCATGTAGGAAAAGAAGTTAAGCTGGCGGGGTGGGTTCACCGGCGTCGCCACCATGGGGGAGTTATATTCATTGACCTGAGAGATCGCGAAGGAATAGTGCAGGTTATATTCAACCCTGCCGAATCTCTGGAAGCCTATCGCGTTGCGGACGAAGCCCGCAGCGAATACGTCTTATGGGTAAAGGGAGTGGTGAGGGAAAGACCACCGGGAATGGAAAACCCCAATCTCCCTACCGGGGAAGTAGAAGTCGTCGCACAAGAAGCCAAAATTCTTAACCCTTCCAAAACACCTCCTTTCTACATTGAGCGTGAGGAAGAAGTTGATGAGGCTCTTCGCCTCAGATATCGCTACTTGGACCTGCGCCGGCAGAGAATGAAAGAAAACATAATATTCCGGCACCGGGTGGTAAAATTCATTCGTGATTTCATGGATTCAAAGGGCTTTATAGAGATAGAAACCCCTATCTTGATACGCAGCACTCCAGAAGGGGCCAGAGACTACGTGGTTCCCAGTCGCGTTCACCCTGGAAAATTTTATGCTCTTCCTCAATCTCCACAGCAGCTTAAGCAACTTCTAATGGTGGCAGGCTTTGAGAAATACTTCCAGATTGCCCGCTGCTTTCGGGATGAGGACCTCAGGGCCGACCGGCAGCCTGAGTTCACTCAACTGGATCTGGAAATGTCTTTTGTGGATCGCGAGGATGTCCTGCAGGTGATTGAAGAACTTCTTACTTCCCTGGTAAAGAACTTGACTAACAAGAGGCTTAAATTTGAACCTTTCCCCCGCTTATCCTATAAAGAAGCAATGGAACGTTACGGCTCCGATAAACCCGACCTGCGCTTTGGCCTCCCAATACTTGACATAACCGAAATAGCTGCTGCGAGCGATTTTGGCATTTTCCGGCAAATTGTGGAAAAAGGGGGAAAGGTTAAAGGTTTGAAGGTGCCAGGCGGTGCTTATTATTCCCGGAAACAGTGGGATGAAATAGGGGCCAAAGCTAAAGAGTTTGGAGCTCAAGGCATTGTCTGGGTTGCTGTGACAGAGGAAGGGATAAAAACTCCCTTAGCTCGTTACTTTGTCCCCGGTCAGCTTGAGACCATCGTTTCCATAGCTGAAGCCTCCCGGGGTGATGGCATCGTATTTGTGGCCGATGAATCCGAAAAGATCTTTGAAATAATGGGTAAAATGAGGCTATTTATAGGGCGCTCCACTGGTCTTGCTGATGAAAATGAGCTGGCTTTCGCCTGGATTCTGGATTTCCCTCTCTTTGCTTGGAACGATGAAGAAAACCGGTGGGATCCTGTACACCATCCTTTTACAGCCCCTCTTGACGAAGATATACCTTTGCTGGATGTAGCACCGGGGGAAGTGAGAGCCAAAGCTTATGATATTGTGTGCAACGGCTGGGAAATCGGCGGAGGAAGCATAAGGATCCACAATCGTCCCCTTCAGGAAAAGATCTTTCGCCTCATCGGCCTTTCCGAGGATGAGGCAAAAGCTCAATTTGGCCATCTCTTGGAAGCTTTTGAATTTGGAGCACCTCCGCATGGTGGTATAGCTTTAGGAATTGATCGGTTAGTCATGCTCTTGCGGGGCGAAAGTTCCATTCGGGAAGTTATAGCTTTTCCCAAAACCCAAGCAGCTGTGGACCTTCTGTTCTCTGCGCCCGCTCCCATCACTGAACGACAATTGGCTGAGCTTCATATAAAGATTGTTGAAAAAGAGGAGCAATGATGGGTGATGTAATTGTTATTGGAGGGGGGCTTGCTGGTTCCGAGGCCGCATGGCAGCTGGCCAATAGAGGTTTCAAAGTGGACCTTTACGAAATGCGGCCTTATAAATTAACTCCGGCCCATCGCACTGGCTTTTTGGCGGAGTTAGTTTGTAGTAATTCTCTTGGGGCAGAGCCTTTGGATAAGCCTTTGGGGCTTCTAAAAGAGGAGTTGCGTCGTCTGGGCTCTCTAATTTTATCCTGTGCTTACGAGACAAGAGTGCCTGCAGGAGGCAGTCTGGCCGTTTCCCGGGAAGATTTCGCTCGTCTGGTTACGGAGCGAATAGAATCACATCCTAACATTAAACTTATACGGGAAGAGGTTACGGAAATACCTGATGGTCCCGTTATTATTGCCACTGGTCCACTGACCTCTGATACCCTTGCAGCTCGCATTCAGGAGTTAATTGGGGAGGAATACCTTTACTTTTACGACGCTATAGCTCCAATCGTAACTTACGAATCCATAGATATGAGCAAAGCTTTCCGGGCCTCTCGTTACGGAAGGGGAGGGGAAGATTACATAAATTGTCCAATGACCCGGGAGGAATATTATCGCTTTGTTGATGCTCTTCTGCAAGCCGAGACCATTGAGTTGAGGGATTTTGAGAAAGAAGACCCTAAATTCTTTGAAGCTTGCCTTCCGATAGAAGTCATTGCGAAGCGTGGCAGGGATGCTTTGGCCTTTGGCCCTCTGCGACCGGTAGGATTAATAGACCCGAGAACAGGGCAGCAGCCTTATGCGGTAGTTCAGTTACGTCAGGATGATGCGGCGGGGACTTTATATAACCTTGTGGGGTTTCAGACAAACCTTAAATGGGGTGAGCAAGAGAGAGTTTTCAGACTTATTCCGGGGCTGGAGAAGGCTGAATTTGTAAGATATGGACAGATGCACCGTAATACTTTCATAAATTCTCCCAAACTTCTTCTCCCGACTTTGCAGTTCCGGCGCAGGCCGGATTTGTTCTTTGCAGGTCAGATAACTGGTAGTGAAGGTTATGTGGGCTCAACAGCCACCGGGCTTGTAGCCGGATTAAACATGGCTAAATTACTCAGAGGTGAGGAGCCACTTGTTTTCCCGCCAACTACGATGATAGGAGCTCTCTGCCGTTATATAACAGATCCCCGTTTAAGAGATTTTCAGCCCATGAAAGCAAACTTTGGTCTTCTTCCGCCTCTGGAGCATAGAATCCGTAGAAAACAATTGCGCTATCAAGCTTACAGCGAACGGGCTTTGCGAGATCTGGAAACTTTTATAACTTCTCACTTGCCAGAGGTAAGATAAGAGGTGGAATGAATTTTTCTTTGCGCGACTTTCTTTCGCATAGTCGAATTGGCCAATTGCCCTTTAGGACCCAAAATTTTCTTGGAAGTCTTCACTCAGCTTTTCTGGCTATGCGAAATTTGGCCTCGCTCCTTTTGCTCGCCTTTGCTGCTTGTTCCAGCCATGGCTTTTCTGGTTACAATGCCATGCATCACCTGCTCACCATCAGTAATATTGGACCCCATCCAGTTGGAAGTAAGGAACAGGAAAGGGTAAGAGATTACATTATAGATTGGCTCCAAAAACAGGGGTGGGAAAGCCAAGTTCATCCTTTCGTCTACAGAGGTTTGCATGGCTACAATATCCTGGCTTGCAAAGGTGAAGGCCCCGGTATACTGCTGGGAACGCACTACGATACCCGCCCTATATCCGACCGCAATCCACCCGAAACACGGTCATTACCAGTCCCCGGGGCTAATGATGGCAACAGTGGAACTGCAGTTCTGCTGGAATTGGCTCGGAGCCTGAAAGAACCGCGCAATTTCCGCCTCTGGCTTGCTTTCTTTGATGCCGAAGATAGAGGGAATATTGATGGATGGCCATTCTCAATTGGAGCTTTATTTGCATCCCAGATTGAGCTGGACCTGGCAGCAGTAGTAATCGTAGATATGATCGGGGATGCTGATTTGCAAATTTATCAGGAGGCTAACTCAGACAAAGCTCTCACCCAAAGCCTGTGGAACACAGCCCGAAACCTTGGCTTCGCAGAGTACTTTATACCTCAGGTTAAATACAGCATTATTGACGACCACTTACCTTTTGCTTCCAAGGGCATACCTTCCGCCTTGCTCATTGATTTTGATTATCCTTATTGGCACACTACAGAGGACACACCGGACAAAGTAAGCCCTAAAAGTCTGGAAATCGTGGGCCAAGTGCTGAAGGTGTGGGTAGAAGAGGAGGGAGCAAAATGGATAGAGAGAAGGTAATGTCTATCATAAACGCAGCCCTTAAGGCTGTTGACCCAGCAGAAGCGATCCGTAAAATAGTGAAAAAAGAAGGCGATTTTCTTGTAGTTGCTGGCAAGACCTATAACCTTGCCAACTTCCGCCGCATTATAGTGGTGGGAGGAGGTAAAGCAGGGGCCCCTATGGCCACCGCAGTGGAAGAAATCCTGGGGAAGCACATTGAAACTGGCTGGGTGAATGTTAAAGAAGGCTATATTTTAGAACCTTCCCCCTCTCGCATAACCATAAATCAAGCAGGACACCCAACTCCAAATGAGGCCGGGTTAGAAGGGGCAAAAAAGATAATGGAAATGGTCTCAGGGCTCGGAGAAAATGACATGGTTATTACCCTCATTTCCGGTGGAGGATCAGCTCTCATGCCATTGCCAGCAGAGGGCATTACCTTGGAAGATAAAAAACTCGCCACCTCTCTCCTCCTGAAATGTGGTGCTACCATAAACGAAATGAACGCTTTACGCAAGCATATCTCCGCCATAAAGGGAGGCCAACTGGCCCAAGCAGCCTATCCCGCTACCATCATAAGTTTGATCCTTTCCGACGTTGTAGGAAGCCCTCTGGATACCATTGCTTCCGGACCCACTGCACCTGATCCAACTACTTTCCACGACGCATGGAAAGTTTTAGAGAAATACGGACTTGTGACCGAGATGCCTCCGGCCATTATAGAGAGACTCCAGAGGGGCATAAAAGGGGAAATCCCTGAAACCCCCAAGCCCGGTGATCGTGTATTTGAGCGAGTCCAAAACGTGATTATAGCCGATAACTATATAGCAGCAATGGCCGCTTTAAAAGAAGCACAAAGACAAGGTTTCAATGCTATGCTGTTAACCACATTTCTGGAAGGAGAAGCGAGAGAAATCGGAAAAGCTGTAGCAGCTTTAGGCAAAGAGATAGCTACCAGAGGTATTCCCATCCCACCACCAGCTTGCCTTATCCTGGGAGGAGAAACAACAGTTACGGTAAGAGGGCACGGGAAAGGGGGGAGAAATCAGGAACTGGCCCTGGCCGCAGCTATATCCCTTGAAAGCTGGAAAAAGGTTACTATAGTAACTTTGGCTACTGACGGTACCGATGGCCCAACTGATGCCGCTGGAGCTATCGTAGATGGCACGACCGTCCAAAGGGCCCTGGAAAAAGGTTTATCGCCTTTAGCGTACCTTCAAAATAACGATTCTTATACCTTCTTCAAAGCACTCGGCGATCTATTGATAACAGGGCCCACTAACACTAATGTGAATGACCTGGTGTTTGTTTTTGTAGAAAATTAACCCGGGGAGGTTAACATGCGCATAATCGTTGATGCCATGGGGGGAGATTATGCTCCCCCAGTTGCAGTAGAAGGTGCTGTAATGGCTGCCCGCGAATTTGGGGTAGAAATAATCCTCGTAGGCAAAGAAGAAGCTATAAGAGCTGAACTCGCTAAACATAATACTAGCAATCTTCCTCTTTCCATAGTTCACGCCCCTCAAGTAATAGAAATGCACGAGCATCCGGCTGCTGCTGTGAAAGCTAAACCCGAATCATCCATGGTGGTGGGTATGAAAATGCTCAAAAAAGGAGAAGCTGAAGCATTCGTATCAGCTGGGAACTCTGGAGGAGTCCTGGCAGCTGCTATTTTTCACCTGGGAAGGATAAAGGGAATAAGGCGCCCTGCTCTTGCTACACCCTATCCCACTACAAAAGGATTCTGTTTTCTTATTGATGTAGGAGCCAATACTGATTGCCGGCCAGATTTCCTGCTTCAGTTTGCTCTTATGGGCCATGTATATGCAGAGAGAGTTATGGGGATTAAAAATCCCCGCATAGGCCTTCTTTCAAACGGGGAAGAAGAAACCAAAGGTACCATTGTGGTACAAGAAGCCCACAAACTACTTAAAGCCAGCGGGCTTAATTTTATAGGAAATGTGGAAGGCAAAGATATTCCAACGGGCATGGCTGATGTAGTAGTAAGCGATGGTTTTACAGGCAATGTGGTAGTAAAGCTTTCAGAAGGGTTAGCCATGGCTCTTATGGGGATAATTAAGGAAGAGATAAAGAAACGTCCTCTTGCCATCTTGGGAGGAGTGCTGGCAAAATCTGCCTTTAAAGCTGTGGCCAAGCGCCTTGATTACCGGGAGTATGGCGGGGGCCCGCTTCTGGGAGTGGACGGTGTTGTAATAGTGGGCCATGGTCGTTCCGATGGGGTGGCTATAAAAAATGCCATAAAAACAGCGAAAAGGGCCGTGGAAGGGAAAATTCTGCAAGCGAGAAAGGAAGGGGTCGCTGA
>Ga0105163_1000478_pt1 | contig 23756 bp, 28 predicted proteins | sample JNZ110809AmetaG_FD_81531 | JGI IMG/M metagenome (GOLD analysis project Ga0105163, IMG submission 81531) | Hot spring microbial communities from Jinze hot spring, China to study Microbial Dark Matter (Phase II) - JNZ 110809A | ecosystem: Environmental > Aquatic > Thermal springs > Hot (42-90C) >... | reverse complement strand
TATACCTAAATTCTCATCCGAAGAAACGATGCGTCTCGCGGCGATAGACGGCGCTAAAGCAAGTAACTGGCAGCCTCTACCCTTAAATGAGAGAATCATCTTGGATAACATTGAGGTAACGCCTCATCCCTCCGGGCATGTCTTAGGCTCATACGAGTTTGAGATAGCTACGCCCGACGGCACGATACTGTTCACTGGGGACATTAATACCAGAGAATCTAGGATCATTAAACCTGCTGAACCGGTTAAATGCGATGTGCTGGTTATTGAGTCAACGTTCGGCTCTCCGGACTTCGTGTTTCCACCGGACGACGCGGTCGCTAAAAGTATGGTGGAGTGGGCTGACAGAATTTTGAGGGATGGTAGGATTCCGGTCTTTCAAGCGGATTCCCTCGGCAACGCGCAGGAGGTGATAAGAATATTTAATGAGAACACGGATCTGCCCGTTGTCTCGCACTGCAAGGTAACGAAGATTAATAGAGTGTATGAGGATTATGGCTATAAAATGGAGTACGTCGACATAGGGTCGAGGGATGCCGCCGACTTAATCTCAAACCGGAACGCTGTGATAGTTGCGCCTAAACACTCCAACTTATCACATAAATTAGAATTAGAAGAGGTAGAATGTGTTCCAGCCCTGGTCTCCGGGTGGGCCCTAAGATTTAGGCGTAATTCCTTCCCCTTAAGTGATCACGCGGACTTTCCAAGTCTAATAAGGTTTATTGGTGACTGCAGCCCTAAGCTAGTCCTAACATATCATGGGGGGAGATTCAACAGCGTCCTAGCGAAATATATTGAGAAGAAACTTAAGATAGGGGCTTATCCAATCGACTTAATCACAACTAATTTCCGCCGATAGTATCTTAAGCATGTAGGAGGTAGGCGAAGTATGAAAGCGTTGTATGTCGGTTATAGGCGGCTAGCCCCACTTCCCTTATAAACGCGTTTTCTCTCTTTTAAGAAAGGATGTAGGTAGCCTTGAATAAAACTGTAAGATTCCTGAAAAACTTAATAAGGAATCCATGTTTTCTGGGGCTTATAAGCCTATTATGGCTTCTTTTCAGGTCTGGAACAAAACCTTCCCGCATAATCTATCCATGTCAAAGGGCGTCCGCGGCTATAAGTTTCCATCTCCTCATTTATCCGCTCCTTGCGCCAACATTTATCCTTATTAAGAAACTCCTAGGGGTATCGTCTCTCACGCAGAGAGTTTCCGACAGAAAAATTCTATCCATTTTTCTATTATCCCTATCGGTAGTAGTTACTGTCCTAGCAGTTTACGCTAACACAGTTGTCGATCCTAAAAGGGCGCTAAGTGTAAGGGCAACATTAATTGAGGGGAAGACCACGGTTTCATTAATACGCGTTAAAGGGAGACCACTCGAAGAAGCGCTGATGGAAGCCATCGATCTTATAGGTGGAATAGAGCATTATGTACCGCCGCGATCAAAGGTTCTCATTAAACCAAACATAGTTAGGAATCAGGGTCCGCCGGACACGACGGATCCAGCCATAGTTGAAGCATTAATCAACATTATAAAACGCGCGGATCCATCTATAATTTGGGTAGCTGATGGGAGCGGTGAAGGCAACACTCTTGAAAACTTTGAGACTTTAGGCTATATGCCGGTTGCCGAGAGAACCGGAGCCGTGCTTGTCGACTTAAATCATGGCGACATGGTTAATGTTTCGGCCGGGGGTATTGTTTTCAACAGCTTCTTATTTAACCGCATAGTCGTTGAGGCTGACGTCTTCATATCTCTGGCATGCATGAAGACCCACTCTCAAGCCGTTGTAACATTAGCCATGAAGAATCTTATAGGGATAGCCCCCGGCTCGGTGTATGGATACCCGAAATGGGTCCTTCATGAGAAGGCGGAGGAGAAAGGTGATATGTACATGGCGGGCGTAATAGTTGACCTATGTAAGGCTAGAAGAATTGATTTAGCGATAATAGATGGTAGAATAGCCATGGAGGGCAGAGGGCCCCATGAAGGAGACCCTGTGAGACTCGATCTGCTAATAGTTGGAGTAGACCCGGTTGCAGTTGATACAGTAGCCTCCGCAATAATGGGTTTTGACCCAGATAAGGTGCCAACCCTACGCCTCGCTAACCAGGTTGGGCTTGGAACAAACAATTTGCATGAAATTGAGATTAAAGGCGAAAAGATTGAGGATGTTTGCTACCCATTTAAGCCGGCTCCCGGGCATGAGGGCTTTCAGATATTTTCGAGCATTGAACGTGAACTTTATAGGTGGAGAATGAATTTAGTCTACACTAGCGCGGCTCTCTGGATAATAGCGCTATTGACTATGAAATGGAAACGAGCGGGGAAGGATTCGCCAAACAGATCCTCTAAAATGAGGATGCTAAACCTTAACCAGGGCGGATAATATGAAAGAACTTAAATAATGTCTGAATTAGAATTAAACGAGGTGTTTAAGTTGATTAAACTAGTATCCTTCATGAATAAAGGCCAGCAGATAATAGGTGTTCTCCATAAGCCAGACAAAATTAAGCCTCACGAGAAAGTTCCGGGAATAGTTATGTTTCACGGCTTTACTGGAAACAAGAGCGAAGCCCATAGGCTCTTCGTTCATATAGCTAGGGGATTATCAAGCCGCGGTTTCATGGTTCTCCGCTTTGATTTTAGGGGTTCAGGGGATAGTGATGGTGACTTCGAGGATATGACGCTGCCGGAGGAGGTTAGCGACGCTGAAAGAGCGATAACATTCGTGCTTAGGCAGAGGAACGTTGATAGGGAAAAGATTGGCGTGATAGGCTTAAGTATGGGCGGTAGGGTTGCGGCGATCCTCGCCTCAAGGGACGAGAGGATAAAGTTCGCAGTCCTATATTCGCCGGCTTTAGGCCGCTTAAAGGAGAGGTTTCTTTCATTAATGGGTGAAGAGGCTTTAAGGAGGCTTAACTGCGGTGAGCCAATAGAGGTCTCCAGCGGATGGTACTTAAAGAAGGCTTTTTTCGAGACCGTTGACTACATTGTTCCAGTTGAAGTGATGAGCAATATTAGGGTTCCAGTCTTAATAATACATGGCGATAGAGACGAAATCATACCGGTAGAGGAATCTATGAAAGCCTATGAGCGGATTAAGGGCTTAAATGAAAAGAATGAGCTTTACATAGTTAAAGGCGGGGATCACACGTTTTCTAAAAGGGAGCATACCTTAGAGGTACTGAATAAGACAATTGAATGGTTAAGCTCGCTAAATCTAATGTAGCCGGAAACCTTTTTCAGTCTACTGGTATGGGCTATGTTTAAGCTTCTCCCTGAGAATCTTAGCCGTATACTTAAAGGCTTTCTCCAGATCCCCAAATCCATTAACACCCGCGGAGGTCGAATGACCCCCGCCCATACCGTGAAGATACTCCCCCAGCATCTTCGCTATATCCCTACCTAAATGTATTCTAGTCTTATCGTAGAATTCGCTGCTAGACCTTAAGCTAATCGATACTTTATCCTTCTCTTGAGAACCAACCACCGCTAGGCTTGCTCCAACATCTATAAGTGCCCTTGCGGCCGATGCTTGAAAGGAGCTGACATGCGAGAAGACTACAACCCAGCCGTATATGCGCATAAGCCTCATTCTTCTACAGGCTTTAAGTCGAGCTATACGTTCAGAGACGTCCATCGGCACTAGTAAGAGCTGTAGTATCTCTTGGGCGTCAACCCCAAGATCTATAAGCTCCGCTATTGCCTTAAATGTTGAGGATGAGGCTAAGGTAAAATGCCTCGTGTCAAAAGCGATCCCCAAAAATAGGGCTTCAGCGACATCCTTTGATGGCTTAACATTAGCCTCTTTAAAAAAACTATATATTATCTCACAGGTGGACGAGAAGTCTTCCCGGCACACGCATAGAGACGCGGTCTTCTCGGTTTCTGGATGAGGGGCGTGATGATCAATAACAATTATTGGAGAAGCGGATTCACACACGTTTTTCCCCCATTCGCCCAGCTGCTGCACGGTGCTCGTATCTAGCATGAAGATCACGTCAGCTTTACTGAAAGCCGGCTCCTTATTCTCCACTTCCATTTGAAGACGCTTCAAGATGTTTTTAGACACTCTACTAACGCTTTCTGGCGATGCAACCTCAACCTCGATTTCAGGCTTAAAATGTTTCAGCAGCCTGATGAGCGCGTACGATGAGCAGACTGCGTCGGGATCGGCGTTCTGATGGCATAGAATTAGCGCTGATTTAACTCCCCTCTTCTCTACGAGATTAATTATCTCGTGGAAGGAGCAGCGCATCGCTCTTCAACCTTAAACCATTTATCTCAGGCTTCAATAGGCTTAAAATTGATCTCCAAGATACTTTTCAACAGCGTCAAAAGCGGCTTTCACAGAGCCTTTAGCGATCTCATCCACATTCACATTTTTGCAGAGCGGCGAAAGAGTTAGTTCAACCTCGACATCAATATTCAGGGAATCAGAGCTCTCTAAGTCAACCGATATGTAAATGTCCGAAACATACTCCTTAGGAACCTTAGACATAACGTATCTTCTCGCAGCCCCCTCAGCTAACTTACATATTTTCTCCAGCTCCTCATATGACAGCGAGCTTACCGGGCGTTTGCTCAAACCTTACGCCACCAACAGCTCCCCTCTGCCTTCATGAGGACGATATTGGCTGCAAATCTTTTTGAAGCTTCTCCTGCAGCTCTTTTATCTGGCTTCTAAGCCTCTCCTCCTGTTTTGTGAGGACTGAAACCCTCATCGTGGCAATCTCCTTCCTCTCGGCGAGCTCGCTTGTGACTTTAGCCTTACTCGTCCTTATAAGCAGGGAGCCTATAGACTTATAGATTACCGCGTCATCGGGCGTTTTTTCAATCTCGCTTAAAGCCCTATCGATCTCAAGGATCTCTAAGTCGAGCTGCTGTTTCTGCGCTAAAACTGTTTGAAGCGTCTCCTGTAGCTGCTGTAATCTTAGAAGCCTTTCCTGAACTGCTGGTGGAAGCCTAATTTCCTCACTCACACCTCATCACCATCAATCATTATTAAATAAGACATTTTTCATTTATATCAATTGATAAGGATTGCTGTAATTAAAGAATTTCCAAGCAAGTAAAACCTAACTTTAAGGCTGCAAGGTCAGGCGGATTTACCCCAAAAGGCACTGTAGGGAATAGCTTCAGAAAACGTTTGTAGGGAGCTTTTCTTCTCTAAACCATATCTCGACAGCGGCTTAGTTAAATGCCTCTCCGACCTCGGCGGAGCAATATAAAGCCCCGGCTTTAACGCTCTGCTAACCTTAACCGCCATCTTTTTTAGATCCTGCCCATGAAAACCGCACTTGTAGCATTCAAACCCCTTATTCTTGCCCATAGACTTCATTCTTTTGCCGCAGACAGGGCAGAGCGGGTTTTGGTAAATTATCTTTTCAGCTAGGCTTATAACTCTTATCTTCTCAACATTTATTGTCATAGGGTTGCTCTTTGAAGGCGGGCGGACGCCGCCGTAAACCTCCACAATGTCGCCTTCAATGAGGTCTTTTGCAACATTACGTAAGCTGCCGCCCTGCTCATAAACCGCGCAGTCTATGACGCCAGTATCGTCTTGAATCTTAAATATTACGTGTCCTCCGGGAATAGTTTTAGGGCTGCCCACAACCTTTCCCTGCAATATTATGGGATAATATGGTTTCACATCTTTTATCGAAGGAACCCTCCTTAAATGGGCGTCTGTTCCATGATTCGTTCTAAATATAACCCAACGCTCCACGGGTTCATAGGAGCGAACAATGCTATGCGCAAACTTAACCGCCTCAGGCGTTTCACCCCTAATACCGTAGAGCACCGGGTCAGGCCCCCTCGGCGTTATCAGGATCCTGCCAGTTTCAGGATCAATATTGTTGAACGTCAAGTTAGCCATTCTTTTATCCATCTCTATCACTGATTTTTCGTCGATTTTTCTAGGGGTTCCCCAGTTCTCCCTCCTCCTGTAAGCTATTAGCTCAAATGTATGATCTCCGCTGAGAGTTTCGCCAATAGCGGCTAAACCCCCAATAATTCCACGCCTACTGTTATAGCCAACAGCCTCAGCCCTAAACTTTCTTATCATCTTTAGGGCGAGTCTCATGCTTACAATCCCTTGAATAGTTTCCCTGGAAAACTCCTTGATCTCCTCGGGGATTTCGCCTATGAGAAAAACTATTCCGGGGTCTGTTCCCTTATAGGTGAGATCCGAGTTCTCCTCAATAACCCTAATAGCCTGTTCCTTCACATCCTCATATAGTCTGTCTTCACACATGATCCTTAAGCAGAGCGCTCCGTTACCGCGGGTTTTCCAGGGAACATTTGGATTCAACCTGATGAGGTTTGGGTAATCTATGAATTGAACCCCCATCTCACAAAACTTCTCAATCATCAATGCTGCAACATAAGTTGTACATCCGCCCCTAGGTGAATCGGTGTCATCAAACCCTATATGCAGCTTCATTTACCCGGCACTTTCCCAAATATGCGGCGCGCTTCACGATCAGCTCATGGAGATGTGGGAAAGCAAAGTTAATATTCGTTTCTTACAAAAATTAATTTGCCGGATGAAGAGAAGGCATTTAATTGAGGAGATGATAGATCAGAGTTAAGCTGACGGCAAATATTTCCTCTCGGCTATTATTTTCTATGGCACCTATACTTTCACGCATCTATTCGTTTCCGCCGATGTTGCATCTATTCCCTCTTCATCTCCTCAATAACTATCATTGTTAGCGTGGATCTAACCTTATTTATTCTACGTATCTTCCAAGTCACTATGTCTTTAAGTTTCTCCATAGACTCGGCTTTAACCTTAGCCACTATATCGTAAACCCCGTAGACGCTGTATGCCTCCTCAACACCTTCAACCTTCTTAAGCTCGTTTAAAACTTCCCCCTCAGACCCTATTTCAGCATTTATTAAGACGAACGCTATTGGCATTAAGACACCTCAAACAATAATATTGCTTAAATGCTTAAAAATCTTCTTAATTTTTGTTAGAAAGAGGCGCTTGGTGTGCATCATGCCCGATAGGATAATAACGACGAAGGAGATGCGCGCCCTAGACTTAAACGCCGAGTATTTTGGGATATCTAGGCTGCAGTTGATGGAGAATGCGGGAAGGAGCGTTGCCGCCGAGATCGCGTCGCGCTTTAACCCGTTGAACACTAGGGTTTCTGTTTTCTGCGGTTTAGGTGGAAACGGCGGAGACGGCTTTGTCGCGGCGAGACACCTAGTGTGCGCGGGTTTTAAAGTTAGCGTCCTGCTCGCTGGAAGATCATCAGACATAGTTAATGAGGAAGCTAGAAGAAACTGGGAAGCCCTAAAATCGCTGCGTAAGTCATTAACTTTACGTGAGGTTCATGATTCATCGCTCATACCGGATGTTGAAGCCGAAGTTATTGTGGACGCTCTTCTCGGGATAGGTTTGAAAAGCCCCCCTCGCCCGCCCATCTCACAAATGATTAGAAAGATTAATGAACTGGAAGCCTTCAAGGTTGCGGTCGACATCCCAAGCGGGATAGATTCGGATACAGGAGCGGTCCTAGGCGAGGCTGTAAAGGCGCACTTAACAGTCACGTTCCATAAGCCTAAGCCAGGTCTCCTAAAGGCTAAAGAGTATGTTGGCGAGCTAGTCGTGAAGCAGATAGGTATACCTGAAGAAATTGAGGAATTCGCTGGACCGGGCGACGTTTTAACCATATTAAAGCCTAGACCTCCGGAAGCCCATAAAGGCGATTTCGGCAGGCTGCTTATAGTTGGGGGGAGCGAAACCTTCAGTGGCGCGCCCACTCTAGCGGCTTTAGCGGCTTTAAGGACCGGCGTAGACCTGGTTTACATCGCGTCGCCCCGCGAAACAGCTTACGCCATCTCCTCAATATCGCCAGACCTTATAACCCTTAAGCTCGAAGGAGACCATTTAGGCATGCGGAACATGCCGACAATAAGGAGTTATATGGAGAGGGCGACAGCCGTAGTTATAGGTCCGGGCTTAGGCTTACATAAGGAGACCGAGGAGGCTGTTAATGAGATAATAGGGGCTGCTGAGAAGCGGAGGATTCCGATACTACTCGATGCTGATGGCTTGAAGGCTTTCGCCAACTTTAAGCGTAAACTGGAGACACCGGCGGTTTTAACCCCACATTTAGGTGAATACGCCCTTCTGGTTGGCGAGAAGCCACCCGAGGATCTGGAAGGGCGGGCGGAGCACGTAAAGAAGACAGCTGAAAGCCTTAATGCGGTCATACTCTTAAAATCTCACATCGACATAATCTCAGACGGCTTCAGGGTTAAATTTAATTTCACCGGAAACCCCGGCATGACCGTTGGCGGCACAGGCGATGTGCTCTCCGGTATAGTTGCCGCTTTCCTCTCTCAAGGGGCGGATCCATTTGAGGCTGCTGTCGCTGGAGCTTTCATTAATGGTGCTGCCGGAGACTTTGTGGTGGCTGAGAAGGGCTATCACATGGTTGCCAGCGATTTAATCGACTGGATACCGAAGGTTATGGAGGACCCAATAAGCCACATGAAGATTAGAAAGCAGACTAGGGGATAATTATGAGGGTAGATTTCCTCCTGCCCCTAACCCTTTTCTCGATAATCGCGGCTTCTCTATTAGTTTATAGGAGGGTTGAGAGAAAAATGAGGAGCATCTTAGAGGATAGAAAGCTTAAAGCCCATGAAGCAATCTTGATGGTTGCATCCATAGGCGTGTTCGTTACGCTGGTCGCTTTAATGCCAAGCCACTTAATCCAAACACTCTTCTTATTCGCCTACTTTTACATGCTGCTAATATTTTCATACATAATTCTAGGCAGATGGCTTTTAGCGGTCTTTCCGCCCATAATTTTCATAGCTGCTTACCTCTCAACGATTTTTCTAACGCCTGAAAACTCTCTCGCCGCCTTTATCTCCATGAACCTTTTCGCGGCGTTCTTCGCTATAATGGTTATCGCTTATATGAATTCCCTCTTCTCATGGAGGATTACATTGATCTTCGCAGCCTTTTTAACGGCTATAGATTTCATCCAAGTCTTTTGGACAGGGCACATGGTTGAAGCCGCATATAAAATGGAAGCTCTCCGATTACCGGTAACAATATCTTCGCACCTCGCGAGGCTGGGTTTAGGAGACGTTTTCCTATCCGGGCTCCTATCTACGCAGACAGCTGCCAAATACGGTCTTAAAACGGGTCTAATCACCGCCGCTGCGATAAGCATATCCCTACTCATCTTCGAAGTACTGGTCCTCAACTCACTCATAGAGTACAGCGTTTTTCCAGCAACGATAATCGTCTTATTAGGCTGGCTTCTCGGGGTTGGTCCTCAGGTTCTTAAGGAAAGGATAAGTGGAGAATAAAAAACATGCGAACGATATTTGCAATTAAAGATTCTCAGTAGAGACTGTTTTCCTCTATGAAGGCTTTTATTCTTCTTAAGCCTTCTCTTATGTTCTCCTCCGAGGCGGCGTAAGAGATTCTTAAGTGCTCTCCATCACCCTCATTTTTATGCCCGAAGTGAATGTCTGATAGAACCGCCACACCAGCCTCATAAAGCAGGCGCGCCCTAAACTCCTCAGAATCCTTCGCACCAACAATCCTACAAGCCTCTGTAACGTTTGGCCAAGCGTAGAAGGCTCCCTTAGGCTTTATGCACCTAATCCCTTTAATCGAGTTTAAGCCGTCCACTATTATTTCCCTCCTCCTCCTAAAGCTCTCAATCATCCTCTTCGAATCGTCTTGTGGTCCTTTCAGCGCGGTTAACGCCGCATACTGGTTCGGGTGAGGTGCACATGACTCCGTGTTTGTCACCCATCGGGCTAAATATTGGGCGAGCCTCGGGTTTGCCGCAAAGCCTATCCTCCAACCGGTCATAGCGTATGTCTTTGAAACTCCATCCACTATCACGGTTCTCTCCATCATTCCATCTATCGAAGCTATGCTGACGAATTCGCCATCATACACCATTTGAGAGTAGACTTCATCGGAGAAAACCCATAAATTGTCATAGCGCTTCACTATGTCAGCTATCTGCTCAAGGGTTTCTCTATCCAGAACTCCCCCTGTAGGATTATGGGGCGAATTCAGTATAAGCAGCCTAGTCCTCTCATTAACTATTTTCTCCAAGTATTCCACATCTATTTTAAAACCGTTCTTCTCAAGTATTGGGAGCGGAACCGGCACAGCGCCATACGCCCTTATCAGAGACTCATATATTGGGAAGCCGGGGTTAGGGTAGATCACTTCGTGCCCCCTACCATGGTCGGTGACTGAGAGAATCGTATACCCTATAAATGGCTTAGCGCCGCACGCAACCACAACCCATTCCGGCTTAATGTCAATTCCCCTAGTCTCAGAGAAAAATTCGGCGACAGCTTCCCTAAGCTCCGGTATCCCGGCTGAAGGCGTATACCCGGTCTTCCCGCTCTTAATAGCCTCTATCGCCCCCTCCTTAATGTAATTCGGGGTGTCGAAATCCGGCTGGCCGATGCAGAAGTTCATTATGCTTTTACCCTTCCGAACCATTTCATTAACTTCTCTTAAAACGTCGAAAGCCGTCTCGGTTCCAAGGTTCCTCGTCCTCTCAGATATACTCAGCATCGTCATCCCTCTCTCATTATCAGGCTTACTCCCAAATAATCCTTCTAAGATAAAGGGATCTTCTTAAAAAGTTTTTCTTTAAAATCCATCAAAGATAATGCATAAATACTCTATGCTCTTAATCTCTAAAAATTATTTGATGGAGCTGGTTAAGATGCTTAAGGCTGAGTATAAGGCGGAAGGCGGCAAGCTAATTAAGGTTCAAATGACTAAGAGGGGGAATAAAATAGATTCGATAAAGATAACCGGCGACTTCTTCATGCATCCAGAAGATCTTATCGACGAGCTTGAAAAAGCCCTTTTAGGCTGCCTCCTCAATGAGGACGTGATAGTGGAGACCATTGAACGATTCATTAAAGATAGGGGCGCCGTATTATTGGGCGCGGCGCCTGAAGACTTCGCTAAGTGCATAATTAAGGCGGGTGGCGGTGATGGTTGAAAGGTGGCGTCTACTAGATACTGGTCTAAACGATGCATTCTATAATATGGCTTTAGACGAAGCTATAGCGGTAGCCAGATCTAGGAACATTGTTCCGAACACTATACGCTTCTTTAGATGGGAGCCTTCAGCGGTCTCCATAGGATACTTCCAGAGCATGGAGGAGGAGGTGGATGTAGAAGCATGTAGGAGATTGGGCATTGATTACGTTAGAAGGAGGACTGGGGGCGGAGCCGTATATCATGATCGCGACGGAGAACTAACCTACAGCATAGTGGTCAGTGAAGATCATCCGCTGGTCTCTAGGGACTTTCAAAAAACCTACGAAAACCTATGTTCTGGACTGGTTAGGGGGCTTAGGCTTCTAGGGGTTCCCGCGGAGTTTAAACCCATAAACGACATAGTTGTCGAGGGGAGGAAAATCTCCGGAAACGCTCAGACGAGGGGGATGGGTGTTGTACACCAGCATGGCACAATACTCCGCGATGTAAACCCGACGATAATGTTCACTGTGCTCAAGGTTCCCAGCGAAAAGATCCGTGACAAAATGATAAAGTCCGCGGAGGAGAGAGTAACTTCGATAAAAAGATATTTGGGAAGAGAGGTCAGTTTTGAGGAACTTAAACGCGCTTTAATAAGGGGTTTCGAAGAATCCTTCGGAATAGAGCTGGTGCCTGGAAAAATAGATGCTTTCGAAGAAGAGCTGGCGCTCTCTCTGAAAAAAGAGAAATACTCAACTAGAGAATGGAACTTCAAGAGATAGGGAAGAAATGCTCTCCGGCGAAAGCTGAAAGGCTATCGCTCATCCATCCTTTTATTTTCCCTTACTCAAGCTTTCTATTATGCTTAATATTTCTTTGACTACCACGTCTGGCGGAGTCATTAAATCATTGCAGTAAACATCTCTTAAAACCTTTCTCTCCCTATAGTAATATATTAGCGGCTCCGTGCTCCTTCTATAGACATTTAAGCGCTCCCTTATAACCTCTGGTCTATCATCATCCCTTTGATATAGCTCGCCTCCGCATATATCGCAAACCTCATCTACTTTAGGCTTCAATGTGAGCCTATTGTATATGGCTCCGCACCGTTTACACACGAGCCTGTTAGATAGCCGCTGGATTATTATTTCATCCGGCACATTCAGATTTACGACCAAATCTATCTTGGAGAATTTTTCGAGTTCCTCAGCCTGCCTTAGAGTTCTAGGGAAACCGTCGAGTATAAAGCCCTTCTGAGCATCGGGCTTCTTGAGCCTCTCAACCAGCATAGCGATAATTATATCGTCCGGCACGAGCTCGCCCCTATCGCTATACTCTTTAATCCGCTTTCCAATCTCCGTCTGAGCCCTTATCTCCTCACGAACCATATCGCCCGTAGAGATATGTGGAACGCCGAGAATCACGGCGAGCCTAGAGGCATACGTCCCCTTTCCAGATCCAGGCGGACCTAACAGCACAATCCTCATTGTAAACCACCACCGAGAGGGCGCTTAAACGCTAAATAGAAGAAGTGTGGACTACCCTTACATAAATGTTCTATTTTTTAGCTTAAATTTAGTGAATTTCAGGGTCCAACTTTTACCATAAAGAATAAAATAAATATTCGCCCACTGAAATATTTACTTAAGATGGGAGATGGCTAGAAAGTCTAAGAAGGAAACGCAGAAAATGCTTAAGGCTGTCGTTGTACTTTTACGCAATACTACTTGGAAGTGCGGTAAGGTTGAGCGCCTTATTGTTGAGTACCTGCAAAACCACTTGATTAAATACGGTACGCCGCGCTCCTCAATAAAAGAGATAACTCAGTATTTTAGCACGAATGGGAAGTCTAAAAGCGAGCTCTTTGATGCGCTTAAGAGGCTGGAGAGAAGGCGGATAATAGAGATCAGAGAAATCTGAGAAATCTTCAGACTTTTTATTATCCTCTCTCATTGTCTCCACGCTTCTAATGGGGAAATATTTGCGGAAACCGAGTTCACCATTCTGCTACCGACCCATCCTCATAATAGAGCCTGGGAACCTCCCATGTGCCATCATAAATCTTTTCCTTGATAAGGCTCTCATCAAGCTCTATCCCTAACCCCGGTCCCTTAGGGATCTCCACGTATCCATCCTTCAATTTAAACGGTTCCAGCAAGTATCTTTCGCCTAGCGTGACCTGCTCCTGGATGAGGAAGTTCGGCGTGCAAGCATCCAGCTGGATGCATGCCGCTAAAGCTATCGGGCCTAGAGGGCAGTGCGGTGCTATAGTGGCATAGTAGGTTTCAGCCATGGCCGCTATTTTCTTGCACTCCATTATGCCGCCGGCATGCGATATGTCTGGCTGAAGTATTGAAGCAGCCTGTTTTTCAATAACCTCTCTGAAACCCCACTTAGTGAATAACCGCTCCCCAGTGGTTATTGGAATAGAGGTTGATCGCGCCACAGTCACCATCGTGTCCACGTTCTCCGGCAAACATGGCTCCTCGAGAAACATTGGGTAATATGGTTCTAGAGCCTTCGCTAAGCGGATCGCCATAGCTGGGCTTAGTCTACCATGGCAATCTATGGCTATATCCACTTCATCGCCAACAGCATTTCTAATAGCCTTAAACTTTTCCACAGCCTTATTCACCAGCGAGAGGGAGTCCACCGGCTTGACGGCTTCGAAAAGCGTCGTCTTTAAAGCAGTGAAACCCTGCTCCACTTTAGCTAAAGCGTTTTTGGCGTACTCTTCAGGTGTTCGTCCACCAATGTGAGCATAAACCCTTACTTTATCCTGGCACTTTCCGCCCAAGAGCTGATAGACTGGAACGCCCAGCTTCTTGCCTAAAATATCCCACATCGCCTGCTCAATCCCGCTTATAGCGCTCATGAGCACAGGTCCACCGCGATAAAATGTCCCCCTATACATTGCCTGCCAGTGATGCTCGATTCTCAGCGGATCCTGCCCAACAAGATATCTTTCAAACTCTCTTACCGCCATCTCAACGGTTCTAGTTCGCCCCTCCAGCGTAGGTTCACCGTAGCCGACAATGCCCTCATTAGTATGCATCTTTAAGAAAAGCCATCTGGGTTTCACATGAAACATCTCAATTTTAGTGATCTTCAAACGGCATCCCACCAGGCGAGGAGGAACATTTCCTTCTTTAGATATGTCTGCGCTTATAAAAGCTTAGCTCTCGCCTTCTTTTATTCCAGGGGAGCAATTCTGATGCAGGCTGGGGAAGGCACTTTTATGCTATGCCCTGCTGGCTCAGGCATTCCCGTCTCATCGTCAACGCGGAAAACTACGATGTTATCGCTGTACTGGTTAGCCACTAGGATAAATGTGCCGTAAGGATCTATTGCAAAATTGCGCGGCCATCTGCCTTGGGTATACGCGTGACCAACAGCCTCTATAAAACCGTTTTCTTCGTCGACTCGGAAAACAGCTAAACTATCGTGCCCGCGATTAGAAGCATAAAGGAACTTGCCTGAAGGAGACACATGTATATCAGCCGCATAGTTCTCGCCCTTAAAATCGCTCGGTAAAGTTGATTCTACCTGAATCTTCACCAGTGAACCATTACGCTCATTATAGGCGTATGCAACCACCGTTGAATCGAGCTCATTAATGAGATACGCAAATCTTCCGCTCGGATGAAAAGTAAAATGTCTTGGACCGGAGCCAGGTTTAGTGTTAACCCACGGCTGGTCGCACTGCTTTAATTTACCCTTCTCCAGATCTAGCTCATATATCATTATCTTGTCGAGTCCAAGGCCAGGCACGTAGGCATGCCTGTTAGCCGGGTCTATTATAACAGAGTGTGGATGAGGCCCCTTCTGCCTTTTAGGGGTTTAAGCAGCAGTTCCTGAATAGTTAACTTTATATGACATTTCTTAACGCTTATTTACATGATGATTGAGAAGTTGCTGACGCTCAGCGAAGCCTGTAAGAGGTTAGGGTTCATGCGGCAAATATAGATTTCCCCGCCATCTTTAGAAGTATAAGTTCCAACGTACACAAATATTTCACTCATATATTTTTCACCGAGATATATTTTCAGCGGGCTTAGGATTTAATGATTCTCTTCTCAGCGGCAGCTCTTCTTAATGAGATTTTCAGCATTCCTACAGAATACTTCTTCAATCTGCTCGCTAGAGAGACCTAGCTGTGGAAGCACAGTGAGCCAGAAGTGCACGCATCTTAAGAAATCTTCGGGCTGTGCATCTGAACCGAAAAGCAGCTTAGACGGTTTAACGTCAAAGAACAATCGTCTCCTGAGGGTTAATGCTATATAAAATGTGTGTCCCCCTGAGATGTCGAAAAATATATTCGGGTTATGATAGGATACCACCGATGCCTCTTCACACCATGGGTGCCCTAGATGCGCCCCAATAATCTTGAGCTCTGGGAAGCTTCTCGCTATGGTCTCTAGATATACTGGACGCATATTTCTAGATGAGACCCTCCTAAACTTATCTGCAGCGGTCCTAGCAACGATGCCTGTATGAAAAAGCGTAAGCATTCCATACCGCTCCGCCCGCTCATAATAGGGGAAATATTCGTCAACATCGTAGGGTTTGGGCGGACCAATAAATTTGAGACCGGTAAACCCTTTTGCATAAAGATCATCCACTATTTCAAAAGCATCCCTACCTAAATCAACGTATCCAAACCCAACGATTAGATCCGGATACTCTTTTAACGCTCTCTCAACTGCATCGTTACCCATATTTCCGAATCCTCTCGGAAGACCACAGAGAAAACTTTTCACAATACCGGCTTTCTCGCACTTTTCAACGAACTTCTTTAAGTCGCCGTCAGCTGGAGGATGCACGTGCGCATCTATAATCCTCATATTAATCACACTTTCGCCACGATCAGTTTCTAATCTGCTCAAAAATTAAAATCTAAATCTAATTTTAATAATTGGCTCAATAATTCTTTTAGAGTACGCTGCAAATCCTCTGGTTGAGGTGGGCAACCTGGAATAAATATCCCTTTTAATTCATTGTAGAATGTGGGGGCTGCACAGTAACCGCACAAGAGGATAGTTTCTTTTCCGTCCCCCAATTCTTTCATTATGGAATTAGCCTTTGCTTCAGGCCCTATTACACAAATAATTTTATGTTTCTCGCCCATAATGTGACGGAAACTTCTCAACGTAAACATGAGATGTACAGCTGTCTGAAGGCAGCCTGTGCAGGCATTAAAGTTCATGACTTTAAGCTCATTCATTCTACTGTTGATGAAGTCCGCTGTGCCTACAGCCTTGCTGAAGTAAGCTTCTTCCAATGGGACTCCAACAATCCTTATTTGGTTCACGTCTCTCGTACCTAAGCCGTCTTCCTCAGCCCACTTAAGATATCTTAGGGAAGACTTAGGGAAGATGGGTTGATTCCGAGAATTTTTGCTGAAACGGTGTCTATTGCTACTGGATCGAAGCCTGCAAGGGTTAGGTTAAGCCTAAAAGTCTCCTTAAAGTCCTCTAAGGGTGGGCCCCAAATGAAATGTTGTATATGTGCCATCAACAACTATTAGATCCGCCCTCTTAACTTTATATAGATCGATGATGGCTTCCTCAACCCTGTTTAAAGCATGATACAGAACCCTGTCTTCAGGCGGGATTAAACCATACATGTTCTTTATGGCTACTGTTATTCCGCAAGAGGCATGCGTCTTTAGAGTGGGCACATTAATGAAGACGTCAGACTCTAGAAACGGCTTGGAGAGCCTAACTCTCCTAAAGAACCTTGGGTTCTCAACATTCACCTCCACAAAGGGGTGCTCATTTAGCTCTAGGAACTTTGCGCCCAGCTCGTCCGCAAACCTCTTATATTGAAGATAGTCTCCGTTTGTCTTCTATAAGTGGGGGTTTCACCGATGAGAACCTCCGATGCGCCAGCGGAAAAACATTCTTCAACCAAAACCCTAATAGTTTCAAGCTGAACAACCTCGCCTGTTACGAATGGAGCCTCATTCACAATGTTCGGCTTTATAAAAACCCTATCTCCCTTACCCACCACCCTACGAATCCCATCTAAAAGATTTATTGTCTCCCTTGTACGAGCAATTATATCTTCACCTTTCGCAATGGAGATCTTAGTCATCATTGAGAGCCACCCCCAATGTTAGAATTAAACTGCCCCATTCAGTTAGAGGTTGCGAGATCATCTTTCTATGCAACCGTTGGAAAAGCCAAATGCTTACTAAAAGTCCGAAAAAGACAGCTTTTTGGTTTAACCAAAATGATAGTTGTGGAAAAAATGGCAGGTATTTTTAAAGCTACTTAAAGTGTTTAGCCATCTCCATGTTCTCCGGGAGCGAGAGCAGGTCGCTTATTGTTTCCTCAACTTGCTTTGTGCTTTTTGTTCTGGGATCTATGATCAGCCAGTCGAAGAGCAGGTCTCTTCCCCCTTCAAGAAAGGCTTCCAGCGCCCACTCCATCCTCATCATTCTTGGATACATAACGTAGTTCATGATTTTCTTCGGTAAACTGCTCACCTGAACCCTATGCACCCCTTTACCATCCACCTTAGCCGGAACCTCAACAGCCACGTCGTCCGGGATCCCGCTAATAACCCCCTTATTAAGAATGTTCACTTGATATAATCCTTCCTCATCATTCGCTATAGAGCTAATTATTGGCACAACGGATTCCCGGCTCATTTTGGGAGGAAGGATTTCAGTCAATGGGATCTTAGCATTATGCAGCACGCCGATAATTTGGTTAAGCCGCTTCTCATGGCCCTCTAAATAAATTTTCCAGCCGATCTCCGAGTCAGGTCCACCGGTTGGACCAAACCACCTCTTTTTCGTCCTCAAATTCCAGTGATATTTCCACGTGCCTCCCCTCACAGTATCCCCAACAGGGAATAGACCATAGCGCCTATACATGTCCACGGCCGCCGGAGACATTTGTATATCGAAGGGGTTTCTCTGCTTTCTACGCCATCTCCTCCAGTATTTCTCCGCGTTCTTCGTGATCCATTCATCTAATAGCGGATACGCGTCCCCGCCTTTATAAGTGAATTTCGTTAACCAAATGACGTGATTAAACCCTATAGCTTCAAAATCCACATCACCCAGGTTCAGTCCCAATGTTTCCGCAATCTCTTGGTAACCCAAATGGCCGTGACAGAGGCCTATAACGTTAACTTTAGTTTTCCTGGAGAGGAGGGTTGTTCCCTCAAAGACCGGGTTTGCGAGGAGGAGGAGCCACGCGTCTGGGCTAAGATCCTCAATGGCTCTGGCAACATCCATCATTAGCTTGAATTGATAGTAACCCCATATTGTATGGTAGTCTGAAACCATGTTCCATTCAACGCTGTTAATGCCCCTATAATAGCCATGCTTCTCACACACCTCCCTCATCTTCTCATAATAGCTGTGGCCGCCAGCTAAAGCCGTGTTTATCACGAAATTCGAGTCCTTAACAGCCTCCTGAAGGCTCATGGTTTTCTCGATCTTTAAGTCGGCTCCAACCTCTGAGGTATATCTTTTAGCCAGGCTATAAATTGCCTCTAAGCGCTCAACATTTATATCCATTAATGTTATGGTGCTGCCCCATAAACTTTTCATTAGGGATAGGTCGCGTATCAGTGTTGCAGACCAAGCTAGGCTTCCAGCGCCTATAACGCTTATCTTGACTTTAGCCAAGAGTACACCACCTCAATATACTCCAAACTATCTTTGGGAAAATATTTAAGGATTAGATGGTTCTCATTTTATTAGCGGGAGAATTTCCTCTATTACGTAGCTCACGAAATCCTCGATTGAACTTTTGCTGAAAAGAGTTACCACGCAGTTTCTCGTAACCCCGACAACTATACCTCTCCTTTGAACCTCAAAGACAACATACCATATCTTCCCATGCTTAAGATACTCTTGATATAAGCTTGTGTCCGCGAGGTCCGATCCAGCTAGGCAGAGCTTCTCAACTCCAGGTATGTCAACGTTATCAAACCATATTAGTTTAGTCGCCTGGGGGTTCGATTCATGTAGAGCCTTAAGCCTCTCATGAGGGATCTCGACCTCAAGTATAACGTTCGGCTTTATAAATAAGATCCTGCTAATTTTGTTTGCAACATAATTCGTTAGCAGCTTTTTCAATCCGCGGGCTGTTGAGGGGGCTAAAACTATTAGGAAAAACCTTCCATTAAACTTTTTAATCCAGAAGGGGGACTCCTCTGTGACCGGGGTCTCCACGATTTTACGCCTATAAACTCGGCTTCTAATGAAGTCTCTACTAAAGATTCCGGAGATAACGTCGCCGCCCATCTTCAAGTCCACTATCTCGGAGACTAAGCTTATGGTTTCACCGCTGATAGTGGTGTAAGGTTCCTCCTCTCGGAAACTTTTAAGCTTTTGAGCGGCGAAGAACAGGTTAACATCCTCTTTAATCTCAAATACTTTAGCTGGCAGAACCAACCCCAACACCACTAACACTATTGATGCTCAAGATAACTCTTATATTGCTATTTCAACTTAAGAATTTCACTTTAAGCGGCGCTATCATGTTGGATGGTGGTGGGGTGGCGTCGCATGTCTAAAGGCAAAAGTGTTATAGGTCAGGGCAAAATTCTCTCGAAAGCCGTAGTTTACAACGATCTAATATTTGTCTCAGGGATAGGTCCCCACGATCCAGAGACCGGCAAAGCTGTTGAGGGCGGGATTAGGGAGCAGACTAGGAGAGTTATGGAGACCATGAAAGCCATACTTGAAGAGGCTGGAAGCAGCCTAGATAACGTTTTAAAATGCACCGTTTACTTAACCGACATAAATCACTACAATGAGATGAATGAGGTTTACAGCTCATATTTTAAGACCCCGCCCGCTAGAACATGCGTCCAAGTGGTTAAGCTCCCTAAACCCGGAGAAAACGTTCTAGTGGAGATAGACGCTATAGCCTATAAGCCCTAAAACATTAAGGGTGTTGAAGGAAACCATCGGAGATTAGCGGGCATGAGCATCTACGATGAGTTAGGGGTTAAACGTGTAATTAATGCTATGGGGACCTACACTTTCCTCGGCGGCTCAGTAATATTGCCCGAAGCCGTTAAAGCGATGAGCGAAGCCGCGAAAGCCTTCGTTAACATGGATGAGCTTCAGAGGAGGGCTGGTGAGATAATAGCTGAGATAACTGGCGCTGAAGCGGCATGCGTAACCTCCGGCGCAGCGGCGGGGTTAGTTCTAGCTGTTGCCGCGTGCATGACTGGAGACGACCCGGAGAAGATGGCTAAAATACCTTACATAGATTTCCCTAAAAACGAGGTTATTTTACCAGCCATGCAAGACAACCCTTACGTTAGAAACCTGGCTATTCCATGCGCAAAAATAGTTAAGGTTGGGAGTGAGCAGGGTTATACCCTGGAGGATATAGAGGAAGCCATAAACGAGAGAACAGTAGCTATAGCATTCATATTTTTTACGTCAAAGAGAGGATGCGATCTAGAAGCCTTAAAAGAAGTTGTGAAGATTGGGAAAAAATATAATGTCCCGGTTATCGTAGATGCCGCCGCGGAGCTCCCACCATTTGAGAATTTAAGGGATATTGTGGCTACGGGCGCCGACCTAGTTATCTTTAGTGGTGGAAAAGATATCCGTGGACCTAACGATACCGGCTTCGTTATAGGCAGAGCTGACCTAATAAGGGCTATAGTCGCGCATAGCTCGCCCCGCCACTACATGGGTAGACCCATGAAGGTTAGTAAGGAAGACATTGTTGGGCTTGTCGTCGCCTTAAAGCATTACACGCGTGAAGCAGTCGAAGCTAGAAGGAGAAGGTGGGAGGAGATAGCCCAATATTTCATTAGGGAGCTTTCCAGCGAGTATGTTAAGGTTGAGAGGGTTATGCCGGATCCATCTAAGCACGAATACTCAGCCCAAGGCTGGCCCAGAGCGAGATTAATCTTTAACGAGGAGGCCTTAGGTATAACTGCCGCTGAAATTAATAAGATGCTCCTTGAAGGCGACCCCCCAATATACGTTCATCAAAAGGGGAACGAGATAATTATCAACCCGCAGTGTCTCCAAGATGGTGAAGAAAAGATAATAGCTGAGAGAATAAAGGAGATACTGCTAAAGAAGATATCGGAAAGGCGAAATAAACCATCGGGGTGAACTTAAGTGTACGATATAGTTATAAAGAATGGTTTGGTTGTGGATCCATCTCAGGGAATTAAAGAGGTTATGAATGTAGCCATACTTGATGGCAAGATCGCTGACCTGCGCAGGGGCATAAACTCCACTGGCGCAAGACACGTTATAGATGCGTCGGGATTAATAGTTGCACCTGGGCTAATAGACCTGCACGTACACTGCTGCTATGGGATCGCCCATATAGCCGTTAACCCCGACCTAGCGTGCTTAGCGAAAGGCAGCACAACAGTCGTGGACGCCGGATCTACTGGGGAACTAAACTTTATAGGCTTTAAGAAGTATGTTATAGGAAGCGCTGAAACCAGAATATATGCCCTAATAAATATCGAGTCTCAAGGAATGATCGAGTTTTCCCGACCGAACCAGAAGTGGCCGAGCCTAATTACTGGCCGTGATGAAATGTTTATAAACGTTGATGGAACTGTAGAGGAGATTAAACGGAACAGAAATATCATTATAGGTATAAAGTGGGCTCACCACGGTATTAAGGGCGTCGAGTTGGCTAGGGAGGCGGCGGATAGGGCTCAATGTCTTCTAATGGCTGAGAACCACCTCCAGCCCGAAACCTTAAAATATATGAAGAAAGGCGACGTAATAACGCACCTTTATCATGGATTGAAAATGGGGCAGCATGACGGTTTGCTCGATGCTGATGGAAATGTCCAGCCGGAGTTTTTCGACGCGGTGAAGCGCGGCGTGGTCTTAGATGTCGGTCACGGCGCAGCCAGCTTTAAGTGGTCGGTTGCGAGAAGGGGGATTGAGCAGGGAATAAAACCAAACACGATAAGTACTGATCTGCATTCGGGAAGCTATAATGGTCCAGCCTACGATCTGCCAACCGTGATGTCAAAGTTCCTTCACTTAGGCTTATCGCTTGAAGAGGTTATAAACGCTACTACCGCTAAACCCGCCGAGGTTATTGGCAAGAAGGATGTTCTCGGCACCTTAAAGATTGGCGCATGCGGAGACGTCACGATCCTAAAGCTCGAGGAAGGGAGATTCCCGCTTGAGGATACCTCCGGAGAATGGGAGATCTGCAAGCAGAGGTTAAGGACGGTGAAGGTTATTAAAGATGGCAGAATAGTTTTTTAAAGACCGCCAGCCACGGGCGGTAAAATAACAACGATGTCCCCGTCCTTTAACCTCGTTTTAGCTCCTTCAAGCAGATTAATATTTAACCCATTCAAAAGTATCGTGAGACTGAAGTCCGTCACCCCCCGCTGACTAGAAAGATGTTCCATTTTCTCCTTGAAGCCACTTTTCTCGCCTGAGATTTTTGAGATCAAATCGCTTATATTAGCTCCTTCATCCAGCTCAATGGTCATCTCACCGCCCAGTATAGAGGTCAGCTCGCCGAAAGCTCTAACTTTCACCTTCATGAGCGATTCCTCGTCAAACCATTTACCTTTAATTATCTCAATGAGGGAAAAAAGTTGAGGGTTTAGAGACTTTAGATTACTGTTTCCTCACTTTATCTAAAGCCTTGTCAACGTCTTCGAGCCCGAGCTCCCTGAGAACCGATGATTTCGGAATCCCCCGTTCATCCCAGCCGATAGCCTCATAGTACTGCTTTCTCATATCTTCAAATACTTTCCTGTCGGTGGTCTTACCCTTATATGGTCCTGAGGGGAGCGGCTCATAGAACCTCGGCGGATTATCATCATGTATCTCCGGCCTCCAGAATACGTCCGGTCCTCCTAGGAGGAGAACCGCTCTCTGTATATGCATTATTCTCCGTCCAAGCACGCGGCACCACTCGTCGTCTGTGAGATCCCATCCTGTAACCGCCTTGTAAAAGTCCCATATTAAGGGGCTTCCGCACATGGCGCACACAACCGCTGAGTCGAAGAAAACGATCCTCGTATCGTTGTAGGCGTCGTAAACCCCTGAGGTGTGATCGCCGCATTGCGGTGAACATGCGTAGCTGATTGGATTAAAATCTAGCCCGCTCCTAGTTCCATGCGCCCCCACCTCAACGCCCTTAACGTGCACAGCGTATTTCGTAACGTCTACGCCCTTTATCTCACTTATCTTTAGAGCCGCCCTGTAGGTTCCCTCGGCAAGAATATTTCCTATGCCTTCACGCTTAACTATCATTCTTGCAAGCTTCTCGAAGGCTTCCACGTCCCCCCAATTTAATTCGAAACCTAAATCCTCCTTGGTTAATATGCCTCTCTGATAAAGCTCGGCTGCGAAGGCTAGGGTGTTGCCGCCGTTTATGCCCGAGAACCCTAGGTAATCTATGAGCGCCGACAAGTATATGCATTTATCTGGGTCGAATATCCCTAGGTTAGGTCCAAGGTAGGCTTGCATCTCATAATCTGGATCATCGGTGATAGCTCCCTCGTATGGTCCCGTTTTAACGACAGCTATCTTCATGCAGGCAACCGGGCAGTTGAAGTCGCTCCAGTATCTTTTAACCCAATACCTGAAGTCGAATTTGGGTCCACCGAACCTCTTCTCATCGTGCCACTCCTCCTGCCAATTCCTGACAGGCTCAGAGCTCTGCCTAGCGCCAACCTCATATCCGCCGTAACCAGTCCCCCAGCGCCTTAAGCGGTCCCTTTCAAGGAGCTGCCTCTCAACTTCCCGTAGAAGG
>Ga0105163_1000477_pt1 | contig 23762 bp, 22 predicted proteins | sample JNZ110809AmetaG_FD_81531 | JGI IMG/M metagenome (GOLD analysis project Ga0105163, IMG submission 81531) | Hot spring microbial communities from Jinze hot spring, China to study Microbial Dark Matter (Phase II) - JNZ 110809A | ecosystem: Environmental > Aquatic > Thermal springs > Hot (42-90C) >... | reverse complement strand
CTTTTATATTAATTATCTCGACTTTCATTTACTTCCTCCTGTCTAAAAAAATTTCTTTTTATAATTTTTCTAATAATATCATAAATTTATATCACCAAAAGAGGATTTTATATTGAGGGTTCTATTTAATGTGGTAATCTTTTATTATGCTAATAAAAGAAGAAAAATTAAAATCTTTGCTTAATTTTTTACAGGATAATTTTCCTTTAGTTCCTGAACCTTATAAATTATTAGCTGAAAAGTTTGAAATTGATGAAGAAGAAATTTTAAAATTTTTAAAAGATCTCAAAAAAAGAAAAATTATTCGACATATAGGAGCAACTGTAGATTCTTATAAATTAGGATATGTTACCTGTCTTTGTGCAATGAATATTCCAGAAGATAAAATTGAAATTGCCTATAAAATAGCTAAAATGCCTGAAATAACTCATGCTTATTTAAGAGAACATAAACTTAATTTTTGGTTTACTGTAGTAACTAAATCTGAAGATGATCTGAATAAAATTTGCAATTTTGTAGAAAATACTTTTCATCTTAAGGTAAGAAAATTTCCAATGATAAAAAAACTAAAAGTAAAGGCTGTTTTTGAAATATAATTTACTGCATTGCTGCTCCAGCCATAATTCCTAAAACAGTAATAGGAACTTGCTCCTCCACTCCTTTAGCTGCTCTATTTACACTTTTTAAAGTTTTTTTAGCTTCTAAGTATAAGGAATCATCCTTTAGAAGTTTACCCAAAGTTCCTTGTCCACTTTCAATTTGGGCAGTGATTTTTTTAAGATCTTCTGAGATAGCTTTAAGATCTTTATAAAGCTTGTCATCTGTCATAAGTTTACCTAAAGTACCCTCTCCTTTTTCAAGCCTTTTTGAAACACTTTCTAAATTTGCTACAGTTGTTCTTAAACTCTTATAAAGTTCTTCATCTTTTACTAATTTTCCAAGAGTTCCTTTACCACTTTCAATTTCCTGAGCAATTATTTTCAAACTTTCGGTAGTAGAAACTAAATCTTTATAAAATTTATCATCAGTTATAAGTTTTCCTAAACTTCCTTGGCCTTTTTCTATCTTTTCTGCTATACTTTTAAAACTTTGAGAAGCTTCTTTTATATTAGCTACCAAAATCTTCAAATTTTCTCTACCTTCTGTTGTTCCAAGAAGTTGTTTTAAACCTTCTACAGTGGGACCTATACTTGCTAAAATTTCATCTACTGAAATAGCTGATTCTGTATAAGCTATAATTGAATTAGGAGGTAAATAGCTAGCAGAAACACCTGGTTTAATATCTACAAATCTATCTCCTAAAACTCCATAAGTTCTTATTGCTGCTATAGCATCTTCCTGGATTTTATATTTTTTGTAAATCAAAAGCTCCACTTTTGCTTTTCCATCTGAAGTAAGTTCTATATTTCCTACTTTACCAATGGGTATTCCTGCCATTTCCACTTTTGCTCCTTTATTAAGCCCGGAAATATTATCAAATATTGCATAAATTTTATAACTGTCTTTGGGAGTAAAAGCCTCTTCTGCTAATCTAAAGGTTAAATATAAAAGAGCTAAAATTCCTATTAAAACAAATATTCCTACTTTTATTTCTGTTGCTCCTTTAATAGCCATAATTACACCTCCTTATAAAAGTGCACTTCTTATAAATTCTTGTATAAATTCATTTTTTGATGCTTTTATTTCTTCAGAAGATCCTACTTCTATAATAATTCCTCCATGTAAAAAGGCAATATGATCTGCAAATTTAAAAGCCAAATTAAGGTCATGACTTACTATTACACAAGTTAAATTATATTTTTCTTTTAACCCTTTGATTAACTCTAAAATGGAAACTTGAAGAATTGGATCAAGTCCTGTGGTAGGTTCATCAAAAAGTACTACCTGAGGTTTTAAAGCAAGTGTCCTCGCTAAAGCCACTCTTTTTTTCATACCTCCTGAAAGTTCAGAAGGATATTTATCTTTAGCAGGTAAAAGCCCTACTACCGAAAGAAGTTCTTCAGCTATTTTTTCTCTTTCAGCTTTTGACATTTTAAAATGCTCTTTTAAAGGAAAAATTATATTTTCTTTTACAGTCATAGAATCAAACAATGCTCCTTCTTGAAATAAAAATCCTATTTTTCTTCTTATTTCCTGTAATTCTTTCTCAGAAAGCTTTGTAATATCTTTATTTTCGAACCATATTTCTCCACTATCTGGTTTTAAGAGTCCTACTATATGTTTTAACAACACACTTTTGCCTGATCCGCTCTGCCCCATTATAAAAGTTACTTTTCCTTCAGGAATCACTAGATTAACACCTTTAAGTACTTCTAGATTGTTAAAGCTCTTTTTCAAATCTTTTATAATAATCATAAAATTTTTTAAAAAATTAGGGTAGTTAAAATATAGTCAGATATCAAAATGCCTACTGTAGAAATGACCACAGCTTCAGTAGTTGCTTTTCCTACTCCTTCAGCTCCACCAAAGGCATAAAAACCTTTATAACCACATACACTTACTAAATAGGCACCAAAAAAAATAGATTTTATTATACCGCTCATAATATCTTTAAGTTCTACCATATCAATCATTCTGGCTGTTAAAAGTCCTGGATCTATATGAAGTAAAAATACGCCTATTACATATCCACCTGCAATTCCTACAACATCAGATATAGCAGTTAAAAGGGGTAATACAAAAATAGCTGCCCAAAGTCTAGGAGTTATTAGGTATTGAATAGGATTAACTGCCATAATTTTTAAAGCATCAATTTGTTCTGTTATTCTCATACTTCCAATTTCAGCTGAAATAGCTGAACCTGCTCTTGCTACTACTACTACTGCTGTAAGAACTGGCCCTAATTCTCTTGTAAGGGTTAAAGCCACCACACCTCCAAGAATAGCCTGAGAACCAACTTTTGATAAAGCAATATTTACTTGATAAGCAGTTACCATTCCAGAAAAAAGTGAAGTAAGAATTACCACTAATAAAGATTTTACCCCTATAAATTCCATGTGCTTTATGAGGAAATTGATTCTGAAAGGAGGAAAAAAAGAATAAGAAAAACTTTTTAAAAAGAAAAGAAAAATCCCGCCACTATCATAAAGAACTTTTAAAAATCCTTTTCCTAAAACTCTCAGAAAATTCATTCTAAAACTGCTCCTTTAGCTCCAGATTGTACTAAGCTAAAGTATTTTTTCAATACACCTTCTAATTTTTTTTGAGGTGGTTTCCATTTTTTCTGTCTTTTTTTTATTTCTTGCTCAGTTATTTTAATATTTAGCTTTCTTGCCGGAATATCTATTTCTATAAGATCGCCATCTTTTACCAGTGCAATAGGACCTCCTTCTGCTGCTTCTGGAGATACATGACCAATACAAGCTCCTTGAGTTCCTCCACTAAATCTTCCATCAGTGATAAGAGCTACTGAATTACCTAATCCCATTCCTATTATAGCTGAAGTTGGGGAAAGCATCTCTCTCATTCCTGGCCCACCTTTCGGACCTTCATATCTAATCACCACTACGTCTCCGGGATGTATTTTACCTTGTAAAATAGATTTATAAGCTTCTTCCTCTGAATCAAAAACTTTTGCTGGTCCTGTATGTCTTAGCATTTCAGGAACTATAGCACTTGTTTTAACTACCGCACCCTCTGGAGCTAAATTTCCATATAAAATTCCTATACCTCCCTCTTTATAATAAGGATCCTCTACAGGCCTTATAACTTCATAATCAAGTATCTTCACATTTTCTAAAATTTCCCTTAAAGTTTTTCCTGTTACCGTCTTTACTTCCTCATGAATTATTTTAAGTTTTGAAAGTTCTTTCATTATAGCAGGAATACCTCCTGCTAGATGTAAATCTATAACACTGTGGTGTCCTGCAGGAATAAGTTTGGCAAGAACAGGTGTTTTTCTTGAAATTTCATCAAAAACTTTTAAATCCAGATCTATTTTAGCCTCTTTAGCAATTGCCATAAGATGTAAAACTGTATTAGTTGAACATCCAAGAGCCATATCAACTGCTATAGCATTTTCAAAAGATTTTTTAGTAATGAGTTTCCTGGGAGTGAGATCTTTTTTAATAAGTTCTACAATTTTTTCTCCTGTTTTTTTAGCTAATCTAATCCTATCTGCAAAAACAGCAGGAATGGTACCATTTCCTGGAAGAGCAAGCCCGATTGCCTCGGAAAGACAATTCATGGAATTAGCAGTGAACATCCCAGCGCAAGAACCACAAGTAGGACAAGCGCAATTTTCAAGTTCCTTTAGTTCTTCTTGTGTCATTTCCTTAGCTTTTACTTTTCCGATACCTTCAAAAACTGAAATAAGATTTACTTTTTGACCTTTATAAATCCCTGTAAGCATCGGACCACCTGCTATTATAATAGAAGGAATATCTAATCTAAAAGCAGCCATAAGCATTCCTGGAGTAATCTTATCACAACTGGTAACTAAAACTAATCCATCAAAAGCATGAGCTTGAGCCATGATTTCAATAGAATCAGCTATAATTTCTCTACTAACCAAAGAATACTTCATTCCTTCATGATTCATAGCTATTCCATCACATACTCCTATTACACCAAATTCTACAGGAATTCCACCAGCTTGCCTTATTCCTGCTTTGATTGCTTCTACAATCTGCCTAAGATGTATATGCCCAGGAACTATTTCATTAAAAGAATTAGCAATTCCAACTAAAGGACCTTTTAATTCTTCATCTGTAAAGCCTAAAGCTTTAAAGAGTGACCTATGAGGAGCTCTTTCTAAACCCTTTTTAACTCTATCACTTCTCATAAATCCCTCTTTATCTTAAATTTAAAATATAAAAAATCATTTTAAATAAATTAACCTTGCTGTCAAGAAAATTTGTATTAAATTTTAAAAAATCAAAAATTTTTTATCGGAGGTTTTTAAAAATGCTTAAAGATGCAGTAGAACAAGCTTTATCTAAAGTTAGACCCTATTTACAAGCAGATGGAGGGGATGTAGAATTGGTAGAAGTAAGTGAAGATGGAGTAGTAAAAGTAAAATTAAAAGGTGCTTGTGGTTCTTGTCCCATGTCTATAATGACTCTTAAAATGGGAATAGAAAGATTTTTAAAAAAAGAAGTTCCTGAAGTAACTGAAGTAATTGCAGTATAACCTTTCTAAAAAAATCCTAAATTAGGAGTGAATAAATATGGCAAGAATTACAGTTGAAGATTGTCTTAAAAAAATACCAAGTAGATTTAGATTAATTCATTTGGCTATTCAAAGAGTGAAACAATTAAGAGAAGGAGCTCAACCTCTTATAGACTGTGATAATAAAGAAATAGTAACTGTACTAAGAGAAATAGCTGCTGGATTGGTTACTTTTGAAAATATTCAGGAATTAGTTCAAAAGGAAAAAATTACTTCTCCTTACGAAATAGCTGAATTTTTGAAACAAAAAAGCTTAAATAAATAAAATGACTTATAAAGATTATTATGCTATTTTAGGTGTTCCTCGTAATGCAACTCAAGAAGAAATAAAACGTGCATATAGAAGACTTGCCTTAAAATATCATCCGGATAGAAATCCAGGAGATAAAGCTGCAGAAGAAAAATTTAAAGAAATTTCTGAAGCTTATGAAGTTCTTTCGGATCCTGAAAAAAGGGCTATTTATGATACTTATGGATATTCGGGGTTAAGATCTTCAGGTTATAAAGGTTTTGAAGATATATCCGATATTTTTAAAACCTTTTCTGATATTTTTGAAGAATTTTTTGGTTTTTCTTTTGAAGAAAAACCTTATACCAGACCTAAAGATGGTGCTGATATTTCTCATGAAGTAATAATAGATTTTGAAGATCTTTTTAAGGATAAAAAAATAAAATTAGAAATTGAAAAATTTGAAATTTGTGAAATTTGCAAGGGTTTGGGATATGATTCTCAAAGAGGAATTAAAACATGTGAGATATGTCATGGAAAAGGAAAAGTAACTTATACTGAAGGCTTTTTCAGAATAAGTTATACCTGCCCTGACTGTCAGGGCAAAGGGGTAATTTATATAGAAAAATGTATTCAATGCAAAGGTTCTGGAAAAGTTTGGAAAAAAAAGGAACTTGAAGTAATCATACCAGCTGGAATTGAGGATGGAAGTATTCTAAGAATACCAAGAGAGGGAGAACCAGGTCTTTTTGGAGGCAAATCAGGAGATCTCTTTTTAAGAATAAAAATAAAACCTCATAAACACTTTTATAGAGAAAAAAACAATGTAATAGGCCAGTTAAAAATTAACTTAATTTCAGCTATTTTAGGAGATAAAATAAAAATTCCTTATTTTGGAGAAGAATTGAAAATAGAAATTCCTCCTGGAATTCAACCTGGAGAAGAAATTATCATTGAAGGAAAAGGACTTCCCGATTTTAAAACAGGTAAGAGGGGTAATCTTATTTTAAAAGTTCAAGTAGAAATTCCCAAAAAAATAAGTAAGGAGGGAGAAAGACTTCTTAAAAAATTTGCAGAAATTGAGGGATTAAAAACTTCTGAAAATAGTTTAGATATAAATCAGAAAGATTTTAAAAGGAAAAAAGAAAAATTTTGGGATAAATTCATTTTTGGGGAAAAATAAAAATGTCTCAATTTTCGCATCTCACCGAAAAAGGCGAGCTTTATATGGTAGATATTAGTAAAAAAGCTTTTACTGAAAGAATAGCTATTGCAAAAGCTGAAGTAATTTTTCCTGAGGAAATATATGAAAAGGTTGTAAAAATGGAAATACCTAAAGGAGATTTTTTGGCTTGTGCAAAAATAGCAGGAATATTTGCAGCCAAAAAGACTTCTGAACTTATTCCTCTTTGTCATCCTCTTCCTATAACAAAAGTAGATATAGAATTTGAGTTTGTTCCTGAAAAGTTTGCTATTGAAATTACAGGAAAAGTAAATACAGTGGCTCAAACAGGGGTAGAAATGGAAGCTTTAGCTGCGGTTTCAATAGCAGCTCTTACTATTTATGATATGTGTAAAGCTTTACATAAAGGGATAAAAATCACTAACATTCGCCTTACCTATAAAAGCGGGGGTAAAAGTGGTGAAATAATTTTAGAAAAAGATTAACGGAGGGTTTTTATGGAAAAGGAAAGACTTGAATTTTTTAAGGAACTTCTTCTAAAAAGAAAAGAAGAAATTTTGAGAGAGGTTTTAGAAACCAAAAAAGAATTAATTGAAAGAGACGAACCTTTACCTGATGCTCTTGATCAAGCTGCAAGAGAAAGTGATTTAGCCTTTGAATTAAGATTAAGAGATAGGGAACAAAAACTTTTGAAAAAAATAGAAAAAGCTTTAAAAAAAATAGAAGATGGAACTTACGGAATTTGTGAATCCTGTGGAATAGAAATTGATGAAAAAAGACTTGTAGCCCGTCCTGAAGCAACCTTATGTATAGACTGTAAAAGGGCTCAAGAGCGGATGGAAAAAATTAGAGGCGAATGAAATTTATCGAAATCTATCAAGCCTCTCAAAACAATCTTAAAGGATTTAATCTTAAAATTCCTTTTTATAAATTAGTTGTAATTACAGGTGTTTCAGGAGCAGGAAAATCTAGTTTAGTTTTTGATACCCTTTATGCAGAAGGACAAAGAAGATATTTAGAAACCTTCTCTTCTTATGTAAGACAATATTTTGAAAAACTTCCTAAACCTAGAGTTTCAGCCATTAATAATATTCCTGCTGCTCTTGCCTTTCCTCAAGGAAATTATATAAAAACTTCTCGTTCCACCATAGCTACCCTTACAGAAATTAGTCATTTTACAAAAATGCTTTTTTATAAAGCTGGAATTCCTAAATGCCCCAATTGTAAACAATACATTTATATAAAGGATACTCATTCTATTGCTAAAGAAATCCTTAATAAATTTAAAAACACCCCAATTTATCTCTTAAGTCCTAAAAAAATAGAAACCAATTTTGAATATCTTAAAAATGGACTTCTTTCTGCTGGTTTTAGTAGAATTTTTTGGAAAGGAAAAATTTGCGAAATTGACGAAATAGAAGAATGCCCAGAAGAAGAAATAGAAATACTTATTTACAGAACAAAACCAGATGAATCTGATCTTCCTGAATTAGTTTTAGCTATTGAACAGGCTTTTAAAATTTCTAATTGGTTAAAAGTTAAAAGTTTATATGGAGAAGAAATCTGGTATACCCAGGAACTAGTTTGTCCAACCTGTAGATTTAAGGTTCCATTAAAAAATCCTAATCTTTTTTCTTTTAATACCTCTCAGGGAGCCTGTCCTAAATGTAAAGGATTTGGAAATCTTTTAGTAATAGATTTTGTTTCTTTGGTTAAATATCCTGAAAAGTCAATAAAAAATGGTGCCATACCTCTACTTGATTTTCCTTTTATGTTAGAAGTTAAAATGGATTTATTAGATTTTTTAAAAAAACATAAAATAGATCCCAATATACCTTTTATAAAATTACCAGAGGAGATTAAACAAAAAATCTTTTGGGGAGAAGGAGATTGGTATGGTTTAAAAGAGGTAATTGATTGGCTTGAAAATAAAAAATATAAAGCACATATAAGGATTCTTTTATCTAAATTAAGAAGAGAAATTGTCTGCCCGGTTTGTAAAGGAACTAGATTTAATCCTCAAGCCTTACTTTTTTATATAGGAGATTTGAATATAGCAGATTTTTATGATTTAGAAATAACAAAAGCAAAAAAATTTATAAAAAAATTTCTTTCCAAAACCACTTCAATTGCAGAGCAAAGATTAGGTAAAGAGATTTTGAGAAGGCTTTCTTATTTAGAGGAAGTAGGGCTTTCTTATTTAACCTTAGGAAGAGCAAGTAAAACACTTTCTGGTGGAGAAGCAAGTAGATGTCTTCTCACCAGAGCACTTTCTTCAAATCTGGTAGAAACTCTTTATCTTATTGATGAACCTACAACCGGACTTCATCCGAAGGATACACAGAAAATTTTAAAATTTATGGAAGATTTAGTATGCCAAAATAATACCGTGGTAGTGGTGGAACATGATCCAGAAATAATTACCCAAGCAGATTTTTTAATAGATCTTGGACCTGAAGGTGGAGAAAAAGGAGGATATCTTCTCTTTGAAGGTAGTCCCTCAAAAATTTTTGAGACACAAACTCCTACCTCATCTGCTCTTCAAATTATAAGCAGCCCCAGAGAATCAAAATTTTTATCATCAAGTAATTTTTATACTAAAAAGTTGAAAATAAAAAATGCTAAAAAATATAATTTGAAGGGGATAACCTTTTCTATACCCCTTTCCACAATAACTTCTATTGTTGGGGTTTCTGGATCAGGAAAATCTACTCTTCTTGAGGAGATTATCTATAAAGGTGTTAGTGCATATAAACAAGAGTTAGAATTTGAATTTTGTTCTAAAATAGAAGGGATTGAAGAAATTTCTCAAGTGCTTTTTATTACGCAGGAACCTCTGGCACGTTCTCCAAGAAGTGTAGTTGCAACTTATATAGAAATTTTACCTTACATAAGAAAACTTTTAGCTAGTACACCTTTGGCAAAAAAATATGGATATACAGAAACTTTTTTTTCTTTTAATTCCGAAATTGCTCAGTGTCCAGAATGTAAAGGTTTAGGATTTGAAATTGTAGAAATGCAATTTCTTTCAGATATAATAATTCCATGCGAAATATGTAAAGGAACAAGATTTAAAGAAGAAGTTCTTCAGGTAAAGTGGAAGAATAAAAATATTGCTGAAATTTTGGAACTAACAGTTGAAGATGCTTTAGAATTTTTTGGGAACCATCCTCTTATTAAAAAAAATCTTGAAATTCTTCAGAAATTAGGTCTTGGTTATTTAAAACTCGGGCAACCACTTTCAACCCTTTCAGGAGGAGAAGCTCAGAGATTAAAAATAGCTGAAATTTTAACCCAAATAAAAAGAGAAAAAGCTCTTATACTCCTTGATGAACCTACAGTAGGACTTCACTTAAAAGATATAGAAAAGTTAATCCTTTCTCTAAAATATCTAAAAGAACAGGGTCATACTATAGTAATAGTAGAACATAATCCAGAAGTCATTTTAGCTTCTGATTGGATAATTGAACTTGGGCCAGAGGGTGGAGAAAAAGGAGGATATCTTCTCTTTGAAGGCCCATTAAAGGATTTTTTGGATCATAAAATTAGTCCTACTGCATGTTATTTAAGAGAATATTTAAATGGATTAAAATTAAAAGAAAAAGCAAACAAGGAAAAGAATTATTATTATGATGATCCTTTAATTAAATTAAGAGGAATAAGGCATCATAATTTAAAAAATGTAGATTTAGATATACCAAGAGAAAAATTTATTGTAATTACTGGAGTTTCTGGATCAGGAAAATCTACTTTAGCCTTTGATGTAATTTTTACTGAAGGACAAAGAAGATTCTTAGAAACACTTCCGGCTTATTTAAGACAATTTTTGAAACTTTATGAAGAAATAGATTATGATCTTATTTCTGGTATTCCTCCTACTGTAGCTTTAGAACAAAAATCTGGAGAACTTTCACCTCGTTCAACTGTAGGTACTCTTACAGAAATACTTCCTTATTTAAGACTTCTTTATTCTAAAATAAGTAAGACCTATTGTCCAAAATGTGAAACTGAATTAAAACCTCATAATGAGGAGGAACTTTTAGAACTTGCTTTTGAAATGTTAAAAGCTGAAAATCCTAAAGATCCCATTTTATTTCTTGCTCCTGTTGTTCAGCATAGAAAGGGTATTTACAGAAATCTTTTTGAAAAACTTATAAATTCTGGCTATCATGAGGTAAGGATTGATCATGTTTTTTATAAAATGCCTCCTATTCCTTCCCTATCAAGATATAAAGAACATACCATAGAAGTGATAATAGGAAAAACAGAATTTAAAAAATCTGATATTTTTAAAGAGCTTTTTCTCAAAACTCTAAAGGAAGGAAACGGTTCTGCTATACTTAGGCTTGATTCTAAAGAATTTCTTTTTAGTAAAAAAAGAGCTTGTATAAAATGTGGAGTAAGCCTCATAGATCCAGATCCTTTACTCTTTGCATTTAATTCCAAAGTAGGAGGTTGTCCTTATTGTGAAGGATTAGGTAGGATAGAAGAAAAAATATGTCCATACTGTAAAGGAAGTAGATATAAAAATGAAGTTTTTTGTTATAAAATAAATGGGGTAAGTCTTCCTGAATTATGTGAATTAAGCATTTATGAGATAAAAAATTTTTTAAAGAATCTTAAACTTGAAAGAAAAGAAAAATTTTTAGCAGAAGGAATAATTTCAGAAATTCTCTCAAGACTTAATTGTTTAATAGAATTAGGAGTAGGATATTTAACCCTTGGAAGATCTGCAGATACTCTTTCTTCGGGAGAAGCTAAACGAGTTAGAATATCAGCAGAAATCGGAAGCAATTTAACAGGTGTAGCTTATATTTTAGACGAACCTACTATTGGACTTCATCCCAAAGATAACTTTAAATTAATTAATGTATTAAAATCCCTTAAAGAAAAAGGAAACACGGTAATAGTTGTTGAACATGATGAAGATACTATTCTTTCTGCTGATTATATAGTTGATCTTGGTCCAGGAGGAGGGGAAAAGGGAGGAAAAATTATTTTTGCAGGTCCTCCATCAGAACTTTTCAAACAAGAACACTCAGAAACTGCAAAAGCTCTAAAAGACATTAATAGAAAAAAGATAAAAAGTCTTAAAAGAAGCCCCTCTGAATTTATCATTCTTAAAAAAGTACACTTAAGAAATTTAAAAAATATAAATGTTTCTATTCCTTTAAAAGCTTTAACTGTAGTTGTAGGAGTTTCTGGTTCAGGAAAATCCACTTTGATATGTGATGTATTGTATGAAAATTTAAATATCCTTTTAAGTAAAAAAACAAAAAAACCTTTTGAGTTATGGGGTTTAGAAAAATTAGAAGGATTTGAAAAAATTAATAGAGTATATTTAGTTGACCATTCCCCTATTGGAAATACTCCAAGATCTACTCCTGCAACTTATATTAATGTTTTTACTAATATACGAGAAATATTTGCTCAAACTCCTCTAGCAAGACAAAGAGGATATAAAGAAGGACGTTTTTCTTTTAACACTCAAGAGGGTCAATGTCCTTATTGCAAAGGTCAAGGCTTTATAAAAATAGAATTAAAATTTTTACCCGAGGTGTATCAAACATGTGAATACTGTGAAGGAAAGAGATATAATCCTGAAACCTTAGAAATTTATTTTAAAGGGAAGAATATTTCCGAAGTATTAAATATGGATTTTTCCTCTGCAAAGGATTTTTTTTCTCATTTTTCCCAAGTTTATCAAAAATTAAATATTTTATGTGAAATAGGACTTGACTATTTAACTCTTGGACAACCCAGTCCTTCTCTTTCTGGAGGTGAGGCTCAAAGAATAAAATTAGCCAAAGAGTTTGTCAAATCTTCGAAAGGAGGGAATGTATTTATTTTGGATGAACCTACAACAGGTCTCCATATAAAAGACACTGAAAAACTAGTCAAAGTTTTACAGGGTTTGATAGAAAAAGGACATACTGTAATAGTTATTGAACACAATTTAGAACTTATTAAATGGGCTGATTGGATAATTGAACTTGGGCCAGAAGGTGGAGAAAAAGGAGGATATCTTCTCTTTGAAGGCCCTATAGAAGATTTCCTAAAGGTAAATACACCTACCTCGAAGATTTTAAAAAATTACTTAAATTTGAATTCTCTTGCTTAAAGTGTTTTGTTTTTAAATTTTTATGGTATAGTGTTTTTAAAGAAATTTGGGGTTGATATATGAAAGTAAAAAATTGGATGGTTACCGAAGTAATTACAGCATCTCCTAAAGATACTATAGAAGATGCTATTCAGTTAATGCGTCGTTTCTCCATTAGACATTTACCTGTGATAGAAAACGGAAAACTGGTAGGATTAGTTACAGAAAGTAATTTAAGAGCTTATCTTTCTTCTGAACAACTTCAAACTCCTTTAAAAGAAGTGATGATTTTAAATCCAATCACTGTTGATCCTGAAACTTCAATTGATGAAGTTGCAAGAATAATTTATAAATATAAAATAGGAGGGCTTCCGGTAGTAAGTGGAGAAAAATTAATAGGAATAATTACCATTACAGACATCCTTGAAGCTTTTATTGAACTAATGGGACTTTTAAAGTCCTCTTCACGTTTAGATGTAATACCCAAGAAAGACAATCTAGACGAAGTATTAGAAATTATAAGAAAAAACGGAGGGAAAATTATTTCAATTGGAATGGATGTAAATTTAAACGGAGAAAAGGTCTACTTTATAAGATTAGAAAAAACAGCTCTTGATAAAATAGCTTCTGATTTGGAAAGTTTAGGACATAAAGTAATTTCTATAATAGAATAAACCATGAATAATCAAATTAAAGTCAAAAAAACTTTAGATCAAATTAACAAAAGAATTGAAAAAGGAGAGGTAGTTGTATTAACAGCTGAAGAATTTTCAAAGTTAGTAAAAGATATAGGACCTGTTGAGGCGGCAAAGGAAGTAGATGTAGTTACAACTGGAACCTTTTCTCCTATGTGTTCTTCTGGAGCCTTTATCAATTTTGGTCACCCTATTCCAACTATAAAAGCCTATAAAGTATGGTTAAATGATGTCCCTGCTTATGGTGGACTTGCAGCTGTAGATTTTTATATAGGAGCAACTGAAACAAGAGAGGATGATCCACTTAATAAAGTTTTTCCTGGACAATTTCTTTATGGTGGTGGACATGTAATACATGATTTGGTAGCTGGAAAAAAAATTCATTTAAGAGCCCTAGGATATGGAACTCATTGTTATCCTAGAAGAACCTATGAAGCTGAAATAACTATTCATGATTTAGTTAATGCAGTGTTATGTAATCCAAGGAATGCTTATCAAAATTATAATTGTGCCATTAATCTTTCAGATAAAATTTTATATACTTATATGGGAGTTCTAAAACCTAATTTAGGCAATGCTAATTATGCTACAGCAGGCTGTCTTTCTCCTTTGTTGAAAGATCCTTATTTGAAAACTATAGGAATTGGCACAAGAATATTTTTAGGAGGAGCAAAAGGTTATGTTATCTGGTGTGGAACTCAGCATAACATGGAAGTAAAAAGAACTCCTAAAGGTGTACCTATACAACCTGCAGCTACCCTTATGGTAATAGGAAATCTAAAAGAAATGAGCCCTAAATGGTTAGTGGGAACGAGTCATATAGGGTATGGATGTTCTTTAGCTGTAGGATTAGGAATACCTATTCCTATTTTAAATGAATTAATAGCAGAATGGGCTGGTCTTTCAGATGAAGATCTCTTTACTCAAGTAGTGGATTATTCTTATGACTATCCTAATGGAATAAAAAGAAATTATGGAATTGTAAGCTATGCAGAATTGAAAAGTGGAAAAGTAAACATACTTGGACAAGAGGTTCCCTCTCATCCTATATCCAGTTTTGCAAAAGCAAGAGAAATTGCAGAAATACTTAAAAACTGGATCAAAAACGGAGAAATGTTGTTAACTGAACCGGTAAGTAGCTTGCCAGGAGCAGAACTTATATATAAAAAATAAAAAATGGAACTTTTTTTAGTTATATTTCAAATAATATTAGCCATTTTGATAATCTTAATTGTTTTAATAAATGTAACTAAAGGTTCTGAATATGGAGCGGTTTTTACAGGAGCTGAAGCTATTTTTGGAGGAGGAGGACCTACCAACTTTTTAAATAAAGTAACCATGATTTTGATTATTCTTTTTTTCTTAAATTCTATACTTCTTACTAAAGTATTTACTGAAAAACATAAACCCTCTATTTTAAAAATAGAAACTCCTTCTACCAAAAAAGAACCTTTACCCATACCCCCTTCTGTTCCTATACCTCCTAAAAGTTCTTATCCTATTTCTGGAAACAATACTCAACAGTAACTCAGAATGAAAAATCTAGCTATTTTTGGAGCAACAGGTTCTATAGGAAGATCTACTATAGAAATTGTGAAAGAATTTTCGGACAATTTTAAAATAATAGCTCTTTCTGCAAAATCAAGAATTAGAGAACTTAAAAGTATTGCTGAACAATTTAAAGTTCCTTATTTAATAGTTGAAAATAAAGATGATGCAAGGATTTTAAAAGAAACCCTTAATTATTCTGCTAATGTTTTGTGGGGAGATGAAGGTCTTAAGGAAATATCTACTTTGGATTCAATTGATATTGTAATAATAGGAATATCTGGAATAAAAGCTTTGATACCTACTTACTATGGACTAATATCCGGGAAAAGAGTAGCTATAGCTAATAAAGAAAGTATTATAAGCGCAGGAAAACTTCTTAAAGATGTTATCTCTCATTCTGGAGCTCAACTTATCCCTGTGGATAGTGAACATTCAGCTTTTTTTCAATTGCTTCAAGGAGAAAAAAAAGAAAATATAGAAAAACTCATTCTCACTGCCTCAGGGGGTCCTTTTTATAAAACCTCTTTAAAAGAATTTGACAAAATTACTCCAGAAATGGCTGTTTCTCATCCTACCTGGAGAATGGGTAAAAAAATCTCCGTTGATTCAGCTACTTTAATGAATAAAGGATTTGAAGTTTTAGAAGCTATGATATTATTTGAAATACCCCTAGAAAACATAGAAGTAATTATTCATCCCCAGAGTTTGGTTCATGCTATAGTAAAATTAAAGGATGGATGTTACTTAATGCATCTTAGTTTACCTGATATGAAAATCCCTATAGCTTATGCTTTAAATTACCCATATAGAAAAAACTTACCTATAAAAAATTTAGAAATTTGGCAGTTAAATAATCTTATTTTTAAAAAACCAAATTTTAAAAAATTTCCTTGCTTAAAATTGGCTTATGAGGTAGGGAAAAAGGGAGAACCATACCCATTAATTCTTGAAGCAGCAGATGAAATAGTTGTAGAGGCTTTCTTAAATTATGAAATTCCTTTTAACAAAATTTTTTATTTCCTTGAAAAAACTGTAAATGAATTTAAAATACCTTCTATTAATTTCAACAATATTGATGAAATTTTAGAATTTCACCAAGAGGTTTGTAAATTTACAAAAACTTTAATTGAGAGATCTAAACAATGATAATGACTCTAATAGTAACTATTATAATAATTGGAATTCTTGTTTTGGTTCATGAATTAGGACATTTTCTAAGTGCTAAATGGATGGGGGTTAGAGTTGAAATTTTTTCCTTAGGTTTTGGACCGCGTTTAGTAGGATTTAACAAAGGAGAAACTGAATATAGAATTTCTCTTATTCCTTTAGGTGGATATGTAAAGCTTTATGGTGAACATCCAGAAACTATTCCTTCTGTGGTTGAAACTAGCAAGGCTTTTGCCTTTAGATCACCTTTACAAAAAGCTTTTATCGTAATTGCAGGTCCTTTAGCCAATTTTATTTTAGCTGTTATAGTATTTTGGTTTTTATTTTCTGTAATAGGAATTTACTTATCTCCATCTAAAATAGGAGGGATTTTACCAAATTCTCCGGCAGAAAAAGCTGGTCTTAAAGCTGGAGACGAAATTTTGGAAATAAACGGAAAAAAGGTTGACTCCTTTCAAGATCTTGTTCTTTCCTTAAGAAGTAAACAAATTCAAGAAGAAATTATTTTAAAAATAAAAAGACAAGAAAAAATTTGGGAAGTCAAAATTAAACCTGAACTAAAGGAAGATTACAATATTTTTGGTAAAAAAACTTTGATTCCCATAATTGGGATTAAATCTTCAGAAGAAATAATTCATAAAAAATATAACCCCTTTTTAGCTTTTTTATTAGCTATAAAAAAGGTATCAGAAATAACAAGTTTAATTTTTATAGCTATTTATAAACTTTTTATCGGAGAGCTTCCTTTTTCTACCTTAGGAGGACCCATTAGTATAGGAAAAATGGCAGGAGAAACAGCAAAACTGGGAATTTTTGCTCTTCTTTCTTTTACTGCAATCTTATCAATAAATTTAGGAGTTATTAATATCCTTCCTTTACCTATGCTTGATGGAGGTCATCTTGTTCTTTTTGGAATAGAGGCTATAAGAAAAAAACCTCTCTCTTTAAAAACTCAAGAATTAATTTTTAAAATAGGATTAATGTTAATAATTGCTTTAAGTATAGCTGTTTTTTATAACGATATTATGAAACTTCTTAGTGGATGGAAGCTCCCCTAATTTTTGCTATTGAAACCTCTGGTAAAACCGGAGGACTTGCTCTTTTTAAAGAAAAACTAATAGGTGAAATAACTCTTAGTTCCAAAGAATCTTATTCTACCCTTATTTTTAAGAGCCTTCCTTTTTTAGAAAAACTTTTAAATTTTAGTTTAAAAGATATAGATTATTATGCCATAGATATAGGCCCAGGAAGCTTTACTGGGTTAAGAATAGGGCTTTCGATAATAAAGGGTTTTTATCTTGTTTTTCCAAAACCAATTATCTCAATATGTAGTTTAGAAATTTTAGCAACTAACTTCATAGGATATCCAGGAACAATAATAACTTTGATAGATGCCTATAGTAAAGAAGTATTTTTTGCTTCTTATGAATGGAAAAACTTTTCTCTCAAAACAAAGATTTTACCTATTTGTATATCTATTAAGGAAATTCCTAATTTTGTAAAAACTCCATCTCTTTTTATAAGTGAAACTTTAGAAAAATGGGATAATTTCTTAAAAAAGAGCTTAAATAATCTATATTTAAAACCCTCTGTTTATCCTTCTATTACTGCAGGTTTATTGGCTAAATTAGCTTATCTTAAATTAAAAGAAGGTACAGCTGAAATAAAAACTGCAGAAGAACTTTTACCTCTTTATTTAAAAGCCTCTGAAGCAGAGAGAAAATTTTTAAAAATCTGAATAAAATGATAGCTTTTCTAATAAAAAGATTATTAACTCTTTTGTTAACTCTTATAGGGATAACCCTTATTAGTTTTTCTACTATTCATTTAGCTCCAGGAGGACCATTAAGTCCTATTACTGAATTTAATCCTAAAATTACTCCTGAATATAGAGAAAAATTAGTAAAAATGTATGGACTTGACAAACCCTTTTATCTTCAATATTGGAATTGGCTAAAAGGAATTGTTAAATTTGATTTTGGAAAATCCTTTTCTTTAGATCAAAGACCTGTTTGGGATAAAATAAAAGAAAGATTACCTGTGACCATTTTTATAAATGCCCTTTCATTAATTTTGATCCTGGTTTTAAGTATCCCACTCGGTGTGTATTCAGCAGTAAGAGCTGGTGGTATTTTTGATAGAATAGTAACTATTATTACTTTTATAGGTTATGCGATGCCAAGTTTTTGGTTAGCAATTATTTTAATGATGATTTTTGGAGTTAAACTTCAATGGCTCCCTATATCAGGCCTACATTCAACTATTGGTTATGAAGAAATGGATATTATTCAAAAAATCATTGACTGGACGAAGCATTTAATTTGTCCTATTTTTGTGGCAGTATTTGGAGGAATAGCTGGACCTTTAAGATATATTAGAAATTCCATGTATGAAGTTTTAAAAGCTGATTTTATTATTTTTGCCAGAGCAAAGGGAATCCCAGAAAAAGTTATAATTTATAAACATGCTTTAAGAAATGCTCTTCTTCCATTAATTACTATTTTAGGACTTTCTCTTCCAGGATTAATAGGAGGAAGTGTAATTTTTGAAACAATATTTGGAATTCCAGGAGTAGGACAACTTATGTGGCAAGCTGTTATGGCACGAGACTATCCAGTAATTATGGCAAATCTTTTTTTAATCTCCTTTTTAACTTTATTGGGAAATTTTTTAGCTGATATAGGATATGCCTTAGCAGATCCGAGAATAAGACTTGAAGCTACAAAACAATGAAAAATTTTCTGAAGGAATTAGTAAAAAATAAAACCGGAATTTTCTCTCTAACTATAATCTTAATACTAATTTTTTTAGCCACATTTGCTCCTTATCTTTCTCCATATGATCCTTTTGAGATCAATGTGGATGAAATTCTTCTTTCCCCTTCTTCAAAACATCCCTTAGGCACTGACCTTTTAGGAAGGGATGTATTAAGCAGAATGATTTATGCTTCAAGAATTTCCTTAGAGGTAAGTTTGGTAGCAGTAGGAATTTCTTTGTTGATAGGAACTTTTTTAGGTTCATTAGCAGGCTATTTCGGAGGTATTATAGATCAAATTATTTCTCGATTTATAGATATAATGCTTTGCTTTCCTACTATATTTTTAATTTTAGCTGTAATTGCTTATTTGGAACCATCTATTTTAACTATTATGATAGTAATAGGGGCAACAAGCTGGATGGGTGTTGCAAGATTAGTAAGGGCAGAGATTCTCTCTTTAAAGGAAAGGGATTTTATATTAATAGCTAAGGTGTACGGAGCAGGAACTTTTAGAATCATTTTTAAGCATCTTCTTCCTAATACTTTACCTCCTATTTTGGTTTCAGCTTCATTGGGATTAGGGCAGGCTATTCTTATTGAATCTGCTTTATCTTTTTTAGGGATTGGAGTTCAACCTCCTATTCCTTCATGGGGGAATATTTTAATAGAGGGAAAAGAAACTTTAGAAGTTGCCTGGTGGCTTTCTATTTTTCCTGGTTTAGCTATTCTTATAACTGTATTAGCTTTTACTTTATTGGGAGAAACTTTACAAGAAATATTAAGTCCAAAGAAAGAAAAATAACAAATGCCGAGGGCGGGACTCGAACCCGCACGGACGCAAGGTCCACTAGCCCCTCAAGCCAGCGCGTCTACCAATTCCGCCACCTCGGCTTTAAACTTTAATATATTATTAATTTATATCTTGTCAAGCCTTTATTTAATCTTATTGAAACTTTGTTATTTTGGTAAATTCTTCTCTTAACTTTTTATAAGCTCTATCTAACTCTTCAGCTTTACCAGAAAGATTTCTTAAATGAGTTTCATAAAAAACCTTCCATATTTTGTCTATTTCTTCAAAATACTTAGAAAGCTTAATAATAAAGTTTTTTATTTTTTCTGCTTCCTCCGAAAGCTTTTTAGCATGAACTCCTGCTTTTATAAGTTCTATTTTATGTGATAAAGTTAAAGGAGAAACCACTTGAACTCCTCTTTTTGCATAATCCCTCAATAACTCAAAAGCATAATTTACTAAAAACCAATAAACTCCTTCAGATGGTATATAAACGAAAGCAAATTCAGCAGAACCTTTATCAGGACATATATAATCATTGGCTATTTTCTCTAAATGATGTCTCACATCATTCAAAAATTTTATTTTAAAATTTTCTTTTTCTTTTAAATCCTCAGCTTCTAGCATTTTTCTGTAATTTTCTAGTGGAAACTTCGAATCAATACAAATAATTCCAGCAGTAGAGTTAATATAAGCATCGGGAATTTTGCCATCTAAAATTTTTTTTCTAATTCCAAACATTTCTGGAGGAAGCTGATCAGAAAGAAGAACCTCAAGAGCTATTTCACCAAAAGCCCCCCTTTCAGAAGGCACCCTTAACATTTGCTCAATTGATTTATGCATCTCTTTTATCTCTCTCACTTGAACCGTTAATTCTCCTATTTTTTCATTAAGCCCCGAATCCTTCCATATTTTCAATATAATGGCCTCTAGATTTTCTGGTTTTATTTCTGATCTTTTTAGAATAATAATCAATATCACCAAAAACCCTAAAATAATCAAAAAAATTATGGAAAAAATAACTAAAATCATTTTATATCAAAGTTAATATTTTTAAAAAATTTTCTTTTGTCAACAATATTAAGAAAAAAGATTTTTTTATTTTTAAGGGCTATCCAGATCAGAATTAAAAATAAGAAGATTATAAAGCCTCTTGAAATCATAAGATTCCAACTGAACTTTTTTATATATTCAGGAAATTTAATTATCGCCCAAAAATAAAAAAGTAAACCTATAAAAATAAAGGAAGTAATATAAAATACATAAACCCAAACTTTAGAAATCTTTAAAAATACATCTCTATTAAGTTCTTTATAAAAATTTTCCACTCCAAATATCCAAACAAAGACTAAAATCTCTATAAAACCAAAAATTAGCAGAAATAAAGTCCCAGCCCAAAAATCTAATTCATCAAGAAAACCAGGAATGAATGCAGAAAGAAAAGCTCCTATGGAGACTATTATCATAGAAAAGAAGGTGGCTTTTGAATGAGAAATTTTTATTTCCTCTTCAAAAACAGCAATAAGGGGTTGAATTAAAGCTAGGGATGAAGTTAAAGCTGCGATAAAAAGAAGAAAAAACCATAAAAAAGAAAGATAGGTTCCAAAAGGTAAATTTATTAAAATAGCTGGCATGCTCATAAATCCGATTCTAAAGGTCCCCTCTTTTGCCAATATAGGAATAGATTCTGCTCCAAAAACAGCAAAAGCTGCGGGAATAGCTATAGAACCACCTATAAATATTTCAACAAATTCATTCATCCCTATAGTATAAAGACCAATTTTTAATACATCTTCATTCTTTTTTACATAACTTGCATAAGTAGCGATAGCTCCCATACTTAAAGATAAAGTAAAAAAAACTTGACCTGAGGCCTCAACCCATACTTGTGGATCAAAAAGTTTAGAAAAATTTGGTTTAAAAGTAAAATACAAACCTTCAAGCCCTTTCCAATTATTTATAGATAGAGATACAAAAGATAAAAAAATTCCCATTAAAAAAAGTAAAGGGATACCAATTTTGGCTGTAATTTCTATTCCCTTCACTACTCCTTTATTTAAAATATATCCATTTATCATCAAAGTAATGATTAAAAACAAAATTGCCCAAAAAGAAGGTTTAGTATAAGTTTTGTAGAAATTTAAAAAAGGCTTTATAGCAAGATTAGGATCAGTAGTGTTTATAGGTAATGGAAGTTTTTGAAACAATGAAAAAATAGCATATCCAAGCGTCCAAGATTCTATGTAGATATAATAACACACAATAAGCACTGGTATTGCTACCCCAAAAGTTCCTATAACCCTTGAAAGACGAGATTGTTGAAAAAATTCTCCCATAATTCCTATCATAGAACCATATCCTTTAGAACCTGCATACCTTCCTACAACCCATTCTAAAATCATTAAAGGAATTCCAAGTAAAATAAGGGAAATAAGGTAAGGAACAATAAAGGCTCCTCCTCCATAAAGAGCTACTTTAGAAGGAAATCTTAATATATTACCCAGCCCTATAGCATTTCCTGCTGCAGCAAAAATTAAGCCAATTTTTGTTGCCCAGGTTTCTCTCTTCATAAATTTTAATTTTACTACAAAATTAAAGGGTAGAAAAAATTTTAATTGGAGATATATTTTAATATTATGGAATCAGTTATTATAGATGGTGTAACTTTATATCTTTCCTCTCCTGATGAATTAAATATTCCTGTTTATCCAAGAGAGGAAATTATTGAACAAATTATTGCCTGTTGGTTAGTTTTAGATGAAAAAGATTTTCCCCTTACTCCTAGACTTATTGGTAAACCAGGAGTTGGAAAAACTACTTTGGCTTATGCTGCTGCTCGAAAATTAAATAAAGAAGTGTATATTTTCCAAGCTACAGTAGATACACGTCCAGAAGATCTTATTATAATACCTGTAATTTCTGAAGATAAAAAGATTAGATATGTGGCAAGCCCTATTGTTACTGCTATGATAAGAGGTGGAGTAGCCATAATTGATGAAGCAAATAGAATGAGTGAAAAATCATGGGCTTCGCTTGCCCCTCTTCTTGATACCAGAAGATATGTAGAGTCTATTATAGCTGGAATTAAAATAAAAGCTCATCCCAATTTTAGATTATGTGTCACTATGAATGAAGATGCTTCAACCTTTGAACTTCCAGAATATATTCAATCAAGACTTCAACCGCAAATATTCATAGACTTTCCTTCCTATGAAGAAGAAAAAGCGATTTTAAAAACTAATTTACCTTGGGCAGAAGAAGGTCTCATTGATTATATAGTAAGATTTCTACAACTTGCTCATGAATGCGGAGAAATTTATAGTGTAAGAGATGGAGTAAATATAGGAAGGTATATTCTTAAAAAACTAAGTTATTTAAAAAAATCCTCTGGAGAATCTGAAAATTTAATATCCCTTCTTAAAGAAGCTATATCTATTATATTAGGACCTCAAGCTTTAATATACTTTAAGGAAGTAATAGAAAACAAAAAAATTACTAAACCTCTCCTCAGACCTTTAGATTAACTTTAAAGGTCTTCAAATATGATTAAAATAGAAAAAACATTTTTAAATAAAACTCAGTTTTTATATTTCCTTCCTTTTTTTTCAGCAAATCTAGAAATTACTCAATGCATATTAAAATCACTTCACGAAATTAAACCTCAAGCTATTATAATAACTTTGCCTTATTTTCTAAAAGAAAAATGGATAACTGCTGTAAAATTACTTCCTAATATTTCAGCCATTTCCCTTACTTATAGAAACAAATTAACTGAATATTTAATTACAGAACCTCTTTGTCCCCTGGTGGCTACTACAAGATATGCTATCTCTCATAATATTGATCTTTTTTTAGTGGATTTACCTAAAGAAACTTCTTATGAGGAAATAGCACATTTTGTTCCTTTACCTCCTTATCTTATAAAAGATTTAAGTTTTTCTAAATATACCGAAGCTTGTTTATCCTTTTTTGAAGAAGTAATTACAGAAAGAGAAAAATATATAGCAGAAAAATTAAAAAATCTTTCTGAAAAATATAATATTTTAGCTATAGTATTGCCTTTTTATCAAGTAAAGGGAGTAATAAAATCTTTAGAATTTACCAGAGGTTTATTATATTT
>Ga0105163_1000476_pt1 | contig 23771 bp, 24 predicted proteins | sample JNZ110809AmetaG_FD_81531 | JGI IMG/M metagenome (GOLD analysis project Ga0105163, IMG submission 81531) | Hot spring microbial communities from Jinze hot spring, China to study Microbial Dark Matter (Phase II) - JNZ 110809A | ecosystem: Environmental > Aquatic > Thermal springs > Hot (42-90C) >... | reverse complement strand
GGTCAGGAACGTCTGGGAGGTGGTGGACTACGACAGCTACCTGATGGTGGGTGAGTGGGATCCTGTGAACGACGCCTTCAGGAGCTACCTGGGTGAGAGCTCGCTGCTGAGGAGGCTTGGGGTCCGGCACATGAGGACGGTCGACGAGTTCCTCACGGAGATCGAGCGGAGGAGGATCGTGCTGGACTGGATGGTCCGTCGCCGGATAACAGACCCAGAGGACGTGAACGCTTTGGTGCTGCAGTACTACGAGCGGCCGGAAGTGGTTGTGGCCAACGCGACCGCGGAGCTTCAGGGGTTGGTGGATGACTACTCGGAGGCGTCCAAGACGCCTTTCAGGGCCTCTGGGCCCTCACAGTAAACCCCGACCGGCGATAGGGTCGGCACTATTGCCCTCCGCCTTTACCTCCGCCATCTCCTCCACCGGGCTTCACGTCAACCGTCGTTGAGGCTGGTCCGCTGGTGTAGGTCATGCCTGTTACCTCCCCTTGTCCCACGACCGCACCCGCCGCAAGCGAGATGGTCAGCTGTCCCCTCCCTCCACCCCTACCTCCCTGGATCTCCACGTCGCAGAGCGCAATTATCTGCGTGCTGCCGGGCGAGAGCGTCACGCCCGTGAAGGTCTCACAGCGGAGGAGGCGAGCGTTCACGTTGCCGCTGAACCCTATGAGGCTCCCGTCGAAACCAGTTATCGTAACGTCCTCCTGCTCCTTACCCGGGCCCTTTGGGAGACTCACATAGACCATCAGCGTCACGATCTCGCTGTCATCGCTGCCGCCCTGGAGCCTGACGGTCTTGGGAACGGCCCTCAGGGAGACCTGCAGGTCGACGCGCTCGACGCTCCTCCGGCCGAGGTCGAAGACGACGGAGGTCTGGTCAGGGACGCTCACGGTCACCGGGTTCCTGCCCTCCCCGAGCTGGACCAACCGGCCGTTCTCGTACAGTGTCACCTTGAAGGCGCCAGCGGTGGTTCCGAAGGCGACTGTAACGTTCTCGTTCGACGCGGTCGCCTTATGAGTGAACCTCTTGGGCTCGGCATCGCCGCTGTTGACCGGCTCCACGGTCACCGTGTAGGTCCTGCCGCGCCTCATGTTGACGATGCTCACGGTGAGCGTGTGGGGGAAGGCAAAGGATGGCAATCTGCCCTCACGGATGTATACCAGGTCCGAGGTGAAAGCCCTGCCCCGTGACGTGACGACCTTGAACAGGACGAACCCGGTGAAGTCGTCCGGTATGCAATGCCCGACCTCGATGGAGATCTCCTGACCGGGATCTATCGTGATCTGGTCGGCGAGGCAGGGCCCGTCGGCGGGGAGTGGCGCACCGGTCCGGTTCTCGATGACCCAGACCCTGACGACCTTGACGGAGATGGGGCCCGAGTTCTCGACGAGTAGCAGAGGCTCCCCTGGCTGGTCGCCGACGCCTATCCTGATCTTGAGGCGCTCGGAGTAACGGTCGACGTCGAAGTTCCGCCTGGAGCCGACCTCGCTCGAGAGGAGCGAGTAGAGAGACTGGGTGAAAATCAGCATAGGAACCGCGATGGCGAATACGATGACCAGCAGGAAGATCGCCGCGAGGGCGGCAGATACCCCCCTCCTTTTCTGGTCAGACCTCAGGGCACCTCACCACCGAGCGGGTACCTGATGAGGAGGCCGTACTGCGCGTTGTCAGTGGGGTTATGGGGATCGTAGAGGGGCTCCGGCATGGCGAAGACCTCGACGACGTAGTTGGGTCCGCTCCCCGTGACCTCGCAGTCGACCCGTTTCGCCTCCCTCATCTCGGGAGGCACCCTGGTCAGCTCCCTGTACGGCGTGCTGGGAGGGTTCGAGCCTGCCTGATAGACCACGCATCTGAGCACCACCAGCTGGTACCTTCCGGGATTGGAGAGCCAGACCTCTGCGGTACCGTCGCCGGAGAGGTGGGCGTGCTCGACGGTCAGGAGACTCCACTGCCTAACCACCTCCCTGTTGGTCTGCTCGGTCGACCTGTGGAACTCGGCCGAGGACCAGGAGTAACCGAGGAGGAGCAGGAAGACCCCGAGGGCTATCACGACGGAGATCAGGATGACCTCGGACATCACGGGGCTTACGGCGGCTCTGGGCCTGGACGCGGTGATCCCTCTGGAGGGTGACGGACGATTAGGTAAACCAGCGGAGCGTGATGCCGTGAGACAAAAGAAAAAGCGGTGCGGAGGATTTGACATAGTTTTATGGGACCAGTACAGCGACCGGGTACGTCTTGCCGCTGGTCGTGTGCAGGGCTATCTCGTTCGTGACCCCGCCAGTTACTACACAATCTTTGGGAATATGGAATTCGTAGACCTCTCCAACCGGTAGCTGTCTATTGAGGTTTCTCAGGCAGGGTTGACCGTTCACGAGTATCATATCTACTACCGCTGGGCTTGAGCCGGTGTTCTTCGCGATCACCACAGTTTGATTATTATTAGCTGCATCCCAGTATGCGGCCTGTATCTCGATCTTCTCGAACCTCGTGAAGACGCCGACGAGCCCCGACGCCCAGAAGGCCACCGCGATCGCTATCACAATAGCCACCGCCACCAGGATCACCGTAGCGACCACGGGGCTGATCCCGGACTTCCCCTTTCCGGTCACGTCTCATTCCGCAGATGGGAGGCGAATAAGACTTTCCAGCCCAGTTTTTCGCATCGGGTAGCCTGCTCATTAATCTGTTTTCCGAATTGCCAACAGAAGACGGTCCTCATTGGCATATCCGAAGGAATTGGCCTTCGAGGAGCCGCGGTGGGGGCCGCATGCACAGCGCCGAAGGCCCTCTCCTCCAGCTCCGACGGAGGCGCGCTACCCTTTTACTCGGCCTATGCCACCGGAATTCGAACGGGTCATGGGCGTCTCCGACTCCTTCGCGTCCTTCGCCTTCACCCACTTCAGGGAGCTGGGCACCAGGCTGGTCCTGAGGCTCGCTCCGGGCATACCGGAGAAGCTCGAGTCGACGGGGAAGCGGATCCACCCCGAGGTCTTCGCGTCCATGGTCGTGGCGGCCTTCTTCATCTCCGCGGTCGTCACCGTTGCCCTCATGGCCGCAACCTTCGTCCTGACCGGGGAGGCCCTATTCGCACTGCTCCTCCTCCCGATACCGTTCCTGGTCCTCCTCCTCGGCATCGCATACCCCTACCTCTCCGCCTCCAACGCCTCGTCCATGTACGAGAGCGAGGTCCCCTACGCCGCCGCTTACCTGGCCGTGATGTCCACCGGCGGCATACCGCCCTTCAAGAGCCTCGAGCGCCTCTCCGAGAGCGAGCTCCTCCCCAACATCGCAAGGTCTGCCAAGATCGCGAGGATCCGCGTCTCCGTCGCCGGCGAGGACCCGGTCACCGCGATAGAGAAGATGGCCAAGGGGTTACCCTCGAAGGAGTACAGGGACCTGCTGCTGGGATACGCGTCAACGCTCAGGAGCGGCGGCGACGTCGTCCACTTCCTGATCCGGAAGACGGAGCAGATCTTCACTGCGCGGATGGGGACGATGCGGATCGTCGGCGAGCGCATGGGTATGCTGATGGAGGGGTACGCGGCCATAACCATGATGCTGTCGCTGGTGCTCTTCACGATCTACATCGTCTCGAGGGCCCTCCCCTCGGAGTTCATGGTCCTCCCGGCCGAGCAGTTCGCCATCATCGCGTACATCGTCCTGCCCATGCTCTCGATAGTCTTCCTTTACATCGCTGACATCAGCCAGCCCAAGTACCCCCAGACCGATCCACGGCCGATGAGGGTCTTCTACTACACGCTCCCCGCGGGCTTCGCGTTCCTCGCGCTCTTCGTCCTGCCCTTCTACGCAACCGACCTCCAGTTCATCTCGCCCTTCAGGGAGACCTCCGGGTCGATCGTGGCCCTCAGGAAGCTGATGGGCCTCGAGCAGGGCTACGAGTCCTCGATCGCGCTCTGCCTGAACTTCATCGTCTTCTTCCTCCCCGGAGCCGTGGCCTTCATGAGGTACAGCAGGGAGAACTTCTCGGTCATCCACGGCATGACCGTCTTCCTCAGGGACCTCACCGAGGTGCGGAAGACGGGCCTCAGCCCCGAGCAGTGCATCATCGACCTGTCCCGGAACAACTACGGCGCGTTCTCCAAGAGGCTGAAGGAGATAGCCCGGATGATCAGCTGGGGTCTCCCCCTCAGCAAGATCTACCAGGAGTTCGTCAGGAGGACTTACGGCTGGCTCGAGCGCGCAGGCATGTTCATTCTGATCGACGCAATAGACGTCGGTGGCGGAGCTCCCGAGACCCTCGAGGTCCTGACGTCGTTCTCCGAGGACCTGGAGGAGATCGAGCGTCAGAAGCGCGCAACCCTCAGGCCGCTGATGATGATCCCGTACCTCACGGCCCTCCTCCTGGTGACGGTGGTGGTGATCCTGGTGGTCTTCATGAGGGAGCTGCTCAAGGTGGCCCGGATGCCCATCTCCGCCGCCGAGTTCATCGGCTTCTTCCTCCCTCCGGTGATCTTCATCGCGGCCATCAGCGGCCTCGTCGCAGGTAAGATCTCCACCTCGAGGGTTGCAGGGGGCTTCCTTCACGCGGTGATACTCTCGGCGGTCTCGCTGATAGCGATCTGGATCACCGGCATCGTATCGGTGCAGCTCTTCCAGCTGCCGTCCGTCGGCGGTTGAGCTCGCTGCTGAACGCCGTCAGACCAAGGAGCCCTTGATCCGGTCCACGATGACGGACAGCCTTCCGCGCAGCATCTCCTCGCCCACGTCGGCGAGGTCTATCACTTCGATCTCGAGGTTGCCGGGACCCAGCCAACCCCTGGCCGACGGTGACGCCATTATATCCGTCGACGTGATGGCATGTGATGGGTTTGCAGCGGGTCGCGATTCCCTGGACCGAGAAGTACAGGCCCAGGAGGGTGAGCGAGGTGGTGGGCAACGGGGAGGCGGTCCAGGCGTTCCTCGAGTGGGTGAGGAGCTGGAGCTCGGGAAGGCCCGCGAAGAAGGCGGCCCTTCTCCACGGCCCTCCGGGAACAGGGAAGACCTCGCTGGTCATCGCCTTCGCGGAGGAGAACGGCTACGACCTGGTCCAGCTCAACGCCAGCGACAGGAGGTCGGCCGAGGACATCGAGAACCTCCTCGGGCAGGCGGTCAGGGCTGCCTCGGTCTTCGGGCGGAGGAGGATCGTCCTGATCGACGAGGTCGACGGTCTCTCGACCGTTGCCGATGCGGGTGGCGTCAGAGCCATCGCTTCCCTGATCGACCGGACTGAGGTTCCTATCGTGCTGGTGGCCAACGACCCCTGGGATCCATCCCTTCAGGAGCTAAGGTCCAGGTGCGAGATGATCGGTTTCAGGAGGCTGAGGGCTAAGGAGGTTTTGTCGAGGCTGGAGGAGATCTGCAGGAGGGAGGGGGTCTCGGTCGACCGGGAGGTTCTCGAGTCCATCGCAGAACGCTCGAGGGGCGACATGAGGGCCGCCATCAACGACCTCCAGCTGGTCGCAACCTCTGGATCTGATCCTAGGAGGGTCCTCGAGTCGATACCGAACAGGGTGATCGAGCTCAACGCGTTCGAGCTCCTCGGCCGGATCTTCGGAGCCCACCGCTTCTCCGATGGAAGGGGAACGCTGGCCAACACAGACCTCGACGTGGACACGGTCTTCACGTGGGTCCTGGACAACCTGGACCAACAGATCAGGGACCCGCAGGCGCTCCACGAGGCGTACAAGGTCTTGGCCGACGCAGACCTTCACCTGAGGAGGGCCACGAGGCTCCAGCGCTGGGAGCTGATGAAGTACGGCACCATCCTGCTCTCCGCAGGACCCGGCGTGATCAAGGCAACAGTGGCGGAGAAGGGAGGGAGGTTCGAGTTCCCTGCGAGGATCAGGTTCATGCAGCAGACCAAGGACGTCCGGACGCTTGCCGACTCGATCCTGACGAAGGTCAACAAGAGGCTCCACATGTCCAGGGCGAAGGCCGCGGTCCACTTCCTGCCCTACCTGAGGCTGATGCTGAAGGCCGGCGATCGCGGGATCGCAAGGCACTTCAGGCTCACAGAGGAGGAGATAGGGTATCTGGTCTCGAGGGCGCCGGAGCTCAGGGTTCAGCCGGCCGAGGTGAGGGAGTCCGCTGAGGAGCGGGCGAGGCCCCAGGCTAAGGCTAGACGCGCCGGAACGGCGTCAGGGCGGTCAACGGGACGATCCCGCGCATGAGGGGCATGTACTGGGAGGAAGAGGAGGGTAGGAGGTTCAGGTGGCGCATGATGGACGAGCGGGATCGAGAGCAGGTCCTCACCAAGGTGAGAGAATTGCTGGAGGCCGACAACGACGTGGTGCTCGCGGTCGTCCACGGCTCCTTCCTCTCCGGCGGCCCCTTCCGGGACCTGGACATCGCGGTCTACGTGAGGGGAGGGGTTGATGCGCTGGACAAGAAGATCGAGCTGGAGCGGGCCCTTGAGGAAGCGACGGGCCTTCCCGTAGACGTGAGCGTCCTGAACGAGGCACCGGCGTGGTTCGTGAGGAGGGCCCTCTCTAATTGCAAGGTGCTGGTGGAGCGCTACCCCGTCCTGGAGCGGTTGTACCTGATGAGCGTCGATGCCTCCACCGAGAACGTCCGGGACTGAGGCCCTTCTGTGTCAGCCGTGGTGGCCCTGACCAGTTCCCCTCTTGAGGAGGGCCGTCAGCTCGCGCTCGAGGATCGACGCGGGCACCTCCGGCAGCGTGATGTAGCTCTTCCTCCCCCTTATGCCCTCGCTCTTGACCCGGATCCTGATGAAGCCCTGGTCCTCGAGGCGCTGGAGGATCTCCCAGAACCTCGTGGATGCCCTCGGAGCCACCTGGTGCTCCTCGCAGACCATCGCGTAGTACCTGCTCAGCTCGCTCGCGGTCACCGAAGGGGCGTTGTTGCTCAGGAAGTACCTCGCGAGGGACAAGAGTACCAGCTTCTCGTGGAGCGACAGGTAGTGCAGGCTCTCCCTCCTGATGGCGGGGTAGACGCTGGCCGCGGCCTTCCTCACGTGCTCCGCCCTCACCCTCTGAGAACCCTCCTGCTCCGCGAACTTACCAGCCCTCCAGAGGAGCTCGATCGCGTACCGGGCGTCGCCCCTCTCCGCAGCCAGGTCCACGATCGCCTCTATCGCCTCCTCGGTCACCACGCCCTCGTGGAAGGCCTCGGATGCCCTGTACTCGACGATGTCGCGTAGCTGCCGGTGGTCGTACTCGCTCAGGTTGATCACGTTGGTGAGGAACATCGTCCTGGTCCCCTCGTCGACTCCCTGGAACGCCTCGAGCCCCCGCGAGATCAGGAGCACCGAGAGCCTCGACCCTCCCCTTCTCTCCTCCCCCACCCTCGCGAGGTAGTAGAGGGCCTCCTGCTCCTCCCTCAGTAACGCGTCCACCTCGTCCAGGGCCAGCACGACCCGAACGTCCCTCTCCTCGAGGTAGTCGAGCAGGTCGTGGAGGAGCTCCTCGTTGGACAGGCCCCTAGTTGGTATCCCGGCCCTCAGCTGCTCTATCGCCCGCTTAAGGACCGAGAAGAGCGTCCGGTGGATGCGGCAGTTGACGTACGCGAACCTGACGTCCGTCGAGGATTCCCTCGCGAGCTCCTCAGCCCTCCTCCCGAAGAGCTTGGAGAGCGCGGTCTTCCCCGTGCCGGTGGGCCCCGCGATCAGCGCCCTGACCGGTGCGGTCCTCCTCCCGGAGACGAACGATGAGAAGAGGGACGTCAGGTGATCGAGCTCTTCCTCCCTGTGGGGGAGCCTCGAGGGGACGTACTCGGGCGAGAGCTTGTCCTCGTCCCTGAAGATCCACATCCCTCCTATGGCCCTGCGGAACGGCCGGTATTTTTGCAGAAGGTCGAGGGTTGGGCGAAAGTGGAGCGCGTTGCGCCCTGCTTCCTGAAATCCCTGTCCCGACCTCAGCGCCCCAGCCAGATCCAACCCCACATCGCCTCTCAAGCCAATACTTTAGCTACCCGATGAGGGACATAAGGAACGTCCTCGACTTCTTCCGGAGGAGGTTCCATGTGGACGTAGACCCCGACGAGAATTCGGAGCGGGTCATAGCTTCGCTCCTCCAGGTCTGACCTCGCAACCCGCTTAGAAAAAATTGTGGCTTATTTCACAGGCTTCTATTGGCTCCTGAGCCCATTCTCTCTTTGCGCTGGAGCTTCCCATGTTTTGAAGGCGGATCTGACGGTAGTCACAAGGTCGTCGTAGTTAGTGTAATATTTGCTTATTCTGAAAACCTCGACCCCACAGCTCCTGACCAGCTCCACTATCTCCTTGAGGTCTGATATGGCCTTCTCAAGGCATGCTGGCGGGCACTTGCTGAAGACCCGCTCCACGTCCGCTAACACTCGTGTCCAATTGGGATAAAAGAATATGTGGACTGCTCCCGGATGGAGGACGAATCCCTGTCTCCCTTTAAGATGGTTCTCGTATCTGCAGTTCGTCGGTATCTTTGGTGCTGATGGCTCCTCCTTCGGCTCTGGCCCATCGATAACTTCGCCTGTTATCTCGGTCTCCCTCCTTTCCTCGGCTTCAGCATTCAAGAACTCGTCAAGGGTGAACTGCTTATAATACACCATACATCATTACCCAATCTGCGGCTTGACCTCCATCAACCGCTCAAGCATGGGTATGGCATCTGATTCCCCTGCCTGAGCCAATATCGCCTTAAGGTGCTTGATGTCGTCGGACTCGATCATCCGTGGTGCCATGACATACTCAACGTCAAAGTATGGCGTCGGGGCGTGGATGTATATGGGGCCTTTATGCATGAGTTCAATCGTTAGGATGTTAGACACAGCTCACATTCCTTATGTACCTGCATTGCGATATGAGATGATAGGGATGGTCAAAGAGGCAAACCAAGAACATCTCGATTGTAAGCTGAAGGAGAAGGCCCTTGAGCTGTTCAGGAGACTCGAGGAGATATCAGAGCTACCGAGGTTCCAAGGAGCGACGGTAGATTTCCATCAGAAGAAGCCCGCCACCGTCTTCGTTCCATGGATTCCGACGGTAGCTCAAGTCGAGAACGGAGAACTCCTGAAGTTCCTCAAGGACAATGACGTCAAGAAAGTTCTGGTGGACGCCCTATGGCCGACGAACGCAGCCATCCTCAAGCAACTCGTCGAGAGCGGGGTCGAGGTCTGGGTCCTAACCAGACCCTCGGCTCTACACGGATGGCGGAAAAAGCACGAAGGTAAGCCAAAGGGACTCGTGGAGTGGTTGGAAAGACACCACCCAGAGATCCTAGAAGGGTTCAAGACGGAGGTCAAGAACGACGTTTACGATGCAGTTCTGCTGAGGTATGTAAAGCCGAAGTATCAGCGGAGATTGACGAAGGAGCATCTGACGTGTTGGGTAAGCATGCTGTTATATCGGTATGCCAGAAGGAATCGTCAGGGACTGCTCCAACAGCTCGACGCTCTACCAGTATCAGAGGACGAAAGGTCGTGGAGAGTAGAGATGGCCGAGGACTATCTGATGATGGAGGCGACGAACTTCATTCAGATCATCAAGAGTTGCTATCCTAAGATCTGCGAAATGTTCAAGGATCTGCGCATCGATGGCGGAGATGCTATTGCACAGGCGTTCGCCTGCGACGTGTTCATGGAGATTGATGAGACCAAGAGCTTGACCGAGGTTTACAGGAAATTCGGACTCATCCCTAAGAAGGATCGAGAAGGTCTGATATATGACGGAGTGGCCAAACACTCCTTAGTTCAGTTGGCCGCGAAGAGACTCGGGGTTAATCCGAAATACCTGACCGCCGACGAGAAGAGAGCGTTCGTGGAGGAACAGAGGACAACAGTAGAGGTGATCTATAAATGGAAGAGGAAGACGATGGGCCTAGGGCCGGACGCCTCGGCGGGGGAGACCCGGGCACGGGCGCTTCGGAATATTAAGTCGCCCCCGCCGTACGGCGGCGAGGCGTACTTCCGTCTAATAAGCACCGGCCCGGGCCCCAAACAACCGAGGTCGCCCAGAGCTGACAACAGAAGCTATCCAAACCCCTCCCTCATTTCTTCCTTTCTTGAGCTATGCCTTGTGGCCTAATTCCCTGGGCTTGATGCCCTTTTCTCCCGCGGATGCTCTTCAATAATAGGTTGTAGCTCATCTCGTTCTCGTAAGGGATTTATATACTCTCCTTAGAATTTCCCTTTGGCCATGGACCGAGATGCGGTGAGGTCTGTATTCCTTCCTTCCTGATAGGGAGAGGTTCCTCAACTACCTCAGGAGAATCAGGTTCAAGGATGGTTTAAAATGCGTCTACTGCAGTTCATCTGATGTCAGGAAGGACGGAAAGGACAAGAACGGATATCAGGTATATGAATGCAATTCATGTAAGAGGAAGTTCAACGACAATATTCTCCATGGAGACGAAGAGCGTGAATCAGATATCAAAAGGAAAAGGGATTACGAGTCTATACTCAGATTCATCAGGGAGGTTCAGGAGATCGCTGAGAAGTTGGGAGGGATTAAGTTGGAGGGAATATGCGAGGCAGACGAGGTCTACGTGAACTCAGGCGATAAGGGGGTTAAGGACGACAATCCAAGGAGGAGAGGACTATCTGTTAAGGGAAGGGGAACATACGACAGCGACAGGCCTCCTGTGCTAACGCTGGTAAGGAGGTCAGACGGGATGACTGAGTTCGTCGTGCTCAGGGACATGAGTCGTGCAGTAGAAGAGATCAGGTCTAGGGCATCTGAAGATTGCGTAATTATAACTGACAAATACCCTGCATACGATAGGCCGGATTCAATTGGAATAAATTACATGAGGATAAATCACTCCGAGAGATATGCAGATGGAGATTAACAGATGCGAGAACAGACATTCTTTTCTGAGGTCATTCCTATCTAAGTTCAGAGGTGTGAGCAAGAGGTACCTACAGGGATACCTGTCGTTCCTAGCACTATTAATCAACAGGCATACAAGGTGGTTCAACGCAGTGCTATACCTTACGATGTCGGGATGAGCGTTTCGGTGATTTGAGAAACGGATTGGACGTCTGTTCAAAGCGTGCGAGCCCATGTCCTTGTGGCCTGAAGCCAGAGAACGTTATGGCCAATTTTTTCGAGGTATTCGGGTCGGACCGAGCTAGACTACGTCCCGATATAAGCAGTTTAATCAAATAGGGCCCCCATTCGTTTTCCGATTTGCCAACCTTGACTATATTCCGGCTCGGCGCTGGACGTCCGTGCAGGAGGTCGACGAGCGCTACGTGGCATCGGTCATCCCTCCCCGCAGGAGGAGCTCGAGGAAGGGAGAGAACGGCGTCGTGCTCTGCGTCGGCGGCAGCCGGCTCTACCACGGCGCTCCTGCGCTGATGGCGATGGCAGCTTACAGGACCGGTGTCGATCTGGTCTACCTCGCGGTGCCTGAGGTCCACGAGAGGCCGATCAGGTCGATGGCCCCGGAGCTGATCGTGATACCGATGGTGGACGCCAAGCTGACGAAGCGCGTCGCGGACCAGGTCCTGAAGTGGTTGCCGGGAAAGCCCAACTCCGCAGCCATAGGACCGGGCCTCTCGGTCGCCAAGGTGGTCGCCCTGCAGTACCTCGTCGGTCAGCTGCTCGCCGGAGGCGCTTCGGTGGTCCTCGACGCCTCAGCCCTCGTGCCGGAGGTCCTCGAGGTGGTCAAGGGGAAGAGGGTCGTGCTGACGCCCCACGCCGGTGAGTTCGCCCGGGTCTTCGGGAGGCCACCGGGCACCGCGCTCGAGGAGAGGATCAGATCCGCTCGGGAGGCTGCTAGGGAGCACGGCGTCGTGGTGCTGCTGAAGGGGCCCGTCGACGTGATCACCGACGGCGAACGGTTGCTTGTCAACAGGAGGGGTACCCCTGCGATGACCGTCGGAGGGACCGGTGACGTCCTCACGGGGATCGTGGCCGGCCTGCTGGCGAAGGGCGTGGAGCCGCTGGAGGCGGCCGCTGCTGCCGCGTTCATCAACTGCGTGGCCGGCGAGCTCGCTGAGCGCGACCTGGGACTTCACGTCCTGCCCACGGACCTGATAGCCCGCCTGCCGGCAGTGATGAGGGCCTTCGATCGCGTCGTCGACTGAGGGCGTTGCGTGAGGATCCAGAGGAAACGCCTATTTACGGTGCGAGTGGCACGTTGAGGCGATGATGGAGCTGACGGGCGAGGAGATAGTACGGAGGATCGTCAGCGATAAAGCGGCCCTGAGGGAGCTCGCGTACCACCTGGTCTCCGATCCCGATTTGAGGCTGGCCGTGATCAACGCTGTCTTGGCGGAGGTGGCGACGAGGCATGACCTGAGAGAGGTGCGGCAGGAGCTGGGGCGGTTGAGGGACGAGATCGACAGGCTGAGGGGAGAGATGGATCGGTTGGGGGACGGAATGAACAGGTTTAGGGACGACATGGACGGGAAGCTCGATGAGCTCAGGAGGGAGATGAGGAGTCTTATCAGGTGGACCATCACGACGGTCCTCGTCGTCTGGGGCTCGACGGTCCTGCCGGTCATGCTTAGGCTCGCGGGCGTCATCTGAGCGGCCCTGGCGGATCCGGTACCGTTATGCGCGGAAAGCGGGTGCGGCCGCCGGGATTTGAACCCGGGATCTGCGGGCCGGAGCCCCGCCGTCCTAGTCCAGGCTAGACGACGGCCGCGTCCCCGATAGAGGTGCGAGCAGCATGCTTTAGGCGTAACGGAACGCACCGGCGATCCCGAGGTGAGGATCAAATCCACGCCCTCTCAGCGCTGAGCGGATGCTGAGGTCGCTGCTCTTCGTGCCGGCGAACGTCGAGCGCTTCGTGAGGAAGGCCCCTGAGACCGGTGCGGACGCGGTGGTTCTCGACCTCGAGGACTCGGTGCCGGAGGGCGCGAAGGCGGAGGCCAGGAGGGGGCTCGCGAGGTCCGCGGAGGAGATCAGGAGCAGGTCAGGCCAGCTGATTGCTGTCAGGGTCAACTCTGTCGGGAGCGGTCACCTCGAGGACGACGTGAGGGCTGTCGCGGACTCCTCGATAGGCGTCGTGGTGCTGCCCAAGTGCGAGGGGCCGGAACACGTCAAGAGGTTGCGGGAGCTGGCGTCGGAGGTCGGCGTTGACCTGAGGGTCATTGCGCTCATCGAGTCGCCCCGTGGGGTTCTCTCCGCTGACCTCATCGCGTCGGTTGATGGCGTGATGGGCCTCGCCTTCGGCAAATACGACTACTCGCTCGCGATGGGCATCCTCCCCTCCGCAAACGCCAACGTGCTGGTTCCCAGGTCGCTCGTCGCGATCGCCGCAAAGGCCCACAACCTCATCGCTGTGGACACGCCGTATGCTGTGCTGAACGACCCGGATGGCCTGAGGGCCGAGGCCTTGGAGGCCAGGAGCCTCGGGTACGACGGCAAGTTCGCGGTGCACCCGTCGCAGGTTCCGGTCATCAACGAGGTCTTCTCGCCGTCGGAGAGGGACCTGATCTGGGCCCGGGAGGTCGTTGAGGTCCTGGAGAGGGCGAGGAGGGAGGGAAGGGCATCGGCCGAGCTGAGGGGCGTGATGGTCGACGAGGTCCACTACCGCATCGCCAAGAGGATACTTGACGGTTGGTCCGGTACCGCTCAGTCGGAGAGCGTGAAGTAGACGCGCTTGTTCCTTCGGCCCTTGCTCTCGAAGCCGACGATCTCGATCCTGCCGATCTCTGCCGTGTTCCGCACGTGCGGCCCCCCGTCGGCCTGCAGGTCTATCCCCTCGATCTCGACGATCCTCCAGACAGGGAGCTCCGGAGGCAGGCGGTCGGCGAGCTTGGTGATCCCCGGCAATTTCATCGCCTCCTCCCTCGGCATCCACGACACCCTCACGGGTCTCCCCTCTGCCAGCATGGAGTTGGTCAGGTCCACGAGCCTCCGGATCAGGTCCCTGTCCAGCGCCTCGAGCGAGAAGTCGACCCTGGACACGTCCGGCTTGACCTGGTTGCCGGTGACCAGCGCACCGGTCTCCCTCGAGACGACCGCGGACAACGCGTGGAGGGAGGTGTGCATCCGCATCACCCTGTAGCGCCTCTCCCAGTCGAGCACGCCCTTCACCCTCTCCCCCATTTCTGGCAGCTCGCCCTCCAGAACGTGCAGTACCCCTCCCTCGACGAACTTCGCCTCGACCACCTTCGAGACGCCCCTGCTGTGCTCCATCGTGCCGGTGTCGCTGACGAGCCCACCGCCGGTCGGGTGGAACGCGGTTGCGCTGAGCACCACGCCGTCTCCCTGCACCTCGAGCACCTCGGCCTCGAACTCCCGGAGGTACGAGTCGTCCAGGTAGAGCAGCTCGGTCTTGCCGTGCTTCAACCCATCCCGCACCGCGACGTCCCAGATAAATTGGCTTCTCCGGGGGCGTTGCTGGCTCTGAAGGCCTCTATCGTCCGTGGTGGCGATCAGGGCGAGGCGATCCCTGCGTAACCCGGGAAGAATACCTTCCCCATCCTGCTGCCGCGGTCCCGCATCAACAATATAGCTCGAGCCCGCGAGTCCGCTGAACGGCGATGACCGGGCTGACGAAGGGCCTCCTCGCGTACCTGTCGTCCGCGGTGGCGCTGGGAAGCCTGCTCTCCGGACCCACCGCGTACCCCTTTCGCGACCTTCAGCAGGCCATCGTTGCCGAGCTGTACAGGTCCCTTACGTTCTACGTGGCACCGGTCTCCAGCGCCCTCGGCGACGGCATCTCCCTCACCCGCTACGGCTTCACCCTGTCCACGTCCCACGGCCTCTACCCGCTCCTGGGTCTGCTGATCGCAGGCCTACTCGCGGGCCTCTGTGCAGGGAGGTCCGGAAGCGTGGTCGCGCCGCTCCTCGGCTCAGCCCTCGTCTTCGGCCTCTGGCAGCTCACAGGTTTCTACCTCCTCCCCCAGCTCTACGGGCAGTACGAGTGGGTCGGCGTCCTCAACGGGCTGAACGAGTTCCTCCTCGTCTCGAAGCCGCTTGAGCTCCTCGCCCTCTTCTCGATACCCCTGATAGGTTCGATCCCTGCAGGGCACCTCATTGACTCGTCCGCCGAGAAACCTCAACCGTTGTTCTACAGAAGTTCGCGACGGTAGAACGTCCTCCTCATCTCCTGCAGAAGAGGTATCTCCTCCAGCTTCCTCTCGTCGAGCAGCTCCCAGTAGATTCCCTCGGGCTTCGGGTTCGGCGGGCACCTGATGGCCCTCCTCTCGGTGAAGATCGCGTCGACCGGAACGTCGAACGGTTCCCTCGGCAGATCCTCCACCAGCTGGAGCTCGTGGACCGTGGTGAAGATCGGGGTTGAGCCGTCGACTTTACCGAAGCTCCTGAGGATCCCGTACTCCAGCTCCGCGTACCCCTCGCCCTTCCCCACCCTCCAGCCCGACGGCGTCACGGCAACCGATCCGATGACGATCAGGTCTATCCTCGGCAGATCTCTGGGGTGGACCTGCAGACCCAGCCTGAAGGCGCCTGAGATCGTCGAGGCCTGAGAGACCATGCCCTTCGGGATCCTGGAGGGGTCGAGCAGCAGGAAGCCGCTCCTGATCCTGGGCGTGGGCATGACCAGCAGCTTACCGTCTTGAAGGGCCATCAGCCTCACCGGCCTCTGGGGCGAATCTGGGTTCACCTTGACGACCCTCGCGGCCTGGTACTCGTCTGACGAGCGGAGCCTCGCGGCGGCCTCCTCCGCACCCGCGAAGTTAGGGATCCTGCCCTTAACCGGCAGCGGGAACCTGGCCACGCCCCTCTCCTCCAGCAGCCTCCAGACCCTCTCCCTGACCTCGGCCTTGATCGACCTCGGATCGCGTCCCCGCACAGCGACCCTCCGGCCAGCGTGACCGGAGTGAGGTATTTTTGATATCTTGCCTGCTGTATTACTACGGCCTATGTGTAGAGGTTGATGAAAGGATATAAGGCAGGAGGGTAAGAGTCAGGGTGGCGAGGAGACTCGACAGATGGACTCTGATACTCTACCTTAATGATGGAAAATAAGAAAGCTTCTGAAAGCTGGTGAATGGGTTGCTAGAACGTAAAGTTTGAGTAGTTTTCACTGACAACTAATTAGCGAGAATGGATAGCTCTGCAAACAGTAGGATGGTGGTTCCTAGGTGGGAGAGAATGGATGATGGAGGGAACGGTCAGGACCCTGGGGTTAATTCGGACTTGGTCGCGGCTCCGGGCCCGGGGGAAGAGGCCGCGCATCTTGGTGGCTTCTTTGGGCTGGAAACCCCCACTGGTAGATCCCCATTGAAGAGAGAAGTCGTGAGCGAGGTCTCACTTGCAAACCAGGTTGCGGTTCAGAACCAAGAGGGGAAGCAAAAATCCAAGAAACGCTATCTTCCGAGGGAACTGAGAATACGGATGCGTAACGATGTACTTAAGTATAATAGTTTGGGACTTTCAATTAATCAAGTTATTAAGAGGTTAAAGATGAAATATGGTTTAGCTCCAGCTAAGTCTACTGTAATTTACTGGCGCAAAGGCTTGCGCTCTCCATTCCATGGAATCAGAATACCCTCGCTAAACTTCCTGAAACCATCAGAAGACCTCGCTTATGTAATCGGTGTGATAGTTGGAGATGGTTTTGTTTCACAAAGGGTCAAACCACGGTATGGGTACAAACATTCCTACATTAAGCAGTATAACATAGGATTAACGGTTAGGGACGTAGAGTTCGCTGAGGAATTCAGTAAAAGAATAGCAAGAGTTCTGGGAAGAGCGCCTCCACGGGTAAGGTTAAACAAAAATTGTAAATGGACTGTTGAGGTTCAATCTAAGACCCTGTTCGAGTTACTCACGAAACCCATTAACATTGAAAAAATCAAACCATATGTTGAGCATTGCGATAAGTGTATTTACATGTTTTTAAGAGGATTCTTCGATAGTGATGGGACGGTCCTTAAAGACGGTACGATAATCCTGTACAATACCGACTATGAAGTGCTCAAGTATACGATCTATCTACTGGAAAAGATTGGGATTGAAACAACCTCAAAAGAGCCGAAGCTTTTTCAGAGAGCTGGCAAATTAATTGTTGACAGGAGTACCGGTAAAATATACAAAGGCAATAAAGACAATTATTATGTGCGCGTTCGTAAGGAGTCGAATCGCACTTTCCTCAAGAAAGTCGGATTCACTGTTGAAAGGAAGAGGAGAAGACTAGAGGTGTACCTTGGAAAGGACATCTTCCGATGAATTAAGACACGTTACGAACTCTCCTTTTCCTTCCAATCCCTTTTTCACTCATTCACTTATAAACAACAACGGATACCATACTCATCTGGGCTGCCCATAGAAGAAACAATAATTGAATTCAGAGAGCCTTCGAATACCTGCTCTGCCCCAGTTGTTGTGGGTGCAAATGTTGTTGGATGTGGAAACCGCCAAGGAACCCGCGTTCCGTCCTTTTCTACCTTTTCATTCCTAGCCAAGGGTTCCCTGCTGGAGAGGAGTGTAATGACTGGCCTCTACGTTTCGAGGAATGCCTCAGCTCTCTCATCTCGACCCTATCCTTCCGATGTTATCGTCTCTTATTGCAGACCCTGGAATTATCATCACCTTGTGTATGCTAACCATCTGAGACGACTCACAAGCGACAACTACAGGATGTTCTTTCTACATGACAAATCAGTCTGGCTGCCTCGAGACGCTCGGCTGGGTTGTCTTTTTCACACGTTTTCGATCGGGTGAGAATTACATGTTCTTAGTTATGGTCCGCGACATGATGCCGGGCAGACATGTGTTGCCCCAGACACATGGGATAGCTGAACTTTATTTCCTCCTGAAGATGAGGTATGTCGGTACTCAGGTTGAGTATGTCGCACCCACGTTCCGTTGAGGTCTGGGCTTCGATCGACCTGCTCGAGGGGAACGTCGTCAGGTTGATCCGAGGCGAGATCGGCAACGCGATCGTTTACTCGACTAACCCCCTCCACGTGGTCAGGAAGCTCACCTCATACGGGTTCGACGGCTTCCACATCGTCGACCTGGACAGGGCCCTTGGTCGCGGCAGCAACCTCGAGACGATCCGCAGGATCCTGCAGGAGCTCAGGGGCTTCAAGGTCCAGCTCGGGGGAGGGATGAGGGACAGGGCCTCTATCGGGGAGGCGCTGGCCCTGAACGTCGACAGGGTGGTCCTCGGGACCGTGCTGGTGACCTCGCCCTCGCTGGTCCAGGAGCTGGTGCAGGAGCACTCCGGCGAGAGGTTCGTCGCGGCCCTCGACTACGACCCCTCGGGCACGGTCGTGTACAACGGCTGGACCTCCAGGGCCGCTATGCAGCTGAGCGAGGGGTACCGTCTCGTCAGGTCGCTCGGGATAAGGTACGTGCTCGCCACGAGCGTCGCCAACGACGGCACCCTCTCCGGGCCCGACGTGGGCAGGCTCTCCCGCCTCAGCCCGGAGGACAGGGCCATGACCTACGTCAGCGGCGGCATCTCCTCCGTCAGCCACATCAGGGAGCTGCGTTCGCTGGGCGTCAGGGGCGTGGTCCTCGGTAGGGTCCTCTACGAGCAGCTGGTCAGCCCCAGGAACCTGATCGAGGCGGCCCGCTCCCAGACCTGAAGGGCGGGTATCGGCGGTTCATGCGAGCTTCATCAGCAGCTCCAGAGGCACCCTCGACTCGCTCCCGGCCGACGCGATCACCTCTCCCTTCCCGTCCAGCAGCAGAAGGACCCGCTCGCCCCTGCTCCTCGGAGAGTGGTCGATGTACCTGATCCTCGTTCCGTTGACCTCTGCGTCGACCACGAACCCGCGAACCGGCCCCGGAGCCTGCTGGCCGCGCGGCACGGGGTTCCCCGCGATCACGTGGAACCTGGGCACCTCTGTCCCCCGGACGAGGTCGAGCGTCCTGAGCACGGTCCCCACAGCGAGCTTCCGCCGCTTCCTGCCGAGCTCCCACCTGATCCAGAGCGCCGCGATGACCGAAGAGACCGCCGCTAGGACCGCAAGGCCGTGATGCAGGGCATCCGACCTGAGGCCGACGGCCACCGCGACCACCCCTGCCGAGAAGAGCAGCTCCAGAGCGAGCACGCGCTTCATCCTGTCGAGCCTGTACAGGTCGTGGAAGGGGACGGCCTGCCGCACCGATCCCTCCTCCCCTCCCAAGGTGAATAATCTTTGCTGGGTCCTGCCCTACCCTTTGCTCGGTCTCCACGCGGAGCTCAGTTCTCCTGCTGAACCTGTGGGGCAGCCGCGATGCGGTTCACGACGATGCGGTAGTCCTTGGGGAGCTTGCTCGCGGCTATCCTCAGCGCCTCCTTCGCGACCTCCAGGTTCTTGGCATCGACGTAGAGGCTGATCACCTCCTTCCCTGCGTAGACCTGTGCGGCCCTCCCGACCGGCCTGCCGAAGGCCCTGCTCATCCCCTCCTGGAGCCTGTCCGCGTGCGCGCCGAAGATCAGCTTGTTCTCCCTGAGCACGTGGTGCGGGTGGGCCCTAACGACCAGGTAGAAGCTGTCGCCGATCTTGGAGGAGAGGAACTTCCCCGCGGCCACCCTGGCGGCCTCGAGCGCCACGTCCCTGACCTGGACGTCCGTCTTCGCGACCAGGTCGAGCCTCAGCTCGTACCCCTCCCTCCACGTCCCGTAGTCGTACTTGGCTATCCTCGGCTGCGGCGCTCCGGCTATGAACTCCTCCCGCGTGTAGGGCCTCTCGATCGCCCTGTAGTTCCTCGCCCTCATCCTCCCGTCGCCCGAGTCCCTCAGCGTGGTTTAAGAGGTTTGCCCGATGCCGGATCCGAGAAGGCCGGAGCGAGAAGGGCCGGCGCCCCGAGGTGGGAGGTTCATCTGGGACCGGCGGTTGATCCTTCACGGGGTCGCTTGCTGCTGGTCGAGTACATGGGTCACAGGATGGCCGCGGAGGCGTACAGGGTGAGGGTCAGCGATCCGGTGGGGACGCTGGTGGAGGCGGGCCTCATCGGCCGCGAACCGATCCAGCTCTACGATCCCTCCGCGGTTGTCTCGGCCCGTCATCTGACGCTGGCTTTCCTGTGCGCCGTCGACGCGTTCTCCACGGGGACCAACAGGGCCAAGCGGATGGAGGTCGAGTTCCTCAGGTTCCTCGCCGGCTCCAAACAGATCTCCGAGGCGATAGGCCTGGTGGGCGTGAGGCCCGGCACGGAGGTCGTCGGCGTCGCTGCCTTCTCCGGAGGCGGCCTCGATCCCGTCGGTCTGCTGGAAAGGGCAAGGTCCCTCCTCGGCGGCGATCCGGAGCCCGGGATGCTGGCCTCCGCGAGCCCGAGCGAGGTCCTCCGGAGGATGGGCGTCCCGGAGGAGCTGGTCGATGCGATCCCGGAATCCGAGGGGGCCAGCAGGGAGGAGCTGGCGGTCCTCGAGCGGATCTCGGTGCTCAGGATAATCTGATGCGGACTCCGCAGAGCTTTATGAGGAGGCTTTAGCAGGTCAGCGTAGGTGATCTGAGATGGCCCTGTCTGGGCAACCAGTTATCATCCTGAAGGAGGGGACTTCGAGGACGCGGGGAAGGGCTGCGCAGAGGAACAACATCGCAGCTGCCAAGATCATCGCGGAGATCGTCAAGACGACGCTCGGCCCGAAGGGGATGGACAAGATCCTCGTCGACTCGATAGGCGACGTGATCGTCACCAACGACGGCGCCACCATCCTCGAGAAGATGGACGTCGAGCACCCGGCCGCTAAGATGATCATCGAGGTGGCCAAGACCCAGGACAAGATGGTCGGCGACGGCACGACGACCGCGGTGGTCCTTGCGGGCGAGCTGCTCAGGAAGGCAGAGGAGCTGCTGGACCAGAAGATCCACGCCAGCACCATCATCACCGGGTACAGGAGGGCCCTCCAGGTGGCTCTGAGGAGGCTCGAGGAGATAGCCAAGCCGGTATCGCTCAACGACCGCGAGACCCTCAGGAAGATCGTCAAGACCTCCCTCGGTAGCAAGTCCCTCGGCTTCGCGACCGACCACATCGCGGACCTGGCGATCGACGCGGTTCTCAGCGTCGTCAGGGAGGTGAACGGCAAGAGGAAGGCCGACAAGGACGACATCCAGATCGTCAAGAAGATCGGCAAGAGCCTCCTCGAGTCCCAGGTCGTCAAGGGGATCATCGTGGACAAGGAGGTGGTCCACCCGGCGATGCCGAAGACCGTCAAGAACGCGAAGATAGCCCTGATCGATGCTCCCTTCGAGATCGAGAAGACCGAGTTCAGCGCCGAGATCAGGATAAGGAGCCCGGAGCTGATGAAGCAGTTCCTCGACGAGGAGCACAGGATCCTCCAGGAGATGGTCGACAAGGTCGCCTCGGTGGGCGCGAACGTGGTCTTCTGCCAGAAGGGGATCGACGACGCGGCCCAGTTCTTCCTCGCGAAGAGGGGCATACTGGCGGTCAGGAGGGTGAAGAGGAGCGACATGGAGAAGCTCGAGAAGGCCACAGGTGGGAGGATCGTCACCAACTTCGAGGACCTCCAGCCGAAGGACCTGGGCTACGCCGAGCTGGTCGAGGAGAGGAAGATCGGCGAGGACCGCATGGTCTTCGTCGAGGGCTGTAAGGACCCGAAGGCGGTCTCGGTGCTGATCAGGGCCGGACTCGAGCGCCAGCTTGACGAGGCCGAGAGGGCGCTGAACGACGCGATCATGAACGTGATCAACATCGTCGACGACAACCGCTTCGTCCCCGGCGGAGGCGCTGTCGAGGTCGAGCTGGCCAAGGCCGTCAGGGAGGAGGCCTCGAAGTACCCGGGGAAGGAGCAGCTGGCGATGCTGGCCTTCGCTGAGGCGCTGGAGATCATACCCAAGACGCTCGCGGAGAACGCGGGCCTCGACCCGATCGACATCATGACGTCCCTCAGGAACAAGCACGCCGAGAACGGGATCTCCTACGGCATCAACCTGCTCACCGGCAAGGTCGACGACATGTTCCAGCTCGGCGTGATCGAGCCCCTCAAGGTGAAGGTTCAGGCGCTGAAGTCGAGCTTCGAGGCATCCGCGATGATCCTGAGGATCGACGACGTCATCGCCGCAAGCAAGAAGAAGGAAGAGGAGAAGAAGAGCAAGAAGGGCGAGGAGACCGAGTCCTCCGAGTTCGACTGAGCTTCTCCAATCCAATCTTTCTCAGAGCGTCCAGCGTTTTTCCCGTCGCCTTTCCCGTTCCCCGGCTGACGTCATTTCCCGACCGTCAAAGGTCTCAAGATTTTTGTTCTGAAGTGCCGTGACCCAACGGAAGGCATGCAGGGGTCTTCCGACGTGGGCGTTCTGGGCTTGGGGCCGATGGGCGAGAACTTCGCGCTGAACCTGCTGAGCAGGGGCTTCTCCGTCTCGGTCTACAACAGGACCCCCGAGAGGACCAGGGCCTTCCTCGAGAGGTCCGGAGCCCCTGAGGGTCTGAGGGCGACCTACTCCGTCCAGGAGTTCGTCTCGTCGCTCTCCAGGCCCAGGAGGGTCTTCCTCTTCGTCAAGGCAGGCGCGCCGGTCGACGAGGTCATCGCGCAGCTGAGGCCCCACCTCGAGGAGGGCGACGTTCTAATCGACTGCGGCAACTCCCACTTCAGGGACTCGGACAGGAGGTACCAGGAGCTGCTGGGGCAGGGGGTCGACTTCATCGGCATGGGCGTCAGCGGAGGCTACGAGGGAGCTCTGCGGGGTCCTTCGATGATGGCGGGAGGCTCGATCAGGGGCTACGGGTCGGTCGAGGGCGTTCTGCGGGAGGTCGCTGCGCGCCACCACGGCGACCCCTGCGTGGCCTACTTCGGTCCAGGAGGCTCGGGACACCTGGTGAAGACGGTGCACAACGGGATCGAGTACGCCATGATGGGAGCGATAGCCGAGGTCTACGGCGTCCTGCGCGCAGGCCTCGGGATGGGCCCGGAGGACGCATCCGAGGTCTTCGAGTCCTGGTCGAACGGCGAGCTCTCCTCCTTCCTCGTGGAGGCGACGTACAGGGTGCTGAGGTACAGGGAGCGCGAATCGGAGGAGCCCCTGATAGAGCGGGTGCTGGACGTTGCGGAGCAGAAGGGAACAGGGCTGTGGACCGCACAGCTCTCGCTCGAGCTCGGCGTCCCCTCCCCCTCCATCTCGGAGGCCGTCCACGGTCGCTTCGTCAGCGCCATGAAAGGTTTCAGGGAGAAGGCTTCGAGGTTCGCTTGCAGCGCAGGCCCTTCCACCGCGGAGTCGGACCTGCTCGAGGCCTGCAGGAGCTCGCTGTACCTCACCTTCGTCTCCTCCTACCTCCAGGGGTCGCTGCTGCTCGAGGCCTCTTCGAGGTCCCTCGGGTACGGCTTCGACGTCGCGGAGGCCTTCAGGGTCTGGAGAGCCGGTTGCATAATCAGGTCGAGGATCGTGGAGAGGGCCTACTCGGCGCTGCTCGGCAGGGAGGCCGAGAGCAGGACGCTCCAGCTGATGGAGGAGTTCCACCGGGACTTCAGGGAGCAGATGGTCTGGTGGGCTGACTTCGTGGCTGCGGCGGCGAGGCTCGGCGTTCCCGCACCAGTCACCTCCTCGGCCATGAACTGGTACCTCTCGGTCACCTCCCGCAGGCTGACGGCGAACCTCGTCCAGGCCCTGAGGGACTACTTCGGCCGGCACGGCTATCAGAGGACCGACATGCCCGGGACCTTCACGTCCGACTGGGGTCGAGGGTGAGTGGAGGTCTGGGTGCCCTGGCGCGACACCGAGCTGCTCCTCGAGCTCCCCGGTGAGGCCCTGGTAGACCTGATGGACCCTCCCGAGCCGGATCCTTCGTCGGTCAGGAACGACCCGCTCACCGACCGCAATTTTCCGGTCGCGCTGCTCGACGTGACCTTCGCGTCTACGGGCTCGATCGGAACGCTGGTCAGGAGGTGCCCGGCCGAGGAGACCTACGTGATATCTTGGGCGGACCTGGAGTCGCCGAGCTCCGGCACGGAGCTGAGGAG
>Ga0105163_1000475_pt1 | contig 23782 bp, 30 predicted proteins | sample JNZ110809AmetaG_FD_81531 | JGI IMG/M metagenome (GOLD analysis project Ga0105163, IMG submission 81531) | Hot spring microbial communities from Jinze hot spring, China to study Microbial Dark Matter (Phase II) - JNZ 110809A | ecosystem: Environmental > Aquatic > Thermal springs > Hot (42-90C) >... | reverse complement strand
CTAACTCTTCGACCCGACTTGTTCTCCACCCTAACACGCACCTCAGCATGTTCACCTCTCCGCAAAAGCTCTCTTCTAACATGCCGCGAAAAATCAAAATCATTCTGACCAATCATTCTTAGAGAAGATGCGGCGAAAAAACAGTAAAGTAACGTGAAAACACCCACTATATAGATTGAGAGGCTCAAAGCCCTGTACACCGAGACGGTTGATGCGAAAAAAACTATAACAAACATTGAGACAAGTGTTTTGTAGCCTTGGGCTGTAAGCTTCAAACCGGGACCTCCGTCCCCAACAGATATTCCTCAATAACTTTCTCCACGAATCCGTAGTCGGTTTTCTTGGAGAGGTCGATGTATTCGGGCTTGGGCATGAGACGATGATTGAGCACACGGTAGCAAACTTTCTTCACATCATCGGGGATGACGTATCCGCGGTTGTTCAGCGCAGCCAAAGCCTTGGCCGCGTAGAGAAGAGCAATCTCAGCTCTTGGACTCGCTCCAAGCATAAGCCGAGTGTCACTCCTACTTTTCATGACGATTTCAACGATGTACTCCAACACCTCGGGAACTACTCTGACACTCCGCACTTCTTCTATGGAGAGGTTGAGCAGTTCGCTGGTTATCGCGGGTTGGACAGGGATATTTTCGCCAAGCATGTCTCTCATCCTGAGAATTTGGACCTCCTCTTCTCGGCTTGGGTAGGAAACTATGACTCTCATCATGAAGCGGTCTATCTCTGCCTCGGGAAGAGGGAAGGTGCCCTCAAGCTCCACCGGGTTCTGTGTGGCGATGACGAGAAAAGGCTCCGGCAACTTATAGGTCACTCCCTCTACCGTCACCTGTCTCTCCTGCATAGCCTCGAGCAAGGCTGACTGACTTCTCGGAGGAGCCCTGTTTATCTCATCTATCAGAACAACGTTGGCGAAAACTGGGCCCGGCTTAAACTCGAGATCGCCTGTTTTTCTGTTGAGGACAAGGCCGCCAATTATGTCTGATGGAAGTATGTCTGTTGTGAACTGTATTCTCTTGAAGCTTAGGCCCAAGGACATGGCGAATGATTTTGCGAGAAGGGTTTTCGCGAGGCCTGGGACGCCCTCCATTATTACGTGGCCGCCTGTCAGCAACGCTATTATTAGGGACTCTATGGCGTCATGCATCCCCACCACTACTTTACCTACCTCAGCCCTCACATTTTCTCCAAGCATCGCAGCAAACAGCTTAGACATACTTTCTCAACTCAGTCTCCACCTGCTTCAGTAGCCGCCTTTTCTCGGCGCTGGTCTCCTTCTCAACATAGTTCCTGAGCCTTTTCAACGCTTCCCGCACCTCACCATTCATCACCAGCTTCACCAAATCCGCGTATTGGTCAAGCCCCACATCCCCACCCCGAGCAACCTCATGCCTTTTCTTTTCACGTGGAATGGTGAGAAGCGACAATGCACCCCCAAGCATCAAAGCAAGTAGTATGAGAAAAGCGTTTTCAACCATCATACCAGAATTCACCTGAAAGTTTGTGTAAAACCTCTACGAATAGTGCAAGCTTCTCCTCTGTAGGCTCCATCCCCCCATACCTGACAGGCTCAAAAACTTCATACATCTTGGACAGATACGCTGCATAGGTCTGTGGAATGCGTCCGGAGCCGAGAACCTCTCTGACGGTGTAACCTCTTGTTTCAACGTTTGCAGCTTTGCATATTTTTCTAAACACCTGTGGAAAAACTTTGATGACAGCTTCTCTCTTCTCACCTTTCTGCAGCAACTGTGTGAGTAGGTCTTCTTCGTCTTTCAGGTTTATGATTTGTTGTGACGCGTTGGGCCGGTGTTTGTTTCTGGTCTTGGATTGGTTAACTAGGACAAGGCCGACGATAGCTGCGACGAGGAAGATGTTTAGCATGAGCCAGAACGAGACATTGTATAGAAGAGACTCCATTTATCCTTCACTCCCTTTTCGTCAGCTGCGTCTCGACGTAGAAGGCGGGGATAAAGCTCTCCTTCAGAACCACCAGCTGAACAAGGCCCTCGATTGACGCGGATGCTGTGTAGGCTTGAAGAGTTTCGCCCGTTCTTATTTCTGTGAATGGGCCTCTGTATTGTGGAATGGGGCCGGGAAGGTATGAAACTGTTTCCTCGCCTATTTGTCGTTTAAGATAGTTACTTTGGTCGATGTAGGTTAGATATGGTTTTCCCACGTAGAAGCTGCTGTTGACGGGCGGTATGTATGTGGCTGTGACGTATGTTATCTGGGTTGATGTGTCCACAACCATATCCAAGGACTGGAGGTTGAACCTTGTCTCTACGAACCTGACAACCAGCTCGGTTATCCTTGTAGTCACATCCACTTCTACTGCATAGGTGGGAAGAGTGGCTGTGGCTGATGCAACGGATACTATGTGTTTGCCGGGTGTTGTTGTGAAGAAAGCGTAGCCGCTAAGGTTTGTGACGGTGGTGAAGTTGTCAAGAGATACGAGAGCCCGTGGCACGGGTGCGGAAGCGAAACCATCCACAGGCGTTTGCTCAATCCTTACCCTGAGAATGTAGGGACGGGCAGGGGCCTCGCTGAACCTTATGTCAAACTGCAGAGAACTGGTTGAAATAGGCGGCACTATCTCGAAAAGGCTAAATCCCGTTAGAAGCGCCACGACAGCCAATAAAAGCAAGGTTCTTGAATTCTTCACCAACCATACACGAATCTGCCTTTTCTTATGCTTTATCAAATATGCCGTTTCTGTATGCATATATAGAGTTGGGTGCTTTGACTGTTTAGGAGTTGGGCGAGGAAGTAGTTAGCGTGGCTGCGAGCCTTGAGTTGTTGGATGATGGCGAGGTTGTTTTCGTCGAGGGGGACCTGGGCTGGTTTAAGGAACGTGGATACGGCGACATGAGGGGGGAGAAACGATATGTCTTCAGCCCTGTTGAAACACTTTACCTCGTAAAACATGGCAAAGCGGAGGTTTACCGATACGGGCGTAGGCTAGGCTTCATAGAGCTGCTCAGCTTCTTTGCTATGCGTGACCAAAATCTTTGGCGTGACTATGTCATCTACATGGATTTGCGTAAGAGACGTTACGTGGTGAAGGAGGGGTTCGGCCCCAAGCTAAGGTTCAGGGTTTTCGAGAGGGGCGAGTATCCGTCGAAGCCTGCTAAATATCTGGTCATTCCCTTGTATGAGGGTGAAAGCGTGTCGGTGGACGAGCTTATTTCGCTTGTAAGGTCTTGCAGGTCTATGGATAAAGTGGCTGTTGTGGCTGTTCTGGATAGACGCAACGAGGTGGTCTACTACCACGCCTCAACCGTCGAGCTTTGGAACAAGTAGGCTGAAAAGATGAGAATAATGTCCCTTCTAAGGTTGATGAGGCCGCCTAACGGGTTTCTGATGTTCTTCGCCGTCCTGATAGGTGTGTTGTTCTCCGAAACAAGAGCCATCAACCTCCAGCAGATTATCTACGCATTCGTAACATCCTTTGGCTTAACAGGCTCATCCATGGCTTTGAACGATTACTTTGACAAGCAGGTTGACTTGGTCAACAACCCGAGCCGCCCCATTCCATCGGGCGAGGTTTCGCCCGCCTCCGCCGTAGCTCTATCCTCTATCTTGGCGGGCGCAGGACTTCTTGCCGCGTTCTTGTCGTCCACGGCCTGTTTTTTGATGGCTTCGGTGGCTTTTGCTGTCTCAACTTTCTACAACATGTTTCTGAAAAAGACTGGGTTGGTTGGCAATTTCGCGGTGAGCTTCACCGTGGTGGCGCCTTTTCTCTACGGCTCTTTGCTCGCCGACGGCTATGTTTCTTGGCGTGTGATGGTCTTCGTGGTTTTGGCTTTTTTGGCGAACACCGGCAGAGAAGTTATCAAGGGCATCACTGATGTGGAAGGCGATGCGGTGAGAGGAGTGGCCACAATTGCGCGGAAAAGTGGGCTGAGAACGGCTTCTCGGGTAGGGGCGGGGTTCTACATCGCCGCGGTTATGCTCAGCCCGCTTCCATACCTTCTTGGAGTGGTAAACATTCTGTATCTGCTGCTTGTCGCCGTAGCCGACGCCGGCTTCGTCTACAGCAGCATACGCATAATCAGGAACCCGGAGCCCGGTGAAGCCAAGAAGCAGAAAAACCTAACACTGTTGTGGATGCTTCTCGCACTCATCTCCTTCGCAGTAGGTGGACTAGTCTAAACCTCCGCCAAAACAGTGCATGGGGCGCTGTCGACCTCGTCCACGAGAAGCGGAGCCACCACTACTCTTTTGAACGCATCGGGCTTACCATGTAAATCCATGTCCTCGATAATCAGGAAACTTCTGCCGACAAGTAGTCGGCGATGGGCCTCACGCCCCTCATCCCTTCTCATGGGAGATGATATCGATATCATGTCGACGCCGAGGGCCCTGAGGTTGCTGAACTGTCTCAAGAAAGAAGCAGCCTCGGCTGATAGACATGGACCCCTCCTCATGTAGGCTTCGGGGTCTTTTTCTCGGTAGCGTTGAAAACCAGTTCTAATGAGCAGGAGGTCTACATTCCGCAGGGTTTGTTCATGTTTTTCGAGGTCTGAGACGGTGATTAGCTCGCCAAGGTCTTTGGACACATCGATTAACAGTGGTTTCTCGAAGACAAGCTCCTCAGCCCTGTATGATGATATTTTTCGGCCATTTGGGTCAAAGTGATATGGCGCGTCGACATGAGTCCCTATGTGGTTGAGCAACTTGATGAAATATGTGTTGCTGCTATCACCCCTGGCAATCTGCTTGCCTGGTGTAAACTCGGGCCTAGGCCCATCATCGTAGCAGGGAGAATTTCTTGTGAGAACATGGGAGAGGTAAATCCACATCAGCGAACCCTATGGTCATGAACATTCTATTAGCTTTAACCATTGTATATGGCCAGTTTCCATCCAGCAGCCACTCCTAGGCGGTTTAACCTTGGGGACGCATGACGGAAGATGGGCCATACTTTTATAATGAGACTCCGCGTTGGTATGTTGGCTTTGAACGGTGTTTTGCGGCTTGGTTACTGGGCTGGTCTTGAGCAGTATGACCCAGCGAGAATCGTCGCCCACTCTATTCACGCGGAAGCTGTTGGCTTCGACATAATTGCCTTGAGCGACCATTTTCATCCATGGAGCGACACAGGTGGCCAAGCCGGGTTTCCGTGGATTGTGCTGGCGGCTGTCGCGGAGCACACCAAGAAAGTTGAGCTGGGAACCGCCGTAACCACGCCCTTTTTCCGCTACCATCCCGCCATAGTTGCACAGGCCTTCGCCACGCTAGACTATCTATACCCGGGCCGCATATTCATCACGGTTGGAACAGGCCACGCGATGAACGAGACACCACTCGGCTTCAAATGGCCCGGCTACAGAGAAAAGGTCGAGAGACTGCGGGAGGCAATCGAGATAATTCAGCTGCTGTGGAAAGGCGACTTCGTTGACTACGAGGGGAAATATTACCAGCTCAGGTCGGCCAAGCTCTACACAAAGCCGCTCACCAAAATCCCGATATATGTCGCCACATCCAACGCCACAGTCGCAGAGATAGCTGGAGAGCTTTGCGACGGCATACTGACAAACCCCCGTGGAATGGATAAGTACATGGAGATTATAACTGCGTTGGAGAGGGGTGCGAGGAAAGCTGGTAAAGAACCCTCGAAGCTGAGTAAATGTCTCGAGTTCAAGGTCTCCTACGACCATGACTATGATAGAGCCTATGAGGCTGCTTTGTTCTGGGCGCCCACAGCGATACCTCGTGAGAAAAGGGAGAAAATCTCTGACCCAAGGGTTTTGGAGGCCATGGTTGGTGAGGATGAAAAAAGGAAAATCAAGGAGACATGGCTCATCACAACCGATGTGGACGACATCTTCAAAGCGCTCTCCCATCTCCTCAAACTAGGCTTCGACCGTGTCTACATCCACAGTGCTTCCCCCAACGAAGAAAAATTCCTCAACCTACTTGGCCGCGACATCCTACCGTGGATGCGCGAATTCTATGAGCAGCTTGGAAGACCTATTAGGCCTGTGCTGGAGTAGCTAAGCCGTAACGCTCTGATGCCATCTAAGAATGTATTCAGGCAGCTTGAATCCCTTGGCCTCGAGGCTCTCGACAAGCAGTATAGGCAGCGGGCTGAGCGCGAACTCTGCGTAGACGTAAAACCTGTTCGGACGCCCCGGCTCGTTTTTGACAGGGATTTCTAAAACGCTGTCGGCCATAGATGCGATGGTGCTGTCAGCGTTGCCGACGACAGCAGCTATCTGTCCACCCATCCGCTTGAAGCTTTTACACCATGTCGAAACTATCTCTGTTTCGCCGCTGCTTGAGATGACTATGAGTAGGTCGCCTTGCCGAGGAGCAGGTGTGCTGGACTCGCGGGCGACATAAACCTGGTCTCCAATGGCTCTCTTGATGTGGCTCACTCTTACAGCCGTCATCCTCGCCACCTCATAGCTGCTTCCAAGCCCTCCGAAGAAGCAGAGGCTCCTTGTCTCCAGCTTACGTGTCACAAACTCGTAGAACTCTGATGTGAGACTTTTCTCAACAACTTTCCCGGCCTCGAGACATATCTCTCGCGCGTATTCATGAGCTTTGCTCGGCAGGGCTTTGTCATAGAGTGCTTCTGCGATGGCGTGGAAAAGGACGCCGCTTCCAAGTATGAACGTGTCCTCCATTATTCCCACATCGCGGAAAACCTTAGCCTCCTCAGCCTCCGCAACCTCCTCACGCCCCATGAGATGGAGAACGTTTCCATATTTGCTGGCTATTTTTGCGAGCGGTGACTGAAGGTCTGAGGTCACAAGGTCTATTGTGTAGTCTCTGTGGGCACCTGTTTTGCCTATGTATGATGCGAGGTTCTGGGCGTCGACGAGGGGTGTTATGCTGCGGCCTGAGCCAGAGTTTATCAGGAGACAGACACGGCCAAACCTCTGCTTAAGAATTGGAGCGGCCTCCGAAATCTCTCTCCCCGGAAAACCAACGTCTCCGCGGTCGATGACTATTTTCCCATCCCTCATCTTCGCCATCTCGCTCACAGCGATGCTCAACGCGCCTTTAGAACGGCCTTCACCCAGCGGAATAATCACTCCCGCCGACTGGATGTCATGCAAAAGTCTCTCGAGGCTGTCCAAATCAACGGCGCTGACGTTCCGATAAATTTTGTTCACATAACCAAGGCTCGAAATAGTCTCGGACAACTTTTTTCCACGGATACCGTTTCAGCCGAGGATAAAAGCCTAAAGCCTGCTTCTGTAAAGTTTTTTCAGCGGGGGTCGCCAAGCCTGGTCAACGGCGCAGGGTTCAGGCCCCTGTCCCGAAGGGGTTCGTGGGTTCAAATCCCACCCCCCGCATGTCCCCATAATGTCATAAACCTATTAACCGGTTTTTCGGAGTGTTTTCAGGTATACTGGTTAGGTATGAGTGGTTTGAGGGTTGTTGTAGACGAGTCTGCGTTGCGTCTAGGGGTTGCTGGAGAGTTTGTAGAGCATGGCGGAAGGGTTCTTGTGCATCGGGCGCTGTTGAAGCATCTGCAGGAGAGGGCGTTTTCAGGCGACTTGGCCGCCATGGATGGGTTGAGGAATCTGATGGCTTCACGCGGGGAGCAAGTGGAGTTTGTTGGCGAGGCTGGTGGAGCCGGGTGGCGCGAAGCCGTGCTCGAATACTGTAGGAGCAACCGTGAAACGCTGTTGACCGCCGACCCTCTTGTGGCCAGGGTCGCAGAGTCTATGGGTATTCCCTACCGTTACACAGTTCCCGAGCCGCCTCTGCAGCTCGAGTCGGTTTTCTCAGGTGACGTGATGAGCCTACATGTCAAGGAAGGGCTTGAGCCGAGAATAAAGCGCGGCCATCCAGGGCGCTGGGTCTTCGAATCCATCAGAGAAAAACCTATGTCGAGGACCGAGATTGAGGCTCTTGTCTCAACCATCATGAAAACAGCTTTTGACGTCTTCGGCACAGAGGCGTTCGTAGAAATAGACAAACCTGAGCTGACGATTCTCCAGCTTGGCCAGTTCCGTATTGTGATTACTCGGCCGCCTCTCTCGGATGGAATGGAGATGACTGTTGTCAAACCTGTTTTGAGGGTGCGGCTCGATGATTACAGGCTTCCTCCAAAGGTTCTAGAGAGGCTGGAGAAACGGGCCGAGGGCATCCTCATAGCCGGGCCACCTGGAATGGGTAAGTCAACCTTTGCACAAGCTCTTGCCGAATACTATCGCAACATGCGGAAGGTTGTGAAGACAGTTGAAAGCCCCCGGGACCTGAACCTTCCACCCGACATCACACAATACTCCAAAAGCGCGGCGAAAGACGGAGAGATACATAGCGTTTTGCTTCTCAGCAGGCCAGACTATACGGTTTTCGACGAAATGCGTGAAGCACGAGACTTCGAGATGTACATAGACCTCAGGTACGCGGGCATCGGCATGATAGGTGTAATCCACGCAAGCACACCCATCGACGCCCTCCACAGAATAGCTAACAGAGTAGACATAGGAATACTTCCCTCGATAGTGGACACTCTCATCTTCATGGACAAAGGCCGTGTGGCGAGCATACACACCCTCGAGGTGGTGGTCAAGGTGCCAGCGGGACTCAAGAGAGCAGACTTGGCGAGACCGACGGTAGTCGTCAAGGATTTCCTAAACGACGAACCCGTGTACGAGCTTTATGTCTTCGGTGAGCGGGTTTTCTTTGTACCTGTAAAGGCATCGGAGGAGCGTGGAGGCGAGCTTGCTGTCATGCGGCGGATTATTGGTAAGCATCTCACGGACTTCAGCGTGGACAGAATAGGTGATAGGGTTGTCGTCGCCATCGGCCCCGGTGAAATGAGAACCTATTTCAAGAAGTGTCAGAACAAGGTGCTGCGGATGGCTAAGCACATGGGGCTTGAGGTTGAGGTGATACCCAAACAGGGCCCCGAATCTTGATGAAAAATCTATACGCATTCTCCGAGACAAATGAAGAAAACATCTGCAACGTCTGCCACGGCTTAGCACGGCTCTGTAAACTAAGCACATGCCCCCTCTACAGAGGCCTATTCAGGGAAACATTAGCAGAGAAGCTCAGCGGCAGGCAGTTGAGCGGACCATCTCCGCCAACTTTCCTGGTTGGGGAAAAAGGATATCCTCGTGTCGCCCTCGGCTCAGCCTTGGTCTACGCCGACGACATAAACCCAGCGCTTTTAGAGTCTCCCAGCAAATGGCTCGATTTCTCGGTCAACGAGCTGTTGAGGCTACGTCTCTCACTTCTCCTCGGCCTAACCATCACCCATGTTAAAACACCTATAAACAGAAGAGATCTCTTGACGACTCTGCAGGAGTCGGCGGCATCGGTCAAACCAGTCGACTTCGAGATAACCACGGCAGGCTCGGTGAAGACCTTGCCCGGCTTCAGCATACGCACGGCCCCCTATGGGCCATCGGCTCGGGTTGAAAAAGTGAAACTCATGGGGAACGTCTCCATACCCCGGAAAGTGGATAGCTACCTGAACGACCCATACGTCAAAGCCGAGGAGACCTTGACGAGTCTCTACAAAGCCGGGCATGACGAATACTATCTCACACGACTTTTCTCAGCTGGTCTGCTCGGAACTGCGAGACAGAGGAAACTTGTGCCAACCGAGTGGAGCATCACAGCCGTCGACGACATACTCTCGAAACAGTTATACAAACAAGTCAGGCAATACAGCATCATAAACGAGTATCGTGTCACCAGCTACTCGGCTGTGGAAAACTCTGCCACAGTGGTTCTGACGCCGACGCCGTGGATGTATGAGCTTCTCGAGGGCTGGCTCCGTTACATGGATAAGCCGCCTTACAGCGACCATGAAATACTTAGGCCGAGAAAAACCTACGCAGAAAACACCGGCGGAGCATATTACGCCGTCCGCTTCTCCCTGTTGAGACACCTGGCTGATAGACGTGAACAATGTGGGGCGATAGTGTTTTTCGAGATTAAGCCTGGATGGGTTCCGCTGGGTGTTTGGCGTTTCCGCGAAATCGTAAAAAAGGCTTTGGAACAGCGAACCGAACGTTTTCAGTCGCTGGACGAGGCGCTCGCACACATCGAGCCACATCTCTCTATTCCATTACACGTCTACCTCAAGCAGAGTAGCCTCATACCGCTTCTCAGAAAACAGCAGAAAATAGATATACAATGACAGGGCATCATCCAGCTACATAGATTTAAGCAGGTGCATGTTATAGACGACATGGCTTCTCCCATCAGGATGGAGGTTTTGTTTGCGCTGATTGCTTTTCTCTGCCTGGGTTTAACCGATTTTTTCCGTAAAAAAGGCGCGGCCGCTGGTGCAAACTCTTTTAGCTACTTACTCGTTGAGACGGTTGTTCTGCTGACGCTTCTCCCAATCGTGGCAGTGGTTTACAGCGGGAAACTGACTCTGAGCTTCTCGGGGGCAATCCCCTACGCCCTCCTATCCGGCGTAACCATAACAGTAGCACTCGTCGCCATGCTAACAGGCCTCTCAATCGGTGAAGGGAGCCTCGTAATCCCCATCTCAAGACTGGGCCTTGCTCTCGCGACACTGCTCAGCCTCTTTTTCCTCAACGAGTCAATTACATTAACTAAGGTGCTGGGCATAGGGTTAGCGGTGGCAGCCGTCTTTCTCCTCTCTAGATGATGTCCTCCAGAGGTGTCTTGACGTACCAGCTGTGGCCGCATCGTGGACAATACAGGCTCCAAACCTTTCTAACATGCGAGTCACTCGGCTTGGTGGGGATGGTTAACCGGTAGCCACATTTTGGACAGGTGTATTCATCCTCTATGCTGGTCAAATCGAGGCCCTTGCGTCAAGCTTCACCCAATCAGGATAGCCGTAGTTCTCTGCACGATAATCGGGTCGGTAGGGCTTGATGTCTATGACGGGGGTGCCGTCAAACAGGTCAAGACCCTCCACAAACAACACATTCCTCTCACGTCTAACAAGCTTCACTAGCGTCAGTGCTATCGGGTTGGGTCTCACAGGCGAGTCCGTCGAGAAAACACCCAAGGTCGGAAGCTCATCCTCACGCAACCCCATCCTCAGCAGCCGCCTCGGCTTCACCTTAAGCAACGAGCGATACTCTGGCTTCGACTTGTGAAACACCGCGATGATGAATATGTGAGTGTATTTCTCCACACCGTCCAGCGCCTCCTCATACTCGGGCAGTATCTCAACACGCCCAGGGACGGCGCCCGCGTTCTGCTTCACGTACTCGTCGTCAAAATCCACATGCACGTAGCCCACAACCTTAAACTCCATCCAATAACCGTCATCGCTGCTTGATTTAAGTATGTCATCCCATCTTCATCTGCTCTATGAACTCCTTCAGAGCTGTAGCGTTGTTGTGGACAGTGTCCTTCGCCGAGTAGAGAAACGTCACAGTGCCGTGTTTTTCCTCAAGCTCAAGAAGTTTCCTGACCACATCGGGCTTTCGGCTGAGCTCCGCGAAAAAGCGCCGCTTAAACTCTTGCCATCTCTCCGGCTTGTGGCCAAACCATTTCCTGAGAGAACTGCTCGGCGCGACCTCTTTCAGCCAAACATCAACAGCCGCACGATTTTTTCCCATCCCTCGTGGCCACAGCCTATCAACGAGAACCCTACAGCCGTCTTCGGGAGACCGCGGCTCATAAACACGCTTGACCTTTATCATTTACCAAATAAAATCTCTGAGCAGTAAAATTCTTTTCCGTAAAACGTCGAAAAGTCGATTTGACATAGGCTTATCCATCAGCTTGACGTCTTTTCCTCCTCAGACCTGACCTGTATTGGAGATATCCTTTTTTGTTTGGTGCAGCAATTGTGACTTGTGGTGTTTTGAATGAGTCTATCAGTTTATGATGTTTGGAGTTTGGCTGATGAGTGGGGGCCTGAGAAGGTTGTTTTCGTCTATGACCCCGACACTGGGATGAGAGGTGTTCTGGTTATCGACAACACCGCCATCGGGCCAGGTAAGGGCGGAATAAGGTTCACCCCAACCGTTACCCCTGTGGAAGTTTTTCGCCTCGCCCGTGTGATGACCTGGAAATGCGCCCTCGCGGGGCTTCCCTTCGGCGGTGCAAAAGGAGGCATCATGGGTGACCCAAATAAGGTGGACAGAGTGGCTTGGATGAAATCTTTCGCCAAAGCGATAAAGCCCTACGTGCCTCTACAGTATGTAGCCGCAACAGATATGGGGACCACCGAACTCGACATGGCTGTATTCGCCCACGAGGTCGGAGACGTCAGAGCCTGCACCGGTAAGCCCAGCGAAATGGGCGGAATACCCCATGAACTGGGAACAACAGGATATGGAGTGGCAGTAGCAACAGACCTTACACTGAAGATGCTCAACAAGTTCGGCTCCATAAGCCTAGACCCACGGGAAGCCACAGTCGCTATACAAGGATTCGGAAACGTAGGCTCTTTCACTGCAAAGTTTCTCGATGAACTCGGCTACAAAATAGTCGCGATATCCGATATCTCGGGATGCATATACAACCCCGAAGGACTCGACATACCTCTTATCATGAGAGAGCTGCAGACGGCTGGGTCGATAGAGAAACTCTCAAGATACGAGATATATCCTAAGGAGAAGATTTTCGATGTGAAGTCGGATGTCTTCATACCCGCAGCATCCTCGGACACAATCAACTCGGAGACCGCTCCCAAGCTTATCAAAGCTGGAACAAAGCTGGTTATCGAGGCGGCCAACATACCCACCACAGCTGAGGCTGAAAAAATCTTGATTCAGAGCGGGGTTTGGGTCATTCCCGACTTTATAGTCAACGCCGGCGGAGTCATCGGCTCATACGTTGAGTATAAGGGTGGAACAGAGAAAGAAGCTTTCGACCTCATAAACTACAAGATTAGTGTGAACGTCAAGCTTGTGCTAACCCTCGTCCAGCAAAACAGCTTAACCCCGAGAAAAATCGCGCAGGAAATCGCTAAAACACGAGTCAAAAGAGCTATGCTTCTCCGTCGCGGCGCTATAGATGTCGCTCGAGAATACTTTGCACGGCAGAAATCGCTATACGAATTCATGGTGCCTGACCTTAGAAACACAACGCATCCTTAAATAATCTACAGCAAAAAAGCCAATAGAAGCCCTGGTAGCTCAGCCCGGTAGAGCGGCCGCCTCGTAAGCGGCAGGTCGAGGGTTCAAAGCCCTCCCAGGGCTCCAGTGGGTTTGTTGGAGTATACATTTTGCCGCGGATGTGGAGTAGGGTTAAAATCTAGATTATTGTGGAGTTGGTGGGATGAGTCAGGATTCTGGGCGTGTTCATGTGATTTCGTTGCGTGATGCTTGGAAGGCCTCAAGGCTGAGGAGAACCGATGCCGCGGTCCGTTTAGTCAAAGAGTATGCGATGAGACATGGCAAAGCCTCCACGGTGAAGATTTCTCCTAAGGTAAACGAGATACTCTGGGCGAATAGTCGTCAAAACCCTCCGCGGAAGATACGTGTTGTTCTGGAAAAAGAGGACGAGAACACGGTTGTAGTGAGGCTTGAGGGCGAGGCCCCGGCCGAGGAGAAGGAGTAGCGGAGCTTGTTATGGAGATTAGGCTGGAGACGGTGCTCGGCTCCGCTGAAGTCGGCCTGTTTGCTCTCCCAACAGACCGCTACGTTATTCTCTCCAAGGAGATAAACCCGTCCAAGGTCAAGGCATTTCAACAAGTGCTGAAGGTTGAGACCATCCTAACCTCCTTAGCAGACAGCATCCTGGTCTCGCCTTTCGCGGCGGGTAACTCAAACGGGCTGCTCTTGTCCAAGCTCGTGGTGGATGAGGAGCTGAAGAAAATCAAAGCCGCGCTCCCCGACTTGAACATTCACCGCCTCGACACCAAATACACAGCCGTAGGCAACCTGATTCTATGTAACGACAGGGGCGCCGTTGTCAGCTCTTTACTTGGAAAAAGCGTTGCGAAAGTTGTTGCAGACGTTTTAGGCACCGACACAGTTTCCTCCACAATTGCAAACAGGTCCTACGTGGGCTCGCTGGTAGCTGCGACGAACGTTGGTGCACTGGTCTATGTTGACGCGGAGGATGATGAGCTGAAGCTGCTGGAAGACGTGCTGCATGTCCATGTGGATACTGGCACAGTCAACGGCGGGGTGCTTTTTCCACGCAGCGGAATAGCCGCCAACTCCAGCGGCGCCGTCGTAGGCTCATTAACCACCGGGCCCGAGCTGATGACCATCTCAAGAGTTTTCCAGAGATGACATCCCTGTTTGATAACGTTATAAAGGGCTTGTGTGAATCTGTTTCTAGCCATGTCGGAGGCCGAAGTCGCCCAAGCGCTTGAGGAGCTTCAGCTGCTTGAAAGGCTTGTCGCAGACCTTCAGGCAAGGATTCTCACGCTGCAGAGGTCTGTGACCGAGCATGAAGAGGCTGTGAAACTGATTGAGGAGATTCGGAAGTCTGGAGGAAGCATGAAGATTCTTGTGCCTATTGGCGCTGGGACATTTGCGGAGGCAAGCCTTCAATCCGTTGAAAAAGTGACGGTCAGCTTGGGCGCAGGTGTATATGCTGTGAAAGCCTTGGAGGATACTCAGCAGCTTTTGACCAAGAGAAACCAGGCTCTTCAGGCTTATGTCGATGCGTTGGCTAAGAGGCTGTCCGAGTATGCGGGAAGGGCTGAGGAGCTGCGCAGGTTTTTGAACAGGGTTTTGACGGCGCAGCAGCGGCAAGGGTAGTGGGGCTTTGCTGAAAACTGTCGCGAAAATCTTCTCATCTTTCATAGAGACCGTAAAGACGGCGAAGCCCTCCCCCAAAGAGGTTGAGAATGTCTTGTCTGATTTTTATCTACAGCTTATAGCCGCCGATGTGGCGGTGGAGACGGCTGACGCGATTGTGAACAGTTTAAGACATAGTCTTTTGGAGATGGATGTTCCACGGTTCGGTGATAGAGAAGCTGTGTTGAAAGAGGTCTTGAAAAAGTCGATTGAGTCGCTTATCAAAGTGGCTGACGTCAACCACGTTCTGAAACGTGTTGACGAGGCCAGGAAACAGGGGAGGCCTGCGGTGATTCTCTTCGTGGGCCCCAACGGCTCGGGAAAAACCACGACCGTTGTGAAGCTCGCCCACTACCTGAGGAAGAGAGGCTACTCCGTGATTCTCGCTTCAGCAGACACCTTCAGGGCAGGTGCCATCGAGCAGCTGGAGACACTCGGGCAACGGGCCGGCTTCATGGTTGTCAGCCAAAGCTATGGAGCAGACCCAGCGGCGGTGGCTGTGGACGCTTTGAACAAGGCGTCAAGCATGCGTGTCAACGTTGTTTTAATCGATACAGCGGGGAGAACCGAAGTGGACCGTGGACTTCTCGAGGAGATGCGGAAGCTCAAAAGAGTTGTTAAACCCGATTTCGTCATCTACACAGGCGACGCCTTGGCCGGAAACGCCGCTGTCCAGCAGGCCAAGATGTTCGACGAAGTGGTTGGCATAGACTACGTTATCTTATCGAAAGTGGATGCCGACGCTAAAGGCGGCTCAGCCATATCCATTTCACATTCGACGGGAAAACCGCTTCTCTTCCTCGGGGTTGGCCAGGAGCTCGACGACCTCGAGGACAAGCCTGCTGAAAAGCTGCTCGAGGCGCTGGGGTTCGCCTAACCTTTATTTGAGAGGTTCGAGGAACATTAGCCAGATGGAGGCTCTACGGAGAATACTGAGTGTGAGAGAGGGGAAAGGGCCTTCGCCGACCTTCACCGAACCCCAGCTGGCTTACCTAATTTTTTTGATTGGCTCAGAGCCATACATCGGGCGTAAAAGGCTGAAAGAGCTTCTTCAACTGGGAGAAGGGTCTGTGAGAACCATGGTCTCGAGGCTTATGAAACGCGGGCTCGCCGTCTCGACACGTGGCGGAGTTGCTTTGACAGAGAAGGGGAGAGAGGTCTACGAAAAGCTGAGGAAACTCATCTCTCCGCTGAGGAAAGTCTCCTTCAAAATGCCCTGGGAAGCCCCGGCTAACTATGGCGTTGTTGTGAAGGGTTTGGCTGATAGAATTTCCACGGGTTTGGAAGAGAGGGATGAGGCAGTGCGTCACGGCGCCTCCGCGGCCATGGTTTTAACGTTTCTCAGCGACGGCGTCCACATGCCGCGTGTCAGCAACCTTAGCGTCGAGAGACCCGAGTTTGCTGAGCAGGTCAAATCGTTTTTCAAACCTGAGGTGGGGGACGTAATAATTATAACGGGTGCTGAGGATGAGCCGCGGGCGATGTATTCGGCTCTCGCAGCGGCGTTGAAAATCTTGCTTGGAAAAAGATAAAAACCCTGTGTTCCCGTATCAATCATGACTAGAAGCTCGAGGATACCGGGTTTCTACACACTCAAGCCTGAGGAGAGGCTTCAGGTTGTCGCAGAATTTGCACAGCTAACCGAGGAGGAGAAGAAGCTGATTTCATCATGCGGTCTCGACATCGCGACCGCGAGCAGAATGATTGAAAACGTGGTCGGCATCTTTCCTCTACCACTCGGCATCGCAGCCAACTTTCTAATCAACGGCAGAGATTATCTTGTTCCGATGGCTGTTGAGGAGCCTTCAGTGGTGGCTGCTGCGTCTAACGCCGCGAAGATGGCGCGCGACGGTGGAGGGATTTATTCTTTTCAGCCCAGCCAGCTCATGATAGGGCAGGTGCAGCTTGTCGAGGTCAGCAATCCATATTTGGCTAAGATGGAGATTTTGAGGAACAGGGATGAGATTCTTGCGCGGGCTAATGAGTGTGACCCTGTGCTGGTTAACTTGGGCGGAGGAGCTAAGGATGTGGAGGCGCGTGTTCTCGAGACTGATTTAGGCCCGATGGTTGTTGTGCATCTCATCGTGGATGTAAGGGACGCGATGGGTGCGAACGCCGTCAACACCATGGCCGAGAACGTTGCGCCATTTCTTGCACGTCTATCGGGCGGGAAATTCCGTCTCCGAATAATCTCCAACCTCGCCGACAAACGCATCGCACGAGCGTATGCCAAGGTTCCCGCCGAGTCGGTGGGAGGTGTCGAGGTGGCCCGTGGAATAGTTGAAGCGTATCATTTCGCCAAAGCCGACCCCTACAGAGCCGCCACCCATAACAAGGGTATCATGAACGGTATAGACGCGGTTGCTATTGCCACGGGTAATGACTGGAGAGCCATCGAAGCGGGAGCGCATGCCTATGCAGCGAGGAACGGACGATACGAGCCTCTGACAACATGGGAGCAGACGCCGAGCGGAGACCTCTACGGTGTCATCGAGCTGCCTCTGGCGGTGGGCATCGTGGGTGGAGCGGTTAGGACAAACCCCGTGGCGAAGACATGTCTCAAAATCTTGGGCATCAAGTCGGCGCGGGAGCTTGCCGAGGTCATGGCGGCTGTCGGACTTGTCCAGAATCTCGCAGCGCTTAGAGCGTTGGCGGCCGAGGGCATACAGGCTGGTCACATGAGCCTTCACGCCAAAAACATCGCCGTCATGGCCGGAGCGACGGGCGAGGAGATAGACCTCGTCGCAGAGGAGATGGTGCGACAGAAAACCATCCGCGTGGATAAGGCTGAGGAGATTTTGGCGGAGCTTAGGAGCCGTCGCGGCCAAGGGCCCTCCGCCACTCCTCGGCGTTGAACCTCTTCTCCATCCTCTCCATCTCTTTACTGAGAGCTTTTTCGAGGTCGACCCCGAACCTGTTGGCCAATTGGACAAATAATGTGAGAGACTGTGCGAATTCGCTGTCGAGGTCTTCACCGGGCGAGGAGTGGCCCAGCCCGCTCCGCTTATACCCCTCCTTCTCCAAGATGAACCGACCAATCTCAGTTATCTCCTCGATGAGATGTGCGTAGATAAGGGATTCTCGGAAGCTGTCCCAGCCCCGTGCCTTCTCAAACTCCTCAACCCTTTTCTGAAGCTCTGAAAGCCTCATCCAGCATCCCTATAGGAAGAGCTGTATATGAGGTACACCGTCGACGTAAATAACCGATTTTTCGCTCGCGTATCCAAGCTTGACCGCTGCCTTTACAGCGTTCTCCCCCAGCAAATTTATGATTGTCCCCATCCTGAAGTAATCTTCGAGGTCTGTCTCACAAACCAGGACACCTTTGTAAAAAGATTCCTGTACCTCAACGGAGACCCCTGTAGACAGCCGCAGCTTTCTACCCAGAAGCATTTCGTCGCAGATGGCGACAACCACTTCACCTGTTTTGGAGCGATGCGTCTTCACCCAGCAACGTCCTTCATCAGCGGCGTTTGTGGACAGGTTTCCTCACTACAGTAATTTACCGCGGGTCAATATATAGCCGTTGTGTCTCATATTCTCCTGACGGGGCTTTTTGCTCCGCATGCATCGCATACGAGGAACCTGAACCTCTTCTCGCTAACTATTCGTGTGTCTATTCCGTTGCAGACAGGGCAGCGGACGAACTCTTTAATGTAGAGGTCAATCAGCCGTTTCGCCTCATCATGCAGCATCCTTCCCTGTATCACGAGCCTATCATCCGAAATTGCTCCAGCTCGGCCCGTCTCCTTCAGAAGAAACCTCGCAAGATGCGCCGGCTCCCTGTTAAGCATCTTAGCCACCTGCCCGAGGTTGGTGAAAAACGTGTTTTTGGCGTCTATGACGAGGTTCGGCGATATCTCCAACACCCTGTCACCTGCAGAGGCGGAAGACCCCTTCGTAACCCTGGCCAGCACGTTGTCAAGAAGCATCTCATAAACCTCTTTACTTTTCAGGTCGAGGCTCATCCCAACGACCGTGGCTGGATGCAGCTAAAAAGGATTAAAAACATGGTTCTCTGCTGTTTGTCGGTTTGACAGAGCCTTTTCATGTGAAGGATTTGTCTCTGGCAGAGAAAGGAGCCAATCGCATCATGTTGGCTGAATCGATGATGCCTGTTCTCTCATTGTTGAGGAGAAAGTATGCCGACGAAAAGCCTTTCGAAGGATATAGGGTCTCTATGTGTTTGCATGTGACGAAGGAAACAGCTGTGCTCTGCCGTGTTCTTCGAGAGGGAGGGGCTAAAGTTGCTTTGTGTGCCTCAAACCCTCTCAGCACCCAAGATGATGTCGCGGCAGCGTTGGCGGTTGAGGGTTTCAACGTCTACGCTTTCCGGGGGATGTCGACGCAGGACTATTACCAGGCAATTGGAAAAGCCTTGTCTCATGGGCCGCATCTGCTTGTCGACGACGGAGCAGACCTCATCACCTCTTTGCACAGGCTTATCCACGGTTTTGAGGATGTGTATTTGGAGGATGTGAGGCGAGGAATGGATGGAGCGGATGTTCCACGTGTTTTGGGCGCGACGGAGGAGACGACGACAGGTGTCACGAGGCTTAGGGCCCTTGATGGAGAAGGGTTGCTCGCATTCCCCGTCATCGCTGTAAACGACGCGCTGTCCAAGAGCCTTTTCGACAACCCGCTGGGGACGGGGCAGTCGGCCCTCGACGGAGTTCTGAGGGCCACGAACCTTCTGCTCGCGGGTAAAACAGTCGTGGTAGCCGGATATGGAAGAGTTGGCGCCGGTATCGCTGAGAGGGCGAAGGGAATGGGTGCACGGGTTGTGGTTGTCGAGCCTGACCCGATAAAGGCGCTGCAGGCATACATGAACGGTTTCACAGTGACATCGATGTCAAAAGCATCTGAGATAGGTGATGTCTTCATCACGGCAACCGGCAACATAGACGTCATAAGGGGCGAACATTTTGAGAAAATGAAGGACGGGGTTTTCCTCGCCAACGCAGGTCACATGGACGTCGAGATAAACAAACAAGACCTGAAACAGCTCGCGGTCTCCGTTGAAACCATACGTGAAAACGTGACGCTTTACCGACTGAGAAACGGCCGCAAACTCTTCCTACTCGCCGACGGGAGGCTGGTGAACCTCGTCTGCGCAGAGGGCCACCCCTCCGAGGTTATGGACCTCTCCTTCTCACTACAGGCAGAGTCCCTCCGATACCTTATAAAAAACGTGGAAAAACTGGGAAAACATGTCTACACGGTCCCGCGTGAAATAGACGAAGCAGTCGCGGCGCTGAAGCTTGCTGCTTTCGGCGTCGAGCTGGAGAAGCTCACTCCTCGGCAGCATGAATACATGCGGAGCTGGATGGCTGGAACTTGAGAAGTAGAAAAATCGGGCCACATATCTATTTCTTGGAGCTCAGGACTGCTGGAGATGGGTTAGAAGCTGCAATACGACAGATTAGGCTTGTTGGGGAATCAGGCGGGGGTAGAGTTTTCCGCGGCGATGAGAAAATGTTTCTCCGCAGTTTCTTGAAGTTCTGCACAGATGTGGACATCTTTGTCACTTGGGGTGGCGAGTCGTTTGCGCTTCCTCTCCTAACGGCTAAAATTATCAGAAACCGGCTTGACCCTGCACCATTATACGAGGCGTATCACTTTGACCTGAAGACTTTTTTTGAAAAAACCTTCTCCGCCAGCGTGTCCGATGTATCTGAGGCGGCTGCTCTGCTTGGGTTAAGGAAGAGAAGGGATGCGCTTGAGAACATGAGAGCTGTTTTCAATGCTTTGCGTAGCATTCTCCGTGTTACAAGGCCCGAGCTTGCTCTTTAATACCATTTGTTTTTGAGTCCCACAAGATATGCGAAGGTGTTTGTGGCGACGTGCATGAAGATTGTGAAAAGGAAGAGGGATGCGAGGGTTGCGGTGTCCATCCACGGTGGCAGGCCATGGAATAGATGTATGAGTAGGAGGGCCGCGGCGAGGAAACTTAGCTGGTCGAGCACGGGCGCTGGACTGCCTGTCTTAAGCCCCAAACGCCTCTTAACAAAAGCACCGCCCACGTCGCCCAACAAGGCCCCCAAAGAGAGTAGAAAAACCTCAAACAGCCCGAACAACCAGCTCCATAGAAACCTCATAACAAACCCGGTCAAAAACCCAGCCAAAACACCCACAACAAACCCTTCAACGGTCTTCCCATCCCCCAAAACTCTACGACCGTCAACAAACACCCGCCCACAGTCGATAGGCCTTGTCCTCCTCAAAATTTTCGCGGCAACAACTGGAGAAGCATTAGCCACGTAAGCGGGGAAAATGTATGCAAGCCCCGTCAAGAAGCTTGACGCATCCATCGAAGCCCAAAATCCCACGCCAAAATTAAAGTTCATCAAGAGCGTTATATACAGGGAGGGCCTATCATGGATTTGCAAGATGGTTGAACTCAGTCTCTATAGCTACGGGCCACGTACCTCTGTCGAGTACGGCGGCGGAACATTCGATGTCGGCCCCGACGTGTTCATAGCTGTCGAGGGTGTGGGAACTTTTGAAGGGGTCTCTGTTGAGCGGAAAATTCAAAGCCTTCTCTTAGCCGGCAAAGACCCGGCTAAGACAGCCGCCAAAGTCCATAGAGAATCTACTCAAAGAGGCCACGCCTCCATCACCACCAGTTTATCGTTTCAGCTTGAGGTGAGGGAGTGCAGCCGCGCCCTCTCCATGCTTCTCGTTGCACCCCCCTTCGGCTCATATCTCCAAGAATCCCAGAGAAGAGCGAGCATAACCCATTCATCCCTTAAAACACCACCATTCACATCAAAACATCACATCAAAATCTTCGAAGAAACTGCACACCGCCTCGTCGACGGCTACAAACAGCTTATCGAAAACGGCGTCACTCTCGAGGATGCACGCTACGTTCTTCCACTGTGCACAAAAACATCCCTCTTCATCAGCTGCAGCCTTGAAACCTATGTATCCTTTATTCAGCACAGTAATCTCGGAGAATATTTGCCCCACGAGGTTAGCGAGTTTGCTGAAAAATTCTATTCTCTGGCGAAAAATGTCGCGCCCATGATGGTTGAGGCGCGTCTCATGGTCAAGCATCCCTTAGTATCCTATCCCTTCCCCAACCCTTTCAAGCCATCCGACCCATTTTTCACCAAAATACTTGAGGGAAAAAACTTTGACGAACCTCTTCTCCTCCATCTACAGAATCTTTTACCTGACAAACTGTTTCATGATGTCTTCGCCGCAAATGTCAAAGAGTTGGTTGACACCGTGAACCCGTTAATCAACGCTGTCACACTCGAGCCCCTCTCTCTCGTCGCATATCACCAAGCCATCAGACACCGGACAGTTCCAACAGCTGTTGAATCAATTTACGCAGCGGCCGAGAGGGCTTTGAAGAGCCCTGAGAGAAACATCATTCCGCCGCCGGATGTTAAAACAAACCCGCGAAACATGAAGCTTTTCGCAGAGCTTTGCGGTGAGGCTCTTGAGTGCTACCATCGGCTCATAGAGGACGGCTGCAGGTTGGGAGATGCAGCGCTCATTCTTCCACAGGCTCTGAAGGTCTATGTTGTGAGGGCGTATAACGGGTTTAACCTGTTGTATCCCTCCGGGTTCGTGGCCACGAGAACCTGTAGCTACGCTCAGTGGGAGGAACGGGCCATAGCCTATAAGGTTCTACACGAGGTTGTGAAAAGGGCTCCCGAGCTTGAGACCGTTATGGGTGAGAAGTGTCGACAGCTGGGCTACTGCCCTGAGAAAACGTGGTGCCCCATAATCCTAAAGTATCACAAATACTCTGATGAATTGCATCAGAGGATGCAAAGGTCTTGAGCAAGGAGCGTTTAAAGAAGATTGAGGTAAGCGGTCCTGGCATCAACTTTGACTACGCCCATTTTCTACCAAGCTCACCCAAATGCGGCGTTCTACACGGCCACTCTTCAACCGTTTCCGTCACGGTTGTGGGCAAGATGGTTGACGACATGGTTGTTGAGTTCGGAGAACTGAAGAAAATGGTTAAGAAAGTGGTGGACTCTATGGACCACAAACTCATCGTCTGCAGGAAATACTTGAGCCATCTGGATAATGGTAAAGTGAAGGTCGAATTCGACGGTGTAGGAGGCCACTATGAATTCATACTTCCCACAAACTCGGTCTACGTGATAGAATTCGATTCAACAGTTGAGAACATTTCTGAACACATAGCTGCGAGGCTTAGAGAGATGCTGCCTCCGAATATCCATAGAATACATGTCAGGATGAGTGAAGGGTTCGGAAAGTACGCCACTTCTTCACTATGAGGGTTGTTGCGCTTGTTTCAGGGGGCATCGACTCTACAGTAATGCTGTGGAAACTGCGGAGCGAAGGCCATTCAATTGTGCCGTTGACTCTGCTGACGTTTAGGAGAAACCCTAGGGAGATTGAGGCTGCCAAGAAAATCTCCCAAACAGCGAGCGGACGTGAGCCGATAGTGTACGATGTCAGCTTTCTCCGGGAACTGTTTGATTATCCCCAGCACATAAAGGAGAGAGTTTTTCAACAGTTTCCCAGTTTACCTAACATCGTCATCCCCTACCGAAACATCATCTTCTACTCGGTGGCCGCGTACGTGGCCTGTCACGAGGAGGCTGAGGCGATAGCGGGGGGACACACCCGCGAAGACATGGAACGCATACCCGATGTCGGGGAGGAGTTTTTCACCGAGCTGGAGAAAATCCTAAACAAGTCTACACCATTCTATAGAGTCAAAATCTTGACGCCTGTTGCGGGTTTCTGGAAGCCGGAGATATTGAGGCTGGGTCTCGAGCTTGGCGCACCCATCGGGGAAACTTGGAGCTGTTGGTCTGTCTTTGAGAAACACTGCGGCAAATGCCCCGGTTGCGTATCGAGACGAGAGGTCTTCAAAGCCGTTGGGATATTAGACCCCACCGAGTATCTGGAGGGATAGCGTTTTTAGCTACATTTCTTAGCCATGCGAGGGGGATGTCGTCACTAACGGTTGTCTACGCCAGTAAGCGCACCGAGGCCGTTGCAGCCGCTGAAAAGCTCAGGGAAATTCTTCCGAGGCATTTTGAGAAGTGGCGTGTTTTTTCCCTCTCAGAGTTTGAGCAAACGAGTTCTGTTGAAGATGTTTT
>Ga0105163_1000471_pt1 | contig 23889 bp, 18 predicted proteins | sample JNZ110809AmetaG_FD_81531 | JGI IMG/M metagenome (GOLD analysis project Ga0105163, IMG submission 81531) | Hot spring microbial communities from Jinze hot spring, China to study Microbial Dark Matter (Phase II) - JNZ 110809A | ecosystem: Environmental > Aquatic > Thermal springs > Hot (42-90C) >... | reverse complement strand
TTTACACAAAGCGTGCTTTTGAAGAAAGACGATGAAGAAATTTTTGAATCTCTTGCCCTGACTCTTATGGGACATTTTAAGGTTGAGGGAATTTCTGTCGTTGAGTTTGACGGAGCAAAGCAAAAAATTTTTTCTTTTCCAAAGTCATTTGAGGTCAAGAAAAGTTTTTTGAGAAAAATTTTGCATCTGGATGAAAATTTAATTCTTGAGCCAGCGAAATTCGGTTTTAAAAATTTGTCTCTCGTTCTTTTTCATAAAAATGTAAGCGATGGGCGGGTTTTTGTTTTGATTCTGGGGAAAAGAAAAGAGAATTTGCCTTTTGAAATTTCAGATGTTGAATTAATTCGCACAATTTTTATTGCTACGATAAATGCAATTGAGAATTTGAAAATGTTAAGTTTGAACTACGATATGAAACTTGCTTATGAAATACAAAAGAATTTACTTCCGAAGAAATTGCCAGATGATGATAGGATTGAAATTTCCGCCTTGTCAATTCCGTCAAAAGTTGTGAGCGGTGATTATTATGATGTGATTCAATTGAGCGAAGATGAAATTATAGTTGCAATTGCGGATGTTTGTGGTAAAGGGGTTTCGGCTTCGCTTTTGATGTCAAATCTTCAAGCGTCGTTGAAAAGTTTTTTGCTTTTTTCAAGTGATATTAAATCCGTCGTTCAATCGCTTAACAAAATTATTCAGATTAACACTTCGCCAGAACAATTCATCACATTTTTTATATGCAAGATTGATTTAAGAAATTTCGTTCTTGAATATGTTAACGCTGGACATAATCCGCCGATTTTGTTTAAAAAGAGTAGGTATGAGTTTCTTGAAAAGGGTGGTGCAGTGCTTGGGGTTTTGGATGATGAATATGAGGTTGGTAAAGTTAAAATTGAAAATGGCGATTTAATTTTTCTTTACACTGATGGAGTGATTGAGGCGATGAATTCAAATGGAGAGGAAATCGGGCTTGAGAGAGTAATTTCGTTTTTGAATTCAAATGTCAATTTGCCCGCTGGTAAAATTGTTAACTCAATTAAGGATTTGATTTCTTCATTTTCATACGGAGTTGAACAGGTTGATGATATAACATTGCTTGTTTTAAAGATAAAGTAAGGGCACGCCGATTAACGACATGCCCTTTTGATGTGAATTAACCACCGATTTCAGTTTTTAATTTTTCATAAGCAATTTTAACTTCATCAATTGATGCTTGATCTTCAAGTGTCGTTGTATCTCCGAGGGATTCTCCGCTTATGACTGCTCTGAGAAGTCGTCTCATAATTTTTCCGCTTCTTGTTTTCGGTAAAGCGGAGACAAAGAAAATTTTTGATGGGTCAGCGATAGGACCGATTGTTTGTCTTACCCATTGGTGAAGTTCTTGTCTTAACTCATCAGATGGATCAAATCCCTGTTTTAACACGACGAAAGCTACTGGGACTTCGCCTTTTACTTCATCAGGGACTCCAATAACCGCTGATTCAGCAACTGCTTTGTGCGAGATTAAAGACGATTCAATTTCATATGTGCCAAGGCGATGTCCCGCAACTTTTATGACTTCATCTGCTCTTCCGAGGACCCAGATATAGCCGTCGCTATCTTTAATTGCGTAATCACCGGCGTAAAATTTCCCTTCAAATTTTTTGAAATATGTGTCAATCAATCTTTGAGGATCGCCGTAGATTGTAAGAGGCATACCGGGCCAAGGGTTTTTGATGACAAGATAACCCTTTTCTCCGGGTTTTGCAGGTTGACCATTTTCGTTGAAAACATCAGCATCAATTCCAAATATCGGAAGTCCGTTTGTGCCAGGTTTAAGTGGGACAAGATAAGAACCGGGAGTGTGAGATATTAAAATCCCACCAGTTTCCGTCATCCACCAAGTTGAACCAACTGGGCATTTGGAATTTCCGACGACTTCAAAAAACCATCGCCATGCTTCGGGATTAATCGGTTCTCCAACCGAATGGAGCAATCTTAAAGTTGAAAGGTCGTGTCTTTTAACCCATTGATCACCAAATTTCATAAGCGTTCTTATTCCCGTTGGAGAAGTGTAAAGTATCGTAACGCCATATCTTTCAGCTATAGCCCACCATCTGTCGGGATTTGGATATATTGGAGCTCCTTCATACATAATTTGCGTTGCTCCTTCCATCAATGGACCAAAGACAATGTATGAATGTCCTGTTACCCAGCCGATATCAGCGGTACACCAATAAACATCGTCATCTTTTAGATCAAAAACCCATTTCATCGTTGCGTGAAGCAATGTCATATAGCCACCCGTGTCGTGAACTATTCCCTTTGGTTTTCCTGTTGTTCCGGAAGTGTAAAGAATGTAAAGGGGATGTTCTGAAGGTAAAGGTTCAGGTTGAATGTAAGCGTTTTCAGGAGTTCCTTCCCTTATATCTCCCCACCAATAATCACGACCTTCAATCATGCGAACATTTAGATCTCTAATTCTTCTGAAAACGATGACGCTTTTAACTGTTGGTGATTTTTCAAGCGCTTCGTCAGCAATTTCTTTTAAGTTGATAACATTGCCCCGTCTATAAAATCCATTCGCTGTAATGAGAAGTTTCGCCTCCGCGTCATTTAATCTATCTGCAAGTGCATCAGCGCTGAAACCAGAAAACACAACTGTAAATGTCGCACCAATTCTTGCAAGTGCAAGCATTGTAATCGGAAGTTGCGGAATCATAGGCATATAAATTCCAACTCTGTCGCCTCTTTTAATTCCAAAATTTCTTTTCAGCGCATAAGCCATTCTATTGACGCTTTTGTAAATATCGTAGTATGTTAATTTCCTAACTTCAACAGGAACACCATTTGAATCAACCGGTTCGGCTTCCCATATTATTGCAACTTTATTTTTTCGCCAGCTTTTGACATGACGGTCAAGACACAGATACGATGGATTTAATTCACCCCCAACAAACCACTTGTAAAATGGAGGATTTGAATCATCAAGAACTTTGTCCCATTTTTTAAACCATTCAAGTTCATTTGCCACCATCTCCCAAAACTCAGGTGTAAGCGTTCCCCGATGCATTGATTTGTAGGTTTCAATGTCAATGTTTCTGTGATTCCACGACTCAATGATTATCTTCTCTCCGAACGGTAAAGTTTCCTCAACTGTGTTAATTTGTCTTTGCTCCATAGAGTAGCACCTCCGTTTTGTTTTTATTTTTTGAAAACGATTTTATAAATTTTGTCATCCCCGGGTTGTGGATTTCCTCGTCCATCTCTATTGCTTGTCAAAACATATAAATTTCCATCAGGACCAACGACGACATCTCTCAATCTTCCAAATTTTCCCCGTCTATTGTCAAATGCAAACCATCTTTCAATTCTCGTGACTTTGTAAGATTTTCCTGACTTTTGAACTTTTATTCTTATCAAAGCTTCGCTTCTTAATGTTGCAACAAAAAGATCACCTTTGTAAAAAGTCATTCCCGATGGCGGGGTTGCATCTTTCCAAACGACAATTGGGTCAATGTATCCGGGTTGTCCACCTGCGCCGATAATTTTGGGCCACCCGTAGTTTCCGCCTTTTACAATTACATTTATTTCATCGTGACCGAAGCGACCGTATTCGCCCGATGGTCCGTGTTCTGATTCAAAAAGATCACCTGTTTCGGGATGCCACGCAAGTCCTTGTGGATTTCTGTGTCCATAGGAATAAACAGGCGAATTCGGAAATGGATTATCCAGTGGAATTTCTCCATCTGGGGTCAAACGTAAAATTTTTCCATTAAGTGAGTTTAAATTCTGCGCAAGATCACCTTTGAAAATTTCTCCCGTGGTGATGTAAAGCATTTTATCCGGACCAAATTTTATCCTTCCACCGTTGTGAAACCTTGCTCCAAGTATGCTGTCAATTATAACTTTATCAAAAGTTCCATTTTTACCATTGTCCTTTATCCGTATAACTCTGTTAAAAATTTTACCATCTGTTTCATAAGTATACATTGCATAGATGTATGGCTTTTGAGGGAAATCGGGATGAACCGCAAGCCCCATCAATCCACCTTCACCAATGTGTTTAACCGGGATTGTCATATATGGTTCAGGAGAAAGTTTCCCATTTTCAATTAAACGAATTCTTCCGGGTCTTTCACTCACAAGAGCTCTCCCATCGGGTAAGAAGACAAGGGACCAAGGAATTTCCAAATTATCTATCCACACGCTCACCTGAACGTTGTCTCCATCGGGAAAGTAGACATCTTCAACTTCTTGCGGTTTTTGACCGACAATTTGAAAGCAGGAAATAAAAGAAAAAAATGCAAGTGTGAGTAAAATTTTGGGCTTCATGTTTCGCTTTGCCATTTTTTTGAAAAAATTAAAAAAATTGTTGAAAAAGTCAAGAGCGAAAGATTTGACTTGTCTTTTAAGGGCTAAGTTATGAATTTAAATTTTCAAAATTAGGTTCGCTTAAAACTCTTGACTTTTTAATTAACGGTCTTTAAATTATTTAAAAAGCACAGGAAAAAATTTCTTTTTGCTCTTGCTTTGCCTTCATGTTTCGCGGGTTGTAAGGGTGAGCTTGAAGCAAAAGAGAAATTTCTTCTATTGACTTTAAATTGTGCGTTTTTTATATTCCTGTTAGGATGAAAAGGTAGATTTACACAATTATGATGCTTAAAATTTCACATAAATCAGGTGTTAACTCCAAGTTTAAATATAAAAATCTTGAGGACCAAAATGAGGATTGCGAAGGCATTTTTTATCTCAATTTTGGCAACAGCACTTTCTTTCTCTCAGGGAGTGAGAGAATTTTCAATCATTATCAACCCGGACAGTTTGCTTTTGTTGTATTCACGCAATATATGGGATAAAACATATGTTCCGATGAGGTTTGTCCCGGAGGATGGTTCAGGACACGCTGGGGGAATAAGATTCAAGGGGCACTCATCAAGATATTATCCGAAGAAACCTTTCACTGTTAAGTTCAACAAGGGGCAAGAATTTGAAGGATGGCGTGAGATGGGGTTTAACGCAATGTATACGGATAAATCTTTAATGCGGGAGGAACTCGCGTGGCAAATTTCAAGAAAGCTTGGAATAATTGGACCTGAGACATATTATGCAAATCTTTACATCAATGGGAAAAATTACGGACTTTATCTTTTTGTAGAAAGAATTGATGAAACCTTCAAGCGAACTCCGGAAAAATATGGATTTATGAAGGGTGGTTCAATGTATGAGCCGGTTGATGATTATCATATGGGTGATCTTTTTATCCCGCTGGATTCAAATGATTACTTCAAATTTTATGACAAGAAATTTCCAGCAGATAGCAACTACTCCGATTTAATTCAACTCATAAAAGAAATAAACGAAACTCCTGCGGAAGATTTCCACAATTTCATTGAGCGAAAATTTATAGGTGAAACAGTTTTAAACTGGTTCCTGCTTAACACATTAACTCATATGGGAGATACATACAACAAAAATTACTATCTTTATCACGACTCTGTTTCGGATAAATGGCTGATTATACCCTGGGACTATGATCTTTCTTTTGGGAGAGATGGAACAGGTGTCTTGCCTTATCCTTTGAACCTTTTGAACGATAAATTTAAATACTGGTATATGTTACCCTATCACGGCGTTGATAATCCTTTGAGGATCAAGTTCTTTCAAAATTCAATCCTTGTTTCCAGATTCAAGCAAAAACTTGATTCTGTGCTAACTTACATTTTTACAGAAGATAAGATGCTCGCTTTGATTGATTCGTTGAAAAATTTGATAAGAAATTATGTTTATCGCGATGAATTTAAATGGGGAACGAACAAGGAATTTGATGAACAGGTTGAGGCATTGAAATACTATGTTACTGCGAGAAGATTTTTCCTTTACAAGTGGCTTTCAAACTATTGGCCAGGTGAAGAAAATAAAGCGACATTGCGAATAACTCGGCTTGACACGGTTTATCACTTCGTTGATAAAAATGGTCGCTTGCTTGGAAGCATTTGGTTTTATGAGGCAAATGGACTTGATAGTTTAACCGTTATAGTTTATCCAGATAGCATTCCTCCGTATTTGCCTGCTGATGTTTTGCCAGATAAATATGTCAAAAGAGTTTTTAAAATTATCCCGTATCCATCAAGTGCGAAATTTAGAGCGAAGATAAGATTGGAATATAGAGATGAATCATTGAGAAGAACTGAGCTTGGAGCGGGCATTTTGGATGAACATTTTTTGAAATTACATTATTTTGATGGTCAATCATGGAAACCGCTTGAGACAAATGTTAATTCATATGCAAATACTTTAACCGTTGATAATGTAAGCGATGAAGTTTTGAATGAAAACATAATTTTGTCCGCATTTATCCCAGTTGATTACAAATTGCGGTGGAATAAGATAGAGACCTTATCTTGGGATAAACTTTTGAAAATAAAATTTGCGAATAAAGACACAGGCTATGTTGTCGGGGAGACAAGTTCAATTTTCATCACAAAAGATGGCGGAAGGACATGGCTTTGCAAGACAAAAGCTTTGGAGAAGGAATTAAAATTAAACGATGTCGCGTTTACTGATTCACTCGTTTATATCGTTGGTGAGCAGGGGCTTGTTTATAAAGGTAAAATTGGCGATACGCTCTGGACACAAATTGAACTTGGAACGAGGGATAATTTCAAGCAAATTGGTTTTTATAATGGAAGATATGGATTTATAAGAGGCGAAAGTGAATTTTATTACACAAGCGATGCTGGAAATACTTGGCAGAAACTGTCTTTTTATGTAAATGGTGAAACGGAAATAAAAAGCGAAGATGCTTTCGCAAGTGTAAAGAAAAATTCAATAATTCTATGGAGAGCTGGCTCTAATGATTCTGTTTCAGTTTTTGTGAGCTATGTTGATACATCGTTGAGAAAAATAAAATTGTATAAAGATGGAGTTTTCTATGTTGTGGCAAGCGATGATTCAATTTATGTTGTCAAAGATACTATCGTGATTTCAAGACCTCTCAAAGCAAGGGTCAACGATATAAAGATAATTGACTCATTGAAAATTTTCGTCGCCTGTGATGATGGAGTTGTTTTATACACGAAAGATAGTGGAAATTCCTGGCATCTTCAACCGATTGGAGTTACAAACGATATTTATTCAGTTGAATTTATTGATTCGCTGAAAGGTTTTGCAGTTGGAAATTTTGGCTTGCTTTTAAGCACGGAGCAAGGGGGATATACGAAAGTTATCTTTGCTCAAAACCAACCAGAAGTTCCCGCTGTATTTAAACTCCATCAAAACTATCCTAATCCGTTTAACAGTTCAACGAAGATTTATTATGAAGTTCCGTATCCTTCGGAGGTGAAAATTGAGGTTTATGATATACTTGGCAGAAAAGTTGCGACACTTGTTGATGGGTATAAAAATTCAGGGGTTCACTTTGTTGATTTCAGTGCGGTTAACCTTGCAAGCGGAATTTATTTCTATGTTATGAAGGCGAAGAACATCATTATCTCAAAGAAAATGGTTCTTTTAAAATAAAAAGTTCTGAAAAATGAAAATCCAATTTCTCTTTTTGATCGTTATTTTGAATACTACAATTCAAACCTTTCTCTTTGCTGAAAAATTGACATTCCAAAAGTTTGGCTACGATGATATTGTTTTAACTGGACCGACGCCTGCGGTTACATTGTTTTTGAGAGTTGGTGAAAATGTTGATTCATCAAAAAGTTATATCGTTCTTGACATTGAGCCGTCACCTGTTTTGAATTTTAAAAATTCCTACATTACAGTTTTGATATGGGATAAGCCAGCGTTGACGGTCAGATTGAGCGATCTGGGGGATAAATTGATAGTTCCGCTTCGTCAGTTTGATTTGAGTTTTTCTGATTTTATCAAGCTTGACATCAAGGCGAACCTTTCCATAACGATGGACAGATGCTATGACATTATAACAAACGGGTTGTGGGTTAAGATCAGAAAATCATCTTTTGTTAATGTGGAGTTTAAGCAAAGAATAGGTGTAAAGTTAAAGATCAGCAATTTTTTAAGGTTTCTTGAAGGTGGAGGTGCAATAGTTATACCATCAAATTTATCCACGATTGAATGTGAAGGTGCGGTCTGGGTTTATTCTTATCTGAGAAAATTGACAGGAAAAGATTTTGAGGTAGAAACATATGAGACGCTTTCAGATGGGGTGGAAAATTTTGTCATCGTGTCAAGGTTTGACAAGATACCTGAAAAATATAAAAAGTCAATAAGCGGAAAATTTTTGAATAATGATGGATTGATTTATGTTTATTCAGAGCAAACCGCAAAAGCTCGGAAGAATGTGCTTGTTCTTACAGGTTTCAATGATGAAGGATTGAGAAAGGTAATCAAAGCGTTTTTAAATAAAGACATTTTTCAATCTTCGTTTAACAGTTTTCTGCTTGTTCGTCAAGCGGTGCAAGAATTGGAAGTAAAACCTCCGCTTCCACCTTATAAAGTGACTTTTCGCAAGCTTGGTTTTACAAGCGGACGACTTGAAGGGATAGGGAATTTGAGATATGTTTACTCATTCAAAAATTCTGAACTTGGATTTTCACCGGACAAATTGACGATAAACATAACCGCAGTTTATGCCCCCGTGATAAGTGCGGTTCGCAATGCGTTTTTCAATGTTTACTTTAATAACACTTTGATTGAAAGCAAAAGATTGACAGAGGAAGGAAAAATCTCTTACAGCTTTGATGTTGATAGATTTGTTTTGTTGAAAACGAACACGATAACGGTTGAATTTGTTTATTATCCGACAAGTGAGGATTGTAAAAATTTGATGGCGAACTTTTTCTGTATGCTTGATGATGAAAGGTCATATATCAATGTGTCAAGTTTTTATCGTCCAGATGAATTAAGTTTTGTTTATTTCCCCGAGATGTTTGGTTATGGTGAAACTGTTGCGGTCATCGGTGGCAAGATTACGCTTCAAAAGGTAAGATCGCTTGCAAGAATTGTTTATCTTGTAAATTCGGGAATTAAAGAGTTTGAATTCTATCCGTCCGTTTATTTCTCTTCATCCGTTGATTATGAAATTTTGAAAAACTACAATTTAATTTTGATCCTTGATCCAAATGAGCAATTGATGGAGAAATTTGAAAATTCTCCATTGAAGCCAAGACAGGGATTTAGAATTTTGAGTTCAGCAACGGGGCGTGTTTTATACACACTCTGGGATACAACATCAATTGGTGTGAGCGAGGTATTTTACGGTGAAAAGGGTAATCCTGTGCTTCTTGTTTTTGGAATGGGAAAGTATGCCGATGAAAGAATTTATCAAATGACGAAATCACTTGAAGCGAAATTTCCTGACATCAGCGGGAACATAGGAATAGTTGATGGTGAGAAAAGTTACTTTTTCAGGGTTGAAGCAGGACTTTTGAAAGTCCAATATCCAGGGGAGAGAACATTTCTTGACATTTTCAATCAATACAAAATTTTTATAATCGGGCTTGCGTGGGCGTTGTTTTTAGCATTGCTTGTTTATGTCTTCTGGCGTGGAAGGAAAATGGCAAGAAAAGTTATGGAAAGAAAATGAAGAAAATTCTCCTTTTCCTGCTCTTGCTTTTTTATTCCTGTTCACCTGTGATATACAGAGTTAATCATTCAAGGTTAAGAGAATTAGAAACAAAGGCAATTGATGAGATCAAACGAAGGTTGAGTTTGGGACTTCCATCAAGACCGAATGGATTTTGCTATGCGATTGACCTTGCTGAAATTATGCAAACTGGCGCTGAAATCGGCGATTCGTCTATGTTTAGAAGTGCTTATGAGATTTTGAAAAAACATTACATAATTCGTGATTCGTGGATTGATAGCTCAATTTTGTGGAGATACAAACCCGAAGTTGAGCCAGATGCTTCTGGAACTGCGGAGACAATTCATTGTGCGCATGCAATTTTTCTTGCGTATAAAAAATGGAAAAAGGAAGAATACAAAAGAGTAAGCTATTCTCTCGCAAAGGCTTATTTAAAACACGGCTATATGATTGACTCAAATCGGTTCATTGTAAAAAATTATTTTAACTATCAAACGAGAACTCTTTCAGAAAACACTTATCTTATCAACCAGCGTCCTGATTACTTATACGAAATTGGGCTTGAAAACAACGATTCAGAGATGCTAAATAAAGCAAAGTTAATGTATAATGCGATAATCGGTGGTTATGTTGGAAACGGATTTTTTTACTCAATATATGATGTTGGAGTTTTAACCGTAGATCCTGCTTCATCAGGTTATTTTTCTCCGAATTCTGTTTTTCCGTTGATTTCTTCAGTTGATATAGCAACTTCAATCAAAGGTTTTAATGATAAGCCAGCTTGGGAGATTTTGAAATTTTTTGAAAATAATTTTGGAAGATGGAGCGATTTTTATGTTTATAATAAGGGTAGTTTTAGTGAGCAGGGTAAAGATAATTCGGTGAGTTTAGTTGTATCTTCAGCAATGATTGATCTTTATTTTGCTTTGGGTAAGCCAAAGGCATATAGAAATTTAATAGTTTATCTTTCGCAGATTCTTGCCGATAAAGTAAATGTATTCTTGACAAGTTTATCGCCTGAAAATCTTGATTCTTATTATTTTGAGTTGGCAAGAGCGATAAGAACAATGCGCAGGATAAACGAGAATGGGATTTAAAATTTTGAAATATCCCGTATTTTTATGTTTTGTCGTTTCTTCTGTTTTTGCAGGTGCGTGGACACGGGGGAAAGGAAGCATTCTTCTTGTGCCATACTATTATTTTTATCAGGCAAGCGGATATTACGACACGAATTGGAAATTCAATCTTCTTCAAAACGGCGGATATTTTGATGGACTTGGTTTTGGATTATACTTTGAATATGGTTTCAGCGATAGACTTAATTTGGTTGGAAATTTTTCTTTTGTGAGAAACAGGTGGATTGACAATTATAACTACAAATCAAACAGCGATTTTGGGGATTTTGAGATTGGATTGAAATTTAAAATTTTTGAGTCAAGGTTTGTGTTAAGTTTTCAAACTCTTGCGATTATACCTGCTTATTCAATGGATAGAGAACCATTGGTTGGATATGGAGAATATGCTGGTGAAGTTAAAATTCTTTTCGCTGGCGGATTGAGACCATTTTCTCTTAATTCTTATTTTAACATTGAACTTGGATACAGAAGATTTTATTCAAAGGTTGCGCCACAGGTTAGATTTCAAATTTTATATGGAATTAATCTCGGTTGGAAATGGCAAGCGATTTTTCAAATTGACGGCGTTAATTCAATTGGTGAAGGAACATTTTCAACAAGATTTAATCCGTCAATTGAGACGGACTATAACGAAGGGAAATTAAGCGTTTCACTTGCGCATAGATTCACATATAAAGCGTGGTTTCAGGCTGGCGTTTTCTATGATGTTTATGGCAGAAAAATTGGCGCTGGAAGAGGTTTCTTCATAGCATTGTGGATTGAGATTTAAATTTCAATTTCGCTATGATTGAAGAAGTCAAGAAATACTCTATCAAAGATGTTTTGATTGATTCTGGAATTATTGATGAGAGCGCAATCAATGAGATTGAAAAATTTCAAAGTGAAACTGGTTGGTCTTTTGTGAAAGTTTGTCTGACATTTGGTTATGTGAGCAGAAAAAAATGGCGTGAGATTGTTGAATCGCTTGGATATAAGATGGTTGATGTTAAGAAGGAAAAAATTGACCCGAAGATTGTCTCTTATATGAATCTTTTAGTTATGGAGCAGTATCTTGGAGCGCCGATAAGGAAAGAGAATGGCAAAGTTATACTTGCTATGGTTGACCCGACGGATGCTGAGTTTGTTGAGATTGTGAAGAGAGTTTTTAAAAGCGATGTTGAGATAATTTTTTCAATGGATGTTGATGTAATCTGGGTTTTACATAAATATCTCGGACCTCCTTTTTGCAGGATTGCGATTTATAATTTGCTCTGGAAAGATCCCGATAGATCGGCGGTTTTAACTTTGACGACGAAACAAGTTATTATCATCGTTGGTTTGTTGACCCTTTATCTTATTTATTTTTCAATTAACCCAATTGGTGGGGTTGTGCTTTTAAACATTTTGATTAGTTTTTTATTTCTTTTTTCAATCCTTTTTAAGTTCACGCTTTCTCTTGTTGGAGCAAGATATGAACTTTATGAAGTCATAACGCAGGAAGAGATAAATGCACTCCGAGATGATGAACTTCCAGTTTACACGATACTTCTTCCTGTTTATAAAGAGCCAAAGGTCATAGCAAAACTTGTTGAAAGCATAAATCGTATGGATTATCCAAAGTTAAAACTTGATGTGAAGCTTTTACTTGAAGAAGATGATTTTGAGACGATAGATGCGGTGAGAGGACTTGATTTCCCTGCGGTTTTTGAACCACTTGTTGTGCCATCTGAACAGCCAAAGACGAAACCAAAGGCATGTGATTATGGATTACTCTTCTCTCGTGGTAAATATCTGACAATTTATGATGCCGAAGATATTCCAGACGCAGATCAACTTAAAAAAGCAGTTGTAGCTTTTAAAAAACTTCCAGATGAATATATCTGCGTTCAATGTGCCTTGAACTATTACAATAGAGAAGAAAATCTTTTGACCCGTATGTTCACGCTTGAGTATTCTTATTGGTTTGATTATATGTTGCCTGGGCTTGATAGATTGAAAATGCCAATTCCTCTCGGCGGGACGAGCAATCATTTCAAGAAAGATATTCTTGAAGAACTTGCTGGCTGGGACCCGTTCAATGTCACAGAAGATGCAGACCTTGGGATAAGGGCTTATGCGAAAGGTTACAAAGTTGCTGTTTTAAATTCAACAACTTATGAAGAAGCTAACAAAGCAATTAAAAACTGGATAAGGCAACGCTCAAGATGGATCAAAGGTTATATGCAGACATACCTTGTTCATATGCGACATCCCATTGAATTGATCAAAAAATTGGTTTTTAAAGGTTTCCTTGGTTTTCAACTTTTTGTCGGCGGGACTCCGTTCGTTTTTCTTGCTAATCCTATCCTTTGGTTTGTTTTCACAACATGGCTAATTACCAAAGCTGAAATTATAAAGCTCTTTTTCCCCGATTGGGTTATGTATGTTTCAACTTTTAATCTTTTGTTTGGAAATGCGATCGTAATTTATAATGAATATGATGTCAGTTTTCAGGCGAAAGTATTACAATCTCTTACCTTACGCATTGCTGAATCCATTTTATTGGATTTTGCATTCAATTGCAGCTTATAAGGCACTGTGGCAGTTGATTCAAAATCCATTTTACTGGGAGAAAACAGAGCACGGATTAAGTGAGATATTTAAGAAAGAAAAAATCCAAAAGAGATGAGAAATGCCGTTTTATCCATAGCATTAGCGTCGTTGGTTTTTCTTTATTACTTAACACTTGGAATGACTTTTCAAAATAATGGCTATCTTCATCCTGAGGGAATTTTTTTGATTGAGAAAGCACTGCTTGCGTTGAAGGGTAATCCACCACGACTTGAGAACATAGGTTTAATTTATCCGCCATTGCCGTTTTTCTTTACTTTTCCTTTTATAATTTCCGTCAATCCAATAATTGCTCCGGTGTTTGCATCTGCGTTTGGAATGGCGGTGCTTTGTGCGGTTTTAATGTACAGAGTTTTAAAACGAAATTTATCCTTTGTTTTCGTTTTCTATCTTTTAATGATTTTGACAATAAATCCGCTTGTTTTATACTCTGCGACATCTGGTGGAAGTTCTTATCTTTATGTTTTGTTTATCACGATATTTTTTGCTTTCATTTTTGAGTATTATGAGCGAAATGTGAGTTTTTATCTTGCGGTTGCCGGAATATCGCTCGGGATTTTGGCATTGATAAGATATGAGATTGTGTTTATTCTTGTCTTTTGGACTTTGGCAAATTTTATACTTGCTGTGGAAACAACACTTGAACCGGGAGTAAGTTATAAGAATTTTTACAGGTTGTTAAGAGAACTTCCTGCTTATAGACAAACTTTTTTCCGAAAGGTCATGGCGGTTTATCTTATGATTTTTATACCACCAATCGTTTCCGCTGTGAGCTGGATGTATCTGAACTGGATTTTCACATCAAATCCATTTCATTTTTTGAGCAGTCCTTATTCATATTTCAGAACTTTGAGAACCTTTGTTCTTTATAATCCGATTTTGCTTGAGGTAAGGGACAATTTTTTTAAAAGTTTGATTTATATCTTGATGGAAGTTTTCATCTCCGCTCCAACATTTTTGATCATATTTTTGTTGTTTGGTCATAGGTTGTTTTTTATACTTGCGTTAACTTCTCCAGTGATTTCCCTTTTTATAAGTTCATTTCTGGGGATTTCGCTTTTAAATGTTGATTTCTTTGTTCCGTTTGTTTTTCTTTCTTTCCTTGTTCTCGTTTATGCGTGTGAGCAAAAGAAAACATTGCGTAAAGCAATTATTCTACCGCTCTTTGGAATTGTCCTGATGATTTCTTCATTCACTGGTTATTATAAGCTCAAAAATTCAAATTATCCTGAGGAAAAAATTTTTGCAAGGGTTTTGCTTGGTGGCAATGCAGATGGAATTTTTGAAGATGAGAAAAAGGTTGCTGAATTTTTAAAAATGTATGCCGATTCAAACGATGTGATTTTGTTTGATGATGCGGATGGATATCCGATTGTGGTTTTTTATGGTTATCCTAAAAATATAGTTTTGCCTTATCAATATGAGTTTTCGTCCGTTGTTGAAAGACCTGAGGTTTATGCTGATTTTATCGTTGTTTATAATCCAGATACATATGAAGGTGGGCGTGATGCGTTGAATTTAAGACACAAAGATTTATTTTATCGTGGGGCTGATGGGCTTGATTTCGTTGCAAGTTTCGGAAACTTGAGAATTTTTCGCTCAAGTTACAGAGCAAAGAGTAAAATTGCTGGGAGGTGAAACATAAAGATATGAAATTTCTTCGGTTAATCGTCGCTTTGTTTTCATTGTTAATTTTGATTCTTTTTTTGAATAATGCCTGGATTTGGGATGATATAAATTCGCTTGGAGAAGTTTTGCCAGCAAAAGAGTTTCATTTGATTCGTTCGCAGGATGATAGAATAGTGACGATTTTAAAAAATAATTTGAGCGGAACTGTTGAAAGATATTCAATTATAAGCGTGGAAAGAGGCGATGCTATAAGAATGAGTTTAAATAATTCTTTTAAAGTTGGCGGATTTGTAAATTCTGGCGATACGATTTGTAAGTTAATTTCTGCTGAGACGATGTATCAGATCGTTAGATTGGAGGGTCTTATTTCAACTGAAATTGCAACTTTAAATTTTTACAAAACTGGTGAAAAAACCGCAATTATAGAAGAGGCAAGAGGTAGATTGGAGTCAGCCCAACAACAGCTTGAATATCAGGGAAAAGTCCTTGAAAGGATGAAAATTCTTTATGAAAAAAATCTTATCTCTCCACAAGAATATGAGACGGCAGAGAACTTATTTAAGCTTTATCAGGCAAATGTTTCAATTTCGAAATCTCAACTTGAAGCACTTGAAACGGGGGCAAAACCAGAGCAAATTCAATTAATTGAAACAAGAATTGAATCTTTGAAAAATGAACTTGAAGCGCTCAAACAAAAAGCACAATCTTACATCATAACATCTCCAATTTCTGGCGTAATTTTCAAAATTTCTTCTGGCGATACTATATTATCTATGGCGGATATTTCGGCGTTTTGTTGTTTAATTCCAATAAATGTTGATGAAAGGGCAAAAGTTAAAAATGGTCAAATTGTAGAAATAAAATCATCTGAAATTTTACAAGCGAAGATTGATGCGGTTGAAAATTCGGTTAGAGTAATAAATTTAAAGCAAATGGTTTTGGCAAGGGCGATAATTGAAAACAAAACTGAAAATTTAGTTCCACATCTCGTGGTTAAATGCAGAATTAAAGTTGGCAGGGTTAAACTTCTTGATTATGTTTATTTTTTTGTCAAACAAATTTTTACCTCGGGATGATAAGGTTTGAGTATAAATATCTTGCTCCAGTTGAGTTGATTGAACGATTGCGATTGGAAATAATGCCGTATGTAAATTATGATGAGTATGCGAATGCAAGTAAAATCGGTGAATATACAGTCCGAAGCATATATTTTGACAATGATAGATTTCAGTATTACAACGATAAAGTTGATGGTCTTGAGATAAGGAAAAAAGTTAGAGTTCGTGGTTATGGGGCTAAGGATGAAAGTAGCATTGTTTTCCTTGAAGTCAAGAGGAAAAAAGGTGTGTATATTTTGAAAAGCAGAGCTCCTTTGACATTTGAGAATTTGGAAAAGATATTTGTCTGCAAAGATTTTGAGAGATATATTTTAAACAAGCCGATAGAGAACGCTGTGGAAAGTGCGAAAAATTTTTTCTATTATGTTAATGTGGATAACCTTAAGCCAGTCATTCTTGTCGTTTATGAGCGTGAAGCGTATCAAGGTAAATTTGATAATTCGTTGAGAATTACATTTGATAAAAATTTAAGAGCTTCTCTTTCATCTCGTTTGACTGATTTATTTGACGAGTTGAATATGCGATATGTGATGAAGTCATATTTTACTGTTGAATTTAAAGGGAAGACAAAAATTCCACACTGGTTCAGGAATATAGTCGCAAAGTATGAGCTTAAATTTATGGCTTTGTCAAAGTATGTTTTATCTGTTGATGCTTTTGATTTTTCTGAGTTAAAACAAATCACAAGATTGGGATTATGATTGAGGATTTGCAGAATATATTTACGATTTCAATTTCGCCTGTGGAAGTGATAAGGAATTTGTTTGTTGCTTTTGTGTGTGGGTTTATAGTTTCGGTATTTTATAAAATTAGTTACAGGGGGATAAGTTATTCAAGCACGCTTGTTAATTCGTTGATAGCTCTTTCAATGATAACATCAGTTGTAATAATGGTTATAGGCAATAATCTTGCAAGGGCTTTTGGGCTTGTTGGGGCGATGTCAATAATAAGATTTAGAACAGCGATAAAAGACACGCAGGATATAGTTTTCATATTTTTTGCTCTTGCTGTGGGAATGGCAAGCGGTGTGGGTTTGTATGCGGTTTCTATAGTTGGGACGCTGACAGTTGGGCTGGTTATGTATGCCCTTTCAAGGTTAAATTACGGAATGCCAAGGAGAAAAGAATTACTTTTGCAATTTACTTATGAAGCAATAGACGAAAAAGAACCCGAATATACTTCTGTTATAAAAAGCGAATGTAAAGATTTTAAGCTGATAAATGTTAAAAGCCCAAGGGGCGATCTTTTTGAACTATCTTATTACATTAGGCTTAAAGATAAAAGCAAAGCAGGGGAACTTGTCAGGAAACTTTCAAAATTGCCAGGTGTTAAGAATGTTTCTCTGCTTGCTGATGAAGAGGGGTTTTAAATATCGGGGGCTCAAGTTTGATTTAAAAAGTTAATTTTGTTAGATTATTTCTGAAAACTAAACGGACCAGGAATGAGTGTAGCTGAAATTTTGAAAAAGGCACGTGAGGAAAAAAAATTAACCCTCAAAGAAATCTCTGCTAAAACGAAGATAAGCGAGAAATTCCTTGAAAAAATTGAGAATGGAACTTTTGACTTTGCTCCTGAACCTTATGTGAGGGCTTTTTTGAGAAGTTATGCGAGGGTTGTGGGGTTGAATCCGGATGAGGTGATAAAACTTTATGATAGTGAAATTTCCGCTTTAAAACCGAAGGAATCAATAAAAGAGGAAAAGGAGAAAATTCAATTTGATTTTGCATCGTTTGTTTCTGAAAATATATTGTGGTTAATCGGTGGGGCTTTGGTTATTCTGCTTGCTATTTTTATCTTCATAGGGGTTGGGAGAGAAGAGAAAAAAGAGGTTAGAAAGAAAAGCTTTGAAACTGCGGTTGAGGAAATATCAAAAGCAAATGAAATTCCAATGGAAAAAAAGGAAATGAAGATAGAACCAGATAGTTTGGAGTTAAAAATTATAGCTTCTGATTCTGTTTGGTTTAATGTGCTTGTTGATAGCGCACAGGCGAAAGAATTTTTAATGCCACCGAATACAAGTTTAACTTTGAAAGCGAGAAATAACTTTAATTTCACAATTGGAAATGCTGGTGGAGTTAAGTTTATATTGAATGGGAATGAACTTGAACCTATTGGGCGAAAGGGTCTCGTAGTAAGAAATTATGTGATTGATAGGGAGAAATTAAAATCTTTAACATTGCATAGATAAACAAAAACAAAGTTTTTTGGCGTTGAAATGAGGCAGATTGACCCGAAGATAATTGAAAGAGTTGAGGAATTAAGAAGACAAATTCGCGAACATGATTACAGATATTATGTCCTTGCGGAGCCGATAATTTCGGACTTTGAATATGATATGTTGATGAGGGAATTGATTGAACTTGAAAAACAATATCCTGAACTTGTGACTCCTGATTCTCCAACACAAAGGGTTGGCGGTGCACCTACAAAGGAATTTCCTACGGTGACGCATCCGGTTCCGATGTTAAGTTTGAACAATGCTTTTACAATTGAAGAGATAAGAGAATTTGATAGAAGAGTTGCAGAACTTCTTGAAGGTGAAAAATATAAATATGTTGCTGAACTAAAATTTGACGGAGTTGCTGTTAGATTAAAATACGAAAATGGAATCCTTGTTCTTGGGGCAACTCGCGGTGATGGAATTCAAGGTGATGATATAACTAACAATATAAAAACGATTCGTTCAATCCCATTGAGATTGATCAACCCTGATGAAAAATTTCTTAACATTGAAGTTCGTGGTGAAGTTTATATGAACAAGGTTGATTTTGAAAAGTTAAATGAGGAAAGGGAAAGATTAGGTGAAAAAATTTTTGCTAATCCGAGAAATGCTACCGCTGGAACATTGAAACTTCAAGACCCGAAACTTGTTGCACAAAGACCATTGAGATTTTTTGCTTACTATCTTATGGCTGAGGGGGTTGAACTTGAAAGTCAATATGAAAATTTGCAGATCCTTAAACGCCTCGGTTTCCCAGTGTGTGAGCATGTTAAGTTGTGTGAAAATATAGATGAAGTTATTGATTTTTGGAGATATTGGGAGGAACATCGGGATGACTTGCCTTACGAGATAGATGGAATCGTTGTTAAGGTTGATTCAATTCGTCAGCAGGAAATTCTTGGTGCGATAGCGAAAAGCCCGCGCTGGGCGATTGCTTTTAAGTTCACACCGAGACAGGCGCAAACAAAACTTCTTGGGATTACGCTTCAGGTTGGAAGAGTTGGAACCGTGACCCCTGTTGCAGAGCTTCAACCTGTTCCACTTGGTGGGGTCATTATAACAAGAGCAACGCTTCACAATGAGGACTACATAAGGGAGAAAGATATAAGAGTTGGTGATACGGTTATAGTTGAGCGAAGTGGCGAAGTGATTCCAAAGATAGTGGGTGTTGTTCTTGAAAAAAGACCACCAGATGCTGTTCCATTTGTGTTCCCGAAAACATGTCCTGTGTGTGGCGGACCGATTGAAAGACCAGCTGGCGAAGCAAATTATTATTGCGAGAATCCGGAATGTCCTGCGCAGGTTAGAGCAAGAATTGAACATTTTGCATCGCGTGGCGCAATGGATATTGAAGGGCTTGGGGAAGCGATAGTTGATAAACTTGTCACACTTGGGTTTTTGAAGAATTATGCAGATATATACGAGCTTCACAAACATAAGGCAAAACTTGTAAAGATTGAGGGATTTGGGGAGAAAAGCGTTCAAAATCTTTTGAATGCGATTGAAAACAGCAAAAAACAGCCATTTCATCGCGTTCTTTACGCTTTGGGGATAAGATATGTTGGTTCTGAGACCGCAAAACTTCTTGCGGATGCATTTGGTTCAATTGATAAATTGATGAAAGCAACGCCTTCACAGATTGAGTCGGTTTATGGAATTGGTCCCAGGATTGCCGAAAGCGTTTACAAGTTTTTCAGGGATCAGAGAAATCTTGAATTGATTGAGAGATTAAGAAATGCAGGATTAAATTTTGAAGTTAAGCCAGAAGAAAAAGCGAAGAAGAAACTTGCTGGGAAAACATTTGTATTCACAGGGACATTGAAAAGTTTCACACGTGAGGAGGCAAAGGAAAAAGTTGAGGAACTTGGAGGTAAGGTCAGCAATAGCGTTAGCAGAAAAACAGATTATGTTGTCGTTGGTGAAAATCCAGGCTCAAAGTATGATAAAGCAAGGCAGCTTGGTGTTAAGATAATAACCGAGGAAGAGTTCCTTGAACTCATTAAATAAAAATGGAGGAAAAAATGCGTAAATTCTTTTTTGTCCTACTTTTCTTTGTTGGTGGAAATTTTTTATTTGCACAGACATTGCCGGGTAAATTTGGATTTGGCGCCGATTTGGGGATAACGATTTTGCAGGGACAATCAAAGCCGTATGTCCAACCTCTTGGGAGCGCTCATGTGAGATGGGGCGTTTTTGATTTTCTTTCAATTAATGGAAAATTTTCCGGTGGGTGGGTTGGATTTAGAGATAAAGATACAAATGTTAAGAACTGGACTACAATAATTTCGGGAGAAATTCAACCTGAATTTCACATTGTCCCACGCAGTAGATCCGATGCTTACTTTTTCATCTCCGCTGGAATGATCCATTATCAGCCGAATATCAACAGTTATATGGGCAAAAATACGCCGACGGTTGGCTTTGGTCTGGGATTAAATATGTATGTTAGACATTTTCTCTCCGTTGATTTTTCTGCGTCATATAATCTCACAACAAGAGGAGATTTTGACGGAAATCCAAATACAAAAGATAAAGATGGTTTCATTGCTTTGAAACTTGGTCTTACTTATTACTTTTACGACAAAGAATACATTCGTCAAGCATACATAAGAGGGAAAAGAGCAAGATGATGGAAATGAGAAAATTAGCGCAAAAATTTTTTCTTTATATTGCAAAGTTGAGAAGTGAGGTTAAAGGTAAAAAAATCATCAATTTCACGCAAGCATTTCAAAGAGCAAGATATATTGTTGTGATAATGCCGAGGGAAAAAGAGCAGTTTATGATTGCATATGATTTGCTTAAAGATATTCCGGGCAAATATAACATCACCGTTATAGCGACCTCTAATTTCAAGGAATACTTCACGATCAAGCGTTATAGATATGTTGAGATAACAAAGGATGATGTTTCAATTTTCGGGCTACCGAAAAAAAATTTTATAAGAAAACTTTCCTTGTTTAGATATGATGTTGCGATTGATATGAGTTTTAATTTTGATTTGTTCAATGCGTGGTTGTGCCAGGAACTTAACGCTGGAATAAAAATCGGCTTTAAGCGTGACGATTCTGATTTATTTTACAATTTCCAACTCGCTATAAAAAGAGATACAGATTTGAGGTCTGCTTATCACGGGATAATCGGGTCGTTGAGCATTTTTTAACAAATTTTTTGTAATATGAATTTTGAAATTTCCAAGCCAGAGAAAAATACCATAATTTTCAAGTTGCGTGAGAAGAAGATGGATGCTTTAATTTCACCGGATTTAAAAGCAGAATTTCTCGCACTTTGTCAGAAAGGTGTTAAGAAAATAATTATTGACCTTTCTGATGTTGAGTATTGTGATAGTTCGGGGTTGAGTTCGCTTTTGTTCTGCGAGAGAAGAATGAGAGAAAATAAAGGCGAAGTTTATCTTGTCGGGGTTAGGGATAAAGTTTTAAACTTGATAAAAATAGCACGGCTTGACCAGTTGTTTAAGTTTTCAAATTCTGTTGAAGAAGCGCTTGGAACAAAAACAAAGTGATAATCTCTGATGAGCTTTGGACTTGCTGATTGGATTATTGTCGTTCTTTATCTTATCGGGGTTGCAATTTTTGGGATAATCTCCGGGGGAAAACAAAGAAGCACATCTGATTATTTTCTTGGGGCAAGACAAGTTCCATGGCTTGCTGTGTGTTTCGCTGTTGTCGCAACTGAAACAAGCGCCTTAACTTTTTTGAGCATTCCGGGAGTTGCGTATGCGACAAATTTGAATTTTTTGCAGTTAACATTTGGCTATATTCTCGGTAGAATTATCGTAAGTTTTGTCCTTCTCCCAGCTTATTATAAAGGTGAGCTTGCAACTGCTTATCAATTTCTCGGTATAAGATTTGGTAAAAAAATCAGAAATTTTGCTTCAATCGTTTTTATGCTCACTCGTCTTGCAGCTGATGGGGTTCGGCTTTTCACAACCGCAATTCCACTTGCAATTATATTGAAAAGTTCTGGACAGTTAGCAAACTGGTCTGATACTCAAATTTATATTGTTTCAATTGCGATTGTTTCTTTTGTGACCTTTTTATACACATTTATCGGTGGAGTGAGGGCGGTTATATGGATGGATGTGGTTCAAATGTTCATTTACATAGGTGGTGCAATTTCTGCTATAATCGTTCTTTCTTTGAAGATAGATGGCGGAATTTCACAGGTTTTAAATTTTGCATCTGAAAAATTTAAAATCATAAATTGGGGATTTGATAAACCGTTGAATGAATTTTTCACGCAACCTTACACTTTATTTGCGAGTTTAATTGGCGGAGCGTTTCTTTCAATGGCTTCACACGGTGCTGATCAACTTATCGTTCAACGACTTTTAACAACGGACTCGCTCAAAAATAGCCAAAAAGCACTTATCACAACTGGCTTTATAGTTGCTGTTCAATTTTTTATGTTCCTTTTTCTTGGGCTTATGCTTTACACTTTTTACAATGGAGCAAAGATGAATCCAAACGAAGTATTTGCTGACTTTATTGTTAAGTATATGCCAAGCGGAATTTCTGGCTTAATAATTGCTGGGCTTTTTGCAGCTGCTATGTCAACGCTTGCTGGTTCAATGAGTTCGCTTGCTTCGTCTGCTATGATTGATATTTATAAACCTTATTTCGGAAAAGATAATGATGAGAAAAAAGAACTTCTGATTTCAAGGATTATAACAGCGATATGGGCTGTGCTTCTCGTTGGCTCTGCTATGTTTTTTATGAAAACTGAAAGAACTGTCGTTGAGTTAGCTTTAAGCATTGCGTCATTTACCTATGGCGGATTACTCGGGTCTTTCCTTCTTGGTGCTTTGTTTAAAAAAGTTAATGAGATAGATGCTTTAATTGGCTTTGTTTTTGGGATTGCTGTTATGATATATGTCATCTTGAATACAAAAATTGCGTGGACATGGCATACTTTCATTGGAGCTGGGGCGACGATTTTGGTTGGGAATTTGATTTCGGTGGCGAGAGGCGCTGTCAGGAGCGAAGTTTGAATTTAGTCGGTTAAAATTTTTAAATTTGCAGAGAGAAAAATTTGATTTTAACCTGTGTATGCGAAAGAGAAATAAAATAAGGAAACTTTTAAAACTGCCAGAGACGCCGGAAGAAGCATTTGAACTTGCAAATGAACTTTATAACAATGCTTTGAAAACACTTTCTGAATCGCCAGTTGAAAATGGAAGATACAGAAACATTAAGAAAGTTTCCGAAGCCTGCGGGACTGCTTATCTTGCTGTGTTAAGAGCCATTGAAGGGGAAATGTTAAGGAGAGGATTTTCTCCGGATGAATTTCCGGAAAATGTAATAGAGTATAGAAAATTTTTGAGGAGTTTGCCGAAAAATGGTAAGCTGATTGATGCGTTTAACACTGTTTATGAGAATTTACATCTTTTTGGGTATTACAGACACGGTGCTGATGAAGCGATGATAAAATCAGGCTTTGAGAAGGCAAGAGAAATTATCAATAAATTAACAGGCAAAAAATAAAAGCGGAGGTTAAAATGAAGTTACCAAAATTTAAAAATGAGCCATTTACCGATTTCTCAAAACCTGAGAATCGCAAAAAAATGGAAAAGGCTCTCGCAAAGGTTGAGAGCGAACTTGTGATGGAATATGAGATCGTAATTGGAGGTGAGAGGATTAAGAC
>Ga0105163_1000467_pt1 | contig 23960 bp, 40 predicted proteins | sample JNZ110809AmetaG_FD_81531 | JGI IMG/M metagenome (GOLD analysis project Ga0105163, IMG submission 81531) | Hot spring microbial communities from Jinze hot spring, China to study Microbial Dark Matter (Phase II) - JNZ 110809A | ecosystem: Environmental > Aquatic > Thermal springs > Hot (42-90C) >... | reverse complement strand
GTAAAGGTCGGCTATCCCGTTTCTGTCACCGACACCCATCACAGTCACGTGAGCTTCATCAGCACCAGCCAGCACCGCCTCAACCGTGTTGGCTGAAGCCATGCCATAGTCGTTGTGAAAATGCGCAGCCAACGGGGCGTCTGTTTTCTCTCTCAGAAATGTGATAAATTCACGTGCCTTCTGCGGTGAAAGAAGCCCCGCTGTGTCGGGGACGCTGACGAGAGTCGCTCCTGCTTTTCTCACAGAGTTGACCGCGTCGACGAGAAGGGGAAGCTGGCCCTCAAGGTAGAACCGTGAAGCATCTTCTACCGTGGCCCTCACATATCTGAAGCCTATTTCACGAGCGGTTTTTACAGCATCCATCAAGCGCTCCAACCCCTCTTGATAACTGATTCCGTGAAGCTTGTGCGTCCGATGTATCTCAGTCAAAGCGATGTAAAGCCCTACACCGGCCGCGTCATATTTCGCAGCAGCCTCTAGGTCTTGTTTAACCGCTCTACCATGAAGCACGACCTCAAGCCCAAGCGAGTTGCATTTCTTAACCAGCGGCTCCACATCTTCACGGGTAGTCCGAGGAGGATAATCCACGGTTATCTCAACTCTTTTTAACCCTGCGGTCGCAAGCCTCTCCACCAATTCCAGCTTCGTAGAAAGTTTGAGAACCCTGAAAAGCTCACCCTCCCTGAGAGTCGAGTCAAGCAACGTTGTTACCATTTGTCGTAAATCTGTTAAAACAATCGTATTTAATGGTTGCGTGAAACTACGAAGAAAACATTATTAGTCCTTTTTCCGTAAAAAACCGCCGCTGACCAACCCCTCAAAAACACCACTCCTAACCCTGCGAAGCACCTCCTCGTCAGATTCGAGAGTGTTTAGCAAAGCCTCCAAAACCGCCGTCGAGGTCTCGCTGAGGCTATGCTCCATTCTCTCGGCCTCCACTTCCGCCGAGAGCTCGTCGAGCCCAAGCGCCTGAAACAGCTTCGATACGGTGTCATGCCGGTGCTTAAGCTCCTTCACCCTCGCAAGCCCCTCCTCAGTCAGCTCAAGAACCTTGTATGGCTGGTAGCGCAGATAGCCTTTTTCGCATAGACGGGTAATGACTTTCTTGACAGTGCTAGGGGCGACGTTCAAAGCCTTTGCAACATCCACGGGCCGGACCCTGCCACTCCGTCGTTGAAGAATTTCATACACCGCTTCGAGATATTCCTCCGCAAGCTTCACGCTGCCTCTTTCACGTTTATGAGCCCGCATAAGGGCCTCGATACGGCTGCCCGTCTCCAACAACCATGACAGATAGAACCCATCTAATAAACAAAAAAAGGTTAGAGGTTTAGCAGGCTGTCGACTGAGAAGGCGCCGGCCCCGGTGAAAACCAGAAGCAAAGCGGCAGCCAGAATTAGGAGGTCAAACTCCCATCCACCCACCCCGGCCATAAAACCCCTCATGAACTGACGAGAACCAGCCACCATCTGCTGAAGCATCTCTGGAGGCGGCACAAACCTGCCAATCTTCGACAAATACAACACTATGGTCCCAATCATCTGGATGAAGAATAGAAGCCCAGCCACCTGCGTCAGGAACCCTATTATCAACGCTATGCCGCCGACGAACTCGAGAAGCCCGGCAAGGTCGAAAAGACCCCCTGGAACACCCAGCTGAGACATGCCGCTGCGCATCTGCTTCCTCATCGGTCCGAAGAGCTTCGGCGCTCCATGGACAACCATGATAAAACCCAGCACAATACGCAGCACCAAAAGACCTACATCCGTGAAACCCGACAAATCACCCAACACAGCCATGTCGCTCACCTTTCGCAACCTAATGGAAAAAGGCAAGTATTTAAGATGGATAGAGACACATATGTCTCTAGATGGCGCGTGCGAAACCTGTGGAGGTTGGAAACGTCTGTCCAATGGTTTCGGCGACGAAACTGCTTGGAAGCGTTTGGTCGATAGTGATTATCTCATATCTTGTTGAAGGACCTAAGGGGTTCAACGAGCTGCTCAAAGCCGTGCCTGGACTCAACTCCAAAACCCTCTCAAGAACCCTAAAAAGCCTTCAGAAGAAAGGACTCGTCGAAAGAAAAATTGTCAGCCTTCAACCCTTCTCAGTAGCCTATTCACTCACCCCCATGGCGATGGAGCTAGCCCCCATACTTGAACAACTTAGACAATGGGGAATAAAATGGACTATGCAAAAACCTCGAGACACATCATAAAAACGGACTTCGCTTATGCGCCGGGGGTGGGATTTGAACCCACGCGGCCCGGGTTAGGGCCACAGGCTCTCCAGGCCTGCCCTCTACCTGGCTGAGGGACCCCGGCTTATGGATGTTGGTTAATGGATTGTTTTAGGTTTTATTGGACGCGCTGTAGTCCTCCTTTCCATACTGGTGGATAAGTGGACTTGTGCATGATGACTCGAGTTACGTCGACCGCCATTCCCTCGGATGCTTCAAGAATTGACTGTGCATTCATAGTGGCTTTCCCCAGAGCCACCAGCTCGTTCTTCAAAGTCATCAGAGCTACTTCGCTGTTCTCTGCAACATCAGAGTCAATCATCGAGACACCTGCAACCATCAAGTCGGCGCCATGGCATACGGCGTCTACGGCTGTGTCAAGAATGTATACCTTTGGCAAAAGATCCAGACATTTCTCAACAGGATGCACTACTTTACGCACCGCCTTTTCGTCCCCTGTTTCTCTGTATTTCGCAATGGCTTCGTAGACCTGTAATAGTGTTACACTGTTTTTTTCCTCCAGGGAGCCTGCTCTCGTTCTTCTAAGCTCCTCCATATGGGCGCCGACGCCGAGGTAAAGACCAATGTCATGACAGATTTTTCTGACGTAGGTTCCGCCTGAGCACCCTATTCTGAATAAGACGTAGCGGCCGTCCCTCTCAATCACGTCAAAATAATAGACTCGTCTGATTCTTGGTCTTCTCGCTACAGACGCCCTCACCGGAGGCACTTGATAAATGTCTCCCGTGAAGATCTTGAAGGCTTCCAGCAGTTTTTCGTCTGTGACGTCGCCATGAAGCTCCATCAACCCGACATACTCTTTGCCCCCATGCATGAAAACGTGTGAAAGCTTTGTGGCCTCATTGAGGAGAAGCGGTAAGACGCCGGAGACGGCGGGATTTCCCCGTATGGTTCTAGGGTCCCGCCGTGACCGGCCTGCTCCACATTCATGATTTTCTTCGCCATGTATGCGACCTCGTGGCTAGTAGGCCCCCGTTGCTTGTCGAGGTTTATTACGCCTAGGTTTAGAAGCTCCTCAAGGTTTCTTCGGTCGGGTGGCTTGCCGTATCGCGGGTCCGTCTCCGCTTCACGTTTGACTAGGACTTCGAAGCTCCGCTTCCAAGGCGGATTGTTTGATTGCATGTGGTTCAGCCATATATTTTTCTAAACCGGCTTCCTTTATGGCTTTCATAACCTCCTCATCCGATGCGTCTCTGGGTATCGATAGTTTGTGGGGCATAGGTATAATGTGTGAAGCGTTTACTCTTCTTCTCCTCAGCCCGGTGAGGGGTTTGGGGCCCGTGACGAGGACATAGCCGTCTCCGTACACTGACACGACCACTCCCTTTAACCCTGCGTCCCTGCCCCTCGACTTGACCACTACACGTCCGACAAGCGATTCATCAACCATGGCTGCAAAACCACATGCACCGACGATTTTTATACATAAATTTCGCTGGAGCTGGGTCTCGCCATGTCCGATAAACCCGTCATCTGCCTCGCCGGCTTCGCAGCCGTCGGGAAATCCACTGTCGGAAAAATTGTCGCCAAACGGCTTAGGCTAAAGTATGTTTCTGGAGGCGACGCTCTCAAGGAGCTGGCCGTGGATATGGGATATAGACCAGGCGGCGCCGGCTGGTGGGAGACAGCTAAGGGGTTAGAGTTTCTCGGTCTGAGAGCTCGTGACCCTAGTTTTGATAAGAAGGTTGACAAGAAGTTGTTGGAGATTTGTAGAGCTGGTGGCGTGGTGGTTGATTCGTGGGTGATGCCGTGGCTGTATAAGGGCAGGGCGTTTAAGGTGTGGCTTACCGCAGACTTCAAAAGCAGAGCGGAGAGGATGGCTAAACGTAGCAAAATTTCTGTGAAACAGGCGTCACGTCTGTTGAGAAGCCGTGATAGGAAAAGCTCAGAAATCTATAAGCGGCTTTACGGCATAAGGATTGGCCGCGACCTTTCTCCTTTCCATCTAATAGTTGATACATCGGGGCTTAGTCCGAATCAGGTTGCTGAGGTTGTTGTCCAGACGGCGAAACACTTTTTCAAAGCCCCCACTCGGCGGCAGCGGAGACGAGGATAGACTTCTCGAGACACCTATGACATACTTCTCCGCCATATCTTCGCTCAACCGTCTTCATGCTATGGGCTGCACGTGGGTCAATCGACACCCCGCTTAGGATGCTTCCGCAGAAACGGCATTTCCTCGGCCCTGGCCTCTTCTCGAAGAAGTGAAGCCTATTTACGCCGCTCGGTGTCCTTACCTGCTTTCTCCTCTTGCTTCTTGTCCTCAGCCTTCTTCTCATCTTCACCACCTCCCGCCGTAGGCATCCCAGCTAAGCCCAGCCCAAATATTTTTGTTATGGGCGAGCTTACTCCGAAAAACGACAAAATAAACCATCCGTAAAAATAGAGTTTACCAGAATCTGTCACGAAAGGTATGTCTAAACCCGCTGGAACGTATCCGAGCATCTGCGTGCCGAAAAATCCTCCTAAAGTGGGGTAGATTGTGAAGAAAATGAGGAGGCTGGCGAACATAGTTATCATGTTTTTCTTCGTCACCTCCGCGTTTATCTGTCTGATGTAGTCTTGTTTCTTCTGAAGTTTTTGGATGGTTTTCTGGTCTTTTTTCCGTGTCGCGGTCATTAGCTCACGGTTGTATGACTGGATTTCAGCTATCTTCGCCAAATCCTCTTTTTTGAAGACGATTTTTCTTATGGCTGTGGTTGCCGCTGAGATAGCCGCGGCCAGTGAAGAAAGCAAAAGCATGTCGAGGAACATTTTTACTCCCTCCCCAATAGCTTGCCCAACCCAGGGTACATCTCGGATATTCTTTCACGTATGAGCAGCTGGTAGTATTGTTGGAGGATGCCGATGGTGAGTAGAATCCCTATGCCGGAGCCGAAAACCGCAACATAGTCTGCCACGCTAGCCACTAAGCCTATCAACAGACCGCCGAGGATTGTCACTGTCCCGATGTACTTGCCGATGACCGCTGCGATGACTTCGGGAGAACGCCTGAAGCCCGGCACCTGCATACCTGCCTGAATAAGCTGCTCGGCAACCTTCTCGGGAGCCAGCCCAGACACCTGTACCCAGAATTTGGCGAACAAGACAGCAAAAACTATCAACAGAGCAGCGTGGACAACCGCTCTAACAGGGTCCTGGAGCACCGAGGCTATTCCCCGCGGGCCAATTACATAATATGCTAAACCTCCCGTAGACACGACTGTTCCCAGCTGCTCGTCAAACCTGTATGTGCCGATTAGGTTTAGGAAGATGTTGTCGTTATTGGGGTTGAAGCGGCTCCATATAAGTGAGCCGAGGTAGAAGATGTTACTGAAGACTGTTGTGGCGAAGATTATGGGCACGTTCGAGACATAGAGCAGCTTTACGGGGTACTTGGCTCTGTATCCCTGGAACTTGGCGTATGATATCGGGATTTCGACGCGGATTGCCTCGATGTATATCAAGGCAAGAACTAGGAAAATTGTGGAGAAGAGACCAACTAGGTCTGGGTACCCGCCCTGACGGACTAGGATGCTTGGAAGATTTCCGGTGAAGATTGCCTGTATTGATGCGAGTATTATTCCCTGGTAGGCTTGGTCGGGTAAGATGATTGGTGAAAAGAGTGCGACGAAGATTTCTTCGGCTACTCCGGCGACAATGAAGAGGCTTATACCGCTTCCGAGGCCCCAGCCTTTCTGGACAAGCTCGTCTAGAAGCATTATGAGTATTGTGGCGGCTACAAGCTGGATGAAGATGGCTATGTTCTGGGTTGCGTTGGTGGGTCCGAAGAACCCTGCGTAGACGTAGGCGGCGCTCTGGAACAAGGCTATCACGATGGCGAGAAGCTTGCTCATCGATGTGAAGAGGCCTCTGTCCTCGGGCTTGCTTAGGTCGAGCTTTATCAGCTCAGCGCCTACGAGAAGCTGCAGTATCAGGCCCGCGGTGACTATGGGGCCTATGCCTAAGGTTATGAGTGTGCCCGTCTTCTGCGCGAAGACGACGTTTAGAAGGGCTGGGCTTTGGCCCACCTGTGTACCCTGAGGTAGGCCATAGAGAATGGTGTGACCCATCCATGTGTAGATAATCAGGGCGAGTGCTGTCCATACCAGTTTCTCTCCTAAGCCAACTTTCCTACCTGGCTTCTTAATCTCCGGTAGAATTTTCGAAATTTTTTCTAAAAATGTTCGGGTGCTTGATTTTTCGCTCATTTCTGCACCAGCTCAGCTGGCTTAACAAGGTGTCCGCCCGCCTGCTTCACTTTTTCTTCTGCTTTTTTACTCCACCTCTCCACGACAATTGTGAGCGGGGTGGTTATCTTTCCATCTCCGAGCAGCTTGGTGTAGCCTGATTCGACGAGGTTCACCAGGTTGTTTCCACTCTTCTCCGCCAGCATCGAGACCGTCAAAAGATTTGCTGTCTTCTCCTCTCGTCGTGTGATTGGTGTGAAGCCGTCTTTTCCAAAATAGTCTTTGTCCAATAGCTTGGTCCATTTGTGTTTGTGTCCGCCGGCCATTCCTCTGCCTCCTTTTGCCCCGGTTTTTCTATGCTGTCCTATCTGGCCCCATCCATGTGTCCGCGAGCCTCTGTACTTTCGGACTTTGCGAAACCTTGTCGGCATAGTTTTCACCGGTTATGCTTTCCCTCGTCTCGAGTGCCGTGTTTGTTATTAAATGTTTCCGGGCTAAACCATGCGTCGGATTAGGTCGTTAATTGCTTCGCCTCTGTCTCCATACTCGCCTTTGTACCTGTAGCTTCTTTTGACTGTGTTTTTGAAGCCTTGGCTCGGTGGATGTAGTGAGACGTATACAGGTGTGCCGAGCTTTTCCTCTCCTTTGGCAAGCTTCTCTGCAAGTGTCTCCACGTCTTCGCCGCCGACGCCTGCTTTCTTCAGCAGCGTCAGGATAGTTTGTTTATTGGGGGTGCCCCATGTCAGATACCGTTGCGCTTTCTTCAACATGCCGTAGAGAACGTCGCTCTCGTTGAACAGGGCTGCTTTGAAAGCCTTATCCAGTTTAAGCGACTCGAGAGTTTTCTTGATGTCGGGTCTTATTCCGACGTGTCCTTTGATTCGTATAACCGCGACCACAGCCATGGTTACACAGTCCTCCATAGACTAGGTAACACGGCTTCGGCTGTGCGTTTCAGGGCCTCGTAGACGGCGCCGACCACTGAAAGCGATGTCCTTGTTTCGCCGAAGCTCCTTGTCCAACAATCTCTGACACCAGCCAAAGCCAGAACAACCTTCTGCGACTCGCCGGCCACTAGGCCGAGGCCTCTTGGAGCGGGTAGTAGCTGCACCTTCACGCTGCCATACTTGCCTTCGGATTTGACCAAAAGGCTGTGGGGTTCTCCGCATGCACATTCCCAGCTACCGCATCCACGTACAACGGGGACTATGTTGAGTTTGGCGTTTCGGATAGCTTTCTCTATGGCGAGGACCACTTGGGTTGATTTGCCTGTGCCTATGCCGATGTAGCCATCCCTGTTTCCGACCACGACAAGGGCTTTGAACCGTGTCTTTTCTCCTGCATCGGTCTGTCTCTGAACAAGCTTGACGTCTATGACCTCCTGCTCGAGGTTGGGCAGCAGCCTGTCCACTATCTCCGGCTCAAGAACCCGGCCATGCATCTGGAAAATCTGGTCCAGCGAGTTTATCTTACCCTCTTGCACAAGACGGCCCAAACGTGTTCGAGGAACCCATTCACTCATCTTCTCCACCTCCTAAAATCTCGCGCTTAATTCTCTCAACCTCTTCACCCAGTTTGAGAAGATACTCCTTATCCGAAGCGATGAACTGGAATCCGACTGGGTTGTCGGCAATCATGGCCACATAGTCTGAGATGTGTTTACCATGAATTCTTTCATCACTAGGTAAAACTTCTTCACTAACAGGAATTTCGAGCCCCGCGTCCAAAGCTCCCTTAACCACGGCGTAAAGCCTAGAGCCTTTGACAGACCTGTAGACACCGATGTCAACAATCGTCTTCTCCACCCCCTTTTCCAGAGCCTTCTTACCCGCCAGCAGTCCCGTTAGATAGGCCGCTGGGACAGATTTTAACGAGGCTTTCCAGCCATATTTTCTGAGAACCTCTGAGCCGACTGTGACGAGAGTTTCGTCGCCGCCTGCCCTGGATTTCACGATTTGAACCACTATTCTCCTGGTCCCACGACGGATGACCAGTCGATGAAGCCCTGACTTCACCAGCTTGAGGCGTTTCCTGTAATCGGTGTAGCCCTGACGCCTTCGCCGTGGCTTAACCCTCTTCAAAACCTCTGTCATGGTGCCGAAACCTCTTTCAACAATCCTTTGCTTTTAATGAATTCGCGGAGAGAGGCGACGGATTTAAAGTTGCCTGCTTTCACGAAGCTGTAAAGAAGCCTGTATCCATGAGAGTCTATCATACCCTTCTCCCTGAGCTGTTTAAGGAAACGTCTCTGTGCTCTGACACGGATTATCCACATTCGTTTCCTCGGTACGAGAGAGTGTTTGGTGCCTTTCCTGCTTCCTTCACCTCTTTTACGGCCTCGTTCGACACGTGCCCTGCTGACACCTTTTTCAGGAACCTTGTATATCGCTCCGTCTTTTATCAGCCCCCTTATCTCGTCTCTTGTAATCGCTGACTCGATGTCCTCCAGCCTCTCCGGGTCAAACCTTACACGGGTCACGCCGCATTTGAGCAAATCCGCGGCCAACCTCTTCTGCATCTCAAGCGTCATCGTCAACCACCCTCTTTAGCAGGCGGGTTAAGAACCTTGAATCCACGGGACTGGGCAGCCTCAAAAATCTCCTGCTTCTTCTTCAGGCCAAGCCGCCCCGAAATCCGAACAGCATCCCTCTCCGGCGATAGCTTCTCCAGTTCAGCAACCGCTGAGACCAAAACATCTCGCAGACCAGATGGGTGAAGACCTCGATATTTTTTGGGTGAACCGTAGCCAATTTTCGCAAGAGGAGGTGAGCCGCTTTTCTGAAGCCTCATGCGGCTGTCTTTTCCACGCGGTCTTCGATAACCCGTCTCAAGCCTCACGTACCTCCAGCTCTCCTGCCGCACAAACTTGGGAGTTTTTCTCCTTTTTCTCAACACCTTTGCGGGCAACATGCTACTCACCCACCGCCTTCTCCATCACATAAATTCCGTCGAGAAACTTGCGTGGGTCTTTTCTCGGTATACGTGTGGCGTTCTCAATGTTTGCAGCTGTCTGGCCAACACTCTCTCTATCAACACCAGTTATAATTATCTCGTCACCCTTAACCTGCACCTTCACATCACCGACAATCTTAGCCCTCCGAACATATTTTTCACCGATGAAGTTGGTGATGTGAACCTCCCCACCCACAACCTTCACCGTTATCGGGAAGTGTGAAGAAACCACCTTCATTTTGTATACATATCCTTTGGTAACACCTATCGCCGCGTTTCTCGCAATCGAGACGAGAGTGCCTAGTAGTGCTTTTGCTTTTCTCGACTTCCCCGGAACCCTGAAAACAATCTTTCCATCTGCAATCTTTACCTCTGCAGGGATGTGGCTTATATCCTTTATGACTCGGCCCTTTGCACCTTCGAAGACTAGAGATTTCCCGTCAAACCTGACATTGACTTTGTCAGGTATCTGGAATATTTCTTCGAGATACTTAGTAGACATAACCCAGCAACCTCCCCCCTGTCCTAGTTTTTTTAGCTTCTTCATGGGACATGACCCCCTTGGGTGTTGTGACAACAAGGATGCCGACATTTTTAGCCGGCAGGTATCGTTGTTCAAACATCTCGAACTGGTTTGCTTTCACGCTCATCCTAGGCCGTATCGGGGCGGACCTGTTTATTCTACCTAGAAGCTGCACCCTAAACAACCCTCCACGGCCGTTGTCAATGTACTCAAACGCGCCGATGTATCCCGTCCTCTGAAGAACCTTCAGTATCTCTGCTACGAGGTTACTCGCTTTAACTATGCATTCTCTGTTTCGGACCATCTCATTGTTCTGCAAGGTTGTGAACAAAGCTGAAACAAGGTCCGTCATATCGTCGTCACCTAATCATATACAATGAAACCTAGCTTAGGGGCGATTTCGTTTATGCATCTTCTACAGATGTAGAGTCCGTATTTTCTGATGACGCCGACGCTTGTGCCGCATCTTCTGCAGACGTGGACCCCTTTGCCGAATTTCCTCTGCTTAGGCGGTTTGTGTTTCACTCTTCAACCACCTCAACACCCATCTGCCGCAGAAAATCGACGGCTTCATCTAAAGAAACCCGCTGACCCGCGCCTATCTTCGACCTCCGGTAAGCTCTCTTAGAAACCCTGTATCCGGGCTTGACCAAGTGAACCGTCACATCCATCCCGATTATTCCGAGCTCTGGGTTGTAACGTGTCCCCGGAATGTCAAGATGCTCTTTGATGCCAAAGGAGAAGCTTCCCATACTGTCTATGGAAGACTTTTTTATCTTGTTGTTGACGGCTGCAAAGGCTTTTCTAAGAAACTCCTCCGCTGCTTCTTTCCTTAAGGTTACCCTGAGAGCTATTGGTTCACCTTTGTGTATGCCGAAGCCTCGTATGGTTTTCCTCGCCTTCCGTACCTCTGGTTTCTGGTTGACGAGTGACTCGAGAATTTTCTGAGCTCTCTCGAGCCTCGCTCCCCCCTCGCCTACAGCGCAGTTGACGACTACTTTCTCTATCCTCGGCCTCTTTAACAGCTCTACAGAAGCGTTATCCATGGAGCTTCACCTCCCACCGGCATTATGTTCCTGAGAAGAGTTGTCACAATTCCTTGCCCGGTATCGATTGTGGCCGTAGGCTTGTCGGGGAAAACCACTTCCCTCCTTATCTTCGAGATTTTGCCGTGCAGGCCTGCGCGGGCGCCGCTGTGAATGTATGCATAAACTCCGTTGTCGAGAGAAATTGTTTCAATTATTTCTTGGCTGGGGACCGCGATTTTGAGCGAGTCGAGGGTTTTTATGGCTCGTCCTCTATCAAGCATCTCTCCACGGAACAGTATTGTTCTGCCGTCGTGCAGTCCTATCATCAGTGCACCGCCGCGTACATGGTTTTTCCTCAAGACTTGACAGATTTTGAACCCTGCTTCTTCGCTGGATGTTTTGGCTAGTGTTAGGCCTTTACCAGGTTTAATCAATACCCGATAGTTTTCACCCAGCTCTGGCACCGACAAAACGTCCATCAACCCAAGCGGGAACCGGGGATCTTTCACCACCCTCCCATCGACTAAGAACTTTCCCTCTTTTATGAGCCTTCGCGCCGTGTGAGCGTTGTCCGCCAAGTTCAGCAGGTCTCTCACAGCTATGAGAAGTGGGATTGATTTTTTCTTGGGATGTGGGCCTGGGCTGGGAGCTACGGTGAAGACCGTCGCCTTTTTCGGGTAATGGCGGGGTGCTGCCAAGGTTTTTAGATGCGTCATGCCTGTTTCGCCTCCAGCTTTTCTTTACGGTATTTGTCGTCGAGGTTGAGCTGGGTTATCATGAGGTTAGGTATCCTTATGGGGACGTCGACGGTGGAGCCGTCAGATTTCTTGATTGAGACGTTTTCGATGTAGGCCATCTGTCTTTTGACATCCACTCTCTTAACTTTGCCCTCTATGTTCTTGAAAGTGCCTTTAATCACCTTCACCGTGTCACCTTGTCTGAGCCTAACAGCCCGTCTGCCGTATTTATTCCTCAACTCAGGCGAGAGATGAGCAGCCAGAAACTTGGCTAAAATGTGTCTGGGAGCTTTGTAGCGGCGTAGACGCTGTTTCCTCGGAGAAGCTGAAGACATGATTTTCACCTCATACTATCATGCTGGCCGCGTTTGCAACGCGAGGCCAGCGTTCCGCCGCCTCCTTGGCTACGGGGCCCTTTATCTCTGTTCCCTTGAGGTCTCCCTCAGGTGTTACAAGAACCGCGGCTGTTTCCTCAAAAGATATCCATGTTCCGTCGCTTCTCCGATAGGGTTTACGCTGCCGAATCACTATGGCGTGCATCGGCTTCTTCCTCAAGTCTGCTGACCCCTTCTTCACAGTAACGCTCACTTTGTCTCCAACCGCCGCGGCAGGAACTCGGCGAAGCCTCGTAGATACTCCATGAACCTGAATAATCTTGAGAATCTGAGCCCCCGAGTTGTCGGCGCATGTTATCAACGAGCCTGGCACTATGGTGCGCGGTATGTTGGGCCTTCTCTCAAGAACCCCTACAGCTGCAACTGCACGTGTTCGCTTAGCCATACTCTCACCCCATCTTCTCCAGAACTACGAAACTGACTGTCTTGCTCAGAGGCCTGCACTCGCCCAGCCTCACCCGGTCACCTACATCAGCGTCTATGCAGGGAGGCAGGTGTGCGGATATCCGTGATCTTCTCCGCATGTATCTCTTGTATTTCTTGACGTAGACGGTATGCTCGTTCTCGACGACCACGGTTTTGTCCATCTTCTTTTTGTAGACTACGCCGCTTAGCAAAATACCTCTCACGGTTAATTTTCCGTGGAAGGGGCAGTCGGGGTCGTTGCAGGATGTTTTCGGCGGGTTGACCGGGATGCCTATGTTGCGTGTCTCGCTCATCTTCCGCCACCTCTCAACAATCTCTCGAAAGGCCTTGCAACCATCATATCTCCCTCGACAACCTTGCCGTCAACGATGAATACAGAGTTCATCTTGGGAAAGCTTTTCGCGCCCTTCATGGTCTTCACCATAACCATGTTACGTGTCTCGGACACCACAACTCCTTCTGATGTTTTGTTGTTGTACATGACTTTGACTCTTTTGCCGAGAATGTAGATGTTAAGTGGCTTGGTCATTTCTTCTGTCGCCTCTTCTCAGTCAGCACCGTGTAGGCTCTTGCTATTTCTTTCCGTAGCTCCCTCTTTCTCATCGGGTTTTCAACCATGCCTCCCTTCCCTATCTCCGAGACCACTTGCCTCAGCTCGGCTTTGAGCTCCTCGATTTTCTCAGCCAGCTCCTTCTCATCCATTTCTCTAAGCTCTTGGAGCTTCAATTTGCCTCACCTTTATCTCCTCTGGAAGAGGCGCGTCGGGTGGGTAGATGAGAACTCTGACGCCGAAGAGCCCGGTTTTCAGCAGCACCGAGGACTTGCCTTCTAGGACGTAGTTCATCGCAAGCTCTCCCGACTTGGGCATAAACCCTTCTGTGAACTTCTCCGTCCTCGCCCTCGCCGATGTCAATTTACCGCTTATGTGAACCTCCACTCCCTTAGCCCCTGCCTCCATTATCCGCTTCACCGCCCAGAAACCAACTCTCCTGTATCGGAGGCCTCTTGCAAGGTCCTGCGCAATTCTCTCAGCCATGACGTAGGGGTTAAGCTCTGGAACCTCCACCTCAACCACTGTCACCACAGGGTTCTCAACCCCAAACTGTTTCTCCAGCGCCTCTGTAATCTCCTTGATGACTTTACCCTTAGGGCCAATAACCCTGCTCGGCCTCATGGCATAGATTGTAACTCTTGTGCCGAGGGGAGTAAAGCTGATGCTAACCCCGCCGAAGAAAGCGTTCTTCAGCTTCTCCCTCAAATACTCCTCAATATCCGCCTTCTTAATCCTAGTTTCGAGAATCTGTTTAACTAGCGTCATCCTTTACTCACCGCCGCAAGCTCAATATGAACATAAGTCCGATTATATGGGCTTGAACGTCCGAAGGCTCTTTCAATGTTTTTTCGAAGAACGCGGCCCTTGTGTGATACTGCGTGGACAATTTTCGTCTTCTCTGGGTCGAGGCCCTTGAACTCAGCGTTTGCCTCCAAGCTTTCAACAAGTTTGAGAAGATGCTTAGAGACTTTGATGGGGTAGCCTCCAGGCCCCTTTGTCTCCGCATGATGCGCCCGCTTCTTTCTATATCTTTTGTAGGGTATCATTCTCCGCTTGTTTATCACGTCTTCGAGCAGTTTCTTGGCCTCGGGGATGGTCAGGCCCTTAAGAGCCTCGCAGACCTCCCTCGCCCACTTGGGTGAGACATCTATCTCTCTGAGGCTCGCCCGCACCTCATCCTCCTTTTCACCGACTGTTGTTGAATATCTCCAGGTCGGCATTTTCGCGTCTAAATTATCCAACCCATCAAGTCATGTTATAAAGGTATCTTGTGATAGGCTTAACAACAACCACGAAGGTTATCCTTATTGTGGAAGTTAGGAGAGCTGTTCAGCTTACGGGAGGTAGCTCTTTCACGGTCACTCTTCCAAAGGAATGGGTGGAGAGGATGGGGCTGTCTAAAGGTTCCCAGGTAATCATAAGTCCCGCGGAGGATGGTGGGCTGCACATCTACCCAGACAAGCCGTTTTCGCGGCGTCCTTCATTGGTTGAGATTATGTTGACGGAGGACCTTAGCCAGCTGCTCGTCGGCGCATATCTCTATGGATACGACACCATAAAAATTGTCTCAAAAACACCCATAACCGATACATGGCTCGAGATGATAAGGCGGGTTGTCCGCGGGTTGGCTGGAGCGGAGATAGTTGACGAGTCCGATGAAAGCGTGGAGGTGCAGATTGTTCTCAACGAGGAAACAGTGGCCCCCGAGAAGCTTCTAAGACGTCAATACAACCTTGTGATGGGAATGGTTGAGTATGCTGTCAACGCTGTGTTGATGGATGATTCTTCGCTTGCGAGAGTTGCGGTCACACGGGATGAGGAGGTTGACAGGCTTTACTTCACTCTGGTGCGTGTCCTCCGCTCTGCGCTGGTTGACCCCGCGCTCGCCAAACGGCTTAACACCTCACCCCTCAACCTCCTCGACCTAAGGGTCGCAGCCAAGTTCATAGAAGACGCGGGAGACCAAGCCGCTGAGATGGCTAAGGAAAAACTGAGAAACAAAAAGCCCATGAGCGATGATGTGAAACAGGAGTTCAGAAACATCGCCAAAATTGTTCTCTCAACAGGCTTCGACCCAATCGACGCCTTCTTCAGCCACGAAATCACTCTTGTAAACAAAGTCACGGGGCTTAGAAGCGAGTTCATGAAGCGAAGCGAAGAATTTCTCAGGAGAGTGTCGGGACGAGGCGACACCGCGTCACTCTACAAGCTACACTTCCATCTCGCGAGAGTATGCGAGGACCTAGCTGACGTGGCTGAGCTGAGCCTCCCCATTAAGCCGTATGTGGCGAGGCAAACTTAAATCTGCACAAATGCATTATTGAAGATGACCATGGAGCCTTTTGATGTTTACGACATCACCATCATCGGCGCTGGACCCACTGGCCTGTTCGCGGCCTTCTACGCCGCGGGTATGAGGGGTATGAAAACGAAGGTGATTGAGGCTCTGGACACCTATGGCGGACAATTAACAACCCTTTACCCCGATAAATTCATCTACGACGTCGCCGGTTTTCCGAAGATTCTGTCCAAAGACTTGGCGAAAAATTTGTATGAACAGGCGAGCGCATACAACCCGACTTTCCATTTCTCGGAGAAGGTTCTTAACCTGACGAGGCTTGACGGCGGAATAATCGAGCTGACCACTGATAAAGGTGTCCACTTCTCCAAAACCGTTCTCATAGCCGCTGGACATGGTGCGTTTACACCCCGTAAACTCGGGAACCCCTCGGTTGAACGGTTTGAGAACAAGGGCGTCTACTACACGGTCAAGGACAAGTGGATGTTTAGGAACAAGCGGGTGGTTATTGTCGGAGGCGGTGACTCTGCTGTCGACTGGGCCCTCAATCTCAAAGACATCGCGTCTGAGGTTTACCTTGTTCATAGACGCAGCGAATTCAGAGCACATGAGGGGACCGTCATAGAGCTATTCCACTCGCCTGTCAAAGTCTTGATACCTTATGAGGTCAAGGAAGCACATGGTGGCGAACACTTGGAGAAGGTAACGGTCTACAACAACAAGACCGGCGAGGAGATGACAATAGAATGCGATGCACTACTGCTCCAGCTAGGTCACATAGTCGATGTCTCGCTTTTCAAGAAATGGGGCCTCGAAATGGAGGGCAACGCCATTAAAATCAACGCCCGATGCGAGACAAACATCCCAGGGGTCTACGCCGCTGGAGACATCGCAACCCAGCCTGACTCCGTTAAGCTGGCTCTTCTCGTGATAGGGTTTGCGCAGGCAGCCATAGCGGTAAACGTTGCCAAAAACTACGTGGACCCGAAGGCAGGCTACTTCCCAGGCCATAGCTCCGAGAGAAGGATGTAGCATGAAGGCATATCTAGTGGGCGCTCTGCCCCGCACAGAGAAGCTCATAAAAGCCTATAGGGATAGAGCCAAGAACAAGATATCAGACACAGCTCTTCTCAGTGAGCTGGAGTCCACCTCCCGCGCCTATATCGAGGTTCAGCGGCGAAACGGCTTCGCCTACATCATAGACGGGATGCTTGGCTGGAACGACCTCCTCAGACCGTTTGCATCATCTCTTGAAAACGTCGTGGTCAACGGTTTGAGCCGATGGTTTGACAACAACTTTTTCTACAAAGCACCAGTTATCACAGGCAAGCTCAGCCTCCGAAACAGAATCGATACATCCCCTTTTTTCCACCAATTCATCGAGACCGAGAAGAGAAAGATTGTTGTCCCCGAGCCGCTCACCTTCGCAAAACTCTCATTCAACAAATTCTACAGTAGATTGGATGACCTCGTTTACGATATTGCCCAGGCTTTGGCCCATTATCTTAGACAATTGGGGGAATTTGCGCAGGTTCAGCTGACGGCGGCTTATCTCGTTTCTGGTAAGGTTTCTTCAGAGGATTTGGAATTGTCTCGCTCAGCCGTCGAGGTTTTGAGGAAAACAGTTGACGCGGAGCTTATGCTCCATTTACAGTTCGGTTCAGCGGAGAAGAACCTCGACAATTTTCTGGATTTCCCGGTTGATGTGATTGGCTTGGACATGTTTAAGACAAGGGTTGAATGCTTGCGTGGACTGGAGACGGATAAGTGTATTTTCCTCGGATTTGTCGACGGAAGAAACACATTGCTCGAAGACGCCGCTGCCACGGTCTCCTTAATGAAGAAAGTGGCCTCGATGGCGAGTTTCGGAGAGCTGCACATAGGGCCGAACTGTGAGCTTGAGCATCTTCCACATGAATACGCTTTAAAGAAGATTGAGGTGTTAGGCGAGGTCGTGAAGCTGTCTGGTGAGTCGCTATGAGTAAACTGTTTCCTGTTATGGAGGTTGGAAGCCTCAACAAGGCGCCGTTCAGGGTCAAGGACTTGGCTAGAGCTGTTGAGCAGGCGGAGAAATGGGGAAAGGCTCTTGATGTGGAGAACTATGAAGAATTGGTTGAACTGCTCAGAAATAGACAGGTCTCTGAGGATTTGTTGGTTGATTGGGCTTGTATCTATGGACTTAGATTTTTCGAGTCCGCTGGACTGGATGTTGTATATGATGGTGAGCAGAGAAGGGTTGAGATGTATGAGCATCCGCTGAGATACATCGAGGGCTTCGAGTACCGTGGTGTGGTAAGGGTTTGGGACAACGAATTCTACCGCAAGGCCGCTGTGGTAAAAAGGCCAAGGCTCATCCAGCCCTATCACATGGACGAGCTGAGATTCAACAAGAAACATGCGAAAAAGCCTTTGAAAGTTCCAGTCACCTCAGCCTATACACTCGCCGATTGGTCCTTTGATGAATATTACTCAAAACATGCAAGGGGGGAAGATTTGGCGGCTAGAGCAAATGCTGGGAGAAGGGACTTTGTTCTCGACCTCGTGGAAGAGGTGTTGAGGCCTGTTGTCAAGGCGCTTGACAGCGAAGGAGTTGATTATATACAGTTGGATGAACCTGCGGCTGCCACTAAACCCCATGAGTCGGAGCTCGTGGTTGAAAGCATCAACGAAACTTTCCAAGGCATAAGAGCAAAGAAAGCCGTACACATCTGTTACACCGATTACAAGGCACTATTCCCCGCATTACTCGAGCTTAAGATAGACGTTCTCTCAATCTCGTGCTCCAACGCCGACACCACAAGACTCGGCACCGACCCCGATGCGAGACCAGGGTTCGAGGTTCTCAAGGTCTTCAAAGAGTATGATGTAAGCTTTAGAGTGGCTCCAGGGCTTGTCGACGTCCACACAGATTTTGTCGAGCCTCCTGAGCTTGTTCGGGATAGGGCTCTTTACGCTGCGAAGGTTTTGGGAGACCCGGGTAAAGTCGTGGCCTGCAACGACTGCGGCCTACGCACCCGTAGCTGGGATGTGGCTTACCAAAAGCAGCTCAGCCTCGTGAGAGGTGCGGCGATGGCTCGTGAAATGTTTGGCTGAAGCTATTTCTTCTCCTCTTTCTGTTGCCCAGTCTGCTGCGCAACAGCTTTCCTAGATACGCCGACAGTCATTCCTTTTCTACCTGTTGTCCGAGTCCTCTGGCCCCTGACTTTCAGCCCCAGCGAGTGTCGTATACCTTTCCAGCTCTTAGTCCTCATCATGGTTTGGATATCCTCTTTGATAGCCAGCTCGAGGTCGGCTCCGATGAGGTGTCTGTCCTCTCCTGTGACGGGGTCAAACCGTCTGTTTAGAAGCCAAGCAGGTATACCGAAGCGGGTAGGGTTTTTCGCTATCTGCTCAATTTTCTCAATCTGCTTCTCTGTGAGGTTTCCCATCCTAGTGGAAGGGTCTATGCCAGCAGCCCTCGCAATGGCGTAGCCGAGGTTTACACCAATTCCTTTCACGCGTGCTAGAGCATAGGGCAGCCTGAGTGTTCCGTCGACGTCGGTGTTCAGCACTCTGACGATTAGGCGGAAGTCTTTCGACATCCGGTTTAGATGTCCACATGGTCTATTTAAATATGCCAACGACACGACACCGTCGTGGGAATTTTAGAGGGCAAGGTGTGTATCGTCACAGGCGCGTCGGGTGACATCGGGAGAGCTGTTGCATATTGGTTCCTTGGGCAAGGGGCGTTTGTCTCGGCGGGAGCGAGGCGTTTACAGGTTCTCCGTGACCTGGAGAAGACCTGGGCCGAGATGTTTGGCCCCGAAAGGATACACGTTGACATGCTCGACGTCGTAGACGAAAAATCTGTGGAGAGCTTTGTGGCTAAGACTCTGGAGCGGTTCGGGCGCGTAGACGCTGTTGTGAATGTCGCGGGATATGTTCTGGAGCCGAGGCTTTGGAACAAGGGCCTCGTTGAAACAACGATGCAGGAAATAATCGATGTGATGAGCGTTGACTTGCTCGGGTCTTTCAACATGGTTAAACACACCGTGGAGCAGATGGTGAAGCAGCGGGGAGGCGTCTACGTCAACTTCAGCTCAACACCCGCCATAACAGGCTACGATAGAGGGCTTGCATACACCCTCGCTAAATCAGCCATCCTCGGCCTAACCAAACACATCGCCTACGAATATGGACGCTTCGGCGTCAGAGCCTACACACTTGTCCTCGGAAGCATAGAGACAGAGCCATCCACCAAGCATCTCACAAAAGCTGAGTATGCAGCTCTCGCGGCCGAGTCGCCTCTCGGGAGATGGGGTAGGCCCGAGGAGGTGGCTGCGGTTGCGGGTTTCCTCTGCTCAGACATGGCGAGCTTCATCAACGGACAATCCATCGTCGTCGACGGAGGAGCTGTTTTAAGATAGCAACGCTTAAGAGGAGCTGTTGCGAAGCATAATCGGGCGAGACCATGGCGATACAAGGCATCGAGTGGATTGTTGTAGCGGTTGTAGTGTTGGTCCTTTTCCTATGGGGGCCAGATAAACTGCCTAAAATCGCCAAGTCAATAGGTCAGGCTAAGCGGGAGTTCGAGAAAGCTCAGAAGGGGCTGGAGGAAGAGATATCAAAAGCAGCCACAACGGCTGCATCTCCTCCTGATGACAAACTTCTCGAGGTCGCCAGAGCCCTCAACATATCCACCGAGGGCAAGACGAGGGACCAGATAGCCAAGGAGATTGTGGAAAAATCTCAGAAAACAGCCTAAAGTAGAACTAATTTATCCATTTTTTGGTTGACGACGGTTGAGCAAAGATAAGGAAATGCCTCTTATCGAGCATTTACGTGAGCTAAAGAACCGAGTGAAAGTTGTGATGATTTCTTTCGTGGTCGCGCTTATCTTTTGGATGGCTTTCCCAGCAGACCTGACAGAAATTCTCCGAAACCCTGAGTTCTACGAGCCTATGGTGACGCTTGTTCTGAAAAGAATAGTCCAAGACTTGGCGGGCGCCAGAATCGAGATAATCGGCTGCTCTATGACATCTCCTTTTGAGATATTTTTTCTCGCCGCAGCTTTCCTAGCGATAGCGACCATAATGCCTGTGATAGGGTACGAGACATATGCCTACGTTGACCCTGCTCTCTACCCACATGAGCGCAGATTGATCTATGGGTTTACTTTGGCTTTTGCGGCTCTCTTCGCATTGGGAGGGGTGTTCGGCTACTTTGTCGCTGCTCCTCTCATCATGCGGGCTATGGTCTTCTTCTTCGAGTTGGCTGGAGTGATACCGACTGTCTGCGCCATGGATTTCTACAGCCTCGTCTTCACCACCGTCCTTCTTATCGGAGTAGTTTTCACATCGCCCGCGGTTCTCGTCCTTCTCGTCAGGTTCGGGGTAATCAGCACGGATTTGATAAGTCGCAACAGGCTATACGTCTACGGCATACTCTACATCCTGGTCGCAATCATAACACCCGACGGATGGCTAGTCGGAAACGCGGTCCTTTTCCTCCCCCTCGTCGTCTTGATAGAATCTTCGCTGTTTGTCGCTAAGAGGGTTGAGAGGAACAGGTTGAAAACCACGATTGTCGGCCACTGCAAGTTCTGCGGAAACGGGCTAAGGGAGAATGAGGTTTTCTGCAGCAAATGCGGAAGAGCTCAGGAATAGTAATGTGATGTAGGCTGTGTTGTTTATGGCGTGGATTATAATGGCTGGAGTTAGTGACCTTGTTCTGTCCACGCTATGGGCGAGGAAAAGACCGAGGACAAACGTGGGCCCAATCCTCGACAAATCCGAATGAGCCGCCGCGAAAACCATCGAAGAAACTATATCCGCGAAACCTTTTCTCATGAACCGTGATAGTTTTCTGTGAACAATTCCGCGGAAAATAATCTCCTCGGCAGGGGCTACCACAAAAAGAGTGAGACCTAGGTAAAGCAGGTATTCGGCTGTGCTTGATGGGGTGAGGGCTACCGTTAGCTGACGAGCTGCGGTGGTCTGGGGGAATAGGTTGGACCAGAGTAGAGAAGCGATGATGGCTGAGAGTGTGGCGATGGGCCCCAGGATTAACCCTGTATAAACTCCTTTAATTTCTCTGAGTCCTGGGTCAAGCATCCTTGTCCTGCTGAGAAAGAGTGCAACGGCGAGAAGAGCCAGCTGAGAAGACCATATGTTGCTGAGTCCTGTGTATGCCGCAGCCAAGCCACCCGTATAGAGAGCGGCCAAGGCCAGCGCCAAGGCAAGCAAAATGTCTCGTATCTCTCTGCCTATCTCATATCCCATAGGCTTCTAACCGTTCCCGAAACTTCCACGGTCTTGAGAACCACTGGAGTATCGCCGATTTGTCTCACAAGGGTCAAAGCCAGCACAAGCCTCGGCACCCATAGATGTCCGCAGAGGAAAACAGGCTGTCCTCCGACGCTAATCCTCCTCAACCCAGACTGCACAAGCCCATCAAGCCCATAGAGCTTTGTGAAACATTCTTTCACAGCATTCTCTAAAGCCTCTCCAGACACTCTTCTACTACATGTTACGCTGACGTAACGCTTCCTCATCCTATACACTCTAACGCCCAAACATCTTATCCCTCAAAATTTTCAGCGGAGTTTCCGAGACAGGCTTGGTGTCTAGGTTTTTTCCACCGGTCAAGGCTGCGGCAACGTAGCCCAGCTGATGTGGTGGCAGTATTTCCTCCGCCTCAGCGGCTCCACTCGATACAATTATCTTTTTGCCGACAGCTGATGCACGCTGCAGAAATCTCGTAACCCTCCCCCAGCTGTTTACACTCTGAAAACACTCCACCAAATCAGAGACAGTGACCTCGACAGGGTTGAGAAGAACCTCGGCGACGTGTCTATCAAAATCAGCAACTTCGCCGTGAACAATCACCGATGCAACTCTTTCATCCCGCCCAGCGGTCATTAAAGCTTCGCGGGAAAAGGGCCTTATGCTTATGACCCGTTTACCGTAATTTTTTCGGGCAAACTCCAAAACCTCACCTCTGCTTGAAGCATTCGCCACAGCTTTTCCGTAAACCTTCACACCCTCCAAGCTCTTCAAAACCTCATCCCGCACACGCTCCTCTACGCAAACTGTTCCAAACCCATGGACGCTAAGGACTGACGCCATCCCCGCGTCAAGCCTTCTAAGGTAAAAGTCTACGTAATGCTTTGCCATTTCAACGCCTCTCGCCAGTCACCGACATAAGTGAACTCGAGCTTGATAGGATCGATGTCCTCCGCCGCAACCTCATCCAAATAGGCTTTTTGCTTGTCAAGGCGAATGTGTAGTTTTCCTCCGCCTCCTCCTTTTTCCTCAACCCCGACAACACTCATGCCAACCTTTGCAACAACCCGTTTAAAGACCTCGCCCACCACTTCAGGGTCTTCACACACATACTCCAAAACTGTTATAGTGTCTCCGAAATGACCTGTGAGGCTTGTTTTACTCGACTGTAGAATATTATCGCCTAAGATGTTTTGGACAGCTTTTTTCACCTTCTCGATGCTCTCGGTCGAGTATACGTGTGTCCTAACGGTAAGCCTCACCAGCCTAAGCATCCTGTCCTGTTTTTGTCCGAGGCGTTATTAGGTTTTCAAGGTTTAAGAACAACCTTTTCCCGTCGTTGTTAGCTTGACGTCCATGTATAAGATGATGCAGAAGCTTTGGCGCGAGAGGCCCGAGGCTCTCCGCTCCCAGTTGAGGAAGAGGATGGTTGCTTGGCGTAGGATGAAGGCGGTGGAACGCGTGGAAAAACCCCTGCGAATAGACCGTGCCCGAGAACTGGGCTACAAGGCTAAGCAGGGCTACGTCGTCGCCTTGGTCCGTGTGCGGAGAGGAGGTTTCAGCAAACCGAGGCCTAGGTCGGGCAGAAGGCAGAAAGCCCTCGGCGTTGTGAAGCACAAGGTCAACGTGTCAATGAAGGAGGAGGCTGTTCAGAGATTTATCAAACAATTCCCCAACCTCAAGCCTCTCGGAGCCTATCCCCTTGCACAGGATTCGCTGTATCGATGGTATGAGGTTGTGGCCGTGGACCCAAGTCATCCTGCGGTTCAGGCACACTAGGTATGGAGATAGCGGGTATAGTTGGTAAACCAAACGTTGGGAAAAGCACTCTTTTCTCAGCTCTAAGCATGGTCAACGTCGAGATAGCCAACTATCCCTTTACAACAAAGAAAACCAACGTCGGCGTCACATATGTCCGAGTAGAATGTGTCTGCAAAAAACTCGGCGTCAGAGACAACCCGAGAAACTCTATATGCATAGACGGCGTAAGACTCGTCCCCATACAGATAATCGACTGCCCCGGAATAATACGTGAAGCCCACAAGGGCAAAGGCCTCGGCCTCAAGTTCCTCGACGAGATAAGGCAGGCCTCGCTACTAATCATTGTTGCCGACGTCTCGGGTGCAACACTCGCCGACGGCACCCCTGCCGAGCCATTCACCCACGACCCCGTAGAGGATGTGGAAATGGTTCTCGACGAATTCGACGCTTGGCTGGCTGAGATTATTTCACGAGACTGGCCCAGGATATCAAGGGCCGCCGAGGCCAAGCAGGTTTCGCTGACCCTGGAGCTGAGCAAGAAGCTTTCGGGACTTGGTGTCGACGAGAACGTGGTTTCTGAGGCCATCGACGCGG
>Ga0105163_1000466_pt1 | contig 24024 bp, 31 predicted proteins | sample JNZ110809AmetaG_FD_81531 | JGI IMG/M metagenome (GOLD analysis project Ga0105163, IMG submission 81531) | Hot spring microbial communities from Jinze hot spring, China to study Microbial Dark Matter (Phase II) - JNZ 110809A | ecosystem: Environmental > Aquatic > Thermal springs > Hot (42-90C) >... | reverse complement strand
TGGTTATACTGCCTATCAAAGGAAAATTTGGACCAAAGAGGAGTAGCAAAGCTACACACAAATCTATCATCCCCAAGAATAAAAGGAACAAATTCATTTTTTTCATTTAGCTTTTTAAAAAAATAAATATGAAGATGAGGAAATGCAAAAATTGTAAGCTTTACACTTTCAAAGAATTTTGTCCAAAATGTGGGGAAAAAACTGTTTTGCCTTATCCACCAAAATTTTCTCCTGAAGACAAATATGGTTATTTGAGGAGGAAAATGAAAGATTTAAACCTCAAACAAAAAGATATATTAAGTGTGAAAAATAATATGTGAGTGTATGGTAACCAAAATCATTGAGCTGGAAAAGCCAAAGCTCAAAAATCCTATCTTCGTCGAAGGCTTGCCTGGAATAGGAAACGTTGGTAGAATAGCTTGTGGTTATTTGATAGAAGAATTGAAAGCAAAAAAGTTTGCTGAACTTTATTCTTCCCATTTCATGCCGTTTGTTTTGCTGCAAAACGATTCTGTTGTTCATGTTTTGAAGAACGAGTTCTTTTACTGGAAAGCTAAGAAAAAAGACCAAAGAGATTTAATATTGTTAGTTGGAGATAGCCAAAGCATAGACCCTGAAGGCCATTATGAAATTGTTGAAACTGTTTTAGATTTCCTTCAAAAGTACGGTGTGAAAGAGATTTTTGCTTTAGCTGGATTAAGCGTTGGTGAAGAAAAAGAAAAGCCAAGAGTTGTTGGAGCTGTTAGTCATCAAGAACTTGTTAAGAAGTATGAAAAGTTTGGCATTGATTTTAAAGCAAGCGAAAAAGTTGGAACTATAGTTGGGGCTTCAGGTCTCTTCATTGGTTTAGGCAAATTAAGGGATATGAAAGGAGTGTGTTTGTTGGGAGAAACTGTTGGGTTACCAATACTCCCAGATCCAAAAAGTGCAGAAGCAGTTTTAAATGTTTTAACAAAAATCTTAAATGTTGAAATAGATGTGAGAAGGTTGAGGGAAAAAGTGAGAGAAATGGAAGAGTTGATAAAGAAAATTGATGAAGCTCAAAGAAGGACTTTCGGCCAACTGTTGAGACCGCCTGAAAAAATGCCGAAAAAAGAAGAAGTGAGCTACATAGGGTGAAGAACATGATAAAACTTTTGATTCCAAGGCAGCAATACTTGGCTTCAGGGATTCAAATGGGGATGAAATCAAAAACTAAAGATATGAGAAAATTCATCTATAAAGTTAGACCTGATGGTCTTGCAGTTTTGAATTTGAGAAAAGTTGATGAAAGGATAAGAATTGCGGCAAAGTTTTTAGCAAGGTATAAGAATATTGCTGTAGCAAGCAAGAGGAGCTCTATTCAGAAAGGTGTGGAAAAATTCGCGGAATTGATAAAAGCTAAAGCTTTCCTTGGAAGGTTTTTGCCGGGAAGTTTAACTAACCCGAACTTGGAAAACTATTTCGAAGCTGATGTCATGTTCATCCTAGACCCATTCATAGATAAACAAGCTTTGGACGAAGCTGTTAAAGCTAATGTACCTGTTGTTGCGGTTTGCAACACTTCCAACGAAACAAGGAACATAGATTTGGTTATTCCTGCAAACAACAAAGGAAAAAAAGCTTTGGCAACATTGCTCTGGCTTTTAGCAAGAGAAATCTTGAAAGAAAGGGGAGAAATAAAATCTGATAAAGAGTTTCAATTCAAAGTTGAAGATTTTGAAAAAGAATAGCAAACTTTATAAAATCTTTCTTTAGATAAATAATTAGGCGAGCTGGTTGGGTAGCTTCGGCCTTGCATCAAAGCAAGGCTGAGGAAGTTCCGTCCACCAGAGGGTGCTTGAAAGCTACCTGAGAAGGTAGCACTAGCATCAGAAACGACACTTTCCAGCTTCGCTAACGATGAAGTTGAACAGAGTTGAAGCTGTGAAAGATGAAACGGGCTAGTGCCCCGATGAGGTGCAAGGCTTAGCTGCTTAGACAAATGCTACCTTGAACAGAAGACGGGCTACAACCAGCACGCCTTTTTATTTTTAAAAGGAGTAAGATGAATTATGGCAAGAAGGGATAGAATTTACATGCCTCTTGGAACAGGGGGTTTATTGAGGTATCATGAAGAGGAAGAAATGTTTGTAATCAAACCAGAGCAAGTTTTTTTGCTCGGAATTGGTGTGCTTGTTCTTGAATTTCTCTTGAAATTCTTCTTGGCTTAAATTTTTTATTCAGAGCTTTAATTAAAAATTATGAAGATTTTCTTAGGACCTGCGGGTGTTGGCATAGGCTCAAAAGACAGGTCTTCTATTGGTGGAATAAAGTATGTGAAAGAAATTGGTCTTAATTGTATGGAATTGGAATTTGTTCGCGGCGTTAAGATGAGTAGAGAAATGGCTAAAGAAGCTGGTGAAATTTCTAAGGAGCTTGGAATTCAGCTTACTGTACATGCCCCTTATTTCATAAACTTGCTTTCTGAGAAAAAATCAACCGTAGAAGAATCTAAAAAAAGGATTTTTGAATCCTTAGATAGAGCTGAATTGATGCAAGCTAAAGCTGTTGTTGTGCATGCCGGCTATTACGGAAATTTGAGCAGAGAAGAAGCTTTCGAGAAGATGAAAAAAGTTACTGAAGAGATTTTAGATGAAATGAAGAAAAAAGGGATAAAAACTTTATTGGCTTATGAAACCATGGCTAAAGAAAGTCAATTCGCTGACTTAGAAGAGCTTTTAAAACTTAAAAAAGAAGTGAAATCGAAGCTTTTAACTGTCAACATAGATTTTGCTCATTTGTTCGTGAGAAACAACGGAAAAATAAATTATGGAGAAATTTTGGAAAAAGTCAAAGATTTTGAGCATTTGTTCACTCATTTTTCGAATGTTAAGTACAATGTTAATTCGAAGAAGTTTTTGGATGTACATGTACCGATCAATTCTCACCCTCCTTTTAAACCGTTGGCAGAAGAAATCTTGAAAAGAAAGATTGATGTAACAATAATAAGCGAAAGTCCTGTTTTGGAGCAAGATAGCTTGAAGATGCTCAAAATTTTTGAAGAGCTTGGAGCTAAAATTTGAAGAGCTTCTTTTTCTTCTTTTTCAAAAATCTAGAGAAAATAAAGCCAAATAGAAAGCCACCTATGTGCGCCCAAAAAGCTATGTTGCTACCAGAAAAACCAAGCAAGCTTATTGCACCAAAAATCAATTGCAACAAAAACCAAAATCCTATGACCACGAAAGCTGGGATGTGGACAAAAGTGTAGCCAACTCTACTTAAAATCTTTTCTTTTGGAAAGAAGTAGAGGTAAGCTCCTAAGATTCCTGAAATTGCACCAGAAGCACCAATGCTTGGAATTTTTGAAGTAGGGTCTACGAGAAAATGGAGAAAAGCGGCAAAATAACCTGAAAGGAAATAGAGCAAGAGAAATTTCATTTTACCAAGTTTGCTCTCAACATTATCGCCAAAAATCCAAAGATACCACATGTTGCCAAATAAATGATCGAAACCTCCATGCAAAAACATGCAAGTGAAGATTGTGAAAAAAGAGAAGTTTGCTGGAATGAAGCCGTATTGATAAATTATTCTTTCAAAATCATTCAAACTCCAGAAGAAGATTAAAACGTTGAGAATTATTAGAGAAATTGTGAGAAAGGGAAAGCCTTTTCTTGGAGCAGTATCGTAAAGGGGGGAAAATTGAGCTTTTGCCATATTATCATATTTCGCTAAATACCTTTATAAAAACGATAAAAAACACAAGTTTTTTAAATTTTTGTTAGCTAATTCTAATTATGAGAGAGAGAAGAGATGCTTACCATATTTTGAGAGAATATGAAGAAACAATGAGAAACAAAAGAGTGAGAATATCTACCAGAGCTTGGAAAGCACTTCTTCAATATCTAAAAAAATCTGAAGTGCCAGAAGAAGTGTTGGGATTTGTGAGTGAGGAAGTCAACAGACAATTGAGAGAAATATATGAAGCTGTTGGTGAAATAGCAAGGGGCGTTCAACACATCGTTGATGTAAAATACAAAAATGAAAAGTTGGAAGTATCTGTCAGACCCATACCAAAATACCACATTATCTGGGAAACTGGAGAGATAGTTGATATGCAAACTGGAGAGATAGTTGATAAGCTTACTGAGGAGCAACTAAGAGATTTTTCAGTAGTCGAATATGAAAATGGGAGCAAAAACAATCAAACTATATAGCTTTTTTCAACTTCAGAATTACTAGAAATTCTTTTTTTCATTTTTTCGTAATATTCCCTTATTTCTTTTTCCAAATTTCTAATTCTAAACTTCTTAATGCTCGCTAAACAAGTTTGATGATAGAGATTATTTTGTAGATATCCCATTATCTCTTTTTCCACTTCTTTTGTTCTTGTGTGATTGAAGTATTCACCCAATCCTTTAAGTGGTATTCTCTCCAGAAGCAATCTTAAGTTATTTTCTTCAAAAACTCTTGGCAACACACTACCTTCACATGCGTCAATAATCATATAAGTCATAAGTCCGCATGTTGGAATAGAAGGCAATTCATAATAGCCTTGACTGTAACTAGTTTTATTCAACACATTTAGTAGCTTTCCCAATTCATGTAAACTTGAAGAAATTCTACTACCAAATTCTTTTATACTTTCTCGGGCTAATTCAGATGTTTTGTATTTTTTTAATAAGTTCAGTGTAATTTGCATTACTCTGTTGCGACCTATCATATAATCTAAAAAATCCAATCCCCTTGTTATCTCTTCTATTACTTGTGCTTTATGTGTTATGGGAAAACCTATTTCTGCTTCTTCCCTTCTCTTACCGCTTTTAATCTCTTCTAAAATTTCCTTAATCTTATCTTCCATTGAAAATTTTGCAAATTCTTCATAAAATTTGGCTTCATCTTTAAGAGCTGGTGTCAGCCCTGAGCCTTTTGATAACAAATTTTGGATTCCTTCGAATGTTTCAATGAAAGTAGGGTAGTAAAGGGTAGTGAATATGTTGTAAAACAAATATCCTTCCAGCCTCCTTATACCTTGGTCATATCCTAAGCCCAAGCGCTGTCTTTGATTTAACAAAAATTCAAACTCTTTTGATAGATACTCTTCCAACTCTTTCAGTCGCATACTTCTCACCATATACTCCTTAAAAAAGAAAAAGTCATCGTTCGTTTTAAATAAAACTCGTGTTTACTCTATTTAAGCTTTTCTATTGTAGAAAAAAGTGTGAGGTTTAGGCTCTTTGCGTTTCTTAACTTCCTTTCGGAAGTTAGAACGCTTTGTTTTTTGAACCTAAACTTCCTCCTAATTTTTATTTTGAAAAGCTACTTTATAAACTTATTCACTCACATCAGCAATCAAAGGAGAATTGAGCTTTATCAAATCTTCCATCTTCATCTCTAAAAGTTTGTTTTCGTCACCACCTCCAGCAAAAACTTCTTCCATTTTGCTTGTTTCTAAATCTACTATAACTTTTTTCACATCTTTCCAAAAACAAGGAGGAACTGCCCCAGCTTCATAACCAGAAAATTTCAAAACTTCTTCTGGTTTTGCAAACCTAACATCTTTAACTTTTAAAGCTTTCTTCAATTTTTTCAAGCTCAACTTTTTGCTAGCTTTCAAAATCACAATTAAAGGCTTATCTTCAGAATCTATCAAGACCAAAGTTTTAATTATTTTTTCCAAAGGAACTTTCTTACTTGCATCTTCCACAGTTTTCACTTCACTTTCAAACTCATGAATTTTGAACTCAATTCCTTCCTTCTTCAAAAATTCTGCTAAAGAATAAGAGTTGAAATATTCTTTTTCCATAAAATAATTTATGCAGAAGTTTAAGTTTATTGACATAACAACTGCAGATGTAGCTTTTGAAGCTTACGGTAAAGATTTGAATGAATTGTTTGCAAATTCAGCTTTAGCTATGTTTGAAGTTATGATTAACACAAAGCAGATTGAGAGAAAGGTTGAAAGAAAGGTTGAAGTTGAAGGCTCTGACTTAGAATCTTTAATGTTCAACTGGCTTAATGAATTGCTAATCTTTGTTGATTCTGAAAATCTTGCTTTTTCTGAGTTTGAAGTTGAAGTGGATGAAGAAAACTTCAAGTTAAAAGCAATTTGCAGAGGAGAAGCTATTGATAGAAATAGGCATGAGACAAGAACTCATGTTAAAGCTTGCACTTACCACAAAATGGAAATAAAAAAGAATAAAATCTGGAAAGCCAGAGTTATTTTGGATATCTAGCTTAACTCTTCCACTTCTTCTTTCCCTTTCTTCAACTCTTCTTCTTGCTCTTTATCCATCTCCAAAAGCAAAGCCTGGAATTCACCAACATGAGTTTTTTCTTCTTTCGCTATGTCAAGCAAGACTTTCTTCAACTTTTCATTTTCTGTTGAAGCTGCTAATTGCTCGTACAAGCTTACAGCATCTAGCTCAGCAATCATACCGGCCCTTGCTATTTGTTTCTCTATTTCTTCTTTCTTCAATTTCTCAAGCTTGAAAGGTATTTGAGAGAGCATTTTCTCACCAATAATTTTCTATGTTTCAGAAATTAAATTATTAAAAATATGGATAAGGTAAGAAAATGTCCAAATTGTGGTAATAAAAGCTTAACTAAAATTTTAGATGAGTGGGTTTGTTATGAGTGTGAATTTCATTCTAAAAGTTTGAGGAAAAAAATGGAAGCTAGCTTTAGGTAAAACTTTTAATTTATGAATGCAAAAAAATAGTAGATTTTGTTCCTAAGTTTACTCTTCACCACTCAAGTGAGTTCTAAATCTATTTTTTTACCACAAGTGTTTTTCCTTTTATGATAACTTTAACTTCTTCACCAGGCTTAAAAGGAAATGCTGAGTCATTTGCTACAGCTGCAGGAATTGTTAAATATAAACTCTTAGCTTTTTTATGTGGTATTAAAGTTGTTTTCGCTTCAAGTGTCATATAAAATGAAGATAACAGCAGAAATTTTGGAAGAAGCAAAGAAATTGTACTTTAAAGAAACTCGATTAGAAAAACTACTGTAAAGTCTCACTTAAAGAAAATAATCAAGTAAAAAAAAAGAAGTAATGGCAATGAAAAGAGGTACTTTTCTAGCTGAAACAAAAATCCTAAGACTTTGTACTAAAAAGTTACTTATTAATTTTTATGAGAACGTACTTAAATCATCACCCCTTCATCACGGCTAGAGGATATAATTCTGTGACACGTCTACTTATACCAGACTCCTCTATTGCCCTAACAACTTCCACCGAAAGTTTGTATGCCTCTGGCCTTTCTTCAGCTAAGACCCTCAAGCTAGCTGCTTTAGCCAAAATGCCTTTTTGCCTAAGTTGCTTTAAAACTTCTTCTCCCCTTATCTGCTTTAATGCTCTTGACCGTGATTCCACTCTTCCAGACCCATGCACTGTAGAATAAAAAGTTTCTATTGCTTTTTCTGTTCCCACTAACACGAAGCTTGGGGTAGACATTGAAGCGGCTACCAACACAGGCTGTCCTACTTTCCTATAGTCTGTTGGGAGGTCTGGATGTCCTGGTGGAAAACAACGTGTACTGCCTTTTCTATGTACATAAACCTTCTTTTTTTCTCCTTCTATTTCATACTCCTCTATCTTTGCTGTATTGTGGGTAACATCGTAAATCACTTCCAAACCAATATCCTCCAATTTCGTACCCAAAACCTTAACAAAACTTTCTCTTACCCAATGCGTGATCATGCTTCTGTTGCACCATGCATAATTCATAGCACAAGCCATAGCAGAAAAATAATCTTCACATTCTTGAGTTCCAGCAGGAGCATAAACTAGCTCGCGATCAGGCAATTTTCTTAGTTCATCCTTAAATCTTGATTCCAAAATCCTTAGGTAATCCGTGCAAACTTGATGCCCAAAACCTCTTGAACCTGTGTGTATCATCACACAAACTTGCCCTTCTCTTTCAATTCCAAAAACTTTCGCAACTTCTGGCAAGAAAATTTTGTTCACAACTTGTATTTCAAGGAAATGATTACCTGCTCCTAAAGTACCAAGCTGAGGAGCGCCTCTTTTTTTCGCTTCATTTGAAACTTTTTCTGGGTTTGCACCTTTCATGCAACCTTGCTCTTCCAGATGCTCCAAATCCTTTTCAGTTCCATAACCTTTTTCAACAGCCCATCTTGCACCTTTAACTAAAACTTCATCGAGTTCGGAGATACTAAGTTTAATCTTTCCCACTTCTCCAACTCCAGAAGGAACATTGTGGAAAATTGAATCTAACAATTCTTTAAGCTTTGGTCTAATTTGTTCTACTGTTAAGTTTGTTCTAAGGAGGCGAACACCGCAATTTGAAACAAGAAAATTGTTTGCTATGAAGTTGTGATTATGATTTTTAACAGTAAAATCATATACAAAATCATTAAATTCAATTTCTTCTTTTTTCTCAATCTCATCCCAAACCATTCCACTTTTTTCCAAACCTTTGGTAGCCTCTCTAACAAATTCTTTAAAAGTAGGGAAAGAGAAATTAATTCTTGGTAAGCTTTTTCTCTTCTCATACAAGGACCTTTCTAAAAATCTTTTATTAACATTTTCGGATTCTAACCTTTCAAAAATCTCTGTAACTGAAACTCCATTTTTGTATAAAACAATTGCTTGTTTTTCTGCCATTAACCTTTCATGTATTGCTAATTGTTTTAATTTAAGATATTGAATTGCAACATTTGCTAAATACTTTTTCTCCAGATTATACTCAAACCCTATAACTTCATATAACCTTATTAAATTTTCAGGGTTTCCTTTTATCAACAGTTTAATTCTTTTTGTAATTTCTAAAAATTTATTAAGATATTCTTCCCCCTCCACAATTTTAGCAACCTTTACACCAAACTCTTTCAACAATAAAGCTATTTGTTCAAGAAATTCTTTACCATTGTCAACTAACCACGAGACTTTGTTAATAGAAATGTACGGCATATAGAAGTTATATCCATGGTTGATTAATGTACTTGGCGAAGACATTTCTGCTCCAAACAAGGAAGCCAAAAACAATCTCTTGTACCATAAAGGAGAATTCATAATCCATTCTGGAATTAAATAATTTTGCGAAGCTTTTTCTCCCAATGGTGCTCCTAAGGCGTATAAAAGTGCAACAAAAGATTTGGAAGACACTTTAAAACTATATTCTGTAGTGGTGAATTTGACTATACCATATTTTGTATTTATTTTATGAGATCTTCTTCTCCAATAAATTTTCGATGGAGTAAAGCCTATTTCTTTAATATCTTCTCTTATTAGCTCCAAATCTTCCTTTTTCCCGTAAAACCATGCAAATCCCTTTCCACTTTCCGTAAAGTATAAAGTGCCATCCCCCATATTATAGGATAAAATCTTGATGATAAGAGGAACCTTTGGAGAATTTAACTTTAATGGTAAAAGATTTCTTTTTTTAAGTTCATTCACCACAAATTTTTTACTGCAAGGTATATCTAAAGATAAGAGTCTTTCTTCATCTAGTATAGTTCTTTCGTTTGGCTCCTCATATTTTATGCCTTTAAATGGATAAACAGCCACTTTTTCTCCTTCTTTTATTTCTTTAACAAAGATCATACCTTTAGGTGTCCAAATAGGATGATCTTCTGTTGCAACTATTTCATAACCTGTCTTAGTCTTTAGTCTGAAAACTTTGTTCTTTGGTCTAATTTTAATAAACCTTAAAATGGGTGTTTTGCTTTCTATATTTTTATCCAAATCTATACATTTCAAATTTTCTTTGGACCACTCATTTTCAAACTCAGAAATATTTTTGTAATATCCATAAGCAGAAAGTATTTTTGTATCACCACTAAGACAATTTATATCAAATCCTATTCCACCTGGACTTAGTCCTCCTTCTTTAAAATCTAAAGCAGCCACTCCTCCTATTGGAAAACCATAGCCATAATGCATATCAGGCAAAGCTATGCTATGCTTGTAAATTCCTGGTAAGAAAGTTACGTTGGCTGCTTGTTCTATTGCACCCTCTTCCACTTCTTTCAAAAGCTTTTCTGACAAGAAGAGCCATGCTGGCACTTTCATTCCTGGTTTAGCTTCTTTTGGCAATTCCCATATACAAGGTCCAATTTTTCTCAATTTTTCTTTCAATCCTATTTCTACCACCTTATTATACTTTCCTTTATTCTTTAATAAACGCATGCAGAACAAGCCTGCACGCGCTCATTTCTTCGCTTTTTGAAGTGAGCGCATGCAAACTAATTAAAATTAGCTTTAGGTGGTATTTAAATTTTTTATCTAAATCCAATTTTAATTTATGATAGCCAAGCCAGAAGATTATCTTCTTTTAATGTTTTCAATGAAAGGAGTAGGCAAAAGGGTTGATTTTAATCACATAAAAGAAAAACTTTCTCGCGATTTAAAAATCTCTTCTGATGAAGAAATTCAAAAAATTTTGAATGGTTTAATTCAAAAAGGCTTCTTAGAAGAAGTTAAAGGTTTGTATGGAGTGACGGAAAAGGGTAAAAAACATTTCGCTGAAATATTGCCTGAAATTGAAGAAGATTTAAAAAAAGTTAATCAACCTTGGCTGATTGTTTACAAAGCTAAACAATATTATCCAATTGTAGCTGAAACTGTTTTTGAATTCTGTAAAAATCGCTACGTCGGGTTTTACTGCTTGTTCACAGAAAAAAGGTTCTTCAGGAGAGATTTCCGCGGTAAAAAAATTGTTCTGAAGTCTGTAAAAGATTTGTTGTTTTTTGTGAACATCCATTGCATAGATGTAATTCCTTGTGTTCATCGTATAAACAAAGAAAAACCTGATTGGTTGGTCGTTGATATTGATCCTGGACCAAAAGTTTCTTGGCAAGAAACGAAAGAAGTGGCTGGAATAACTTATAAAATTTTTGAAAAGCTTGGATTAAAGCCAGCAATGAAGTTCAGCGGAAGCAGAGGTTTTCAAATTTGGTCTTTGATTGAAGATTTTGAAATGCCTGAAAGTTATCAACCTCTTAAATTGAAGGGAGAAAGTAAAAGAGAAAAGAATTATTTCTCACTTTTCGCTGATTTTGTTAGGATAATACAAAAAGAAGTTGATAAAGAAGTGCCAAAGATGACAACTTCTGAAACTTTGGCAAAAAAAGAAAGGGAGGATAAGATTTTGCTTGACCCTTCTAGCATGAAACCTCTTGGCCTAGTGAGAAGTCCTTATGGTGTGCATTCAAAAACTGGTCTTGTTTCATTGCCAATAAAAATAAAAGAATTAGAAGAATTTGAGCCTGAAGATGCGAAAATAGAAAAAGTCTTGGAAAGATACAAGAAAAATGGAAATGAGTTTGTACTTAAAGAAGCCAGCCCAGAAAAGCTTTTAGAATTCCTGAAATAGCATAATTTATTATTTGAAACACAATTTTATCTTAGGTGATAAAGTGCCAATAAGCACTGCCCCATACAGAAGAAAATATGAGCATACAAAATCAAGGGGAAGGGAAACTACTGTAGTTTGCGGTATTTGTGGGAGACAAGTCCCAAGGTACAAAACTTTTGTTGTAAGGAAAGGTTTTAGGATTAACGACCCCACAATCTTGCAACAAATGGATAAAAGATTCATCCACACTTTAACTCGAACTATCAGAATTTGCCCTGCTTGTGCAAGGTTTCATGGTGTGGTTAGACCTGGAAAAAGTGTGAGGAAAAAACACATGGAAAGATAATTCATGATTGAAAAGATTTTGAGCTTAAAAGGGATTTTATACAGGAAAATTATTAAGAAAGAGAAAGGAAAAGAGCTTTTGGAAGAAGTTTTACCGAGCTTTGTTGTTAGGAAGCCTAAAAGAATCGTTGAATTTCCAGAAGTTAAAGATGTAAGCAAGGTCAACGTTATTTATCCTTTGATTGAACCTTTCACTTATGCCCATATTAAATGGAACGATGAAACCAAAGAACTGATTTACAACGTTTTAGAGCCAAAAATGGATGAAAAGGATAAAGAAATGCTCAAAAAAATTTCAGAAAGTTTAATTGAGTTGATGGATGTAGAGCTTTCTAGCATAAAGCAACAATCAAAAGCCATAGAATATTTGCAAAAAAATGTTGTGAAAGTTATAAAAGAATTGGGATTAAAGCTAACGCAAGAGCAGTATATAAAGATAATGTATTACATTTACAGGAATTTCGTTGGTTTGAATGAAATCGAGCCATTCATGCAAGACCCTAACATTGAAGATATAAGTTGTGATGGTGTAAACATACCTTTTTATGTTGTTCACAGAAAATATGGCTCCCTTAAAACAAATGTTGTTTTTGAAGATATGGAAGAATTGAGAGAGCTTGTGATGAAGTTGGCAGAAAGGTGTGGAAGGTATGTTAGTTATGCTGAGCCAATTTTAGATGGAACTTTGCCAGATGGCTCAAGAGTTGCCGCTACTTTAGCAACAGATGTTGCAACAAGAGGGCCTGTGATAACAATAAGGAAATTTGGTGAAACTCCTTTTTCTCCAATAGAACAAATAGAGCTTAACACTGCATCTCCCGAAATGCTCGCTTACTTATGGTACCTTATAGAGCATGGCATTTCTTTGCTCATAATAGGTGGAGTAGCAACAGGAAAAACTAGTTTTTTAAACACACTTTGCATGTTCATACCACAAGAAGCCAAAATAATAAGCATTGAAGACACAAGAGAATTAAGAATACCTAATGAGCACTGGGTTCCAACACTTGCAAGACCAGGATTTGGAATACCTATGCCTTCTGGTGAGAAGTATGGAGGAGTAAGCCTTTTTGATTTGTTGAAAGAGAGTTTTAGACAAAACCCTGATTATGTGATTGTTGGTGAAACTAGAGGTAAAGAAGCTTATGTTATGTTTCAGGGGATAAGCTCTGGACATCCAAGCTTCAGCACTATGCATGCTGGCTCTGTTGAAACTTTAATCAAAAGACTTACAACTCCTCCCATAGAACTTTCGCCTACTTTAATAGAGGGCTTGGATTTGGTAATAGTGATGACACATGCAAGAGAAAAGGGAAAATCGGCTAGAAGAGTTAAAGAGATTGCTGAAATAGAGTCTGTTGACCCAAGGACTGGTGAAGTGAAATATAGAGTGATTTTCAAATGGAATCCTGAAAAAGATGTGTATGAAAAAGTTGAAGAAAGCATAAAATTGGAAAAAGTAACTTTGGCTAAAGGTGGCAAACTTGAAAGTGCTTTGGAAGAAGTTAAAAGGAGAGAAAGGGTACTCAGGGTTCTTCAAGCAAAAGGGATAAGGGATTATGTGGAAGTTGTTAGGCTTTTGAACCTTTACAGGAAAGATCCTAAGAAATTCTTTGAATTTATAGGCGAAACTACAGGCGAAAGTTTTGAAAAAAGGGAAAAAGTTGAAGAAGTCAAAGTTAAAAAGAAAAAATCTTTGCTCCAGTTAATCGGATTTAAATTTGTGAGGGAAAAATGATGTTGGAATCTTTGAAAGGATTTGCAACTTCTCATTTCGGTTGGATTGTTGAAAAATATCCGGAATTCTTTGCTGTTGTTAAAGAGAACTTACCAAAAGCTGATATGAAAATCAGCCATAGAACTTATGCAAGCTTGGTGATTTTCATTTCTTTAATTCTCTTCTTTCTCTCTTTTTTCGTTTCTATCCCGCTTTTACTCTTTTTTCAAACATCATTGCTTTTAAGCATTTTTTATTCTTTCTTCGCATCTCTTCTTATAGCTCTAGTTTGTTTTTTGGTCTTCATCTTTTACCCCGTTCAAAAAGCTAGTAAAAGAAAAAAGGATATAGAATCAAATTTACCTTTTGTTTTAACTCACATGAGCGCTATTTGTGAAACTGGAGTCCCCCCGTACATGGTCTTCAAACTTTTGAGCAGATTTAAAGAATATGGAGAAATTTCAAGAGAAATGGAAAAGATTGTGAAAAGTATAGAAGAGTTGGGCACAGACCCTTTAACAGCAGTTAAGCAAGTTGCAAACAAAACTCCAAGCGAAAGACTTAAACAAATTTTGCTAGGTTTTGTGACAACTATAGAAGGTGGGGGCAACATAAAAGTCTTCTTGAAAACTGCAGGCGATGAAGCCCTTTTTGAATGGAGAATTAAGAGGGAAAAGTTCATTCAACAACTCTCAACCATAGCTGAATTTTACACAGGTATATTGATAGCAGCCCCCCTCTTCATAATTTCACTTTTCGCTGTCATGAACATGATTCAGCCAACTCTTATGGGTTTTGGAATTCTTGACATAATGAAAATCAGCTCTTATCTTTTAGTGCCTGTAATCAACATAGGTTTTCTTTTATTCCTTGAGAGTGTGGAGGTCTCTCTATGAAAATTGAGAGAAAATATCTTTTGTTGATAATTTTAAACACTTTTCTAGTTTTCTCTATTTTCCTTATAAATTTCTTTTTTTTCAGAGAAATCCCAAACATTTATTCCACCATAAACATTTTCCTTGGTATATTGTTTTTGTTGCCCATAATTATGTTTGAATATCTGAAATACAGAAGAGTGAAGATAATCGAGAATAATTTTCCTGCTTTCTTGCGAGATTTCATAGAACTTGTGAGGGGTGGCATGACAGTACAACAAGCTGTTAAGAATTTAAGGAAAAACGATTACAAAGAGCTTAACCCTTATGTTAAGAGAATGGCAGCCCAGCTCGATTGGGGAATTTCTGTTGAAAAAGTTCTCTGGAACTTTGCAAAATCTTCTGGCTCGAGGATGATTCAAAGGACAATTTCTTCAGTCATAGAAACTCATAGGTTCGGGGGTAATCTTACAGACACTCTAGAAGCTTTAAACAATGCTAGCATGGAAGTAGAAAGGATTAAAGCAGAAAGAGTTATGTATCTTTATTCTCAAATAACCACTGGCTACATAATATTTTTCGTTTTCCTTGGAGTGATGATAGCAATGGGTAGATTTTTGATACCAAGCCTATCTAATGTAAGTGTGGAAGGAATTTCAAACATTCCTCAAGAAAATTTGATAAGTGAATACAAAAATCTTTTCAGGAATCTAATAGTGCTTCAAGGAGCTTTTGCAGGTTTATGTGTTGGTAAGATGGCTGAAGGAAGAATAATAAGCGGAGTTAAACATAGTTTTATAATGAGTGTTGTGGGTCTTCTCCTTTTCACACTCTTCGGCTAGCAAGGAGTCATTTCGGAAGCTTTAACTTCATCGCTAACTTTTGTACAATTGGTTGAAATGTAAATCCTATCGAAATCTGAGCTAACTGAAACATTAAAGCTGTATTTATCATTAACAAACAAAGTTAAATTTCCACAGCAAGAAGTTTGGGGTATAATTTTTCCTTCTGCGTAAGAAAGATAATATTTGTCGAACGAGCCATTCCTGTATAAAATCGTCAAAACTATTCCTCCTAAAGCTATTTTACCTGTATTCGAAAAATAGCCAGAAATGTAGCCATTTGAATAACAAACATCAGAAAAAGAAATTCCAGCATGCATGCATATTATTTCAATACTTACTTCGCCTCCAATTGTTTGAGTTGTTGTTTTAGTGAAGCTCGTGAACCAAATGCTAACAATACCAGCAATTGTTACAGTCATCGCGATTAAAATTATCGTCGCTAAAAAGACTGAAATCCCTTTCATTTCAACTCCTCAAACAACCAGATTGCTTGCTCAGCTCTGGACAAACACCTGTACCAACTATTATGCCGGAAAATCCTGCCATGCTTACATTCATCTGGGATGCTGTTAACCTAAAACTTTTGTATTCAGCCCTCCCCAAGTTTTTATTCAACTTTATCACATCTGAAACTCTTGAATCGTTGTAAACTATGAAGAGTTGGAGGTCTTGAATTTCGTAAGGGCCGATGTTATGTAAAGTGAAAGTTAGTGTTTCTGTAGCTGAATCGAAAGAGCAAGACCATATTTCAAAATTTGAAAATCTGCACTCTTCAACAGTTTTGTTGACTTGGGGCAAGGTTTGACCAGTAAAGCTAGATACCCAGAAAGCTAAAATTCCTGCTACAGACATAGTTATTGCTACAAGCAGAACAGATGCCACTAAAGGTGAAATCCCTTTCACAATTTTAAAATTGGATTTTTTCTCTAATAAATATATTGCCAACAAAAAATTTAATGATGGAAAAAGGGCAGAACGAAATAGTTGAGCATACAATTGTTGTCTTTTTAAGCATAATCCTTGTTTCTTCGATTTTTCTACTTATGTCTCAAATTTATTCAACAAACCTTAAATTTGGGGTTGAAAAAGAATTGGAAAGGATAGGCAGAAATCTTCTAGTTGTTATTTCTGAAATTTATACAACAAGTGAAAAGTTGGATTATTTGCCAAAAGAGAATGAAAGCCTTAAGCTGGTTGAAATTCGCCTAAAATTGCCTTCCAATGTAGCAAATAGGAATTATGAAATTTCTTTTAGCTCAGATCAAAAGAAAATGATTTTGAAAACTTTGCAAGCACCTGAAATTGTTGTTGAAATTGAATTGCCAAATTTCGGGATGGAATTTAAAGGAAGAAGTAGGAATGGTCTAAATTCAACTCTTTCTTTTTATAGGATGAATTTGAATGGTGAAATTAAAAATTCGGTTTTTTTTGAAGGTGAAGGTTAATGCCTTCTTACGTAGAATTTGCAATAGCTTCTGGGATTTTCTTGATTTTCATTTCTTTAATTTTGAGTAGTGTAGCTAAACACATAAGTTTTTACAGCGATGAGCTTAAAATTTCAGAGTTGAAGAAAACTGCTTTAACTCTTTTCAAAATTCTCTTCAGCTCACAAGGCATACCAAAAAACTGGGAAGAAAATTTGGAAGTTGAAACTGTAGGTTTGACGAGTAAGCTTTATTCAATCTCGATAAACGTAACTTCTCTGGAAGAAAATTCTGAAATTATTGTCGTTAATGGAACTTTAAACTTTGACCCAAATTGTGAAAGAAGAATAAGGAACAACACTCTCAGACTTTACAATTCTTCAAATCTTTTACCTTTTAAGCTATACAATCAAAGCTTTTGTGAAGGGATTTACCTTAAAGCAGGGGAAATTGTTTTTGAATCCCATTTCTTGCCTTTTGAAACGAAAATCTTTACTCTTTATTTTTCTTCAGAAAAAAGTGTAATTCTTCCCAACTATTCTGTAGAATTTCCTTCAAGTTTAAAAAATTACACTTTTCAAGCCTCACCTATCCAAGAAATTGAAATGATTTCAGTTGATAAGCTCAAGGGGTTGAGAGAATTGAATTATGAAGAATTTTTACAAAATTTTTCAAAAGGTTTTGGGTTAAGGGTGGAAATCGAATGAAAGGATTTTCTAAAATTTTGGAAGTTTTAATTTCAATCATTTTTTTGATAATAGCTTATTTCACTTTCTTCTACCCTTGGAGAGTTTCAGAAAAAGGAGAAATCTTGAAATTAAAGGGTATGCAAGCTCTTAAGAGCTTAGACGATTCTGGAGTTTTGGATAATCTTGCTTTTGCTTATGAAGAAGAAAAAATAGAAGAGCTGTTAGCTCCATTCTTGCCTTCAAATTTAAACTACAAAGTCTTAGTTTGTGATGGGGATTGCTCTTATCCAGAAATAAATTCTGAAAAAGTGGTTTCCGTTTTTTACTTAATTGCTGGCAATTACACTCATCTTGAACCAAGAGAAATTTTACTTTACATTTGGTGAGAAGATGAAAGGACAGTTTTTTTTGATCGCTGGGGTTATCGTTTTAATATTTATTTTGTTGGTGAGAAGTAGCTTAAGGTTTGAAGAAATGACCCACGAAACAAACGAAATAATTTTTGAAATTGAAAATTTTTTGAACTTGAAAAAACAATTAATAAAAACTTTTGCTTATTCTTATGATAAAAACACTAGTGAGAAAGTTATAAGTTTTATTAAATTTGCGAAGAAAAAGCTCAACCCAAAAACTTTTGAATTAAGCGGAATTTTCATCCAAGCCTTTTATAAGAATGTTACTCAAAATGAAGAAGAATTTTTGAACTTAACGATTTACAATTTCCTTGGTGAAAAAATTTTTAACTTGAGCTTGAATTTTAGCAACGAGCTTCAATTCTTTTCAGAACTGCAAGATGATTCAACTTTACACGTTTCTTTCCAATTCTCAACACAATCAAATCAAAATTACACTCTAATTGTGAGTTATTCCACTCTTAAAAGAGAAGAAAGATATTGGATTGAAATCCCAGTCGAAATTGATAAAAGTAAAGCAGTTGGGTTTTTTGATTTAAAGCTAAAAGGCTTGCACTCAATTTTAAGAGATGAGTTTTCAAAGTTAATGGAGATTGTTTAAAAAGAAGGAAAACAATTTCTATTTGATGGGAAAAGGGATATCCCAATTCATTTCAATGCTTTTAATTTTTTCGATAAGCATAACTACAATTTCTCTAGCTTTAAGCATTTTCAAACCCACAATTGAAAGAGCTTATGAATCGAATTCAATTCAAGAAGCTGAAATGAATTTGAAGCTCTTAAACACTTTAATAAAAGAAGTAGCTTCTGAAGGTAAAGGAAGTTTAAGGAGTGTTGTGATCAAAGTTTCTGAAGGAAAATATCAGCTTTTCAATTCAACTGGAAATTTCAATGGGGCAATTGTTTACAAAATTCAGCTCAAGCAAAGTTTTTTCCCCAACCTTTTCTTCAAAAAAATTGGAGATTTGAAATATTCTACCGGAATTAGCACAGTCGGTCTTGTTGGATATTGGAACTTAAACGAAGGGAATGGAAGCATTGTCAGAGATTTAAGCGGATATGGGAATGATGGCTTTATCTTCAACGGAAGTGAAAATTGTGCTTTTCCTCCAACACCAAATTGTCCTGAATGGGTTGAAGCAAATTATGTTAGGGGGCTAAAGCTTGATGGTGAAAATGATTTTGTGAGAGTTGAAGATAAAAACTTTCTCTTCAATTCTTCTTTTTCTGTTGCAGTTGTTTTTTCTTATTTCCCTAAGGCTTTGCCTGAAAATTCTACGATGTTGAGCAAAAGCTTCAACCATGAATTAAATGATACCTTTAGCCTTTTTATCAATTCCACAGGCAATCTTTTTGCAAGAGTTGGGAATGGCTCAGAATTTTACATTTTATCTTCTGAAAATCTGCTTGAAGAAAAAAAGTTTTATGAAGCAATTTTGACTTTCGATTCACAAAAAACTCAATATAAATTGTATTTAAATGGTTTAGAAAAAGCAAGGTTTAATGCTCCTCCAAGCTGGAAGCCTGCTGAACATAAAGGAGCATTACTTTTTGGAACTTGGCAAGAACAAGAATGGTTTAATGGAACTTTGGATGAAGTTAGGATTTACGGTAGAAGTTTAAGTGAAGATGAAATAAAAGAAAGCTTTTATGCTAAATCAAACTTTCAAATTGCTTTAGAATATGAGAAAATTGTGTTGATTGGGAAGCTTAGCGTAAGTAAAGGTGAGCATAAAATTTGTATAGAAAAAATTGGAGAAGGCTATGGCAAAGCTTTTGTTAAAGTTGAAGCTTGTTAACTTTAAGGTGCGGCCCAGCAGCTTTGACCTTTTCTACATTCATCCCTTACTCCAATGCTCCTGCATCTTGCTATGCAAATAACTGAAGTGTTGGTTCCAACATCCCACTCAAATGAATATCCGCCACCACTTGATAAAACTTCTGTAACGTTTAAAGTTTTCCCGTCTGAAGACATGCATGTAACGTTAAACAAATTTTCACTTCCTGTGTTAACTATGAAAACTGCTTTATCAGTTACTGAATAAATTGAAGGTGCGCTGCCAACACATCTCAACTGGTCTTCTGTAGCTTCTGAAACAGCCGCACCTGCAGTTCTTGTATAAGTTGTCATCCAAACACTTATTATTCCACCGACCGCAACTGTGAAAGCTATCAACAAAATTGTTGCAACCATCGGGCTTATTCCTTTTGAGCTCATATTATTTATTTAGTTTCAAGCTATTAAAAGCTTTATTTAAAGCTGAGCAAAGAAATAATTATGAAGTACAAATGGAAAAAAGATTCAAAATTTTACAAAATACTTTCTATTTTGCTTTGCTTTGTTATCGTAGTACTCCTTGCTTATATGTTTTGGCCAAAGGAAACTGTTGAAATTTTACAAGAGTTAACTTTACCTGAACTTTCAACTGTTGGCTTTTCTAAGGTTGAAAAAATAGAAGCTGAGAGTTTTGGAGATGTTGGAATCGTTGTTCTTAAGTCAGGATGTTACGAGTTGAGCGCAAATGTTGAAGCTATTCAAGCAGAATCTATTAAAAGAGGGTTGGAGAAAATTTTTGCCCCAAGACCAAACGCTCATGATATTGCAAAAGAAATTTTCAACTCTTTTGGAATTGAGCTTTTGATGGTAAAGATAACAGAACTCAAAGATAACGCTTATTATTCTAAGATTATTTTAAGGCAAGGTAATACGATTTTGAATCTAGATGCAAGACCTAGTGATGCCACTGCCATAGCTGTAAGGACGGGCTCCCCTATTTACATAAACTCTACTTTGCTTAAAGAAGTTGGTAAAAAAATTTGCTAACTCTTCAAAGCTTTCTCGAATTTTTCCCTTAATTCTTGAGCTTTTTCCGCTATTCTCTCAGCAGCTTTTATTAAAGCTTCTCTTGCTGATCCTTTTTCAACTTTCACAAAAATTTTCGGTTCTTCAAGGTAAGGGTGTTCTTTAATTTCCGCGGCTTCGGAAACATTTTTATCGTTCCACAACTCTTCCCTTATAGTGTTGGTAAGAGTATGAGTTTCTCCAACTGCTTCGATGAAAAGGGTTTTATCATCCTCTTTTATTTTCCTCAATTCCATAACACTCACTTCAAACTATTATTGCCTTACTAATATTTAAATTTCCCCTTCAATCTCTTGATAATTCAAAACTGGTATTTTGTACCTTGGAAGGTCGTCGATACCAATTCTTGGACAAGCAAGATTTATCAAGAAGTCCAAATCTAAACCTTCCAACTTTTCAGGAGAAATTTCATCCATAGCCAAAAGAAAAACTTCTTTGCCTTTAGCTTCAAGCTTTTTCTTCAATTCGAATGGTGATTTAAACTGGCCTTTCTTCCAACTTATGAGCAATCCAACTTTCTTTGCATCTTTGAACTGAGCTTTATTCCAAGCTATTATTTTTTGTGTCTTCTTTTTAAATTCTTCCAAGCTCTTTATTTCCCTTTTCTCTAAATCTAAGTTGAAAACTGGCTTATTTGTTTGAAAAACTAAACCAGCTGCATAAAATTCGCCAGCTGAAATAGCTAAGAAACAATCAACTTCCTTTTCTATACTTTTAGCTGCTCTTAAATCGCAACCCAAAACTTGACCAGGATATTGTAGAGCTTTAGAAGTGAAAACTTCTTTCCCCCTTTCCCTCAAAAAACTTTCAACTTTTGGTATTAAATTAACGAATTGCACGCTTGTTATTAAACCGATTTTCTTAAAATTTTCCAATTTCCAAAATTCTTTTTCCAAAATAGGCTCAACTTCTGAGTTAATGAAATATTCCCAATAAACTACAGGGAATTCTGTTTTAATGAACTCTTCATGACCTATATGCAGTATACAATCGCAACCCAATAGCTTGGCTTCATTTTCCCTTACATCACAAGCACCAAAGCACTTTTCAAGACAAACAAAAACTTCAAAACCTTCTGCTTCCAACTCTTTCACAATTTTTTGAACTTTAAGCTTCAAACCTTCTGGGAATTGAAGGAAAATCTTTTGGGCTTTCAATTCTTTGAGCTTTTCCAAAATTTCAGAAGGAACTTCCATATTTCAACTTAATCTCCTATTCTTTTTCAGTTTTTCCCTACATTTTTTACAAACATCCAGAAAACGAAAACGATAAAGCCTACCAACTTCTTTAACTGTCTTTTTGCAAACATCACAAACTTTTTTCACAATTGATTTTTATTTTTCATCAATTTAAATTTTATTAATGAAATCGAGTTTTGTGATCAAAAAAGCTAGAAAACTTTTGAGAGAAAACAGGGTGAAAAAAGAAATAGAAAGTGAAAAAAGGATTCATTTTAAAGTCAAAGGAGAAACTGAAGACCATTTCGTGATTTTTGATAAATTGAAAGGAAAATTTTCGTGTGATTGTCCTTATTTCACTTTGAAAGAAAAAGAATGCTCTCACATAAAAGCTGCGAAAATTCTACTTAAAAATCAAGACAAGTTGTAAAAGAAAATCCAAAATATGAACCAAATCAAGAAAAATGTGATTAAGCTGTTATAGAAAATCAAAAATTTTTTCCCTTTAAGAGAGAGAAAGAGAAGAGGTAGTGAGAAGGAGTAAACTGCTAAAGGTAATGCAAGTGCCAAAAAAATGTTTCCTAATTGAGAGAAATAGTTAGTTGCAAAAGCTAGAACAATTCCAAGCAAAGAATAGATTAGAACTATTTTCTTTTCAACTTTCATCTTCTCCCTCTTTACATTTTTCATTTTTCTTGAAAAAATCTTTAATTTTTTTCTGGGAAGATTCACCTTTCAGCACTTGTGTTGTTATCCACGATTGCCTGACATAGCTTGGTAAATTCCCTCCTCTTTCTTTTATCAATTTCTTTAAAAATTCTATGGTTCTTTGGTCATGGCTATAGCCAACTCCAAAATCAAACCCTTCTTTCTTCTTGATTTCTTCTATGGCTTCATCTCTGTTAACTTTGGCTATTATACTAGCAGCACTTACAACAGGTAAACTTTCGTCCAGATAATTTTCCACAACAAGCTCAACTTCCTTGTTTTTCAAAAAACTCAATATCAATTCTTTAAATTTCTTGCTATTCTGTTCAAGAGAATCCACAAAAACTTTCTTCACTTTACAAATATCTATTATTTCGGCCATCTTCATAGCTTCTATTTTATCCAAGTTTATACCTCTAGCCCTATAAGAATCAATTTTACAAGGTTGAACTCTCAAAACAACAATGCTCTTTGCTATTTTTTCTATTTTCTCAGCCAAATCTTCCCTTTTCTTAGGAGAGAGAAGCTTAGAATCTTTAACTCCCATTTTGACCAATTTCTTCTCATCTTTTTTGTCAATGACAACTCCGGCAATTACCATTGGCCCTATTATCGCCCCTTTTGGCAAACTGGGCTAGAAGCCCAGTTTTCTGCCAGCTTCATCTATACCTAAAATCTGGTTTATGCTTATCACCCCTTTAACATAAGTTAAGCTTACATAATTTTATTTATGATTAAACTTGAAGAAATTGAAAAACTTGTAGCAGAAGGGGAAGATATTGAAGATGTTTTGAAAATTTTTGGGTGGAAAGAGTTTGAAGAAGTAGTGAGTGAAATTTTGGAAAGGAATGGTTTTAAGGTTAAGAAGAATTTTAGGTTCAAGGTTGATAGGAAGTATGAAGTAGACATCTTGGCTTACAAAGGCGATTTAGTTTTGTGTATTGATTGTAAAAAATGGTCTAGCGGAAGATACAAAAAGTCTGGGATAAGAAAGAGTGTAGAATTGAATGAAAAGAGAGTAAAAGCTTTAAAAGAATTTTTGGGAGAGAAGTTTAGAGCTTCTCGGTTTTTATCCTTAATTGTAACTCTTCTTGACGAAGATCTTGTTTTAGAAAACAAAACTTTGATCATACCAATTTACAAACTTAATTCTTTCCTCCTTGAAGTTGAAAGCTTTAACTTGGATTAAAAGATTTCAAAAATTTTTGTTCCAAAGGAGAGGAGGAGGAGCACTATACCTATTCTTAAACTTTTACCAGCTATCAAGCTTAAAGCAAACTTTTTCACATCCATTTTCAAAAATCCAACAAGTATTGCGAATAAAGAAAAAGGGAATGGCATGGGTAAAAAGCTTACTAGAAAAACTGAATAGTTCCCCCATTTTTCTATCAATTTCTTCATCTCTTTAATCCTTTTTCCATATCTAGAAAAAGATTTTGAGCCGAAGTAGCCGAGATAATAACTCAAAATTCCGCCTAAGAATGAACCTGATAGGATTGAGAAAAAAATCGAGTTTGGAGAAAAATTTAAAGCGAAGAAAACGATTGAAGAGATTTCAATGAAAGCTGGGAAAAGCAAAAAATTTGAAGCGAAAGAAAAGAGGAAAAGGGTTATAGTGCAATATTGAGTTAAGAATTGAAGAAAAAACTCCAAGACCATATTAAAATAATAGAAAAGCTTAAATT
>Ga0105163_1000463_pt1 | contig 24164 bp, 31 predicted proteins | sample JNZ110809AmetaG_FD_81531 | JGI IMG/M metagenome (GOLD analysis project Ga0105163, IMG submission 81531) | Hot spring microbial communities from Jinze hot spring, China to study Microbial Dark Matter (Phase II) - JNZ 110809A | ecosystem: Environmental > Aquatic > Thermal springs > Hot (42-90C) >... | reverse complement strand
CAAGCGAAACAAAAAGCGAAAAATTCTAACGCCCCAATTTTTTCTAAGCCTACGCTTTCAAACAGCTTTTCTAAAAAATAACCCTGGTCTGAAACCACGGTTCTTAAAGCGGGCGGGGTGGGATTTGGACCCACGACCACAGGCTTAGGAGGCCTGCGCCCTATCCTTGCTAGGCTACCCGCCCACTAGAATAGCAAACTGTTCATAATCTTAAATGTGTTTTGAACACAGAAAGCTTAAACATTGGAAAATCTTTTGAAGTATTGCTGGGCGGGGGTACCCGAGCCAGGTCTAAATAGGCTGTTGGGGCTGAGACCAGCCTAAGACAGGGGGGAGGACTTAAGATCCTCTGGCGTAGGCCTTCGTGGGTTCAAATCCCACCCCCCGCACCAAAAATGGACGACCAAATGTTGGATTAGAGGGTATGGAAGGCTCAACTAAGCGTATTGCAAGGCAGCGGATTCACACGCTTTTTCGTTTGGCCATAGAAACATATAGGGAGGACCCGCAGCTGGCTCAGCGTTACGTGGATATAGCTCGCCGTGTGGCCATGGCTGCGAAGGTTCGCTTGCCAACCGAGTATAGGCGCTTGGTTTGCCGCCACTGCAAAAGCCTTATCATGCCCGGCGTCAGCAGTCGTGTGCGCATCAAACAACGAAGAGAACCACACGTAGTTATTACGTGTCTTAAATGTGGCGCATACATGCGCATACCTCTCAGGAGGAGAAGTCGTGACAAGTAAACTAACCGCTGGAATGAAGAAACGCATAAAAAGAGAGTATAGTGCTGAAAAACCCACTGTTTGGATTGGCAAAGGACGGATTTCAGAAGAAATTGTAAAGGAAATCGAAAAACAGTTAAAGTACAGGGAAATTGTAAAGGTCAAAGTTTTAAGAGCAGCTTTAAAAGAGATTAGAACTGCAGACATAGCTGCAGAAATTTCTAGACGTACAAAAGCCGAACTTGTTGAGGTCAGAGGACACACGTTTATCCTTTACAAACGACGAGGAAAAACCGCTGAAAAGTAAAAGCCTTTATATTGGGCTTTTTGAATTACTGAAGAAAGCAAGCCGAGGAAACAGCATTGCCAACACCATACGATGTCCCAGCCCAAGAATTCATCCGAAAACTAGCCGACTACATAAAGGAGAATATAGACGAGGTTAAACCACCGCCATGGGCAAGCATTGTTAAAACAGGCGCGCACGTGCAACGGCCTCCAGAGAACCCGAACTGGTGGTATGTGCGCTGCGCCTCGTTACTGCGCAAAATTTACATTCATGGACCAATAGGAATTGAGAGGCTTCGCGCCGAGTACGGTGGAAGAAAAGACTTCGGTGTTAGACCGGAACACGCCGTTAAAGCTGGAGGCGCAATCATTAGAAAGGCGCTTCAACAGCTTGAAGCGGCAGGCTTAATCGAAAAATACCAGAATAGAGGAAGGTGGATAACAAAGGAAGGGCGAAAATTGCTTGAGGAAATAGCTGAAGAAGTGGCTAAGGAACTGTCGAAAAAAATGCCTGAACTCGAAAAATACCAGAAGAGCGGGTAAACAATGTCGGAGGATGAGCTTGAAGAAATTCGCCAAAGAAAGCTTTTGGCCTTACAGCGGAGGCTTGCCGAAGAACAAAGGAAAGCCCAAATGGAACAACAGCTTGAACTCCAAAAACAAGCAATATTAAAAAGCATTTTAACCCCTGAAGCACGCCAAAGACTGGCAAATCTCAAGCTTGTAAAGCCTGAATTTACAGCCCAGCTTGAACTGCAATTAATCCAACTAGCGCAGATGGGAAAACTACCAATTCCGCTGACAGACGAACAGCTTAAACAAATCCTAGTACAGCTACAGTCTCAAAGGCGCGAAATAAAGATAAGGAGAGTTTAAAATGGCGAGATCTAAACCTACCGCGAAAAAGAGAAGGCTAGCAAAAGCTGGAAAAGTCAAAAAGGCTGTTCCGACATGGGTCATTGCCAAAACTGCCGGAAAATTTAGGACCCATCCAAAAAGGAGACATTGGAGAACCAGGAAAATAAAGGCTTAAGGTGGATAAATTGAAGTCGGAAAAAGAAAAAGTTGACGGAGAAAATGCTAAAAAAACAGAGAAAGCCGCCGAAAAAACTGAAGAGGAAGCTATAGAAAAAGTTGAGTCGGAGGAGCCTGAAGCTGTCGAAGAAAAGGAAACTGGGGAAGTTAAGCTTTCAGCAAGAGAGGAGATAGAAGAAATCGTTGAAGAAAGATTTTACACTATTCCTTTAGGAAAGGCTTGGATTGCGCCTCCCAACAAGAGGGCGCCTAAAGCCATCAGAATAATCCGGGATTTTATAAGGAGACATATGAAACTGGAAGCCAAAACAGAAGGTGAAGAAGAGGGGACCGAGCCCAAGAGAGTTATCATTAGCAATGAGGTAAACGAGAAAATCTGGAGCAGAGGCATAGAGAAACCTCCACGGAAAATCCGTGTCAGAGCCGCAAAGGATAAGGACGGGAATGTTACGGTTTATTTAGCTGAAGGAGACTAGGCTTGGCGATTTACTTAACTAGCCTGTTTGGAACAGCAAGTATAGGCGTATACCTATTGGCTACTGAAAAAATGCTTATAGTTCCAAAATTCGTCTCCCCCAAAAAAGCTGAGAAAATTGCTGAGTGGCTTAAAGTAAAACTTGTACACACAAACATAGGTGGCTCGGTTTTGGTTGGCGCTTTAGCCTGCGCAAATTCTAATGGAATTTTACTTCCACACTTCGTAAAAGACGAGGAGGTTGAGGCAATAAAATCCGTTTTCGATGGAAATATAACGGTAATGGAGACAAAAAAGACGGCTTACGGCAACATGGTTTTGGCAAACGACTACGGAGCCATCGTGGACCCAAGACTAAAACAGTCTGAGATCAGGAAAATCTCTGAAACCTTGGATGTAGAGGCAGTTCCAGGTGAGATCGCTCAGCTTCCCTATGTGGGCTCCTTAGCTGTTGCAACGAATAAAGGAGTTTTGGCGCATCCACTTCTAAAGGATTCTGAAAGAAGAATTTTGGAAGAAGTGTTAAAGGTTCCCGTAGATGTGGGAACGGTTAATTGTGGGATACCATATGTAAAAACCGGATTGATCTGCAACAGTCATGCTGCGGTAGCAGGTTCTCTGACAACAGGCCCAGAAATGTTTATAATTGGACACGCTCTGGGAGTAGTGAAGGAAAATGAATGAAGTGAAAGTTTTCCGAGTTGTGGGTGAAATTCGAAAGCCAAACTGGAAAACAACATTTGAAAAGGAAGTGATGGCCCTAAAACCCGAACACGCTATAGAGAAAGTTTACACAGAGTTGGGCAGCAAACACCGCGTAAAACGCTTTCACATAAAAATTGACATGGTTGAAGAAATTTCACCCAAAGAGGTTGAAGATCCCCTAATAAGAAAACTTTTGGCTGGAGAAGGTAAAATTGGCTAGCAAAGTTGAAGAGGAGCTACGAAAGCTTAGTGTTGAAATGCGCATTCTGGAGCAGACGGCTGAAGCCTTGCAAGCCAGAATAAACATGGTTAATGCTGTCATAACAGACTTGACCTATGCTAACATGACGCTTGAAGGTTTAGAAAAACAGAAAGAAAACACTGAGCTGCTGATTCCCATAGGTGGAAACTCCTACATTAGGGCAAGGCTTGAAACTCCAGACAAGGTTACAGTTGGCATTGGCGCGGGCGTTTCGGTTGAGAAAACTCTTCAAGAGGCAAAGGAGATCATAAAAAAAAGGCTTGAGGAGCTGGAGAAAAGCAGAGCATCCCTTCAGCAGCAGCTCTCGCAAGTTATAGATAGAATCAACGAGGACAGAGAGCGCTTCGAAGAGTTAGCTGTAACTTTGAGAAAGGAGACTCCTAGTAGTAATGTTTGAAAGGCTTAGATCTGGCTTAAGCAGCCTAGTAAATAGAATTACAACAACAGAGCTTAAGGCTGAAAACCTTCGTCCAATACTTTCAGAGTTTAAGCTAACCCTAATAGAGAACGATGTAGCCGTGCCCGTGGCGGAACGTGTATGCGAGGAAATGGAAAGACGTCTCAACGGATTGCAAATCAAAAGACTTGAAGACAAAAAGAAAATTGTAGAGCAAAATCTTAGAGAGGTACTTCTTGAAATCATGACAACAAACGGGAAAATAGAATTCCTAAAAGCCGTTGAAGAAAAAAGAATGGAAAATGAGCCTTTTGTAATGCTTTTTGTTGGAATTAATGGCACTGGCAAAACCACAACCATAGCGAAGGTTGCCCACTTCCTGAACAAGAGAGGCTACACGGTTGTTTTGGCGTGCAGTGACACTTACCGAGCTGGCTCCATCGAACAGCTAGAAACTCACGCCAAACGACTGGGAATAAAAATGATAAAACACAAGTATGGTGCGGACCCGGCGGCAGTAGCCTACGACGCAATAAACCATGCAAAGGCTCACGGGATACACGTGGTTTTAATCGACACTGCCGGGCGAATGCAGACAAACAAAAACCTCATGAATGAACTTGCAAAAATTAAACGTGTAGTAAATCCAGACTTGACAGTTTTGACGGTGGACGCGTTGACAGGCAACGACGCGGTTGTTCAAGCAGAGGAATTTCACAAAAACGTAGGCATAGATGCAACCATACTAACGAAAGTTGATGCAGACATTAAAGGAGGGGCAGCCCTAAGCGTAACATACGTGACACGAAAACCGATAATTTTTGTCGGAACAGGACAGAGTTACGACGACCTTGAAGAGTTTAAGCCAGAAAAATTCGTGGAAATGATTATTGGGTGACGAAAACATTATTGTTGCCCTTTAAATGTTAGACGAAGCCTTTTTGAAACTTCCTTGAAGCCTAAGCCCTTAAATAAAGCTAAAGATGGAACGTTGCTGGAGTAAACGTCCACCTCTACACATTCCACACCTTTATCCTTAAACCATTCAAGTATCGCTTTCACCAGAGCCTTGCCAATGCCTTGGCGTCTGTAGGATTTCTCAACAAAGCAGTCGCAAATGTACCCTCTTTCAGCTTTGTATGACCAAGGCTGACTAATCCATCCTAAAGAATAGCCAACAATTTTCCCGGCGGCTTCAGCGACGAAAACAACAGTGTTTTCACCCTTAATGTTTTTGAGGATCCATTTCGGGTTTTGGAACTCGCTTGGCAAGGGTGAAACCATAGAGTCCATAGTACTTTCGTCCTTTCCAAGCTTCTCGGATAACTTGACAATTTGCTGCAAGTCTGCCTCATTTGCACGGCGTATTTTTAAGCTCTCAAGAAAAACGCTGGAAGACTTCACCTTGCGAGAAGGCATAAACACCACTTGCCAAAACGTCCTAAACTTTTAGACCTCTTGTTTCAGCAACAGTCCCCAAAATTATGATATAGCATTGGATGAGTTAAATCTTCCTCCTTGTCTATAAACTGAATCCTCAACTTTTTATTGGCGCCCACTGGAAGCTTCGCTCTGCCGAGCAATTCAAACCTAAACAGGGCAGACTTGTACCAGTTAACCCCCGGATTCTTGTTAACTTTAAAGCCCAAATTGTAGGCAAACTCCTCATAATTCGCGGTGCCATAATCCATCGGGTAAACTGAGAACCCTTGGATAATGTCGGTGACAACACAGTTCATCCTCGACAGGAGTTTTTGGACAGCCAACCACTTTTTAAGGGAAGCCTCATATAGAGTCAAGCCAAAATAGCCGACGCCGTTCTCCCTTAAGCAAGCCACGCCACGCATCAGGAAAGCCCTTAAACCGGACAAGGTTTCAAGGGGCTCAGAAGAAAATACATCAAACTTTCCAAGCAGTTCTGTAGGCAAGGGGTCAGCAACGTTGTATTCTATGTACTCGATGCCAAAGCCATACTCTTTGTTGACTGATCCTATGAATTCGCCCAACCGTTTATCAATGTCTAAGACTGTTATTCGAGAAGGCAGCCTTGTTAAGGCTAATGCGACGCTTAACAAATCATCGTCGCCAACCAAGACTACATTTTTCCCAGCCAAATCGCCATAGTGATGCATCAGAGCCGCTCTTGCAACCACGTCGTTTTCAAGCATGTACCCTTGGAAAAAGTTGAGGGTTGGACTTGGCCTCTTTTGAACTATCTTCTTGAATTCCTCCAGAACTTCCTTAAATTTTGCCTCTAGGATTATTCGCTTACCTTGGCACAGCGAGCAGAGCTTGCCCTCAAAATTTAAGCTCTCTAATTTTATTTGGCTCATACCCATGTTAGTAAGAGAAAAGCCGCTTTCGTCGGCGACTATAAAGCCGTTTTCATTGAGCCTTTTTAGGGCTGCTACAAAATCTTTAAGGGGAGCATTAACTCTGTCGAGAAGTTCCCAGAAAGTTTTCTTGGACGAGGCAAGTTCATACAGTATTTTGGTTTCCACCTTCTCCATAAACATCCCTTCTTATAACGCGTTTTTCAATGCTTTTAGGTTTAAATTCCTCCACCAGCAGCTCAAAAGCCTTCAAAGCAGGACCATCATTTCCGCACGTGAAGATATCTAAAGCCATATAACCGTATTCCGGCCATGTGTGAACACTCAAGTGTGACTCGCTTAGAAGGTATATGGCAGAAACCCCATAAGGCTCGAATTGATGGAAGCTTGAGGAAACAACGTGCAAACCAGAACTAGCAACTACCCTATCCAAAATAGGCCGCAGGTCTTCCACTTTCGAAAGCTTTCGGGGATCCACGCCCCGAAATTCGGCGATAATGTGGATGCCCATATTGAACACCCAACATTATCGTCCGAACCCAGGACGGGATCGAACATTATCTTTGGCCTACTTGGCCGACTACACATACGTCTTTCTATCCTCTAAATGAGCCGCAAATTTCTCTTACTTATAAATTTTGCGCTACAATTGGCATAAACCACGCATAAGAACTTTCCAAAAATCAACCGTGATTCCTAGAATTTTCCGAGCAGTTTGAGCAATATGGCCTTAGCTGCGTAAAGCCTGTTTTCGCTCTGCTCATAAATTATTGAGTTTGGACTTTCAATCACATCTTCGCTTATCTCGTAGCCTCTGTGGATGGGCATGTCATGCATTACCAATGCATTGCTTCCTTTTAGCAGTTCCTTGTTCACTTGATACGGCATCATAAGTTTGATGCGCTTCTCCTTCTCGGCTGTGTATTTAGGGTCGCTAAAGAACTCCATGTCAACCCAAGTGTCGGTGTAAACGAAATCCGCGTCCTTCACAGCTTGTTTAACGTCAAGGGTTGTTTCGTAAAGCCCTGTTCTCTTAGCTTCTTCGAGAAGCTCATCATCCTTTGATGGTTCATTAACTATAGGTGTAACTGCAACGATTTTTACTCCTGTTTTTGTGCACCCCTCTATTAGCGAGTTGCAAACGTTGTTGTGCACGCCTATGTAAACCAACTTTAACCCCTTCAGTTTGCCCTTCTTCTCCTTCATGGTCATGAGGTCGGCTATGGCTTGGCTTGGATGATATTTCTCGTCGCAGCCGTTTATGACGGGAACCCTTGAAGCTTTAGCCATAACTTGTAGGTCGGCGTTTCGAAGAAGCCTTGCCATTATACAGTCAACGTTCCGCGACAAGTATTGGGTTTCATCATATATGTCTGCTATCGTAAAGTTCGTGGTTCGCCAATCAATGTAAAGGGCGTGTCCTCCAAGCTGTGTCATGGCAACTTCGAAGGAAACTCTTGTTCTAGTTGAGGTTTTTTGGAAAATCATGGCTAGAGATTTGCCATCCAACGCCTTTCGGTATTCTTCTGGATTATGCTTCACTTCAATAGCCTTGTCAATAATTTCCATAAGCTGTTGACCAGACAACTCTTTAAAATTAATTAAATGCATCCTAGCCAACCACACGTTAAACTTAAAGCTTCAACCCCACCAACAATTATAAACTTTATGGAAACGGAAAAGTTTTTTCTACTACAAGATGAACAAGTAGCTCGGAGAAACCTTGATTCTATTAGTCGCATCCAGTAAAGACCCAGCAAGCATGAACATTACAAAACAGATCTTGGAAAACTATCCATTTGAACCGCGTAAAAGGGACTTCAAAGACGTACACGTCTATGCGTTTAGGGAAAATGAACAAATAAAATTGGTTGTGTTAAACGAAGAACTCGTTTACGCACAAAGTGTAACTGGCTTTTCGCCAGCTCTCGAACTCATAATATTCCTTTCAAGACACAGCAGCGAAAAAGGAATCCCAACCCTTTCAGTGCACGCACCAGGCAATTTTGGAGAAGCATGTTTGGGAGGCATTTCGAGAAAACTTTCTGTTGCTCCGGCAAACGCCATGAAAGTAGCCCTAAAGACCATGGCGCAACTTGTCAAAGAGAAAAACCTAGCTTACAAAGTGTCCTATGAGTGTACCCATCACGGTCCCTCCTTGGACAAGCCAGCTATGTTCGTTGAATTGGGAAGCACGTTGAAACAATGGACAGACACGGAAGCGGCAAAAGTCGTGGCCCAGGCAGCAATGGAGGCCGCTTTAAATTTCAGGGAGAGAGAAGCCCAAATAGCAATAGGTGTGGGTGGCCCACACTACAATGAGAAATTTACAAGAATTGCGTTAGAGAGCAACATAGCTTTCGGCCACATTATTCCGAAATATGCGATTCCAGAGGTTAATGGGGAAATTCTCCATCAATGTGTTCAGAAAACACTAGAAAAAGTTAAACTGGCATTATTGGACTGGAAGGGTATACGGGGGGAAGACAAGCAACGCCTCATTGAAACGCTTGAAAAGTTAAATCTAAAAATCCAAAAAGTTTAACACGGAGAACCATGCTTTTTACAGAAAGGTTAATACTTTGCAAACAAACTATCAACGTGCTGGTATAAGAGATGGGCCTAAAATCGTTCCTAGAACAATGCGCCAAAACGCTGAAGCTAGCAGTTAAACCCGGTAAAAGCGAGCTGTGGCTGTCAATAAAGATATGCTTCTTAGGCATTAGTGTCGTTGGGCTCATAGGCTTTATCATAAGACTTTTAACGGCTCCAATCTCTCAGATGTAGGCCTTTAAGGAAGTCTGAAACATGGAAAAACCTTTAACCAAAATTTTCGCTGTAAGAATAACAACGGGTCAAGAGCGAAACGTAGCTAAGCTTATAGCCGCCAGAATTGAGCTGAATAAAATACCCATAAAGGCTATTCTCATTCCAGACACCCTCAGGGGGTACATATTTATGGAGGCAGAAAGCCCTCATTTTGTCGAACAAGCCATAGCGGGCATTAAACATGTGAAGTCGCGTGTTCCAGACTTCGTAAACTTTTCAGAAATTGAAAAATACATTGTTAGAAAGCCTATAATTGAAGAGTTAAGCGAAAACGACATTGTAGAGGTTACTGGAGGACCGTTTAAAGGGATGCGTGCCAAAATAACACGCATCGACAAGGCTAAGGAAGAAGTAACCTTAGAGCTCCTAGAAGCAACCTTTACACTTCCAATAACAGTTCACGCTGACTACGTGAAACTTGTGGAAAAAGCGAAAACCTAAAAGCAGGTGAAATTTATGGGCGAAAAGAAAATTGTGGAACTACTCGTGAATGGAGGGCAAGCTACCGCTGGCCCGCCGCTAGGACCAGCCCTAGGTCCGCTTGGCGTAAACGTTTTGGCGGTTGTGAACAAGATAAATGAACTTACAAAAGACTATGCTGGAATGAAAGTTCCGGTAAAGGTTATTGTTGACCCGGAAACCAAGCAGTTTGAGGTTAACGTTGGAACTCCAACAACATCCGCTTTGATTGTAAGCGAACTGAAAATCGAGAAAGGTTCGGGGAACCCGAAAGCGCAGAAAGTTGGAAACCTCTCGATGCAGCAGCTCATAAAAATAGCGAAAATAAAACGTCCAGAGCTTCTATCAAAAACTTTGAAAGCAGCAGTCAAGGAAGTCTTGGGAACCTGCGTGAGTATGGGCGTTACGGTCGAAGGAAAAGATCCAAAGGAAGTTATAAGAGAAATCGACGCTGGAAAATATGACGAAATGTTTGTGGAAAATGAAGCCTAAGAGAACCTTTTTATAATGGCTTAATAATCCATCAATGGCACGGGGCCCCATAGAATGTCAATAGATCCCAAAACTGTTATAAACGCTGTCAAAGAAGCAAAAGAGAAAGCTGGGAAAAGAAATTTCACCCAGTCAGTTGAGTTAATCGTAACTTTACAAGATATAGACATGAAATCTCCTGAGGGCAGACTTCAAGAAAACGTCGAGTTGCCTCATCCACCACCGGAAAAACCGAACAAAATATGTGTTATCGCCACAGGAGAGCTGGCATTAAAGGCGAAAAGAGCCAACGCCGACTTGGTAATGGACAAAGACGAGCTGGAAGCTCTTGCAGGCAAGAAAAAGGAGATACGGAAAATCACCAATGAATACGACTTTTTCCTTGCGGAAGCTCCTTTAATGCCCCTTGTAGGCAAGGTTTTAGGCGCTGCGCTTGGTCCTAGAGGTAAAATGCCAATACCCGTGCCGCCAAACGCTGACATAGAAAGCTTGCTTGACAAATACCGCAAAACCGTTGCCATAAGAATGCGCAACCAACCTGTAATACAATGCCGGGTGGGAACGGAAAATATGACTGAAAAAGAGCTGGCGGAAAATATACAGGCCGTACTCAAGGTTATTGAAGGCAAAATGAAGAGGGGGATAAAAAACATTAAGTCAGTCCACGTTAAAACAACCATGGGTGCCCCTGTAAAGATTAAGCTATAGAGGGGAAGCATTTGCCGTCCCAAGTGGTTTTGCAGGAGAAGGCTGCCGAAGTCGACGAAATTTCAAAGCTTCTCAGACGATACAAAGTGGTGGGGGTAGCAAGCCTTCAAAAGGTTAGAGCGTCCCAACTTCAAGAATTAAAGAAAAAACTGGCAAAGGAAGCTTACATACGCGTTGCAAAAAACACGTTGGTTAGAAGAGCTATAGAAAACATCAAAGAAAAACCCGAACTTAAAAAGTTGGAAAAATACTTGACGGGGTCGAAAGTTTTTCTTTTCACAAACATGAACCCATTTAAGCTGGCGTCGCTTCTTGAAAAGAGCAAAGTGCGGATGGTTGCCAAGGCGGGAGACGTTGCATCTTTCGACATTATCGTACCAGCTGGTAACACTGGGCAACCTCCGGGCCCAATAATAAGCCAGTTAAATGCTGTAGGTTTGCCAACAAGAATTGAATCCGGAAGCGTCTGGATAACCAAGGACACGCTTGTGGCTCGAAAAGGGGACGTCATTTCAGAAAGGCTTGCAAGTGTCCTGTCAAAGCTTGGGATCAAAGCCGTGGAAGCAGGGCTTATGTTAAGAGCGGTATATGATGACGGCTTAGTAATAGAAGGAGACCAACTTACTATAAACATTGAAGAAACTAAAAAACAGATTGAAACTGCTCATGCGGAAGCCTTCAAACTGTCGCTTGGCATCGTATATCCAGCAAAGGAAAACATACAGGTTCTGCTTCAAATAGCATATCAAGAGGCTTGTGCTCTCTCCCTTGGAGCAGCCATCCCAACAAAGGAAACAATAAAAGACCTTATAAGAAAAGCTTACATGGAAATGTTAAGTTTAAGTATGAGAATTCCCAATTTGGAAGAAGAGTCAAAATAAAGTTAAAAAGGAAAGTGAGGTGAGAGAGTGGAATACATATATGCTGCAATGCTCCTCCACAAAGCTGGAAAACCAATAAACGAGGAAAACCTTACACAAGTTTTGACAGCCGCTGGAGTAAACGTAGACGCTGTTAGAGTCAAAGCGTTAGTAGCGTCTCTAGCAGAAGTCAACATAGACGAAGTTATTAAGTCAGCTCCAACAATGATGGCCGCACCCGTAACGGTAACACCTTCAGCGGCAACACCATCAGCGGCAGAAACTAAACCCAAGGAAGAAGAAAAGAAAAAGAAAGAAGAGGAAGAGAAAGCCAAAGAAGAAGCCGCGCTTGAGGGGCTCAGCGCGCTTTTCGGTTAAAACGCAACCGTTAACGCTGATTGATAGAAATGAAGCTTTGTAGCGCATGTCTACTAGGCGTAAAATGTCGTTACGACGGACAAGATTCCCTTAATGAAAAGGTTGTTGAACTATTAAAAACAGAAATTTTAATCCCGGTTTGTCCCGAGCAACTTGGCGGTTTGCCAACTCCAAGAGAGCCAGCAGAAATTGTTGGAAATAGAGTGATAACAAAGTCTGGAGAAGATGTCACGAACAAGTTCCTGCGAGGGGCTATGGAAACCTTGCGGATAGCTAAACTTTTTGGTGTTAAAGAGGCCATTTTAAAGCAGGGAAGCCCCTCCTGTGGTTGTGGAAAAATTTACGATGGAACTTTCTCTGGAAAAACCATCAGAGGTGATGGTATAACAACAGCCCTGTTGAAGAAACATGGAATCAAAGTAATCACGGAAGAAGACTTATGACTCTGTTTCTGCTTTTCTTATCCATCACGTATTTAAGAAGAACTATAGGCACCCATCCACTTATGATCATTAAAGTACCCGGAAACGCAGTCACGCCAAAATTAAACATAAACATTTCAAACATGAAAAAGGAAAATGCCATTGTTGCAGTGGATAGGAATGCAACACTCTTCCCAAATTTTTTGTAGGTTTGTATAGCTAAAAGTCCGGAAAAGAAGAAGTCCCCAAGTCCAAGAGACACTAAAAGTGTCCCTTTATTAGTTGCGACTCGTGGAATGGTTGGCAGAATAACAAAAACCGGAAGCCCCAAGTCAGACAAGTGAGTTGCCGCGGAAACCATTGCCCCGGTAACCAGCACAAGAACTGTGTCTGCTATTGTCAAAAGGCCGGTAAAAACCAGCGAAGTTTTCCATGTAAAAAGTCCCCCGAGATAAAGGGTTATCAAAACTGCAAAGATGAGGCTGTACGTGTCTAGCAGGTATGGAAACCATATTGGTGTCCTATTAAAGAAAACGTAGAGAATCACAAATAAAACGGATGGCATGGCGGCAAGGTACCAGCGTTCCCTCACGTGTTGTCTAGTCTCCTCATAAAACAAAGCAACCATGGAAAAGCCGCACAAGCAATAGAGGGCTAAAGCTCCATAAGCAACATATATGTATAAAGGAAATAACATAAAGAAACTTAGCGTTGCAATCAAAAAACTTGCAACAAAAAACGCCATGGAACAGAGTTTGGCCACAGCCTTTCTACAGTCTGAGAAGATATAGGCAAATATGAAGAGTAAAAGTGAGAAGGCGAAAAGGAACAACGTTACAACAGCTGACAGTGGTATGAACGTTACAACAGAAACGGTCACCGTTATCGCTGCCACAAGAATTATGGCGTCTTTTGTTTTGAACTCTCTTTCTTCAAAGACAGCTTTGAGCCTCTTTTCAACCTTTCCACTCATCAGGACGGAGATGGCTACAACTGCTAAAAGGGTTAGAGGCATCGCAATGTCGAAATACATGAGCAAACATTACGAAGAACAAACATTTAAGCATTAAAGCCCAAAAAACAGTTGAAAACAGCGAGAGAAGCAATAAGCGCTTCTTCCGTCCTTACTGTCTCAGTACATTGTCCCGGAATTGTGTTGACAACAAAGTCTACAACGTCTGTTAGGTTAAGCCTTTCCCGCTTAACTATCTCAAAAAGCCCTTGAGTAGGCGCGCCGAAGCCCACCAGCACACTTTCCGCTTTTCTCCACCGCTCAGCGATTTTATCTTTTATCTCCATGAAAGAAGAACCATACTTTGACGTGGCAATTTTAAGGTCAAAACGTCCACTCTTGGCCAAACTCCCAAAAGAACCATACCAGACAGATACGCTGTAACCCCAATAAAATGGAACTCTTTGGCGCTCTACAGTGTTTGCAACTATCCGCTTACCAACCTCTATAATCTTTATAGTCACTCTCTCACCAACAGGGAGAATTTTTGGCACTAAAGCAGGCTTTTCAACACCAATGTCTACGAGCGTGCCCTTTTTTGTATTCGCAATGGTTACACCTTCACGATACTCGCCAACTGATAGATCTGCGGTCCTCTTGCTGACGGGATGGTGCGGTGTTCTCAAGGGCGGTAGGATTCCAGCAAACCGCAAATCAAGCCTCAATTTAAACAGTTTCTTGCGAAGGTATTGAGGGGTTTCCATGTAACGAAGCAGCGTGACTAATAAATCCACATCAGCTTTTTGATTTACGCTTGGCTCATCTATGTAGATTATAATTTCTTCAACACCGAAAATTGCGGCGGTCCTACCCACTATACCAATTTTGGAAGTTTTCTCTCTTAAATGCGGAACGTCAGAGACAAGAGACGCTGGAATAGCTATTGAAACACGTTTCCGCCTTAACGCATAATGAGAGAGCACCCACATTCATCCTCTGAAGTAATAGTCCACGTATTTTTCTGGGTCTTCAAGAATCTCTTTCAATTTTTCTGGGTCGCTTCTTACGAGGTTTAAGGCATCAATCTTCTTAATCCTCTTCACAATATTGTACGTCGCAATGAATGTCGTATTCCTCTTAACCTCAACCCTACCTTTTTGGGGGTTATAGAATATGCTAACCGGGAAACCCCTTCCCCTAACGCATTGGTAGTTATGACCCGCCTTTTCTGGAGCTAACGTCAAAAACAGGCAGTCCCCCTCGTGAACGGTCATTCTGTGCATGTAGTCGGGGTGGATGAAAATTGAAGCTCCCTCTTTTAGCCACACTACAAAGCTTTGAAAGGTGCTTCTATGCGTGAGGATTAAAAAGCATCCATTCTTTAACACCGTGTAAACTTCGCCAAAATACTTTTCATGAGCATGACCGTAAGTGCAGAATAGTTCGCCTCCATCGCTGCCTGAGAAAAAGCCATGATTTAAAAGGGTTAAATCGCCAACAAGCCACGTTTTTCTGTACAACTCTTTAAAGAAGTCAATGGATTTCCATAAATTGAAAACTGAGTAAACTACGCAATCGCCGGTTTCTTTAAGCTTCTTTTTTGCGTTATCCAAGTCTAGGATAACTTTATCTTCTATCAATTTTGAGGCATACCTCTGATAGTAGGGGGTTCCCTCTTTCACCGTTAGGAAAATTTTTCCGTCTTGCTGTCGGTAGCGGAAGCCCATCTGGAGGTCTACTTTTTCATTAAAGTTTATCTGCATAATATCGGCTCGAGAAAATCTGGAGCTGAGCTTCTTTTTAACGGTTACCATTCAGTTGCCGTTGGTCTTCTGGGATATGAACTCCTCGAACATTTTTTCAGCCAAGTCTAACGGAAGAAGTTGGGGTGGACGTTTGAAGGCGTAAGCGCAAATCGGTAAAACAGCGCCCTTCATTTTGCGGTCTAACGCTATTTTCACAGTCCGTATCACGTCAAACAGCACCGAGCCCGCATTTAGCGCGTCGATGGTTGAGAGGCGTATGTCCATCTGCATTGGTGCGCCGCAGAAGTATAATCCTCTAATCCAGAAGAAGCTATCACGCCTATTTCCAAGGAAATCAACATAGTCAGTAGACCCTGCAACAACTTCAGCTTCATATGGCAATGCTGCCTTTACAGTTTCAGTTTTTATCATCCGCTTTAGCTCACGAGTCCGCTCCAGAGTGTCAAAAGATTCTGTTCCCCCACCGACATCCAGCTGGTAGGTTTCAGTTACACGAACCCCGTGCTTAGATAGAAGCTGTAGTAAAGTTTTGTGGATAGTCGTCGCGCCTATCTGGTCAATTAAATCGTCGCCAACGAGGGGTAGGCCAGCTTCTTCAAAACGTTTCGCCCAGTCCGGATCGCTTGCAATGAAAGTTGGTGTTGCATTCACAAAGGCGCACCCGGCTTTCATAGACTGTTCCGCATACCATCCAGAAGCTTTCATGGCGCCGCTTGGAAGCAAATTAACCACAATTTCGGCACCACTTTCCCGAAGCACTTGTATAACATCTACCTCAGGCGCGTTGCAAACTCGAATCACACGTTTGGTGTACTCGCCAACACCGTCCAAAACTGGACCTTTAAGGACTGTAACGCCGGTAGGTGGCACCTCAACAATTTTGGGGGCATTGTTCGGAGAAGAAAAAATGGCTTCCGACAAGTCTCTCCCAACTTTTCGATCGTCAATGTCAAATGCGGCTACAATCTTAATGTCTCTGAGGTGATAACCTCCGAGAGTTAGGTTTCGGACACCTAAACTATCTTTAGCTATGCTACTGTAATAATGGAGGCCTTGAACCAAAGCGGCTGCACAGTTTCCAACACCAACTAATGCTATCTTTATGCTGGGCAACAGCGCGCACCACTTTTGTTTCATATTATCTGCCTACGAGCTTATAAAGCTCTACTACGACTATACATTGAAGGCCTCGAAATGAAAGCATGGTTAGACGTTGTGGTTTTACGTTGCCCAAACTGCGGGCGTCTTTATGTTGAAGCGTCATGGTATGCTGTCGAAATGGAGTCAGACGTTGAATGCAGCGAATGCGGCGAGGAGTTTAACAGCAAAAAGAACATACTGTCTAGGGCTCTTTTAGAATTTCAGCTAGACGAGAACGGCCAAATACAAAGCGTGCATGTTTCCAAACACTTGTAAATGCGTCAATTAGGTTTTAAAATCCGCGTATATGGATCCCCTATACGTTTATAATCGGGAAAGCTCTAAAAGTTTAGCCGTCCAAGAAGGTGGACCACCAAATGAACGCCCAAACACCGGACAAATTCACTTTGATAAACGAGTTAGCTCGCCGCAGGGGATTCTTTTGGCAGTCTTATGAAATCTACGGCGGGGTAAGCGGTTTTGTAACTTATGGTTTTCTAGGTGCAAAGTTAAAACAGAACATTGAGAACAAACTTAGAGAAATTTTCGTCAACAAGCTTGGAATTTTGGAAATAGAGGCTCCGATAATAGCGCCAGCCAAGGTTTTTGAGGCCTCCGGCCATGTTGAACATTTTAAAGAGCCCATGGTTGAGTGTCTAAGTTGTGGGAGACGTTTCAGAGCAGATCATCTACTTGAGGAAAAAACAAAGCAAAGCGCAACAGAAATCGAAAAGCTCAGCTTAGAAGAGCTAAAGGATGCTATAGAAAAAAAGGATGTCCGCTGCCCAGAATGTGGCGGAAAGTTAGGAGAGCCGAAATATTTCTTGACAATGTTTAAAACCTCGATAGGCCCTTACTCGGAAGCTATTGGTTATGGGCGACCGGAGGCCGCACAAAACATTTTCGTGGAGTTTAGACGTTTATACGAGATTGCACGAGAAAAGCTCCCATTTGGTGCGATGCAAATAGGCCACGCGCTGCGGAATGAAATCTCACCCCGGCAAGGCTTAATCAGGCTGAGAGAGTTCACGATAGCGGACATTGAATTCTTCTTTGACCCGGATGAGCCCAACTGCTACCTTTTAAAGGATCTGGAAAACGAAACCTTGCGGTTGGTTTTAGCTGAAAGTAAACTACGTGGCTCAGAAGAGATCGTAGAAGTGACTGTTAAGGAGGCTCTCGAAAAGGGTTTCATAAAGGTTCCATGGCAAGCAGTTTTTATGGCTTTAGCGAAAAAGTTTCTGACGGAGCTAGGGGTTCCCGCTGAAAGGCAACGCTTTATTGAAAAGCTTCCATGGGAACGCGCCCACTATTCACTCCAAAGCTTTGACCAAGAGGTCTACGTGGACCGTTGGGGCTGGATTGAAGTTTCCGGTCACGCTTACAGAACAGACTACGATTTGAAACGGCACATGCAGCACAGCGGTGTTGACACAAGAGTGTTTAAGGAGTACGAAAAGCCCATTGAAATAGAAAAGGTCGTCGTTAAGCCCTTAATGGCGAAACTTGGCCCCGCATTTAAAGAAAGGGCACAAAAAATCGCAGAGATTTTGGTGGAAACAGACCCAAGGGAAATTGAAGCATCCTTCAAAGAAAGAGGGTACTACTTGCTTGGGGAGTACAAAATTTTGCCCGATTATGTGGAGATTACCAAGTGCAAGGTTACTGAGAAGGGGAAACGTTTCATACCACATGTTGTCGAGCCGAGTTTTGGTTTGGACAGGCTCGTTTACGTGACACTTGAATACGCCTACCGCGTCAAGGAAGACAGGGTAATCCTCAGTTTCCCAAGAGACATCGCACCCGTACAGGTGGGAGTTTACCCGCTGGTCAGCAAAGATGGGCTGCCGGAAAAAGCTATGCAAGTCTACAAAATGCTTGTTAACGAAGGATTTATCGCAGATTATGACGAGGCGGGTTCCATTGGAAGGCGTTACGCAAGGGCAGATGAAGCAGGCATACCATTGGGAATAACGGTAGACTATGACACGCTTAGAGATGACACCGTCACGATTCGAGACAGAGACACTTGGGAACAAGTTCGAAATAAAATCGCCGTTCTACCGGAGCTATTGCACAAGTATTTCCGAAACAAGATAAATTTTGAAGATTTGGGTGAACCTTTAAAAAAGTGATCTACACTATCTTTTTTAGGCATTGAAATTATAATATTATCGGCTTGGAAAGTCAATCGTGGACGGGAAACTCTTGGTGCTTCCAACGGAAACCGAGGAGCGTGTCAGACGAAGAGCATTAAATGTTTGCCAAGAACACTTAAGAAAGGTTGTAGAGTTAGCTAGGAAAATCCCCCAGATGATTGAATGCTTCCTAAAAAATGACAGGGAAAAAGCGAGACAAATTTATGACGAAATAAGGGCTAACAAAGATGAAGCTGACAATGCTAGGCGCTTCGTTTCAAATGAACTGGCAGAAATAGGCGCCATACTCATAAGTAGAGAAGATTTCCTAAGGTTCACAGATCTGGCCAACGAAATAGCCGACTTGTCAGAAGGAATAGCTTTCCGCCTCCTACAAATGATGGAACACGACTGGCACGTACCCACGGACATAAAAAAGGATCTCTTAAAACTTTCAGAGTCCGTTCTCGAAGCAGTTTTAAAACTTAGAGAAACGGTTATGGTCCTGTCATATAGTCCAGAAAAAGCTGCAGAGAAAGCCGGCGATGTCGAACTGGCTGAGAGACGAGTTGACGAGTTATACCGCACCCTTGAAATAAAAATTCTAAACAGTAAGCTTGAGATTCAAGCGCTTCTACTTTTATGGGACATACTACAACTTTTGGAAGGATCTGCCGACAAGGCTGAGGACGCTGTGGAGGCAGCCCGCATTATATCATTCATGATGTGAAGTGGAGGATAAAATGACGAGAAAAATACCGGTTGAATTTATAGAAAATTTTCTAGTGGTTTGGAATCCAGCAGAGGGGTCAGAACTTTACAAGATGGGCTTTTACGGCAAGCCCTTAGGCATACCAAAGCCTAAAGTCCCAGAATTTAACGTTCCCTTAATACTTGATTTGATGGAGGGGCTGTATCTCGCCGAGAAAGGAATCATAGCAGTATATGAAGGGCCCGCCAAACGAAGAGTAAATCTGAAAAAGCTCCGCCAAAAGGCCAGAACGCTGTACGACGAATTTGATGAAAAATATGCTGTTTACCGGGACCTACGCGAAAAAGGTATGGTTGTAACTCCAGGCATAAAGTTTGGATGCGACTTTGCAGTCTATAAGTACGGCCCAGGATTGGAGCACGCGCCCTTCATGGTTTCCGTGAAAAGGGCCGAAGCTGAATTGACTGCAACGGAAATTGTCAAGGCGGGTAGGTTAGCAACCACCGTCCGCAAAAGGTTCATAATTGCAGTGCCAGACTTGGAAGAGGGGAAGATTCGATACCTTATATTCAAATGGTTTAAGGCTTAAAAGTGCTAATCGAGCCTTTGCTAAGTGATGGAGCTTGAATATTAAACAGCTTGCCGGCTATATACGCTTAATGCGACCTATAAACTGTCTTATGATGGGGATAGCTGTAATTGTGGGGGCAGTTCTTGCTGATGTAAGCGTTATCTATGGCAATTATCTGCTAAACTTGTTTTTTGGCTTTCTCACTGGTTTTCTATTAACTGCAGCTTCGATGGTTATTAACGATTATTATGACCGAGAAATAGACGCCATAAACGAACCCATGCGACCCATCCCTAGCGGCCTAATAAAACCGAGGGACGCGCTTGTTTTCGCTGCAATATTGACTGTTCTCGGTTTGGCGGCGGGATTTTTAACAAGCAAAACAGTGACGCTTCAATGCTTCTTGACCGCCGCAATTTTTTGGCTTATCTCAGTGATCTACGCTACTTTTGGAAAGAAGACTGGTTTTCCGGGGAACCTTTTAGTGAGCACGTGTGTATCAGCTCCCTTCATTTATGGAAGTTTAGCTACGTTGGGCACTGTAAAAGAAAACTGTTGGATTTTTATTTCAATGGTTTTCCTTTCAAACACTGGTAGGGAAATAACGAAAGGCATCGCTGACGTTGAAGGAGACAGAACTCTGAACGTAAAGACTTTGGCTGTACTCTTTGGTAGGCAAAAAGCCGCGGTGGTGGCATCCATTTTTTACTTGTCTGCCGTGGCGTTGACTCCTCTGCCACCGGCATTAAATCTTGTTTCAGTATGGTTCATCCCAATAGTGGCCATAACGGATATAGGATTAGTGTTATCTTCAATTTCAATTTTAAGGGATTATTCTGAAGGAAACGCCAAAAAAGTGAAAACCCATGTTTTAATATGGTTTTTTATAGGGCTGATAGCATTCGTGGCTGGAAGTTTGCCGCATTAAAACCATTCTCGCCTGTGTTCTAGAAGTTGGTATTATAAGTGATTTTTGTAGTTAATTTGTAGTTAATTAGAATTGAAGATCTTTCGCCAAAAGGTGAAATCGTCTTCTCCTAAACTCTCTTACTCTTCCTTTTTTGGCTCCATGTGAACCGTAACTATAGTATCTGTGAATCTACGTTTCACTTTGTTTTCGATTTTTGATGCGATTTTATGGGCTTCTTCAATTGAAATTTCTTTAGCGAAGCAGCAGTCAATGTTTATGTAACGTTTCCCTCCAGCTACATAAGTGAAGACACACTTTACCGTTATGGGCTGTTGAGTCCTTTCAGCCAGTTTATGGACGATTTGTTGTATTTCTTTTTCGTTTGCCGTAAGCCCTTTCTGAACTGTTGAGTCGAAGGGTTCAATGTGAACTGTTACGTTTCCAATATTCTGGATTTTCTCGTATAGGTTGCGCTCGATTTTCTCTGCAAGCTCGTGTGCCTCGTGCACAGATAACTTAGGGTCTACAAGGGCGTGAAGGGTTATGTATATTTTGCCGTGATCATAAACAACGTTTACCTCGTGGACATCTTTCACGGCTTCAATCTCTCTGACAATTTTCTCCACAAGCTCTTTCGTCAACATCTCCGTTTCCAGAGGCTCCACGTGAACCACAACGTGAGCATCACCCAAAAGCCGTTTCAAGTTCTCTTCAACGCTGGAAGCTACTTCATGGGCGTTTTCCAAGCTCATGTAATCTGGAACCTGAATCGTAGCTTCCACGAAAGTTTTAGTTCCCACTCGCCTAGCTTTAAGGTTAGTAAGTCTGGAAACATTTTCTGTGCGTATGATAGTCTCCCTAATTTTTTCGGCAAGGTGTTTTGGCACTGTGTCGCTGAGTTCCATCCCACTTGTCCTAACCAGTTCAATGCTTAGATAGCCAATAGCCCCGCTTAAAACAATAGACGCTAACGCATCTAATACTGGAAAGCCAATGGTTGCCATTCCAAAACCGAAAAGAGCCACAAGTGTCGAACCCAAATCCGCAACTGAATGGTAAAAGCCAGCCTTGACAGCTACGCTTTCCTCAACTGCCTTATGTAAAAGGCTTATCCTTAAAATGTCCACACACAAAGTGTATGCTATTGCCATAAAACCAGCAAACTCCAACCCGCGCACAATTGAAACCTCGCCTTGAATAATCCGTTGTAAAGCCCTCGCAATAAGAATTAAAGCAGTGGCGAAAAGAATAAAGCCGCCCACCAGTCCGCCGAGCGATTCAATCTTTTCGTGGCCATACATGTGCTCTTCGTCAGACGGTTTCAACGAGACTTTTGTGGCTATTAAAAGGATAAACATTGAGATTGTGTCTAGCAGTGCATGGGCTCCGTCGCTTACGATGGCTAAGCTGCCGACGGTGAGGCCTAACGTGAACTCTACCAAAACAACGCTTGTAATGGCTAATGCTGAAATTTTTAGGGCTCTAAGCCTTCTGCTGCCCAGTTGCATTGTTTAATCAAGTAGATGACAAAGCTTCGGATTTAAGGGTTGTGAAGTTTGAAGCCAAAACGTTTAAAACTCGAAGAGCCTATGTTATGTGGGTAATAAAGGTGCAAGGTGAACACTTTAACGTGGCCTAAACCACATTACAATTTTAACCTAGAAACCTTTGTCTATCGAAGCAGTTTTGAAGGAGGCATGGGTTGGTGAGTATAAGCGACATTTTAGATGGAAAACTCATCGAAAGCGAGGTTGAAATAAAAGGCTGGCTTGTCAACAAACGCTCAAGCGGCGGTGTGCAATTCCTAATAGTTAGAGATGGAACAGGCTTTATACAAGCCACAATCCATAGGGATGAGGTCAGCGACGGAGTCTTCAAGGTTGCCGATGAGCTGACCCAAGAATCCTCTGTCATAATTAGAGGGATAGTAAAGGAGGATAAGAGGGCGCCCGGTGGCTATGAAATTCGCGTAAAAGACTTACAGATCGTGCACTTGGCAGAACGCGATTATCCATTGGCGAAGAAAGAGCACGGCATAGACTTCCTCATGAACCACAGACAATTGTGGATTAGAAGCCCTAGACAAACCGCCATATTGAGGATTAGAGCCGAAGTAATCAAGGCTTGCAGAGACTTTCTTGACGGCAGGGGCTTCGTTCTGACGGACGCACCCATATTTACACCGGCCGCCGTTGAGGGAACAACAACCCTTTTTGAAGTGCCATATTTTGGAGAAAAAGCCTACCTAACCCAAAGCGGACAGCTTTATGTTGAGGCGACAATAGCCGCCTTCGGAAAAGTCTACTGTTTTGGGCCAACCTTCAGAGCGGAAAAATCGAAAACACCGCGTCACTTGACGGAGTTTTGGATGGTAGAGCCGGAGATGGCCTTTTGCGACTTTGAGGAAAACTTGAAGATTCAAGAGGAGATGGTAACCTACATTGTCAAAACAGTTTTGGAGAAACGTCGAAGAGAATTGGAGATTCTCAAGCGGGACGTAAAGCCCCTGCATAAGGTTGAGCCACCATTTGAAAGAATCAGCTACACGGAGGCGATAGACATGCTGCAGAAGGCTGGCTTTCAAATACAATGGGGCGAAGACCTTGGAGCGCCCCACGAAAGGTACATTTCCCTACAATTTGAGAAACCAGTGTTTGTCCATAGGTACCCGGCTAAGGCCAAAGCCTTCTACATGCAACCAGACCCAGAAAACCCAGAAGTAGTGCTGTGCGCGGATTTGATGGCGCCGGAAGGCTACGGTGAAATAATCGGTGGAAGCCAACGCATCCACGATCTAAAGCTTTTAGAGAAACGAATAGAAGAGTTCGGCTTACCCAGACAAGCCTATGAATGGTACTTGGACCTGCGGAGATACGGCTCGGTTCCCCATTCAGGTTTTGGACTTGGAGTAGAGCGTACAGTCATGTGGATTTGCAAGTTAAAGCACATACGTGAAGCCATACCATTCCCAAGGACAATAACACGCATATATCCATAAAATAGGGGTGGAAGGTTTAAGTCCACTTCCAAATCTTTCTGCCGTAGAAAACTTCTGGGAGGATGAACAGCCCAGACATAGACGCGACTATTGCAATCGCCCAGTCCGTTGGGTTGTCAAGCCACACTGTGCCCATTAAGCCGAAGTATGGTACTAGAATTGTTGCTGCTACTGAAACTACGACGGCGATTATTAGATACTTGTTGTTGAAGGCTTCTCTGCCCATTCTCCAAACGCTTCGCTTTTCTGAACGACAGTTCCAAACCACGAATAACTCCTGCAAAGTTGCACGTATAAAGGCCATAGTTCTAGCTTGTTCAAGGGTCTCGCCTAACATGTAGTATTGCCAGTAGAAAAGGCCTCCGGTTAACGTAAACTGCAGGATGAAGGTCACAATTATTGAAGCGAGACGCCCATGCAGTATACCTTCATTAGGGTTGCGGGGCGGCCTCTTCATCACGTCCTTTTCAGGCGGATCCATTGTTAACGCAAGTGCTGGTCCACCATCGGTCACCAAGTTCAGCCACAATATCATGGGTGCTGTTAAGGGCAGTTCAAGGCCTAGTAGCGCGAAGGTTCCAATTAAGGCTAGCTCGTCGAAGTTGCACCGCAT